>Ga0208884_100492_pt1 | contig 12554 bp, 10 predicted proteins | sample LakWasMet68_HOW9_2_FD_183898 | JGI IMG/M metagenome (GOLD analysis project Ga0208884, IMG submission 183898) | Freshwater sediment methanotrophic microbial communities from Lake Washington under simulated oxygen tension - Sediment Metagenome... | ecosystem: Environmental > Aquatic > Freshwater >... | reverse complement strand
TCGCCCAGGTGGTGCAGCAGCTCCAGGCCAACCCCGACAGCCGGCGCATCATCGTCAGCGCCTGGAACGTGGCCGAGTTGGACCAGATGGCGCTGATGCCCTGCCATGCCTTCTTCCAGTTCTGGGTCTCGCCGGAAACCGGCGCCACCGGCCGCCGCAAGCTCAGCTGCCAGCTCTACCAGCGCAGCGCCGACCTCTTCCTGGGCGTGCCCTTCAACATCGCCAGCTATGCCCTGCTGACCCACATGCTGGCCCAGCAGTGCGACCTGGACGTCGGCGACTTCATCTGGACCGGTGGCGATTGCCACATCTACGACAACCATGTTGAGCAGGTCCAGACCCAGCTGGCGCGCACGCCCTACCCCTACCCGACGCTGACCCTCAAGCGCCGGCCGGCGTCGATCCTGGACTACGCCTTCGAGGACTTCGAGGTGCTGGACTACCAATGTCACCCGGCGATCAAGGCGCCAGTGGCGGTATGACCGGCGTGGGCCAAGCGCCGGGCCTGGCGCAAACCGACCCCCATCCCCTCGGGGGATCGGCCGACCCTGCCGTCGGGCGGGGGGCTGAGGTGATGGTCGCGCTGATCGCCTCGGTGGCGCGCAACGGCAGCATCGGCAACGGTGGTGAACTGGTCTGGGACGAGCCGGCCGACAAGCGCTGGTTCCGCCAGCAGACCATGGGCTGCCCGGTGGTGATGGGCCGCAAGACCTGGGATTCGCTGCCGGTGCGCTTCCGGCCGCTGCCGGGGCGGGCCAATATCGTCGTCAGCCGCCAGACCGATTGGTCGTCCGAAGGCGCCGAGGTGGCGAACACCCTGGACGCCGCACTGGCGCTGGCGCTGCAGCACGCTGCCGCCACCGGTGCCCGGCGCATCTTCGTCATCGGCGGCGCGCAGTTGTACGCCGACGCCCTGCCCCGGGCCGACGAGCTGGTGCTCACCGAGATCGCCGCCGACCTGCCCGGCGACACCCGCTTCCCCGCCTGGGACCGCACGGCGTTTGTCGAACGTTCCCGCGAGACCCACCGCAGCACGGGCCCGGCGGCCTGCGACTACGCCTTCGTCACCTACCAGCGCCTGCGCTGAACCCGAGAAAGTTGTCACCATGTCCGGACACGGCTTCCACGTCCACGGCCCACACGACCATGAACTCGAACATGCTGCCCAGCACGGCGGCAAGGACAGCTTTGCCGGCACCATCGCGGTGATGACGGCGATCCTGGCCACCATCGGCGCACTGTTCTCCTACATGGGCGGCGCTACCCAGGCCAATGCCGGGCTGTTCAAGAACAACGCGGCGATCAAGAAGACCGAGGCCAGCAACCAGTGGAACTACTACCAGGCCAAGAGCAGCAAGCAGAACCTGTCCGAGCTGGCATTGGCCCTGGTGCCGGAAGAGCGCAAGCCCAAGTACCAGGACGAGGTGGAGCGCTACAAGAAGGAAAAGGCCGAGATCAAGGCCGCCGCCGAGAAGCTGGAAGCCGAGAGCACCGACTGGGACAAGCAGAGTGACGCCCAGTTGCACCTGCACCACCGCTGGGCCCAGGCCACCACGGCGCTGCAAATCTCCATCGCCCTGGCCGCCATCGCGCTGCTGACGCGGCGCAAGTGGCTGGAATACGGCATGTTCGGCGTGGCCTCGCTGGGCCTGGTGCTCGGCGGGCTGGCAGCGGCGCACATCTGAGCCCAGGCTGGCGCTGATGGGTGGACAGGCAGCGGCGCGCTGCTGCCTGTGCCGATTTCGGCTTGATGGCCGGCGTTGACCCGAGCGGTCGCGCCGCGCCGGGGTGCCGTGCTCCGCGAATGTCCCCCGCCCGCAGCCTGCGGCCGCCGGCTCCGCCTTTATTTCGCTGCACACGGCACCCCACCCCGGCGCTCATGCCACCAACGCGGCATGCCCAGGTCCCGACCCGCACAGGCGGTGATGGTGGAGAGGGCCGAGGGCGCCGGGTGACCGGATGCCGTAGGTAGAGGGGGAGACTTCAGCCGGCCCGGCTGAAGTCGGAGGACACGGAGGCAGCCGGTCAGCCGGTGGCCTCGGCCAAGCGCAAGACTCAAGACCTGCGAAGGTCTGCTCAAGCCAGCGCACAAGCGGCAGCAGCGCGCTGCCAGCCGTCACGCCTCGGCGCCCACATCCGGCTGTTGGATGCGGACGCCGGCGACCATCAAAGAAAGCCGGCCAGACGCTGGCGGATGATGCCTTCGGCCTCGGCCATGATGCGGTCGATCAGTTCCTTGACGGTGGGCACGTCGTGGATCAGGCCGGCCACCATGCCGCAGCTCCAGGCACCGGCTTCCATCGCACCGTCGATCATGATCTTGGGGTAGACGCCGGCCACTTCCTCGATGATGTCCTCGAACTTGATGTTCGCGCCCAGGGCCTTCTCCTTGGCGATCAGGCGATCGACGGCCTCGTTGCGCAGCACCCGCTCGGTGTTGCGCAGCGGCCGCATCACCAGCCGGGTGTCGAGCTCGCTGGCGGCGACGATGGCGTCCTTGACGTTCTGGTGCACCGGGGCTTCCTTGGTGGCGATGAAGCGTGTGCCCATGTTCATGCCCTCGGCGCCCAGCGCCAGCGCGGCCACCAGGCTGCGGCCGTCGGCCATGCCGCCGCTGGCAACAAACGGGATCTCCAGCTCGTCGGCGGCGCGCGGCAACAGGATGAAGTTGGGCACGTCGTCCTCGCCCGGGTGGCCACCGCACTCGAAGCCGTCCACGCTGACCGCGTCGCAGCCGATGGCCTGGGCCTTCAGCGAGTGGCGCACGCTGGTGCACTTGTGGATCACCTTGACGCCGGCCTCGTGCAGCATCGGCAGCCACTTCTGCGGGTTGTTGCCGGCGGTCTCCACCGCCTTGACACCCCCGTCGATGATGGCCTTGATGTAGCCGGGGTAGTCGGGCGAGCTGACGGTGGGCAGGAACGTCAGGTTGACGCCGAAGGGCTTGTCGGTCAGCGCGCGGCACTTGGCGATCTCGTTGGCCAGCAGCTCGGGCGTGCGCTGCGTCAGGCCGGTGATCAGGCCCAGGCCGCCGGCGTTGGACACGGCCGCGGCCAGCTCGGCAAAGCCGACGAAGTGCATGCCACCCTGGATGATGGGGTGCTGGATGCCGAAGAGTTCGGTGATGCGGGTCTTCATGGGATCTCCTTGAGGTCTTGGGGGAACAGGGGCGGATGGCGCGGCGGCGTCAGAGGCGGTAGATGCGGGCCGCGTTGTCGTGGAACATGGCCTGCTGCTCGTCGGCAGAATAGTGTGCGGCGATCTTTTTCATCGCGTTCCAGTAGGCGGCGTAGGGCAGCGAGCGGCGGTCCACCGGGAAGTTGCTCTCGAACAGGCAGCGTGCCGGGCCGAAGCAGGCGATGGTGTGGTGGTAATAACGCGCCTGGGCCTCGACCAGTTCGTCCGACGTGGCCGGCCGGTCACGCAGGTTCCAGCCGAAGCCGTTGTCGGGCATGGCCAGACCACCCAGCTTGGCCACCACGTTGGGGCATCGGGCGATGGCCGCGATGTCCTCGCGCCAGGCGGCGTAGATGGCCTCGCGCTGGCCGGCATAGGCACCCACGCCCAGCGGCGTGCCGAAGTGGTCCAGCACCATCGTTGTGCCCGGCACGGCACGCGCCAGGTCGGCGAAGGCGGCGTTCTGGTGGTGGTAGTGCCAGGTGTCGTAGCTGTAGCCCAGCTCGCCCAGCAGGGCCACGCCGCGGCGGAAGTCGGGGTCGGCATACAGGCCTTCGGCGCCGCGGCCGGGGATGCTCAGGGCCTCGGGGTGCGGGTCGCGCGCACCGGCATGGCGGATGCCGCGGAACAGGCCCTCGGCGGCCACCTCGTGGGCCTGCAGCACCTCGCGCAGCACCGCTGGCGGCAGGCGCAGGTCGGCATGGCCGACAAAGCCGGCGATCACCGCGCCACCACCGCCGTCGCGGCTGGCGCGGGCGATGCGGGCCACGAACTCGGTCTCGCCGACAGGCTTGAGGTGCTCGGGGCCGTCGCTGCGGTACTCGGCGCGGCACTCGATGAACACCGTCTTGGTGATGTGGTGGCCCGATCCGGTGTCGGCCCACAGGTCGGCCAGCAGGTAGGGTGTGCGGCCGAAGGCATCGGTCCACAGGTGGTGGTGCGGGTCGATGATGGGCCGGTCGGGGTCGATCGCGGCTTCCTGGACCTGGGCCAGCCAGGCGTTGCTGCCAGGGGTGGGTGTGGACATGCGTGCTCCTTGAGGGGTCAGGGGGTCATTCGCCGACATGCACCTCGTCGGCCGGGATCTCGATGCTGGCCAGCATCGGCTGGTGCTGGCGCCAGCCGCCCCAGCGGTAGTACAGGACGGCGATCAGGGCGGCGCCGACCGAGCCGAAGGGGAAGCTCCACCAGATCGCATCGGCGCCCAGCGCCGGGCTCAGCCACTCGGCAAAGGGCACACGCAGTGCCCACATCGTGACGCCGAAGATCAGCATCGGCGGCAGCATCGCGCCGTTGGCCCGCATGATGGCAAACAGGCCCATGCTGGCCGACAGCGCGATCCAGCCCCACAGCGCCAGCAGGTTGATGTGCCAGGCCAGGGCCAGCACCTCGCCGCCGGCGGGGATGAACAGGCGCAGCGGGGCGTCACCCAGCGCGTACATCAGCAGCGTGCTGGCCACCGAGATCACGAAGCTCAGGCCGCAGCCACGCCAGGCGATCTGCTCGACCCGCGGCCAGTGGCCGGCGCCGATGTTCATCGCCGCCATCGCCGACATCGATGCCGCCACCGCATTGGCCGGCATCTGCACATAGGCCCAGAGCTGGGCGGCGCCGGCGTAAGCCGCCGCGGTGGCCGCGCCATGGCGGTTGACCATCGCCAGCAGCGTGAAGTAGGCGCCCTGCACCACCAGCGTCTCCAGCGCCATCGGCACGCCGCGCCGCACCAGCAGGCCCAGCAGCACCGGCTCGGGCCGCAGGTGGCGCAGGTCCTCGCCATGCAGCGCGATCGGCGAGCGCTTGAGGTGGATGTAGAGCAGCAGGCCGCACAGGGCCAGGCCGTTGGCCAGCAGATTGGCCACGCCCAGCGCGGCGATGCCCAGGCGCGGCAGCCCGCCCCAGCCGGTCAGCAGCAGCGGCGCCAGCACCATGGACAGGCCGATCCACAGCAGCGTGAACTTGAACGGCGTATGGGCATCACCAGCGGCGCGCATCATCATCATCATCACCAGGTAGGTGAAGATGCTGGGCATCGCCAGGCAGGTGAAGCGCAGGTGGGTGATGTTGTAGGCGCGTGCCGCCGCGGGCGTGCCCATGCCGTCGACCAGGGCCGGCGCCAGCAGCCAGCCGCCCGCGGCCACCAGCAGCGAGAAACCGACGACAAAGGCCACCGCGCTGCCCACCACGCGCTTGACGGCCGCCAGGTCGCCGCCGCCCAGCGATTGGCCGATGGCCACGCCGGCGGCGGTGCCGATGCCCATCACCGCGCCCATCAGCATGTAGAGGATGACGTTGGCGGTGACCACCGCGCTCAGCGCGTCCGGCCCCAGCACCTGGCCGACCCAGATCGCGCCCCAGGTGCCGGACACCGCGTGCAGGAAGTTGGTCAGCAGCAGCGGCAGCGCAAAGCGCAGCAGCGTGGGCGCGATCGGCCCCTGCACGAAGCGGCCCGACAGGGCCTGGGCCGAGTGCGTCACGCCGCGCCGCTGCAACGTGGGCTCAGTGGCCCAGGCCCAGCGCGCGGGCCTCGTCGGCATAGGCCGCGTAGGAGGCTTTCAGCGTGGCGCTGTTGAGGATCATCTCGGCCACCAGCGCGCGGCTCACACCGTCGAACACCTGGGTGCGCACCCAGACCGACTCGGTGCGGGCACTCTCGCTGAGCGCGACGATCTCACGCTCCAGCTGGTACGGGTGATCGACGAACAGCGGCCCCTGGATCAGCCGGATCTGCTGGCCGGCAAACAGGCCCACCGCCGGGCCACGGCCGCGGAAACCGGCCTGGTCCATGGTGCTGCCCAGCAGCACGCTGATCATCTCGATCGGGATGATGGCGCGGCCCCAGGGCGAGGCCGGCCCACCCTCGGGCGTGTACCAGGCACAGGGCTCGGTGATGACCTTGAGCTTGTCGGCCAGCGTGAACGGGTAGTGGTTGCCCATGTGCTGGTCAAAGCCCATGCGCACCGGCTCGGGGTTGCCGGCACCACGCTGGCCGACGCGCAGGTCGCGGTTGATCACCAGGCCGGTGGCCGGGCGCAGCTTGGCGATGCGCTGGGCGATCTCGGTGGGTGGATCACCCGCGGCCGGCGCACCCACCGACGCGGTGCCGGTGAGCACCGGCGTGCCGTCGGCCTTCTCGGCCCAGAGTCGCGTGAAACGCGCGCCGGGCGCCGGCGGCTGCACGAAGGCGCGCACCTGTTCGCCCTCCACCACCATGGTCTGGTAGTGGGCGCTGATGCAACCGGTCTCGAACCAGGTTGGACCCCAGAGCTGGAACAGCAGCGGGTCGAACTGGCTGAAGTGGGTGGGCCCCTCGATCGGCCCGGCGCGCAGGCCCAGGTCGGCGGCCATCGCATCGTCGTGGATGGACTTGTGGCCGTCGTAGGTCTGCTCGGCCAGCATCTGGCGCGGCGCGCGCAGCGGGCCGCACAGGGCGACGGCGGTGTCGAAGGGCCCGGCCACGATCAGCTGCGCCAGACCATCGTGGAGGACATGTCCTCGGCAGCACCTTCGGAGGCACGGATCTCGCTGCGGCCCACCACCAGGTGGTGCACCTCGTCCGGGCCGTCGGCCAGGCGCAGCGTGCGCTGCTGGGCGTACATATGGGCCAGCGGGGTGTGCTGGCTGACGCCCAGCGCGCCGTGCATCTGGATCGCCTGGTCGATGATCTTGCAGACGCGCTCGGGCACCATCGCCTTGACCATGTGCACCCAGATGCGGGCCTCGCGGTTGCCCAGCACGTCCATGGCCTTGGCGGCCTTCAGCACCATCAGGCGCATGGCCTCGATCTCGATGCGGGCGCGCGAGATGATCTCGACGTTGCCACCCAGCCAGGCCAGCTGCTTGCCGAAGGCCTCGCGGCTGATGCCACGCTGCACCATCAGGTCGAGTGCCTTCTCGCCGGCACCGATGGAGCGCATGCAGTGGTGGATGCGGCCCGGGCCCAGGCGCACCTGGCTGATCTCGAAGCCGCGGCCTTCACCCAGCAGCATATTGTCCTTGGGCACCCGCACATTGTTGAAGCGGATGTGCATGTGGCCATGCGGCGCGTGGTCCTCGGCGAAGACATGCTGGGCGCCGACGATTTCGACCCCCGGCGTGTCCTTGGGCACCAGGATCATCGACTGCTGCTTGTGCGGCGCGGCATCGGGGCTGGTGCGCACCATGGTGATCAGGATCTTGCAGCGCGGCGAGCCGGCGCCCGAGATGTAGTGCTTCTCACCGTTGATGACCCACTCGTCACCTTCCAGCACCGCGCTGGTGGCCACGTTCTTGGCGTCGGACGAGGCGTGGTGCAGTTCGGTCATCGCATAGGCCGAACGGATCTCGCCATTGAGCAGCGGCTCCAGCCACTGCTTCTTCTGCGCCGGCGTGCCCACCCGCTCCAGCACCTCCATATTGCCGGTGTCGGGGGCCGAGCAGTTCATGCACTCGCTGGCCATCGGGGCCTTGCCCAGCTCGGCAGCGATGTAGGCGTAGTCCAGGTTGGACAGGCCCTCGCCGGTCTCGGCATCGGGCAGGAAGAAGTTCCACAGCCCTTCCTTCTTGGCCTGCTCCTTGGCGGCGTTCAGCAGCTCCAGCTGGCCCGGGGCGTACTGCCAGCGGTCGGCGCCGGTGCGGCCCTGGCCCAGCTTCTCGTACTGCTCCGCCATCGGGTTGACGGTTTCCTTGATGAAGCGCTTGACATGCTCGTACAGCGGCCGGGACTTCTCCGACATGCGCAGGTCGCTGAGCGGATCGCTGGGGTCCAGGTTGAAGGCGGACGTGGGGGCGGCTTGGGTCATGGCGGTCTCCTTGGGGTGTTGACGGGCTGGGGGTTCAGGTTGGAATCGGTAGCCGCAGCAGACAGACGTTCATGCGGCGGCGAGCATGCCGCCGTCGCTGGCGATGGTCTGGCCGACGACGTACTCGCCGGCACGCGAGCTCAGGAAGGTGGCCAGGCCGGCGATGTCCTGCGGCGTGCCGACACGGCGGCTGGGGTTGCGCTGGGTCACGCTGCTCCAGTCCACGCCGTCGGTGTCACCACCATGGCCGACACCGGTGGACAGCATCCAGGTCGGGTACGGCCCCGGGGCGATGGCATTGCACAGGATGCGCTCGGGCGTCAGCCGCGCCGCCAGGAAGCGGGTCAGGTGGTGCACCGCGGCCTTGGACGCGCCGTAGCTGAAGCTGTCGAAGGTGGCCGACTTGATGCCGTCCACCGAGCCGATGTTGATCACCCGCGCCGGGCTGGGGCCGGCCGCGGCCGCACGCAGCAGCGGCAGGCACTGCTGGGTCAGAAAGAACACGCCCTTGACGTTGGTGTCCATCACCTTGTCCCAGCCCACCTCGGGGAAGGACTCGATCGGCGCGCCCCAGGCGGCGCCGGCGTTGTTGACCAGGATGTCGAGCCGGGGCTCGCGCCGCGCCAGTTCGGCCGCCAGCTGGGTGCAGCCGGCGACGGTGGACAGGTCGGCCGGCAGCGCGATGCAGGTGCCGCCGCTGGCCTCGGCCAGGCGCGCGGCGGTGGCCACGCAGACATCGGCCTTGCGCGACGAGATGTAGACCTTGGCGCCCTGGGCCAGGAAGCCGCCGGCAATCATCTCGCCGATGCCACGCGAGCCGCCGGTGACCAGGGCCACCTTGCCCTGGATCGAAAACAGGTTGTCGAAGCGGTGGTCCATGGATCTCCTCGTGGGTCTGGCGATGTCAATCAACGGTGATGCGCGCGCGTACCCGCACCGCAGGCCTGGCACGGCAGCCCGCGACCGCCGCGGAACCGGCTTGGCCGGGCCGCTGGCGTTGCCCCCTTGAAGGGCGCGCGAAACGCGTTGGGGGGTGTCATGTCAGTAAGCCGCCAGGGCCTCGTCGATGGCGCGTTCCAGGTCGGCCGCGCTGGCGCAGTGGCTGACCTGGGTGCAGAAGGGTTGGTACTGCAGCATGCAGCTGTCGCCGCTGCCCCAGCGGCCACGCGGCTCGGGGCACAACCACAGCACACGCTTGGCGCGGTCGGCCAGTTCGGCCAGGATGTCCAGCCGCGGGTCGGCGTTGTTGGAGCGGCCGTCGCCCAGGATCAGCACCGTGGTGCGGCGGTCGATGCAGTCCCAGTGCTCGTCCTGCAGGTCGACCAAGGCCTGGCCATAGTCGGTGCTGCCCCCCCCGGCCTCGCGCAGCACCTGGGCAAACGCCTCGTCGAAGGGCAGGTTCTCGAGCATCGGCCCCACGTCCTTGAGCTGGTTGGAGAAGGCGAAGCTGCGCAGGTCGGCCACCGTGCCATGCAGCGCGTAGAGGAACAGCAGCAGGAAGCGCACATGCGCCGCCACCGAGCCCGAGACATCGCAGATGGCGACAAAGCGTGGCTTGTCGCGCCGCCGGTGCTTGAAGTGCAGCTTGAAGGGCACGCTGTCCTGGCCGGCGCCGGAACGCAGCGTGCGGCGGAAGTCCAGCTGGCCCTGCAGCTTGATCCGGCGCCGGCGTGAATGCCGCACCGCCAGGCGCTTGGCCATGCGCGCCACCACCCGCTTCATGCGCTCCATGTCGGGTGGGCTCAGCCGGCCCAGCGCGCGGTGCGTCACCACGTCCTGCATGAAGGCCTCGGTGGCCGGCCGGCCGTAAAGCTCGAAGCGCTGCTCGACCACCGCGCGTGCCGCGCGCCGCAGCCGCTCGCGTGCGGCCTGCAGCTGGTGCAGTTCGGCCTGGACCTCGGCCGAACCGGCGGTGGCCGGGTCCAGCAGCAGGGCGCGCAGGCGCTCGTCCAGCGGCGCCGTGCCCAGCTGGTCCAGCAGGCGCCGGGTGAAGACGCCGATCTGGGTCTGGAAGCGGATCTCGTCGACCCCGGCGGCCTGGGCCGCCCGGGCCAGCGCCGCCGCCAGCGGTGTGGCCTGGCCAGGGCCATCGCCACCGGCAGCCAGGGCCAGCAGCTGGCCGATCGCCGAGGCGGCGTCGGCCGGGGAGGGTGTGGCATCGGCGCCCTGCCCGGCATCGGCCGGTGAGGACGGGTCGGACGCCGCGGCGCGGTCCGCCGCATTGGCCTGGTCGGGTGGCGGCGGCGGCAGGTCGGGCAGGCCGAAATACTGGTCGAACAGGCGGTGGTGGATGGCCTTCTCGGGCTCGGACTTGGCCAGCACCACACCCAGCGCGTCTTTCAGCGCCTGGCGGTCCTGGTAGCCCACCACGGCCACGGCCCGTGCGGCGTCGATGGATTCGGCGATCGACGCGTCGGCGCCCGCCGCCCGCAGCGCACGCACATAACCGACCAGGGTGCGGTCCATGCGCCGGTCAGCCCGTCAGGCCAGCCTCAAACCACGCCATCAGCGCGCACCACCCACCGGGGCTGGCGCCAGCGCCTCGCGCGTCAGCAGCTCGATGCGGGGCAGCACGGCCTGGATGTCGCTCTCACGCTTGAGCAGCACGTTGAGCGTGTCGTTGACCAGGGTGGCGTCCAGCGACGGCGCGTGCAGCAGCAGCAGGGTGCGTGCCCAGTCCAGGCTCTCGGCCACCGACGGCGGCTTGCGGATGTTCTCGTGCCGCAGCGCCTGCACGAAGTTGACCAGCTGGCGCAGCAGCGCCTCGTCGATGCCCGGCACGCGGGCGCGCAGCACCTGCTGCTCGAAGGCCGGCTCGGGGAAGCCGATGTGCAGGTGCAGGCAGCGGCGCTTGATGGCGTCGCCCAGCTCACGGGTGTTGTTGGACGTCAGGATCACCAGCGGCGGCACCTGGGCGCGGATGGTGCCGATCTCGGGGATGGTGATCTGGTAGTCGGCCAGCACCTCCAGCAGCAGGGCCTCGAAGGCCTCCTCGGACTTGTCGACCTCGTCGATCAGCAGCACGCTGCCGCCGGCCTGCTCCATCGCCTGCAGCAGCGGCCGCGGCTGCAGGAAGTCGCGTGAGAAGAACAGGTCCTTGAAGCCGGTGAGCCGGGCAAAGGCCTCGGGCAGGCTGTCGGCCTGGTCGATCAGCTGGCCGATCTTCTCCTTCAGCACCTGGGTGTAGAGCAGCTGCTTGCCGTACTGCCACTCATACAGCGCGCGGCTGTCGTCCAGGCCCTCGTAACACTGCAGGCGGATCAGCGCATAACCCAGGGCGCGGGCGGCCGACACCGCCAACTCGGTCTTGCCGACGCCGGCCGGGCCTTCGATCAGCACCGGCTTGCGCAGGTGGTGGGCCAGGTACAGCGCGGTGGCCACCTGGCGCGAGGCGATGTAGCCGGCACCGGACAGCGCGGCGGTGACGGCGTCGATCGACGCAAAACCCGGGGGCGTGGGAAGGTCGCGGTTCATGCAGCCCAGTGTGGCCCAGGGCCCCGGCACCCGCTAACGCCTAGGCGACACCCGGGCGCCAGGGTTTCCCCGCGCGGGGCTCAGCCCAGCGCGGCGTAGCGCTCCAGGTGGTGATCGGCATCACCGAAGCGCTGCGCGATCATCGTCAGGCGGCGGAAGGCATGCGAGACCTTCATCTCCTCGGTCATGCCCATGCCACCATGCAGCTGCACCGACTCCTGGCTGATCAGCCTGGCCGCGTCGGCCACCTTGACCTTGGCCGCCGACACCGCGCGCTGGCGCTGCACCGCGTCACCATCACCATCCACCCGGCAGGCTGCCAGGATGGCCAGCGAGCGCGCCTGCTCGCAGGTGATATGCATCTCCACCATGCGGTGCTGCAGCACCTGGAAGGACGCGATGGCCACGCCGAACTGCTTGCGTGTCTTGGTGTACTCCAGCGTGGTGTCGATGGCATAGCGCATCACGCCCACGGCCTCGGCGCACAGCAGCGCAGTGGCAAAGTCCACCGCCTCATCGATCAGCGGCTGGGCCGCGCCGGCCACGCCCAGCAGCGCGTCGGCGCCCAGGCGCACGCCGCTGAAGTGCACGTCCGCCGCACGCAGGCCGTCGACGGTGCGGCAGGGGTTCAGCACCACGCCCGCGGCCCGGGGGTCGACGATGAACAGGCTGCTGCCCGCATCACCGGTGCGTGCGGAGACGATCAGCCGGTGCGCCGACGGCGCACCGATGACCACGCTCTTGGCACCACTCAGCCGCCAGCCCTCGCCGTCGACCGTGGCGGTGGTGTCGGCCGGTGCCAGTTCGTAACGGCGGCCGGGCTCCAGGCTGGCAAAAGCCAGCTTGAGTGAACCGTCGATCAAGCCCGGCAGCAGCGCGGCGCGCTGCGCGGCCGAGCCGGCGCGCGCCACCAGGCGGCCGGCCAGGCCGATGTTGTCCAGCAGCGGCTCGACCACCAGGGCCTCGCCGCAGGCTTCCATCGCCGGCATCAGGTCGACCGCGCCGCCGCCGAAGCCGCCGTCGGCCTCGGGCAGGGCCAGCGCCGTCAGGCCCAGGTCGGCGAAGGTGGCCCAGGCCGCATCGCTGACGCCGCTGGTCGACTGGATGATGGCCTTGCGCTGCTCG
>Ga0208884_100488_pt1 | contig 12706 bp, 11 predicted proteins | sample LakWasMet68_HOW9_2_FD_183898 | JGI IMG/M metagenome (GOLD analysis project Ga0208884, IMG submission 183898) | Freshwater sediment methanotrophic microbial communities from Lake Washington under simulated oxygen tension - Sediment Metagenome... | ecosystem: Environmental > Aquatic > Freshwater >... | reverse complement strand
GCCAGCAGCCGAAACTCTTCCAGTGTGGCGTGGTCAAGAGTGCGGCCGTCTCGTTTCATGCCTCATGAGACTACCACTGGCCTCATGAGTTCCATCTATGTCGCTTTACTTACGGACTTCTGAGTAACAAGATGTCCATCAAACCGGCAGCAGTCCACCTCCAAACGCCGCAATCCTGCACGCCGTAGCCCGCCATGAACACCCGCACAGCCTCGGGGATGCGGACAAAAACTTCGACTGGTTATGCCGCGATCCCCAAGCACCTGCGGTGCCAGGCCGCACGGCTCCATGTGGTCGAGCGACCGCAGCAGCAGGTGGCCCTGTCGGCGCGCATCCAGATCATCGATACGCCGGAAATGGATTCCGCCGTCGGGCGCCAGCCCGCTGTCGCCGGCCTCGCTGCCCAGCACTGCGGGCGATGCGGTCTCGGCTCAATACAGCCAAGGTCACCGCAGGCCTCCCAGAGCGCGCGGTGCTGACCCTCTAGGTCGGGCCAACCAAACCGAAGGCCGCGCTGCGCTTGCCAGACACGGAACAAATGGGCTGCCGCCGGCGCAGCCAGTGGCTTGCATGCCGTCTTTCGAAACTACAGCTCAAAGACTGTAGGCGCGCCCTGGCGTGGCGCCATGCGCACCAGCGCCAACGTGGCCAACTGCTGCAGCGCCTCGCGCATCAGGGTGCCGCTCTCGATCCCGGCCTGCAGCACCTGGCGAATTTCCTCGGCGCGGCGCAGCGCCGGTTCGGCGGAAGGCTCGGCTGGCAGGTCAGGTTCGAGACGTTCGGCAGGGCGGGTGGTCATGGGCGGCGACGATGACAGGGCCGCATGCTGTCCCTGGCCGCTAGACTCACCCCGCCGGCAACAGGCTGCGCCACTGCGCCGGGTCGGCGACCACCCCGCCCACCGACTGCACCTGTCGGTAGTCCAGCTGTGGATTGTCGGCCAGGTGCGGCGTGCGGCCCTGGCGGAATTCGTCCACCGCCTTCAGCAGGCACTGGCGCAGGCGCAGCACGGCGGTGTCCGCCGACGACAGCTGCTCGTCGGTGCGGTCATGGATCGGGCCCTGGCTGAGGAACATCGCAAAGTCCTCGGTGCCCAGGTGCTGCGGAAAACCCGAGAAATGGCCGCGCGCCATCAGCGCCCGGTCCTGGCCCCAGTTGTCGGCCGGCGCGCCGGGCGGCAGCGGCGGGAAGTTCCACGGGTCGGAGACCATCACCATCGGCGACACGCCCAGCGGCCGGTCGAGGTTCCAGGCAATGAACCAGGCGCGGTGGTGGGTGTCGTCGACCGGCACCGACAGAAACACCATCGCGTTGGCGCCGGCATCCGGCGGGCAGATCACGCCGTACCAGGGCATGACGAAGTTGTTGATGCGCACGTAGTGCTGACCGTCGGGCAGCGCGCGGATGGCGGCGTAGCGGTAGCCGTAGGGCCGGTCCTCGAACTCCAGCCTGGGCGCACGGCTCTCGGTCATGTGCACCCGCTGGTTGCCCTTGGGACCGGCCGTCAGCAGCACGGTGGTGGAGTGCAGGAAGCTGACGTGGGTGGTGTCCATCGTCGCCTCCACGCCCTGCACCCAGTTGGTCGGCACCTCCTGGCTGGCCACGGCGGTGTGGCCCTCGGGCAGGTTATTGATCGGCAGCTCGGGGAACGGTGGCGGCGTGTCGCCCTCGCCCAGCCACACCCACACGATACCGGCGCGTTCCTGCACCGTATGCTGGTGCACCCGCACGTGGCGGCAGAACTGGGCCTGGTCGCCGGCGTGGTTGGGCGCCTCCACCAGCTCGCCGCGCGGGTTGAACTTCCAGCCGTGGTAAATGCAGCGCAGGCCACCGTGCTCGTTGCGCGCCAGCAGCAGCGAGGCCTTGCGGTGCGGGCACTGTTCGTCAACCACGCCCACCGTGCCATCGGTGGCGCGGAAGGCGGCGTGGTTGCGGCCCAGCAGGCGTACCCGATGCGGCCGGCCGTCGGCCACCAGCGTGGCGCTGGGAATGGCCGGAAGCCAGTAGTGCTGACGCAGCATCGCGCCCATCGGCGCGTCGCCCTCCACGCGGGTGAGCAGGTCGTTCTGTTCGCGGGTCATGGCCATGGCGGCTCCTCGGCGTGCGGGGTGGACGGGACGCGGCGCCGGATCAAGGCGCCTTGCGCAGCCACAGGTGGCCCAGGTCCATGCCCACCCAGTTGCTGTGGGTGGGCACGTAGCCACCCACCTCGGCGGCCATCACCAGCGCGCGCCGGCCCCAGAAGAACGGCACCACATAGGCCTGGTTGAGCATGTAGGCCTCGGCCTCCTGCAGGATGGCCTTGCGCTGCTGCGGCGTGGTGGCCAGCTTCTGCTGCTGCAGGTAGGCGTCGATGCGGGCATCGTCGGCAAACGACCAGTTCTCACGGTTCTTGCTGGCGGAGCTGAAGTTGGCCCACTGCAGCGTCGGGTCGTCGTCGAAGTCGGGCATCGCGCCCAGCACCAGATCGTATTCGCCGGCCTCGCGCCGGGCCAGGTAGGTCGGGTCTTCGGGCTGCTCCTGGGTCACCGTGATGCCGATGCGCCGCAGCTGGTCGACGAGGAACACGCCGACGTACGGGAACGGCTTGCGGTTGAGGAAGCGCAGCGTCAGCGCAGGCTTGCCGGCCTCGGCCAGCAGGCGACGCGCCTCGGTGCGGGCGGCTTCCATGTCGCGCCGGAAGCCCGGCAGCTCGGCCAGCTGTTCGGGCGTGCGGGCGAATTCCGAGCCCGGGCGCAGCAGGCCGCCCGGTGCGTTGGTACCGGTCATGCGCTCCATCAGCTGAGCGCCGCCCCAATGGTCCAGCGCCAGCGCGATGGCGCGGCGCACGCGCACGTCGGCCAGGTCGGGGTTGCGGGTGCTGACCTGCAGCAGCAGCAGCAGGTTGATCACCGTGGGCTCGTGCAGCCGCACCTTGTCGCCACGGGCCGCCTTGACGCGCTGGGCCTCGGCCAGCGCCATGCCGCGGAAGTCGGTCATCACCTGGCCCGCGGCCAGCGCATTGACCGCCGCCGCGCTGGTGACCGACAGCGCGCGGAAGCCGTCCAGGTACGGCCGGCCGGGCACGAAATACTTGTCGAAGCGCTCGCCCACCCAGTCGTTGCCCGGCGTGAAGCGCACGAAGCGGAACGGCCCGCTGCCCATAACCTTCTTCGCCGGGTAGTCGGCGTCGGCCTTCAGCAGCGCCTCGGACAGGATGCACGAGCGCGGATTGGCCAGCACCCTCGGCAGCGCCGGGCTGGGTGCCGACAGGCGCAGCACCACCGTCTCCTTGTCGGGCGAGTCGATCGTGTCGACATCGGCGAACATGTGCTGGTGCGGCGACGGCAGGCCCTTGGGCGGGTTGCGGATGCGGTCCAGGCTGGCGCGCACGTCGGCGCTGGTCAGCGGCGTGCCGTTGTGGAACAGCACCTGCGGCTGCAGCTTGAAGGTCAGCACCCGGCCGTCGGGCGACACCGCCCAGCTGCGCGCCAGGTCGCCCACCAGGCTGGTGCCATCGGCCGGGTTCAGCTTCAGCAGCGTCGAGTAGTGCGGCGCCAGGCGCAGCGCCGCGTTGATCGAGATGTTCATCTGGCAGTCCAGATGCGGCGGCTCGCCCTGCGAGATGGCGTAGACGAAGGTGCCACCGCGCACCGGCGCATCTTGCGCGGCAGCGGCGGTGGCCAGCAGTGCGGCGCCGCAGGCCAGGCTGTGCAACAAGGTGATGGTGGACATGCCAGGCTCCTCAGACAACATGGCGCTGCTTCAGCTCGGCCACACGGGCGGCGTCCAGGCCCAGCTCGGCCAGGATGGCGTCGGTGTGGGCACCGAAGCGCGGCGCCGGCTGCGCCTGCGGCGGGGCCGGATGGCGCTGGAACTGCATCGGCTGGCCAACCACCGCCACCTCACCCAGCTCGGGATGCTGCATCGGCCAGGCCATGCCCAGGTGGCGCACCTGCGGGTCGTCGAAGACTTCATCGATTCCCAGGATCGGCCCGCAGGGCACGCCGGCTGCCAGCAGACGCTCGGTCCAGTCGGCACTCGACCGGGTGCGCAGGATGGCCTGGATTTCGGCGTTCACCGCGTCGCGGTGCTGCAGGCGGCCGGCGCCATTGGCAAAGCGCGGGTCGGCGGCCAGGTTCGGGGCGTCCAGCGCATGGCACAGCCGGCGCCACATGGTGTTGCCGATGGCCGCGACGTTGACGTGCCCGTCCTGGCTGGCATAGACAGCCGTGGGCACCGTCATCGGATGCTGGTTGCCGGTCTGCACCGGCACCTCGCCCGAGACCAGCCATTGCACGGCCTGGAAGTCCAGCATCGCGATCTGCGCCTGCAGCAGCGAGGTCTGCACCCAGTCGCCGATGCCGGAACGCTGGCGCTCCAGCAGCGCGGCCAGCACGGCGATGGCGCAGAAGTAGCCCGCCGACAGGTCGGCGATCGGAATGCCGGCGCGCATCGGCCCGGCGCCGGGCTCACCGGTCACGCTCATCAGTCCGCCCATGCCCTGGGCGATCGAGTCGAAGCCCGGGCGGTGGGCATAGGGCCCCGTCTGGCCGAAGCCGGAGATGCTGGCGTAAACCAGGCGCGGGTTCACCGCGCGCAGGTCGTCGGGGCCGATGCCCAGGCGGTGCTTGACATCGGGCCGGTAGTTCTCGACGAACACGTCGGCCCGGGCCACCAGCGCCTTCAGCAGCGCCACGCCCTCGGGCGACTTCAGGTTCAGCGTCAGGCTTTCCTTGTTGCGGTGCAGGTTCTCGCTGTCGGCCGGGTCGGCGACGCGGCCGCCGATCATGTCGTCGGTGCCCGGCGCACCGGCCGGGATCTCGATCTTGATCACCCGCGCGCCCAGGTCGGCGAAGAAGCGCACCGCCGTCGGGCCGGCGCGCACGCGGGTGGCGTCGAGCACGGTGATGCCGGCCAGCGGACCGGTGCGCGCAGGGGCGGCTTCGGGTGCTGCGGTGTCGTCGGACATGCCAGGCCCTCCGCCGTTCAGATCGGCGCAGTCAGCGCGTCGTAGATGTAGAGCCAGTGGTAGCGCTCGAAGATCGGGCTGGCGCTCCATTCGCGCTGCAGGTAAGCCTCGGCGCTGGCCTCGGTGGCCAGCTCGGGGCTGTGGAAGCGCTCGGTGTTGGCGGTGGCACCGCGCACCATGCGGCTGGTGCGCTCGATGCGCGCGGCCTCGTAGCGCTGCAACGCGGCGGCGGCACCGTCGGTGGCCACGCCTTCCAGGCAGCGCGCCAGCACCAGGCCGTCCTCGATCGAATGCACGGCACCCTGGGCCAGGAATGGCAGCGTGGCATGCGCCGCGTCGCCCAGCAGCGTGACGCGCCCTTGCGTCCACTGCGGGATCGGGTCTCGCCGCGCCAGTGCCCACTTCAGCAGGCTGGGCGCCAGGCGGATCATGGTCTGCACGTCGTCATGCCAGCCGGCGAAGTCCTGCAGGCATTCGGCCGTGGTGCCCGGCGCGCTGGGGCCGTTGTGGGGCCACTGGCGGCCTTCCATCGTGGCGACGAAGTTCAGGATCTTCGAGCGGTGCAGCGGGTAGGTCACGCAGTGGCCGCCGGGCCCGATCCAGGTGGTGCCCACCGGCGCGCGCAGATGCTCGGGCAGCGCCTCCATCGGGATCAGGCCGCGCCAGGCGACCATGCCCGAGAACGCCGGGTCGGTCGGCCCCCACAGCGTGTTGCGCACCACCGAGCGCACGCCGTCGGCGCCGATCAGCGCATCGCCGCGTACGCGCTGCCCGTTGCGCAACTGCAGCTCCACCCCTTCGGCGTCCTGCGCCAGACCGGCCACGCCGCTGCCCAGGTGGATGGCGTCGGGCTTCAGCGCACGCACCCGGTCGGCCAGCGCGCCGTGCAGGTCGGGCCGGTAGACGGTGAGGTACGGATAGCCGTAGGTCTCGACCGCGCTCTTGCCCAGGCTGAGCATCGGCCAGGGGCGGCCGGTGTTCCAGAGGCGGAATTCCTTGCGCACGGCGTCGCAGGACAGTTCGCGCAGCGGCTCGAACACGCCCAGCGCGTCGAGCACGCGGTTGCCGTTGGGACTGATCTGGATGCCGGCGCCGACCTCCTTCAGTTCGGCGGCCTGCTCGTAGACATCGACATCAACGCCGCGTTGCAGCAAGGCGACGGCGGCGGCCAGGCCACCGATGCCGCCACCGGCGATCAAGACATGCATGGGGTTCTCCTGGCGGGGGGGTCAGTTCGGCTTGATGTCCGCCTTGCGGATCACGTCGGCCCAGGTGTCCACCTCGCGGTGGAAGAAGGTGCGGAACTCGGCCGTGGTCAGCGTCGACGGCACAGCGCCGCGCTGGCGCAGGAAGTCCTCCATGCGCGGCGAGGCCATCACCTTGCGCACGGCGGCGTTCAGGCGTTCCTGCACGTCGGCGGGCACATCGGCGCGGGCGAACATGCCGAACCAGGTGGTCACGTCGAACTGCGGCTGGCCAGCCTCGCGCGCGGTGGGCACGTCCTTGAGCACTGGCCAGCGCTGCTCACCGGTGATCAGCAGGCCGGTCATCTTGCCGGCGGTGATGTGCGGCGCCAGGTTGCCCGCGTCCAGGAACACCAGCTTGGCCTCGTCCTTCAGCACTGCCAGCATGGCGGGCGCGGCGCCCTTGTAGGGCACGTTGTTGAAGCGCAGGCCGTTCTGGATGGCGAACAGCTCGCCCACCAGGCCGGTGGACGTGCCGGCCACCGCCACGTCGACGGCGCCGGGGCTCCTGCGCACGTGCGTCAGCAGCTCGGCCACGCTGCGCACGCCCAGCGACGGGCTGGCGCCGATGGCGAACGGCAGGCGCATGAACTGCGCGATCGGCGCGATGTCGGCCTTGGGGTTGTATTTCGCCTTGTGCAGCGTCGGGTTGATGGCCGAGGCCGGCGTGTCGGTCAGCAGCGTGTAGCCGTCGGCCGGCGCGGCCAGCAGCACGCCCATGGCGATCATCCCCATGCCGCCGCTGCGGTTCTCGACCAGCACGCTCTGGCCCAGCTCGGCCTTCAGGCCCTCGGCGACCAGGCGGGTGGTGGTGTCGACCAGGCTGCCCGGGTCGTAGGGCGTGACGATGCGGATCGGGCGGTCCGGCCAGGCGGTCTGGGCCAGGGCCGGGACGACGGCGGCGGTGGCCAGCGCGGCCAGCATCGCGCGCCGCAGGAAGGCTGTGCAGTGCATGGCGGGCTCCTCAGCGCTGGCGCAGGAAGTCGAAGGCCCGCATCAGCGGCTCGTCGCTGACGCGCACCAGGTGGGCCGCCTGGCGCACCTGGTGCTGGAAGGGCTGCCAGCAAGGCACGGCCAGGATGTCGCCGCGCGCCCAGTCGAAGCTGCGGTCGCCGATGCGGGTGCTGCCGCTGCCGTCGATCACCGTGTAGACCGCGTTCGCGCTGGTCTGGTGCAGGGTCGACGTGAAGCCGGCGGGCAGGCGCTGCACGTGCACCGCCATCGTCTTCAGCGCGGGGTTGCCCAGCTCCACTTCCTGTGCGGCCACACCGCTGGCCAGCGGCGGCGCGGCGTCGAGCCGGCGCAGCGAGTCTTCCCAGCGCCAGGCCAGGGGTGACGCTTCCGCCTGCTGCTGCACCGGCTCGAAGCGGTCGGGGTGGCGCTCGAAGAACATCGTCTCCAGCAGGTGCACCAGGGGCACGTCCAGCACGTCGACCCAGAAGCATTCGTCGGGGCCTATGGCCTCGTGCGAATGCCAGTTCCAGCTCGGCGTCAGCAGCACGTCGCCTGGGCGCATCTCCACCCGCGTGCCATTGACCACGGTGTAGGTGCCGTGGCCCTCCAGGATGATGCGTAGCGCGTTGGGCGTGTGGCGGTGCGACAGCGCGTGCTCGCCTGGCTTGATCGACTGGTAGGCCGCCACCAGGGTGCGCACGGTGGCGTACCAGTTGCCCGGGAGCGGGTTGGTCAGCGTCAGGTTGCGGCGCTCGGCCAGTTCATGGTCGACCAGGTGGCCGGCCGCCTCCAGGATCGGCTTGACGTCGGCATAGCGCCACTGCGCGGGCAGGAAGTTGGCGCGCGGCTCGGGCCACAGCGACGGCGTCTTGCGGTGCCAGCCGCCTTCCATGTGCCCCTTGTCGATGGCGGCATAGAGGTCGTCCAGGGTCTTCAAGGTCGTCATGGCATTCACCCCTGCTTGATGATCTGCGGCACATAAGCCGTCTGGAAGACGGGCGTCGCGCCGCCGATGCCCTGCACCACCGGCACCGTCATCTCGCCCACGCGGTCGATGCGGATGCGGATCGTGTCGCCGCCCTGCACCGGGCCCACGCCGGCCGGCGTGCCGGTGGCGATGATGTCGCCCGGGTACAACGTCATCACCGCAGCAGCCATCTGCACCATGCCCGGAATGTCCAGCACCAAGTCGCGGGTGTTGGCGCGCTGGCGCGTCTCGCCGTTGACCCACAGCTGCATGTCCAGCGCGGTCGGGTCGCCCACCTCGTCGGCGGTGACGATCCACGGCCCCACCGGGCAGAAGCTGTCGAAGGCCTTGCGGAACACCCGCTCCTCCTTGCCGCGCACCACCATGTCGAGCAGGCAGGCGTAGCCGAAGACGTGGTCCTGCCACTGCTCGCGCGTGATGCCGCGGCATTGCTTGCCAATGACGATGGCCAGTTCGGCCTCGTGGTGCACCTCGCGGCCGGGCACGTACGGCAGTTCCACCGGCTCGCCGGCGCCCGACAGCGACGAGCACGGCTTCAGGAAGAAGCCCTGGTGGTCGGCGCGGTAGCCGGCCTGCATCTCGCGGCCGTGGTCGTGGTAGTTCACCGGGTAGGCGATCACCTTGTTGGGCCAGGGCACCGGCGTGCGCAGCACCACGCCGGACAGCGGTATGCGCGGCAGCGTGGGCAGGGCCGCCTCGATCTGCGGCCGGCGCGTGGTGAAGTCGGCGATCAGCTGCACCGGCGCCACCGGCGGCCAGGCCGCAGGATCGGCGCCCAGCAGGGCGGTGATGTCGACCAGGTGGCCGTCGTCGACGACGACGCCGATCCGGCCTTCGTTGAAGCGGGCGATCCTCATGCGGGTAGGTCCTTGCGTGAAAACGGAGCGGCGTCAGCCGCGATGGCGCGGGTCCAGCGCGTCGCGCAGCGCGTCACCCAACAGGCTGAACGCGAACACCGTGACGCTGATGGCCAGGCCGGGAAAGACGATGACCCAGGGCGCGCTGACGAAGATCTCGACGCTGACGCCCGACAGCATCAGCCCCCAGGCCGGCGTGGGCTCGTGCACACCGATGCCCAGGAACGACAGCGAGGCTTCGAGCAGGATGGTCTGGGCGGTGAAGGCGCTGACCATCACCAGCCAGGGCGACATCAGGTTGGGCAGCATGTGGTGGGCGATGATCCGGGCGTGCGAGAAGCCCAGCGCCCGCGCCGCGTCGATGTAGGGCAGCGTGCGCACCGACAGCGCGGCGCTGCGCATCACCCGCGCCATCACCGGGATGTAGGGCAGCGTGATCGCGGCCATCAGGATGATGTCGACGCCGGCCACCTCGCGCCGCCCGAAGATCGCCACCACCACCAGGGCCGAGACGATGAGCGGGATCGACAGCAGGATGTCGAGCAGGCGCTGCACCGCCGCATCCACCCGCCCGCCGAAATAGGCCGACGCGGTGCCGATGGCGCCGCCCAGGATGGCGCCCAGCAGCGCGGTGAAGATGCCGAGCAGCAGGGCCGACCGGGTGCCGTGCAGGATGCGCGACCACACGTCGCGGCCGTAGCTGTCGGTACCCATCCAGTGGCCCGGTCCGGGCGGCTGCATCACCGCGTCGAAGCGGGTGGCCAGCGGGTCGTGCGGCGCCAGCTGCGGGCCGAACAGCGCGGCCACGCCCAGCAGCAGCAGCACCACCAGTGCCACCGCGCCCAGCGGCTGGGTGCGGCAAAAGCGAGCGAGGGTGGTCCATGCCACGCCGGCGCGGCTGCGGCGGGCACTGAGCCCGAAGGACTGGCTGTAGGGTGCAGCGTCGGCCATGGATCGATCCGCCTTCAGTGGACCCGCACGCGCGGATCGAGCAGCGCATAGACGATGTCGACCACGAAATTCACCGTCACGAAGATCAGCGCGAACAGCATCACCAGGCCCTGGACCAGCGCCAGGTCGTTGAAGCTGATCGCCTGGATCAGCAGCCGCCCGATGCCGTTGATGTTGAAGATCTGCTCGGTGACCACCAGGCCGCCCAGCAGGCCGGCGAATTCCAGCCCGATCACGGTGACGGTGGGCAGCAGCGCATTGGCCAGCGAGTGCCGCCACACCACCCGCGCCGGCGGCACGCCCTTGGCGTGGGCGGTGCGCACGTAGTCCTGGCCCAGCACGTCGAGCATCGACGAGCGCAGCAGCCGCGCATTGACCGACGACAGCCGCCAACCCACCACCAGCGCCGGGAAGAACAGCTGGGCCAGGTGCTCCAGCGGCTTCTCGGCGAAGCTGACTTCCTGGATCGACGGAATCCAGCCGGTCAGCGACAGCAGCGCCAGGATCACCAGCATCGCCATCCAGAAGCTGGGAATCGACTGGCCGGTGACCGTGACCACGCGGATCAGCTGGTCGAGCCAGGTGCCGCGCGTGAGCGCGCCCAGCACGCCCAGCGGCAGCGCCATCACCAGGCCGATCAGCAGGGCCACCAGGGCGATCTGCAGGGTGATGCCGAAACGCTGGCTGATCTCTTGGCTGATCGGGTTCTCGCTCCACACCGAGATGCCCAGGTCGAGACGGGTGAGGCCACCGATCCAGCGGCCGTACTGCACCAGCAGCGGCTGGTCGTAGCCGAAGCGCGCGCGCTGCACCTGCAACTGCTCGGCGCTGATGCTGCCGCCGTCGCTGATGTACTTGAACTGCACCGGGTCGCCGGGCAGCACGCGCAGCATGCAGAAGATCAGGGTGGCCACCGCCCACAGCGTGAACAGCAGGTGGCCGATGCGGTGCAGCAGGAGCTTGAACATGGTGCGTGGCGCTCCGTGCGGGTCAGGTGTGGCGCAGGCAGGCCACCTGCTGGCCGGGCCGCACGGTGACCAGCGGCGGCACCTGCTCGGCGCAGGCCGACATCACCTGCGGGCAGCGGGTGCGAAAGGCACAGCCCGAAGGCGGCGCCGACGGGCTGGGCGGCTCGCCGCGGATCGGGATGACGGTGCGCGCCCGGCCGCCCACCACGTCGGGCACGGCCGACATCAGCAGCTGCGAATAGGGGTGCGCCGGGTCGCTGTAGAAGGCGTCGCGGTCGGCGATCTCGACCACGCGGCCCAGGTACATCACCACCACCCGGGTGGCGATCTGGCGCACCACAGCCAGGTCGTGGCCGATGAACAGGTACGACAGGTGCAGCCGCTCCTGCAGGTCGGCCAGCAGGTTGACAATCTGCGCCTGCACCGACACGTCCAGCGCCGACACCGCCTCGTCGCAGAGGATGAACTGCGGCTGCATCGCCAGCGCGCGGGCGATGGCCACGCGCTGGCGCTGTCCGCCCGACAGTTGGTGGGCGAAGCGTTCGGCATGGTCGGGCCGCAGGCCCACCAGGGCCAACAGGCGATCGGCCTCGGCGCGGGCGTCGGCCGCAGTGGTGCGCAGCTTGTGCACGCGCATCGGCTCGGCAATGACGTCGGCCGTGCGCTGGCGCGGGTTCAGCGACGAGAACGGGTCCTGGAACACCACCTGCGCCTGGCGCCGGAAGTCGCGCAGCGCGTTGGCGCCCAGGTGGGTGATGTCCTGGCCGCGGAAGGCGATGCGCCCGGCGGTGGGTTCTTCCAGCCGCAGCAGCAGCCGGCCCAGGGTGGACTTGCCGCAGCCCGACTCACCGACCACGCCCACGGTCTCCTGGCGGCGGATGGACAGGCTGACGTCACGCACCGCCTTGACGCCGGCGCCACGGCCGAAGAAGCCGCTGCGCGCCGGGAAGTGCTTCTCCAGCCCTTCGACCTGCAGCAACGGGCTGTCGTCGATCGGCGCGGCGGGCGTGGCGGACGACGCGGGCGCGAGGGCCTCGATGCGCAGCGCCGGCCGCCAAGCCACCTGGCCGGCCGCCAGCTCGGCAGCGCGGTGGCAGGCCGACAGCGTGCCCACGTCGGTGGGGCGGGCAACCGGGGTGGCATCGCAGGCTGGCCGCGCATGCTGGCAGCGTGGCGCGAACGGGCAGCCGGGCGGCAGGTTCGCGGGGTTGGGCGGCGTGCCCTCGATCGCCGACAGGCGGCGCGTCAGCGGGCCGTCCAGCACCGGCACCGACGCCAGCAGGCCGGCGGTGTACAGGTGGCGCGGCGCGCGCAGCACGGTGGCGGTGTCACCCTGCTCCATCAGTTCGCCGCCATACATCACCAGCACCCGGTCGGCATAACGCGCCACGATGCCCAGGTTGTGGGTGATCAGCACCAGGGCCACGCCCAGGCGACGGCACAGGCCCTGCATCAATTCCAGGATCTGCGCCTGGATGGTCACGTCCAGCGCGGTGGTGGGCTCGTCGGCGATCAGCAGGCGCGGATTGCAGGCCAGGCCGATGGCGATCATCACCCGCTGGCGCATGCCGCCCGAGAACTGGTGCGGGTACTGGCCCAGGCGCGCTTCGGCGTCGGGGATGCCGACCAGGCCCAACAGTTCCAGCGCCCGCGCATGGGCTTGGGCGGGACGCAGACCTACTCAGCAGTCCGAAATATAGGCGACAGAAGGAGTCTTGAAGAATGATCGAACGAGTGCGCGATTCTTGCGAACGTCACGCAGTTGTTGATCGATTCTGATCTCGAGCTTTTCA
>Ga0208884_100487_pt1 | contig 12816 bp, 7 predicted proteins | sample LakWasMet68_HOW9_2_FD_183898 | JGI IMG/M metagenome (GOLD analysis project Ga0208884, IMG submission 183898) | Freshwater sediment methanotrophic microbial communities from Lake Washington under simulated oxygen tension - Sediment Metagenome... | ecosystem: Environmental > Aquatic > Freshwater >... | reverse complement strand
AGCCTCCCCCGACTCAGGGGAATGAGTGCCCACCACTGAGAGACGGGGTGATGTTGTCCCAAATCACGACACGTTTTGCACCTGCAGCAGACCAACAGCACGACTTCCCACGTGTAGCACCGTGAAAAACTGTGAACAGTACGACTTTCTACCTTTCTGTCTGGGAGATACTGAACCCACTTTCATGTACTTCAGAATGGTGGTGTCCGCCCGCAAGAAAGGCATAGTTTGGAGTATAACCAGCCAAGCACATCGTCATACTCTGCAAAGAACAATGAGCTTGTCTCAGGTATAAATCAATTAATTGGTTCCGAGATGACAAGTTGATGAGAAAGATCAGATCCACTTCAATATTCAACATTGTTGAAAAGCAAAGGTTGTAGTTGTTTATGTGCTACCAGCCAACATAAACACAACCTTCAAAGAGAATGATGACCCAGATTTGGCGAATCAATTGTTTTGGAATCATGTTCAAGCACCAGTTTGAACAGAAAGCTCTTTCAGCTTTCAACACTTCGTTGAAAAAGTCAGTTGAAGTTCGTTTTAAGAATATATATGCGTGTCAGAGTCATTATTCTTATAAAAAATTAGCTTTTACTGAAACGGCAGGAAGACTTACGAAATCGGGAAGTCAACCATGCCATAGCTTTTACTGATAAAATTTGGCTTTTACTGATGAGAAAACGGCAGAAGGACTTTCCACATTGGGAAGTCAACCAGGCATTTCAGTTTTTATTACTGAGCAGCAATCAATGCATCCAAGTCGCGGTGATCGAACTTTGCTTGCGGCTCAAGCAAACAATTTCCAACCCACAAATCGAGACAAGATTCTGACGACTCATCATGAAGAACTGGATGCCAAAGTCAGACAAATGGATGAACAGCTAAAAGTATCTATGATTGCAGCAGAAAAGTCTGACGCGGAGCGCCGATATGAAGAAAATCGAACTTACAACATGAGAAATGCGGCCAGTATCAGTTATCCAGCAAATCCTTTCGGAATTAGCATGACCAAAAGTTTTGTGGACTATAGAACCACCAACACAAGCAACAACAAGGGGAAAAATTGGCACAACATCAAAGTAAATGATTTATTTGGAGCTGCGCACGTTGATCAGGTCCAACTCACTCCCGTTAAAATGACTACCTCTCATGATTTTACCACAAGATCGGAAGTACGAGATGGCGATAATTACGAAGATATCAGTTCTGTATCGACAGATAAGTCAGATGCAGATGCAGACGTTGAAAGCAACTCAGACTCAATCACTAATTATCACATTGTCCCTTTGGCTCAGTACAAATCTCTGTCAATCAAAGCAAATGCATCGGAGAATGCTCCCGAAGATCAAGCAGACTTTATGAAAGGCTGGATTGAAGCAGTTACAACATTTCAAATGGTGAGTGAGGATGCAAAAATGGATCTCTTTGCTCATTTTGTCAAGCTCATCAAGGAAGCCGATGAATATCAACTTGGCAGAGTAACTATTGACCTGTGGCATCATAAATTCAATGAAGTTTTCACCAAATGCTTTGATCTGAAAATGGACCACACTTTCATGCATCGTGACGGCGTCCCGTTTGGCAGATTGCAATGGGAAGACACCAATTTCACGACTGAAGAAGAGAAGAAAACTTTGTCCAATTACAAGAAGAAAATCCGCACAGAATGTGTCCATCAAGTTGATTATATTCGTGACACCATGAACAGTGTAATCTGTGGATATTCTGTGAAGGGAAACAACAAAACTTTCACAACGGTTTTCTATCAATATCGTGACATCAAGCATACTTTGAATATCTTGCTGGAGACATATGCAGATAATTCAGGCGACAAGAAAACTGCTCTTGATGATCTTGTTTCTGTGTTGGACAAGTCGGTGCCTCTTACTTCAACTAATTATGCGGGTTATTCTGCTGAATTGAGAGAGGTGGGTTTGTGCGTATTTAGCGCGATGGTATGTCCATTTGGAGGGCCTCGCCAACGGTTGGTTGTTTGCGCGGACCCATTACAGCCAACGATCGCTGGTATCTAACATATGTATTAATTTCGCAGGATCAACGCGCTAAATCTCGCAGATCTGCTTGCCTGGCTTCATCCGTTGCCAATCAGAGTCCTGAAATTTCTGACCAACAGCGAGAGGTAATTGTATGCTTTCTGTGTGTGTCAATTCTTGTAATATTTGAGTTTGATTGACAGAGTCGGCGTGCCAAAACTGTTCACGCGGTGACCGACTATTCAAGCCATCAGAAGGGAAAAGTCTCTCATGCAAAACGCAAACCGCGTAAGACCACAAAATCGAGAAAAAAACTCTCTCACAGTGCAACCAACCGCGACACAGCTGAAGAAGAGCCGCCGTCTGATGACAGCGATAATGACGAAGAGTTTCAGTACGCGAGGAATAGCGAAGATATAAATGAATTGATACACGCTTTATTATCCACTGATAACTCATTTTTGCGTCACCACTTTGAGAGAGACACGAGTTTCAATGATGGAGACCCTCGGGCTGACAGGATGCGCATACTGAAGCACGTCAAGTACGAGATGGAAGCATTTTTCCCTCTGCAACTAGAAGTTGGCACCAGTGGTACAATTGTGACACGTCAGCAATTTATGTCGTACTGTCACTACACGCTAACTGAAGCTGCTGACTACATCGAGCTCAACTGTGTGTTTGAGAATCTTGAAAATAACCACGGCAAGAACGATAACAAGAGGAAGGCAGCCAGTGCAGTCATCTCACGATTCCCTCGACTTGTCCATTTGTTGCGAAACATTGTCCACTTGCTCAAGGAAGATGAGTTGTTTGGCATTCAGAAAGAAGTTTTTGCAACATCTGGCAGTGGTGAGGAAGATTCCATCACATTGCTTCTGGCGTTGATTGGTTGTGACAGACAAAAAGACCATTATGATTATGATTTTGAGAAGTACTTGCCTCGTGACACATATGATGGTGTAGCGGATGACATTAGAGGAAGTTACAACAATTTTCAAGGTGCTTCGTTGTTTATTAACTTCTCACTCACACCCCAAAAGCTGGACCTGGATTATTGTGACGAAGAAACCGGTGAGTATGTGACGTTGATAATCCCACCAATGGGGCTTCTCGTTATTAGAGGCGACTTGAAACACGCCGGATGTGCGAATACAACAGGGAACATGGTGAGAAAGTTTTTCTTGTATTTAGACAGATGCAAGGGTTGCAGATTGCAAGGAGAGTTTGAGAATGGTGCCAGAGATAATGTCATTTATTTTGATAGTCACAGCAGAAAGTAAATTGTTGTGAAGAATTTGTGTGTAAATGAACAACAACTTGAGAACAAGTAATTTGAATTTTGTTTATAGTCTATGCGAACGGCTTATAAGAAGTGAACGTTGAACGAAAAAAAAGTTGCGAACGGTCTATGTTTGCGAACGTTTCAAAAACGAAGTTGAAAAAGTTGTAAAATTTTGACCACTTGAATGACATCTTGAGAAAGTAACAAACTAATGAAGCTTTGTGATTTGCCTGATGACATTTTGAACGATGTTTTAATGGAATGGAGTTCTCCAATATGGTTACAGCGGCTTGATTGTGCTTTGTATACATCAGATAATTTGGAAGATCTTCATCATATTGCACATATCATTTCCAAAGCACTTCATCGAATGGATTGCAAGTTTTTAGATTTGGCATTGAGTCGTAATGTAACTTTGTGTTCCTCTTTTCTGTGGTCATCTTCTAAAATATGGACGATGTTACAGAACAAACAATTTGACAACTTAGAATCACTGTCATTCAATGCTGAGGGCATATGTTATGGTTCATTGATAATTTTAGGTTTATGCAAACATTTGAAAAGTCTGGAGATTTCTTCCTTTTGTGACAAGAGACCATGTAAAACAGTTTCAACTTCTATCATGTGTATGTTGGCACACCTAACGACACTGGTGTTTCATGACTGTACAACTGGATTGGTTAAACTTTTCATCAAACATGCTGAAAATATCAAAGCTTTGCATGTGTTTAATTTTGATTCACGTCTCCAAGGCTGCAAATTGGATAAGTTATTCATTGAGCAATTCGTGTTGACCAAAAAATGCTTGGTAGATTGCAGTTTGTTGACTCTGGGTAATGATGCCATGACCTCAAGATGTACGTTTACAGCATCAATGGTTTGCAATTTAGTGTCAATTCGAAGGGTAAGGTTTCAAAACTCCTTGTATTTAGTGAAAGAGAATGCTCTCGAGTTAATTAATGTGTGGTTTAGAAATGAACTTGAGAGGTTTGGGGCAGTATTTCCTAATCTATGTGAACTCAATGTACAAACACTGGACGGAGGCCACTTGTTGACCATTCAAGCTTGCTTTAGATCTCTGAAGTCCATATCACTGATTTGTTGTTCAAAAATTGTTGATGAATTTCGTTCGTTTGGCCGTGCAATTTCAAACACATTGATCAAACTTAAGGTTCATTTTGAAGAAGACATTACTGACAACAGTATTAACAGTATTTTTGCCAACAGCAATGTATTCCATAATCTTACGAATCTGACTGTTTTACGTGCCAAGGAATTGACCAGTGAGACTATTGGTTTGATGTGGTCGAAAGAACGACCTATGATGAAGTTGAAAGTGATCCAACTATTACCACAAAGAAAAATCTCACTTAGGACACGCAAAGTATAATTGTAAGGTACTGTATTTCACTCCGTGCTGTAAATGTAACTGAAGTAATGGAACAATCATTCATTATCAAAAGTTTTAGCACAAAAACGTATCATCAACTCAACAGTTCACCATCATCTCTCCTCACAACTGCTGACACACTCGCCCTCATTCCTCGCGTCCCTCCCTTCTCCTCACAACTGCTGACACACTCGCCCTCATTCCTCGCGTCCCTCCCTTCTCCTCACAACTGCTGACACACTCGCCCTCATTCCTCGCGTCCCTCGCTTCTCCTCAAGACTCTGACACACCCCGCCCTCTCTGTTAGTCCAATTCCCAATATTTGGTATGATCTAAATCTTCCTCAATCAAACCATACATATAGCTAATACGTTCAGGATGCAGCTCCACAAAATAAATTTTACTCACGACTGAATTTTTGGGTGCCAAAGTCAAATGGTCTCTTTCTTTGGTCCAGCTGACACTATGAAATCTATTTTGGTGCACAATAGGTAGGTCGTCTTCATTCAAAACGCTTAAGCCTATCGCACTGCTGCATACATTGTTCAAACAAACATACTGCCTTGAACCATTGAAGCTTGTGTTTGGACAAGTGAAAAATTTCCTGCGCGTGCTATCAAAGGATGTCTTTCGAACACACGCATCAGCAAATGCAAGGCCGTGTAAAAACCTATCGCTTTCTAGATTGAGACGATACACCAAATTCAGTTGAACCATTTCAGTGGCCTTCGAAACAATATTTCGCGCTGGTAATACATAATAGCGGTTAACACACGCCCACGATGAAGAATCGTCATCTTTGTACCAGTTGACCATTAGATTGTTGAGAGGATTTGTGAACACATGTTGAGCAGGTGATCTTTGTCCTTCGCGAAATTGCACACCACGGCAGCGAAAATTGACGCCTTTGATGATCACTTGTGTGCGCGCAACTGGCTCAAACGTTGCGATTTCACGAACGATGCCATCAAAGTCGCTGAATAAAATTATGCCATCAGTCGCCAATTGCGCTGCTGCAGTGGAATGAATATCACGATCACTGCATATTTGCATGAGATAACCACGAAAATGAGCATACAATACTGCAAGTGGTGCACCACGAACCGTTTGAAAATGATTGTGCAAGTGAAGTATCCACTCCCCAAATGATGGTTTAGAAGTAATCAGCGATTTGCATCTTTTATAAGCCACGAACAATCGGTAGACTGCACTTTTTTCAGCAGGCCGATCCATCTCTGATGTCTCGATGACGTTAATAATGGAGCTGAGCAGTGAATCCAACTCATGCATAGATAACTTCAGTGGGTATTTCTTTCCGTACATTTTCAGTACAAAGTCAGAATATTTGCCATCGTTGGCAGCATATTGAAATGGAACACACAAGTCTCTGCTGTATATATTTTCCAGGGCCATGTACTTGGATTCAACTCCTTTGAGTGGATGAACACCCCCCTTGGCAACGAGACTGGTAATTGTTGATAAGCTCCGTTCGCCGTTGAAATTTTGTATGCCACGCGCTGCTCCCAGTACTTCAATATGATTCACCACATCCACGATCTCATGGTGCACAAAATTTGCTTCTGACTCCGGAAATAGCCCTTCACACAATGCACGAGTCTCATAAACACTCAAAATCAGATTGTCAAGCTCAGTCACATGCAAACAGGGATTTAACAGTCTGCACAAATCTGATGCCAATCTTGCAAAGTAATTGCGGTAGGCACTCTTCATTTTGGTGAATGAATAAAGGTAGTAATTTAACGACATGATCATGAACATATGTTCCTTGGCTCGTTGCTGACCATTACGCTGACATGGAAACCGAATTCCAAAAGCAGACTTGTAACCAACAGGCAGCAGAAGACAATTGCAAATAGAATCGATTATTAACATGCAATTATGCGTGACTCTCCACGGCGGCAACATGTTTTTGTAACGCATAAAAGGAAAAATGCCCTGTGCAGTGCAAAGCTTCCTGATGTTATCATCCATTCCACGATGCCCAGTGATAAGATCGTTGATATACCCACCCAAATTTTCGACAATATGCATTACATCATACGTCAAATTTGTAATTTTCAGCGTGGTGGTGTCCCTCAACAAACTGCAAATGCCAGTCACACCGTTGTGAGCGTGAGATGGTGTCTGTTTTGGCCTTACTCTATCCGTAAACCAATACGATTGCTCCCACGCGGCGCGATTGTTCTCTGCAATTGCACCGTACTCAAGATATAGCTCATTCGACATATTACAATCGGCAAATATCAATTGCACTCGTCTGTCTCGAAGCGCATAAGAAAGCGACTTTTCGAACATTGAAAGCGGAAACATGTAATTGTACCAGCAAAACGTTGGAGAATCTGTTGCACAATACCTGGCATGCGCTTGAAGAATCGACTTATTGTTAAATGAATAACCCATTTCCAGCGGACCGTCTGTGACCAAATCATACTTTGGTTTCAGTGAAGCTACATCGTACAGACGTTGAATTGTATCCTGTGAATCTTTACCGCCATTATAGAAATCAGTCTCTTCCATCAATGTGCAAAATCGATGAGATTTGCAAGTAAATTGCCTCAAGAAATGTTCCTGATGTAGTTTTGCCCTCTCACCCAAATAAACACGTTTATGTAAGCACTGTCTGTGACACCCCTTGATTGTACCGCACTTGCACCCAAAGCCCGAGTTGGCGCCTTGTATTTTAGCAAACTTTTGCAACGCGATCGTGTCTAGGTGTGCAAATACACACCGTGCTTGGAGGAAGACTGCAATTTTGACTGATGGATTTTCTGGGTGATCAAAGTGAAAAATCATCCCTTTTTCAAGCTGCACCAATTCACTGGTCAATATACTGTCCACGAGATATTGCTCTGCGCCACTACCCATCGAAATGTTGTGTAACATGTTGAGAAACAAACCCACGCCAAGCTTACTCCGTTTTGATGGGTCACAGTTCAGAACTGAGCACAACATTGGCCATATGCTGTCACTGTCACGCTCGAATAGAACCACCCCATCGTAAAACAAGGTAAAAAGAATGGAACACTTGCTGAGAGTGTCGCCAGGGTGCTCTCGTTCGTATTGCGCTTTCACTTCAAGGAATCGCATTTCCATTGCAGCATTGTGCTCCCGGACCAAAGAACCATCACAAGTATCAATTATGCAACCTTCCCGAGTCACTCTGTATTTGCTGTCTCCGTTAGCATTATCGTCCATATATTTCAGCAAATTGGCATTTCCAGATGTGAGTGACTGCTTAAAAAGCAAAAGCAGCTTGCCAGTGATCGCTCTGTAATATGCGGTTTTCATTGGCACTCTATTTCTGTGGCCCTTGCAAATGTTGGTGACAGGATCTGGAAAAGGACTGCATGATTCATAGTCAGCATCTCGACAGTTTACATGAGTACAGTGACTGAAGCGTTGCATTTCACACACTGGACAGGATAACAACTGGGAACAGTCAACCAGTTGACCACGGATGGACTGGACACCATGAAACGCAATGCAGTCGTTCTTACAGACATCGATAACTTCTGTCAACGCATCTGATCCAACATAATTATCAATGTTATTTCGGACTGTGGAAGTGCGGCATGTTTCCAACAGTGGGTTCTTGTCAACGATAGGAAAATTTCCGCCTTTAAAATGCTTTTGAAACACATCCAACACAGCGTTTACTGCTGACGTTGGTACTAAATGCCGAGACTGCCAATCGTGCAGGTCTATGGCCAATGTACGCTTGTCGAATCCGCCGGGATTATTGGAATCTGAAGGAAGGTAATAATCTCTTGGTAACCTCATATTGTTTGTGAGCTCTTTGTTGAGAATTATGTTCAACCAGGACGCATCCGAATTAAGTGTATAATAGTCAACTGGGGCAGAATGCTGTTCATTTTCACTCCAATAGTTCACTGACTCAGACTGATATCGGTCATGAGCGATTCCATTCTCGGCTGAGGAGAAAATACAAAACAAATAACAATAATGTGAGTGAATGATTCATTACAGTCCTCACCTGAGACCACACCGCTCTCTTGGATGATATGAGACTCTTCATTGTTTTTATATAAAGCTGCTTCTGGAACAGTGGCTGAAGGTGTGGATTCATCGAAAATCTGAAGTGATTCAATTTCTGCTTCCAAATTCACCGCCATATCCATATCCATCCCATCGCCAGTACCATACTCATCAGCTTCCGCACAAATTTCTAAGTTGTGATCGACATCAAAAGAATCATCTGGTTCCAAATTGTCTTGATCATCATCAAAAGAAGAAGTTGGGCTGTCATTGGGGACATCTTTATCTCCCCCCCTTGGGCGACGATATGGAATATAACGACTCCTCTTTGTCGGATCCATAATTGGCGATCTTGCTGCAGTTTGAAAGATTGTTTAGATTGTATATGATTAAATTGTGACTGAATGTGCGAAAAAAAGATTCTTAGAAATCATTTGAGCAGTTTTTACTGAATAAAAAGTGATTTTACTGAAAGATTGCTTTTACCGAATTAAGATGGAGTTTACAGAAATTTGCTTGATTCAAATAACATTAACATTAACATTAACATTTACAGTAATTAACACACGGATCAACTATGGAGCAGCCTGAAGTCAAAGAGCCAAGGATGATTGAGACACTCATTGATGCAATTGATCTCATTCCAACTGATCACATTGTAACTGATCCCATTTTAACTGATCCCATTTCAACTGACGAAAACAAATGCATCGTTGACACATGCAATGGTGCCTTGGTGAGGGAACATAATGAAGCAATGCAGCTGAGATTTCATGAAGCGAAACAAAAGTTCGAAAAAGATAATGTGGGGGAGATGCTTTACATGTGTTCAATTTGGTTTCATGATGATATGATTGTTTTTGAAAAACACACTGAGTCAATCTGGCCAATGCTCAGTTCGCTCTTGACATGCGGTGATATATCCGAACAGAAGTACAGAAAGCTCGGCATTGCAAAGTTTTTGAAAAAGCTGTTTGATGTCTCTAGAGGACATCGCTTCAGCAGCAATATTGACAAAGGGATCTTATGCAGCTTCGAACATCCATATAATCAAAAGAAGATGGTGACAGTATTTCTGCAAATGCGTTTTGTTGAATTTGTGTGCGTTCCTTTGAAAGTTGTTACTACAGTGACTGTGCCTAAGATTCGTTCATACACATGCACTTCCTGTCACCAAGTTTGTTTGGAAAGAGTTGTATACCTATGTGAACGAGTGAATCTGCATAGAAAGCGCAAACTGGACGAAACAGTGTGTCAGACTCATGCCTGAGTGTGTTGATTGTTCGTGTATATTTAAATCGACAGATCATGGTTTACTAAGCGTTTGTATTTCTGCGAAACAGAAGATATGATCATCATTATTAATTATTGGTCACAAACCATAAAATGATTACAACTCCACTAGATCTCCAAGAATTTTGATGTGATATTCCAGAATACGAGCCTGTAACAATCGTTCCAATTACCAATGAAATACAAGTAACAGACAAACTCAAACCTTCTCCTCTGATATCCTTAACTTCTCCTTGAGCTCGCTCACCACCGATGGCATTTCCGTATCTTGTGCAATTGAGAGGTCCACCAATGGTGCCTTGCGACTGGGCGGATATTTTGCAGTGTAGCGACTTTCGAACTCGTCAAACTCGAACGGAATAAAATCCAGCGGCGCCAACTCATTGCTTTCCAAGGCGCCTATGACATCCTTGAGCTGCTCCAGAAACAACTCAGGGTCCCGCACAAAGGACACTCCATCTAGTATTCGTGCCATGAGTGCAGTCTTCACAGTGTCAATACTTTCCGCAAACTTCTCTTTGGTTGGACTCTCTGGGACAAAAAAATGCTTGTTGTGGAAGCAAACAAAATTTGGAGTGATCTTGCACAATTTATCGACCATTTCCAGCGTGAGGGTATTGTATGTGGTGTCCGCAGAGCAGTTGATGTAGCGCATCCAACGGTCTGTGCAATCAGCAGGACGATATGGGAAAGCCTCGTTGCTCATAAGCTCCCAGCCAGCTACATTGAATTTCATCATGTAAACATCTGCTTGGTTACCGTAGAGCCGCTCTGAGATACTCTGACCAGGATGTTTCATCAGCAGCTTGCGTAGCACTAACTGATCTGAAATGAGCTTGTAGTGCTGCACGGGAAATGTCTTCTTGATGAGCGGACTCTCTGCTTTTATCAGGCCAGGAAGATCATTCATAAACGCCTGAAATGCACTGTTCTTGTTCGACCCCACAGGATTTGCATTACAGAGGCCGTCATCGGCTGCCATTGCGTCCACAGTGCGGTCGTACTGAGATTGCTCTCTTAAATAGAGCTGATACATACTGCGGTAAAAGCAGTAGCCGTCGCTGCGAATATTGGCAGCATCAGCGCGCACTGCTTTCAACCACATAACACAACTAAACATCCCATACATGTCACTAAGAGCAAACAAATTCATAACTTCGAGAGGTGGTAGGTCTCTGTGACTCAGAAGAAATTGCAAAAATCGTAGCCTGGCGATCATCTCATTGCGTCCAGATTTATAACGGTAATGAAGATGAACACACAGGTCATCACAGCTGGCGTGTAAATCCAGCAGTAGCACACGAATAACAGCATCATATGATTGTGCATACTCCCACCGATCTTCATGGTCAGCATTTGTAGTGTCATTGGCAGGAACAACTGCTGCAGTGGCGGTTGTATTGCCTGACTTGAGATAATTGGCCATGTTCGCCACCGAAGCTGCTGAGGGAGGCTCCACAGGGGCTTCCACGGGGGCTTGTTTGACAGCAGTATTCTTGGTTAATTTTTCTGCAGTCTTAATGGGAGACAGAGCTTTTGCCAGACTGGTGCAGTTTCTAGGCGTTTTAACCCACATGACATTTGAGACTAAATCTTTCATCTTTTCTTTGTCGACAGTGATGCCTCTGATAACTTGCTCCAACTCTTGCACGTGGTTCTTTTCCAGAATTTTGTGAATGGTGGTTTGCTCTTCATTCAAGCCGCCATCTGCAGCAGACGAAGTCGATGCAGTCAAAATGTTATCGCTACGAATTGAGATATTGGGGGTGGAGTTCTCCAAATCCGCTTGCAAATAGAGCAACTTGTTTTCTTCAGCATACTTCAACCTCATTTGCAAATTATCACGCGCCGCATATTGTTTGGCATATTTATCACGCTGTTCTAAACTAAGCACACTGAGGCAGTCGTTGAATTGCGCCCACATATAGCAGACCTTTTTTGCTACATTAAACAGTGTGCGAACAACTTTCCTCAATACCGAAGTTTCGGATTTGTCAATCTCCCCCACAAGTTCCTTCAACATGCGCTTGAGTTGAATGATTTGAGCATCGTATGCCTCCTCAATACGGGTGAATTCGACATTGCGCTCACTGTCCAACATTTGAGACTCCTCAGAAAGACTGGCAATTTTATCGTCGCGTTCAAGAGTGTACTTATCAATAGAGCCCATGCAAGCTGTTTCAAACACATTGCGTTTCTCATTTGAGTCACAGTTGATCTTTCGTACAATTAACGATTCAATGCTCAGAAAGATATCCTTCCAATTGGTTATGATCTGCTTCTCACGCGAACTGACACCATTGAGGAGCTCCTTTCTCATGATATAATTAACGAGGCAGAGTTCCAGAGCAATTTCGGCTCCAATTGCACTTGTAGTGTGGTACACAAGAAACATAATGAAGGATTCATCGAGCTCAGAATTCATAGCAGCCTTTGCACTGGTCGATAGGCCGGAATATGGATTAATTGTGGGTCTGGTCGGCCCAGGAGTCTCCATAATCGGTGCTGTCACTGACATGTGTGACGATTGATGATTAAATGCTGTCAGTGCATCAGACACTCGTTGGCTGCACAAGTCGGCTTGTATGTCACTGATAAAATCATGATCGCCGCCCTCTATATTTGACAGTTTATACATGCTCACCCTCACTTCCCCATCATTTTCTGAAAAATAAATACAACGCACAAGAAATAAGAGTCAGCCAAGAAATGCATGGGTGTAAATCTGCTTGTGTGTTGTACCTGACTGTTGTAGACGGTTAGAAATAGATTTTTGCAGATTGGCTTGACGATTGGCTTTTTTACTTGAGCTTTTGTGCAATTCAAGTGGACCA
>Ga0208884_100483_pt1 | contig 12931 bp, 8 predicted proteins | sample LakWasMet68_HOW9_2_FD_183898 | JGI IMG/M metagenome (GOLD analysis project Ga0208884, IMG submission 183898) | Freshwater sediment methanotrophic microbial communities from Lake Washington under simulated oxygen tension - Sediment Metagenome... | ecosystem: Environmental > Aquatic > Freshwater >... | reverse complement strand
GTGCTGCTGCCGGCGCTGGACGGCGTCATCACCAAGCTGCGCGAGATGGCGCACGGCCTGGCCGCGCTGCCCATGCTCAGCCGCACCCATGGCCAGACTGCCAGCCCCACCACCGTGGGCAAGGAGATCGCCAACGTGGTGGCGCGGCTGGTGACGGCACGGGCGCGCATCGCCGACGTCCGCCTGCTGGCCAAGATGAACGGTGCGGTGGGCAACTACAACGCCCACCTGGCCGCCTACCCCGAGGCCGACTGGCCGGCCTTCAGCCGCCTGGTGGTGGAGGAGCGCCTGGGCCTGACGCTCAACCCCTACACCATCCAGATCGAGCCGCACGACTACATGGCCGAGCTGTTCGACGCGGTGACCCGCGCCAACACCATCCTGATCGACTGGAGCCGGGATGTGTGGGGCTACATCTCGCTGGGATTTTTTAAGCAGCGGCTGAAGGCCGGCGAAGTGGGCAGCTCGACCATGCCGCACAAGGTCAACCCGATCGACTTCGAGAACGCTGAAGGCAATTTCGGCCTGGCCAGCGCCCTGCTCACCCACCTGAGCCAGAAGCTGCCGGTCAGCCGCTGGCAGCGTGACCTGACCGACAGCACCGTGCTGCGCAATATGGGCGTGGCCCTGGGTTACGCGGTGCTGGGCCTGGATTCGCTGGCCAAGGGCCTGGGCAAGCTAGAGACCAACGAGGCCGCCCTGGCCGCCGACCTGGACGGCGCCTGGGAGGTGATGGCCGAGGCGGTGCAGACGGTGATGCGCCGCCACGGCCTGCCCGAGCCCTACGAGCAGCTCAAGGCCTTCACCCGCGGCCAGCCGATGACACGCGCGCTGATGCTGGGCTTCGTCGCCAAGCTGGACCTGCCGGCCGCCGACAAGGACCGGCTGCTGGCCATGACCCCGGCCAGCTACACCGGGCTGGCGGCCACGCTGGCGCGCGGCGTCTGAGCCACCGGACCAAGGCGGCACGATGACCTTCACCGACCAACTGCGGGCCGCCGAGCTGCGCGCCGACTCGATGCTGTGCGTGGGCCTGGACCCCGAGCCGGGCAAGTTCCCCGGCGCGTGGAAGGGCGACGCCGAGCGCATCTGCGACTTCTGCGCCGAGATCGTCAACGCCACCAAGGACCTGGTCAGCGCCTTCAAGCCGCAGATCGCCTACTTCGCCGCGCACCGCGCCGAGGACCAGCTCGAACGCCTGATGGCCCACATCAAGCGCGTGGCGCCGGATGTGCCGGTGATCCTGGACGCCAAGCGGGGTGACATCGGCAGCACCGCCGAGCAGTACGCGCGCGAGGCCTTCCAGCGCTACCAGGCCGATGCGGTGACGCTGAGCCCCTTCATGGGCTTCGACTCGATCGAGCCTTACCTCAAGTACGACGGCAAGGGCCTGATCCTGCTGTGCCGCACCAGCAACCCGGGGGGCAGCGACCTGCAGGCGCAGCGGCTGCAGTCCGGTGACCTGCTGTACGAGCACATCGCCAAGCTCGCCGCCGGCGACTGGAACCGCAGCGGCCAGCTCGGCCTGGTGGTCGGCGCCACCTTCCCGTCCGAGATCGAGCGGGTGCGTGAACTGGCGCCGACCCTGCCGCTGCTGATCCCCGGCGTCGGCGCCCAGGGCGGCGACGCGGCGGCCACGGTGCGCGCCGGCTGGCGTGGCGCGGCCGGCCGCAGCAGCGGGCCCATCGTCGTCAACTCGTCGCGGGCGGTGCTGTACGCCTCGTCGGGCAGCGATTTCGCCAGCGCCGCGCGGGCCGTGGCCGACGCCACGCGCCGCACGCTCAACGCCGCGCGCTGAGTCCCCGGGGCCGCAGGGCCCCGTGTTTGCCAGACCATCGAGGCGCCGGCCTTGCTGCGACACTGGCCTGCTGACGTCCCCGACTGCCGTGTCCCTTCCCGACCCGAACCCGCCTGAACTCCAGTTGCAGGCCGTGCTGCAGCAGCGCATCTTGCACACGCTGTTCGGCATGGTGTCGGCGGTGTGTGCGCTGGCGGTGGTGGCCGGGCTGCTGATCAACTGGCGCCTGCCCGCGCGGGTCGGGGTGCTGATCCTGCTGGGCTATGCCACGCTGGCGCTGGTGGCGGGCGCAGCCACCCGCCTGTCGCCAGCGCGCAGCGTGCGGCTGCTGCCGTGGGTGATGCTGGGCAGCCTGGGCCTGGTGGGTGGGGTCGGCATGGTCAGCGGCTGGGGGCTGCAGACGCCGGGCCTGCTGTTTTTCGGCCTGGCGATCTGCCTGGCCAATGCCTTGGGCACACCCCGCTTCGGCCTGCTCAGCGCCGGGTTGGCGCTGCTGGTGGTCGGCCTGCTGGGCACGGGCGAGCAACTCGGCTGGCTGCCGGCGCCTGGGGCCGTCGCGCCGTTTCCCGGCCGCCTGATGATGCCGCTGGCGGTCACCGTCACCGGTGCGCTGGTGGGCCGCACGCTGGCCACGCTGTTGCGCACCCACCTGGCGGCCGCCCAGGCCCGTGAACAGCGGTTCCGTGCGCTGCTGGCCATCGCCGCCACTGCCTACTGGGAGCTCGACGCCGATCTGCAGCTGACCCAGCTTTCCCGGCGCAATGCCGCGGGTGACTTCGTGCCGGTGCCGGCCCGGCTGGGCCTGCCGCCCTGGGCGGTGCCGGCGCTGCGCTTCGAGCCCCAGGCCCTGGCCCAGCTGCGTACCGACCTGGCCGCCCGCGTGGCGCTGCGCGACCTGGCCCTGCGCTGGCAGCCGGAGTCGGGACGGGTGCGGCACTGCCTGGCCAGCGGCGAGCCACGCTTCGACGCCCAGGGCCGCTTCCAGGGCTATTGGGGCGTGGTCCGCGACGTCAGCGCCGAGCACCGGGCGCGCGAGGCCCTGGCCACCACCGAGACCCGCTACCGCGATCTGTTCCAGCAGATTCCCACACCGCTGACGCTGCACCAGGGCGGCCGGGTGATCGACGCCAACCCGGCCGCCGCCCGCCTGCTGGGCTACGACGCGGTGGCGCAGATGCTGGGCCAGGACATGGTCGACCGGCATGTGATCGAGGTCGACCGGGCCGCGGTGCGGGCACAGATCGCCGCATTGGAGGCGGCGCCGCTGGGCCAGACCCTGCCGGTCACCGACATGGACCTGCTGACCTGCCAGGGCCAGCGGGTGCACATCCAGACCGTGGGCGCGCGCAGCCTGCACGACGGCCGGCCGGCGATGCTGTCGCTGAGCATCGATGAAACCGGGCGCCGGGTCGCGGCGCGCGAGGCCAACCGCTCGCAACTGCTGCTGTCGCGGGTGGTTGCGCTCAGCCCCGACGTCATCACCCTGACCGACCTGCACACGGGCTGCTACGTGATGGTCAACGACAGCTTCACCCGGCTCACCGGCTACAGCCGCGAGGATGCGGTGGGCCGCACCGCGCTGGCGCTGGGCCTGTGGCGCAACGTGGCCGACCGCGATCGGGTGGTCAGTGCCATCCTGGCGCAGGGCCGGGTGCAGGACCAGCCGGTGGACTTCGTCGGCAAGCAGGGCCAGGTGATCTCGATGCTGGTGTCGGGCACCCGCTTCGACAACGGTAGCCAGTCCTACCTGCTGCTCAACTCGCGCGACATCTCCGAGACCGCCCGGGTGCGGCTGGAGCGTGAGGCCATCCTGGCCAATGCCTCGGTGGGCATCGCCTTCACCCGTGACCGCCGCTTCGTGCTGGCCAACGCGCAGTTCGAGCGCCTGTACGGCTGGCCCGAGGGCACGCTGGTGGGCCAGCCCGGCCACGTGGTGTGGGCCAGCGACGAGGACTACGAGGCCCTGGCCCACGAGGTCGGCCCGGCGCTGTCGCGCGGCGAGGTGGTGGACGTCGAGCGCCAGGCCCAGCGCCGCGACGGCAGCCCCTTCCTGATCCGCATGCGGGCCAAGGCCATCGACCCGGCCCGCCCGGCCGACAGCGGCACGATCTGGATCACCGAGGACGTGACCGCGGCGCGTCAGGCCGAGCAGGACCTGGCCCGGGCGCGTGACGAGGCCGAGGCGGCCAACCGTGCCAAGAGCGCCTTCCTGGCCAATACCAGCCACGAGATCCGCACCCCGCTCAACGGCCTGCAGGGCCTGGCCTGGCTGGCCCGCCAGCCAGGCGTGCCGCCGCAGCGGCTGCAGCAGTACCTGGACCAGATCGGCGACAGCGCCGACCTGCTGGCGACCATCATCACCGACATCCTGGACGTGGCCAAGATCGAGGCCGGCAAGCTGCTGCTGGAGGCCGAACCCTTCGACCTGGGCGCACTGCTGCAGTCCCTGCGCCAGGCCTATGCCGCGCTGGCCGCCGCCCAGGGCCTGGCCTTCGAGGCGCAGTTCGACCCGGCGCTGCCGGCCTGGGTGCGTGGTGATGCGCTGCGCGTGCGCCAGATCCTGGTCAACTTCCTGCACAACGCGCTGAAGTTCACCACCACCGGCGGGGTGCGCCTGGTGGCCCGGGGGCTGCCGGGGGGCCTGCTGCGCTTCGAGGTGCACGACACCGGCCCCGGCATCGCCGAGGCCACCCAGGCCCGGCTGTTCAGGCCCTTCACCCAGGCCGACGAGTCCACCACCCGGCGCCACGGCGGCACCGGGCTGGGCCTGTCGATCTGCCGCGAGCTGGCCAGGCTGATGGGTGGCCAGGTCGGCCTGAGCAGCCAGGTGGGCCGCGGCAGTTGTTTCCATGCCGAGCTGCCGCTGCCGGCGCTGGCCCACCCCGGGCCGGCCGGCGGCCTGCCGGGTGCCGGGGCCAGCGCCGGCGATGCGCGGCTGCACGGCATGCGGGTGCTGCTGGTGGAGGACAACAGCGTCAACATGATGATCGGCGTGGCCCTGCTCGAACACTGGGGCATGCAGGTCAGCCAGGCCAGCGACGGCGGCCAGGCGCTGGCCGCGGTGGCCGAGGCGGCCGCGGCCGGCTGCCCCATCGACGCCGTGCTGATGGACCTGCAGATGCCCGGCATCAGCGGCTACGAGACCACCGCGGCGCTGCGCCGGCAATACAACGCGCGCCAGCTGCCGGTGATCGCGCTGACCGCGGCCGCGCTCGTCAGCGAGCGCGAGCAGGCCGCGGTCGTGGGCATGAACGACTTCCTGACCAAGCCGATCGACCCGCAGCGCCTGCACGACGCGCTGCTGCGCGCCCTGCACGGCGCCGTCAGTCCAGCGTGACCTCGGTGCGCACCGTGCCGGCGCGGTCTGCCACCGCGCTCAGCGCGATGCGCGTGCCACGCGGTGCACTGACCACCCACTCGGCCACCGCCCGGTCACCGGTGACCTGGCGGTGGGGCGCAAAGGCCTGCAGCGAGGTCTTGGGCGCATGGCCCTCCAGCGGCCCGCCCTCGATGCGCAGCTTGCCCGTCTGCAGCGCCACGCCGGGCGGCGGGTGCAGCTCGAAGATGACACCACGCACCGTCTTGCGCTCGACCGCACGCTGGGTGACATAGCTCGGCAGGTAGCCGCTGTTGGCCACCGCAAAGCGGATGCGCCAGCTGTCGCCGCCCAGTGCGCGCACCTCGGTGCGCAGCAGCTCCAGCTTGGGCAGGCTCAGGCCCAGCTGGGTCAGCCAGGGCGGGAAACGTGCGGCCTCGCGTTCGCGCAGGTGCGGTGGCGGGTTGCGCCAGTAGTTCAGCCGGTCCCAGCCGCCCAGCTCGACCATGCCCAGCTGCGGGTGGCGCCAGGGGTACCAGGTGACATGGGCCTGGCCACCGCAGTCGCGGTCGCTCCACTGCAGCAGCTTCAGATCGTCTTCGGGCGGGTGGTCGCGGTACCAGTGGATCCAGTCGTAGCCGGTGATGCCGGCCTCGCGGTTGGGGGCCCACAGCTCCACCGTCCAGAACAGCGCCCCCAGGTGCTCGTACAGCCAGTCCTGGGTGCCGCTGATCACCTCCTTGGGGTGGTACTTGAAGTCGTGGAAGATGCTGACCGACGGGTAGCCGGTGAGCTTTTCGCCCAGCGCCGACAGGCGCTTGATCATCCACAGGTCCTCGGGGACCATCTGCTCGTCGCTGAGCGAGCCCATCGGCCGCAGGATCACGCCGGAATGGGTGTGGAAGCTGACCGCCGCGCCGATGTTGGGGTGGGTGACGATGAAGTCGACCATCGCCCGCACCTCGGGCTCGCTGGTCGGGTAGGGGCCGGCGCCCACCTGCTCGGCCTCCTGGCGCCAGCCCGACGGGAAGTTGCGGTTCAGGTCCAGCCCTTCGCGGTCGCGGTTGACCTTGACCTGCAGGCCGTCGTAATGGGTCAGCGTGCCCTCGGGCATGACGCGGAAGTACTGGCCGCCGAACTCGCCCGGCTCACGCGGCACCATCAGCCGCGCGTCGGCCGGGTGGCATTTCCAGCCGCCATGCGGGTCGGGCTGGCGCATGTAGAGGATGCGGCCGTCGCCGTCCACGTCCTCCACCGTCAGGCCGTCCACCGGGGTCTCGTCCCAAGGCCAGGGCCGGGTCGACGAGCGGATGTGGCGCGGCCGGTCGGCCAGCGCCAGCTCGGCACCGTCGGGGTTGAGCCGCGGGCACAGGTAGACCACCCGGGTGTCCAGCAGCCGGGTGATGGCGGCGTCTTGGCCATGGCCGGCCAGCAGCTGGTGCAGCCAGTACAGGCAGGCGGTGGACGCGGTCAGCTCGGCGGCGTGGATGTTGCCGTCGACCCAGATCGCCGGCTTGTCGGTGTCGGCCCCGGTGGCGGTGTTGCTCAGCACCAGCAGGCCGATGTCGCGGCCCTCGAAGCTGGTGCCCAGCGAGCGCCGCTGCACCAGGCCGGGCCGGGCGGCGGCATAGTCCCGCAGCAGCTGCTCCAGCTCGGCGTGGCGGTAGAAGGTGTCGAACCGGGGCTGGGGCAGCGGGGCGTCGGCCATGGCGCGGGGGGCGGGGACAAGGTCGGTCCAGTGTCGCAGAGCCCTTGTTCACGGTGCTACGGACAAGCCCGCGTGCACCACCGCCGGCCACCTGACCCCGGTGCTAGACTGCCGCCGGTTTGCCGGCAGGCTGGCGCCGGTCCGGCCTGCGCCAGGCCTCTGCGGAGATCTCAGTTGTCGCCCTTGTCCGCCCTGTCGTGCCGTTGCTGGCCGGTGCTGTACCGCCGACGGGCGGGTCCGTGAGCCGCGGCACCGCCCACCCGAGTGGTGCCATGCGGCCCGCTGGTGCCCCCGGCAGTGCCGCTGGTTCGAGCACGCTGTGGCCCTACTGGCTGGCCTGGGTGCTGTTCGTCGTCTATGGCAGCCTGGTGCCGCTGGACTTCACGCCGCTGCCGCTGGACCAGGCCTGGCAGCGCCTGCTGCAGGCGCCGATGTTGAAGCTGGGGGTCGCCAGCCGCGCCGACTGGGTGGCCAACGGCGTGCTCTACCTGCCGGTGGGTTTTCTCAGCACCGGCGTGCTGATGGGCGCGCGTGCCGGTGCCGGTGCCGGTCGCCGCGGCGTGGCCGCGCTGCTGGGCCTGGCCTTCGGCTGCGTGCTGGCGGTGGCGGTGGAGTTTGCGCAGACCGCCTTCCCACCCCGCACTGTGTCGCGCAACGACATGCTGGCCGAGATGATCGGCACCGCGCTGGGCATGCTGGGCGCGCTGGCCGGTGCCGGGCGCTTCCGCCTGCTGCTGGCCGGCCTGGGCCAGGGCGGCGCGGTGCTGGCGCGCCGGCTGGGCCGGTTTTATGCGCTGATGTTCCCGGCCATGGCGCTGTTCCCTTTCGACCTGCTGCTCAGTGGGGACGAGTGGCAGGCCAAGCTGGCGGGGCCGCTGGTCGGTGGGTGGTTGGCCGAGTCCAGCCTGGGCCTGGGCCCGGTCAAGCTGCTGGCCAAGCTGGTGGTGGAGACGGTCGCGGTGCTGCCGCTGGGCGCGGCGTGGGCGGCCTGGCGTGAGCCGCCACCCGGCACCCGCCGCGGCGGGCCGCACCCGAGCCTGCTGCAGGCGGCCCTGGTGGGCGCGCTGCTCGGGCTGCTGATCGAGGTCGCCCAGCTGAGCATGGCCTCGGGTCAGAGCCAGGGGGTCTCGGTGCTGACCCGGGCCATCGGCTTCACGCTGGGCGCGCTGGTCTGGCGTGGCCGCGGGGCGATGTCGGCCGAGGCGCTGCGTGCGCGGCTGCGCCAGTTCAGCACCCCGCTGCTGCTGGCCCTGCTGCCGCTGCTGGCGCTGTACAACGGCGCCTGGCGCGGCCCCTGGCTGGCCCCGGAGCAGGCGCTGTGGCGGCTGCGGGACATCCACTTCACGCCCTTCTACTACCACTACTTCACCACCGAGATGCATGCCGTCATCAGCCTGACGGCAGTGAGCCTGAGCTATGCGCCGCTGGGCCTGCTGGGCTGGGCCTGGCATGTGCGGCCCGGTGTCGTGGCCAGCCTGGCGCTGCTGCTGTCGGCGCTGATGGAAGGCTCCAAGCTGTTGGCCGAGGGCACCCGCCCCGATCCCAGCAATCTGTGGATCGCCGCGGCCGCCGCCTGGCTGGCGCAGCACCTGCTGCAGCGCCTGTTCAGCCGGCCCGGGCCGGCCCCACGATGAGCGCCTTGACCGGTGCCCACCCCGGGCCAGGGCCCCGCCGGGCCGGGCCGGTTCTGGCGCTGGCCGCGGTGGGGGCGGTGGCGCTGGCGCTGCTGGCCTGGCTGCGGCACTTCCCGGTGCAGCCGCTGCTGCTGGGTGGCGGCTTGGTGCTGGCGGCGCTGGTGGTGGCCTGGCGGCCGCTGCGCATCTGGTGGTTGTTGCCGGCGGCCCTGCCGGTGCTGGACCTGGCGCCCTGGAGCGGCCGGTTGTTCTTCGACGAGTTCGACGCGCTGCTGGCGCTGCTGCTGGCGGTGGCCTGGTGGCGTGGCCCGCCGCCACCACACCCGGCCAGCCGCGACCGCTGGCTGGCTGTCGCCCTGCTGGCCGTGGCGCTGAGCGTGGTGGCCAGCACGCTGCGCGCGCTGCTGCCCTGGCCGGGGCTGGACGCCGATGCCTTCAACAACCTGCTGAGCCCGTTCAATGCGCTGCGGGTGGCGCGGGGTGCCGGCTGGGCCCTGCTGCTGTGGGCGCTGGCGCGGCGCCAGCGCGCCGCCGGTCAGGACGTGGCGTCCGCGCTGGGCCAGGGCCTGGTGCTGGGGCTGCTGGGCACGGTGCTGTGTGTGCTGGCCGAACGCGCGGCCTTCACCCAGTGGTTCGACGTCAGCGACGGCTACCGCGTGGCCGGGCCGTTTTCGGCGATGCACACCGGGGGGGCCTACGTTGAGGCCTTTCTGGTCGTCAGCCTGCCGTTCCTGCTGGCCGGGTTGCGGCCGCCGGTGGCGGCCTGGCGGCTGCTGGCGCGGGGGGCCCTGCTGGTGTTGGCGATGTACGCGGTGATGGTGACCTTCTCGCGGGGAGGCTATGCCGCCTTCGCCCTGGCGCTGGCGGTGATGCTGGTGCTGGGGGCGCGCCAGCGCGGCGGCCGCACCACCCGCGCCACCCAGCTGGCGGCCGGCCTGGCCATCGTGCTGCTGGCCACAACCGTGGCGGCGCCGGTGCTGCTGGGCTCGTTCGCGCGCAGCCGGCTGGCCACGGTGGACCGCGACCTGGTGACGCGCGAGCAGCACTGGGCCCGCACGCTGGCCCTGGTCGACCCTGACCCGGCTGCGCTGCTGCTGGGCATGGGCATGGGCCAGCTGCCGGCCGTGCGGCTGCTGCACAGCCCGCCGGCCGAGCGCACCGCCAGCTTCCGCCTGGTGGACGAGGCCGGCCAGCACGTTCTGCGGCTGGGCAGTGGCCACGCGGTCTACATCGAGCAATGGGTGGCCGCCCGGCCAGACCAGATCTACCGGCTGCGCCTGCGGCTGCGTGCCACGGCGCCCGGTGCCACGCTGGCCGTCAGCCTGTGCGAAAAATGGCTGGTCGCCTCGGCGCGCTGTGCCAGCACCCGGGTGGGCGTGGCCGGGGATGGCCAATGGTCCGAGGTGAGCGCCACGCTGGCCAGCGCGCAGGTGGCGGCGCCGCTGCCGGGCCTGGCGCGGCCGGTCAAGCTGTCCTTCTACCTCGGCGGGGCGGTGCCCCTGGACCTGGCCTCGATCCAGCTGCTGGCCCCCGACGGTCAGCCGCTGCTGCGCAATGCCGACTTCGCCGCCGGCCTGGACCACTGGTTTTTCACCGCCGACGACCACCTCGCCTGGCATGCCAAGTCGATGCCGCTGGCGGTCTTCTTCGACCAGGGCCTGTTCGGCCTGCTGGCCATGGCCGGGCTGCTGCTGCTGGGGGTGGTGCGGGCCGGCCGCGCGGCCTGGTTGGGCGAGCCGGCGGCCGCGCCGCTGCTGGCCGCGCTGCTGGCCTTCAGCACCGTCGGTGCCATCGATACGCTGCTGGACGCACCGCGCTTCCTGATGCTGTGGCTGCTGCTGTGCAGCCTGGCCGCGGCGCAGCGGCCACCGCGGCCGGGCCGCTGAACCGGCGCCTCGGGTCGGGTGCGCGGCTGGGGCCGGTCAGGCCGGCGCGCCGGCCACGAACACCCGCAGCTCGCCCGGTGCAAACGCGGTCCAGGCCTCGCCCTTGGTCAGCGGCTGGGTGGCCACCAGGGCCACCCGGTCGCCCGGGGTGGTGAGCGCGCCGAAGTCCACGCTGAGGTCCTCGTCGGCCAGGTGGGCGGCGCCGAAGGGGTGGGCGCGGGCCAGCCAGTGCAGGTGGGTGCTGCAGTGCGCCCACAGCGCCTGGCCGTTGCTGAGCAGGCAGTTGAAGGTGCCGTGGGCGGCGGGCTGAGGCAGCAGTTCGGCCAGGGTGCGCGTCAGTTCGGCGATCGGCGGCACCGACGCATGGGCCTTGGCCAGCTCCTGCATCAGCCAGCAGAAGGCCCGCTCGCTGTCGGTGTCGCCCACCGGGCGGAAGCTGCCGTGCAGGCGCGGCGCAAAGCCCTTCAGGTCGCCGTTGTGCGCAAACACCCAGTAGCGGCCCCACAGCTCGCGCATGAAGGGGTGGGTGTTCTGCAGCGCCACCTGGCCCTGGGTGGCCTTGCGGATGTGGGCGATGACGTTGCCGCTGCGGATCGGGTAGCGCTTGACCAGCTCGGCCACCGGCGAGGCGCGCGCACTCTCGGGATCGACGAACAGGCGCACGCCCTTGTCCTCGAAGAAGGCGATGCCGAAACCGTCCTTGTGCTCGTCGGCCCGGGTGGCCAGGCCGGCAAAGGAGAACATCACGTCGGTGGGCGTGTTGGCGTTCATGCCGAGCAGCTGGCACATGGGGTGGTCCTGTCGGCTAGCGCAGCGGCACGAAGAGTTTGGCAATGCCGCGCAGGCTGACCAGGTTGCCGGGGTTGCCGGTTTCCTCCAGCACGCCGGCCATGCGGCGCAGGATGCGTGGGCTGCGGTTGGCGCGCCAGATCAGCAGGTCGGCCAGCCAGGGGTGGTCGTTGACGCGGTTGGCGCGCTCGTAGAGTGCAAAGCGTGGCTTCAGCGCCTGCAGCGCGGCCTCGTAGCGCGCCCGCACGGTGGCCTCGGCGGCCGGGTCGGCGGCGCCCGCGGCCAGGCCGTCGGCCAGGGCCTCGGCGGCCAGCAGGCCGGTCTCCATCGCCTTGCCGATGCCCTCGCCGGTGAAGGCATAGGTGCTGCCGGCGGCTTCGCCGGTGACCAGCAGGCCGGGCCGGCTGTGGCGCGCACCGTCCAGCGAGCAGCGCAGCGGCGCGCCCTTGAGGTCGCCCTGCAGCACACCACCGTGCATCAGCGCGGCCGCCGGCGCGTAGACCTCGCTGAAGGTGGTGAACATCTCGCGCAGGTTGACGTCCTTCATCGAGCCCTTGCCGTCGTTGCCCTCGGCATGGCTGTGGGCCAGGCCGACACCGATGTTGAACACACCGTCGCCGCAGGGGAAGATCCAGCCGTAGCCCTTGCGCAGCCGCTTGTGCCAGACCACCTCCAGCGCCCGGATGCGGCCGGCCAGCGCCGGGTTGTGCACATAACCACGCAGCGCCACGCCGCTGGGCGTGTGGCGCTCGCAGACGCCGGCGGCCATCAGCGCCTTGGGCACGGCGCCGGTGGCCAGCACCACCCAGCGTGCGCGGACCTCGCAGTCGCCCGCCGCGGTGGACGTCAGCCGCGCGCCGACCACACGCGCTGCCTCGCCATCACCGTCCAGCAGCGGCGCCTCGAAGCGCCAGGGGGCGAAGAAGTGCGCGCCGGCACGTTCGGCGGCGCGCTTGAGGATGTCGTCGAGCTGCTTGCGCGGCAGCACCGCCAGCCGGCCCGGCACGTCGACGCGGCCGCCGCGTGGGCCGATGCAGCCCACATGGCTGGCCGGTTGCGCCGCGGCCATCACCTCGGCATGCACGCCCAGGCGCTGCAGCGCGTGGTGGGCGTCGGGGATCAGGCCGTCACCGCAGACCTTGTCGCGGGGAAAGGCCTGCTGGTCGACCAGCACCACCTGCCAGCCCTGGCGCGCCAGCCACTGGGCGCAGGCGCTGCCGGCGGGGCCGGCGCCGACCACCAGCACGTCGCAGGCGGCAGGGGGCAGGGCGGGCAGGGTCATCGGCAGGGGTGCAGTGGGGAGCGGTGGGCGACAGATTGTAGGCAGCCGGGCCGGTCTTGACCGGCATCAACGCCATGGCCAGGCGCCGGTGCCACCATGCTGGCAAGGAGATCACCATGACCCGTCACCTCACCGCCGAGCAGAAAGCCCAGTTGCAGGCTGCGCTGCAGGCCCGCCGCACCACGCTGGACGGCCAGCGCCGTGCCCACCTGGACGGTCACAGCCGGGCCGAGCATGCCCGCGACCTGCTGCTGCAGGACGGCGACGACGCCACCCAGCGCGACGCCGAGCGTGAGGTGGATTTCGCCCGCACCGACCGCGACGCGGTGGCGCTGGCCGAGATCGATGCCGCGCTGCAACGCCTGGCCAAGGGCCAGTACGGCCTGTGCACCGAGTGTGGTGCCGACATCCCGCTGGCCCGGCTGCAACTGGCGCCCCAGGCACCACGCTGCGTGGCCTGCGAGGGCCGGCTCGAACAAGGCCAGCCCCGGCCGGCCACGCTGTAGCCAGCGGCCGAC
>Ga0208884_100478_pt1 | contig 13025 bp, 10 predicted proteins | sample LakWasMet68_HOW9_2_FD_183898 | JGI IMG/M metagenome (GOLD analysis project Ga0208884, IMG submission 183898) | Freshwater sediment methanotrophic microbial communities from Lake Washington under simulated oxygen tension - Sediment Metagenome... | ecosystem: Environmental > Aquatic > Freshwater >... | reverse complement strand
CGTGCTCAGTACGCCGCTGGGCACGCAACGGCAGCTGCACCTGCGCCGCCAGCCGGCCGAGGGCGCCACCTGGGGCGTCAGCCCGGCGCTGGCGCGCTGGCAGGCGGCCGGGCTCATCGGCCCCTGGCAGCCCGGCGCCCTGGTGCCGCGGCATGACGGCCCGGTCGGCCAGCGCCCGGTCGACCGCTGGCTGGTCGGCCTGGCCCTGTTGCTGAGTCTTTCGGGCATCCTGGTCGACCGCAGCGCGCTGGACGGCAGCCGCCTGCGGGCACGCCTCCAGGCCACTTGGCGCGCGGTGCTGCGGCGCGGGCCGCGCCGCGCATGACGCGGCCCGCACCACGTTGGCCCGACGCTCAGGGCAGCGCCGAGCTGGCCGCGCGCGGGCGGGTCGCGCGCTGCACAACCAGCACGATCAGCACCGGCAGCAGCATCGCCGCCAGCGAGACGATCAGGAACGACGCCTGGCTGGCCGACCAGGCCCCCAGGCAGGCGTACAGCGCCGCGACGACACCGTTGCCGATCGACACCAGCAGCAGGAAACGCGGCAGCGCCATGCGCGTGGTGCCGGCCAGCAGGGTGGTGGCTTCGGCCAGCACCGGCATGGCCCGGAAGGCGACCAGCACGGCGTCGCCGTAACGCTGCGACAGCGCGCCGAAACGGTCCAGTTCGGCACGGCCGACGATGCGCTCGGCCAGCGGCTCGCCGGCCCAGCGGCCCAGCGCATAACCCGCCACCGACGCGCAGCTCAGGCCGACGAAGCACACCAGCGTGCCCCAGCCCGCCCCCAGCAGAAAACCGGTGGTGGCAAGCACGAAGCTGGACGGGATCGGCAGCGCGATGTCCGCCAGCAGGAAGAAGATCACCGCCAGCGTGATGATCAGCAGCGACCGGTCGGACTGCAGCGTGCCCTGCACCACCGCGTTCATCTGGTCTTCCAGCAGGAAGAAGGGCAGCAGGATGAAGCCCAGCAGCAGCAGGCTGAACAGGCCCCAGCGCAGCAGCAGGCGCCAGGCCGTGGGGCGCGGCCGGGCCGGTGCGGGCGCGCTCATGACCAGAACAGCACGCGCTCGCCCGCCTGGCTCAACGCCAGGAAGCCGCCCATCGTGATCCGGGCCTGCGGCCCGGCGATGCGGCCGACCCGGTGCAACAGCCGGCCGGACGCCAACAGGAACAGGTCCCCGGGGGCCATCACGAAGCGCGCGCAGTCGTAACGCGCCTCGATGGCGGCCAGATCGTAGGCGAAACCATTGGCCAGCCGGGGCAGGTCGCCGGCATCGGAGGTGGCGCCGTAGACGAACAGCTCACCGCCCACCTCCGGCGCCCGCAGGGTGGCCACATAGCTGATCAAGGTGCGGGTGTCGACCTGCGGCGCCAGCTCCCGGTACAGGTCGAGCCCGTAGTGGTAGTCGTGGTGCACGCCGATCTGCCGGCCGTCGACCAGGCGGCGGATCGTGAACGGCACATAGGGCCGGCCGTCGGCGGCCTCGGGCACCGCCACCGGCCGCCCGGCACCCAGGCGGCCCAGCAGCGCCTGGATCTCGTGGTGGGCATCGAAGCCCGGGGCGAAGACCGCCGCCGTGTCCTGCCGGTGCTGGTCGGCACTGGCCAGGTAGGCCTCCAGCGTGGCCCCGCGTGGCGCCTGGTAGGTCGGCGTGGCCGGGTTGTCGGTGCCCAGCAGTTGCAGGTCCTCGACCGGCATCTTCTCGTTGGGGCGGGACCAGCCCGGCGTGGCCGCCGCCGCGTCCAGCGCCCGGCCGGCAGCGGCCAGGGTGGCGGCGTCGAAGGCGCCGCGCACGACGATCACGTCCAGGGCGCCCGAGTAGAGCTCATCGATGGCCTGGGCGGCTTGCGGCAGGTCGGCGGCGGCGATGTCCAGCGAGCGCACCGGCCGGCGCGGCGCGGTGGCGTCGAAAACAGAGGGGTTGGGCATGCACAAAGGCTAGGGCCGGTGCCCGGGTCCGTCAAGCCGGCGGGTGGTGCGGAACCCCCACACGGGGCGGGTCGATCGGGGTCAGGCCCCTGTTGGAACCGGGCTGCCGTGAGGACTGTCACGCCCCCCGAGCCGGGGCATGCCTTTGCCCGGACAGCCCCGCTACACTCAAGTGCAAGAGCTTCGCCCACCGGCCGTTGTTGCTGGGCAGAGCCCATCCATCCGAAAGGCCACGCGAGGTGTGACGACGGGACTTCGAATCCGAGCGCAATGGGGGCGGGCGCGGGGACATCGGTCCCGCAAACAACGGGCAATGCTGTGACGCCAACCATCGTTCTCAACGTCGTCGGGCTCACGCCCGGTCTGCTCAAGCATGCTCCCCATCTGCAGGCGCTGGCGCAGGCCGGCGGCATGCGGCCGCTGACGACGGTACTGCCCGCCGTGACCACCACGGTGCAGTCCACCATGCTCACCGGCCTGGCACCACGCGACCACGGCATCGTGGCCAATGGCTGGTACTTCCGTGACCTGTCCGAGATCTGGCTGTGGCGCCAGTCGAACCGGCTGGTGGCCGGCGAGAAAGTCTGGGAGGCAGCCAAGCGCATCGACCCCACCTTCACCTGCGCCAAGTTGTTCTGGTGGTACAACATGTACGCCAAGGTCGACTTCGCGATCACGCCGCGGCCGATGTACCTGGCCGATGGCCGCAAGCTGCCGGACATCCACACCTACCCGGCCGGGCTGCGCGACGCATTGCAGACCAAGCTGGGCGAGTTCCCGCTGTTCCGTTTCTGGGGCCCGGGGGCCGACATCAGCTCCAGCGACTGGATCGCCCGCAGTGCGCTGCACGTGCTGGAGCAGCACAGCCCGACGCTGACCCTGGTCTACCTGCCACACCTGGACTACGACCTGCAGCGCTTCGGCCCCAACCACCCCGCCATCCCGGCGCAGGTGGCGGCGGTGGATGCGCTGTGTGCACCGCTGATCGCCAAGGCGCGCCAGATGGGCGCGCAGGTGGTGGTGCTGTCCGAATACGGCATCACCGAGGTATCGCGTCCGGTGCACATCAACCGCGCACTGCGCGAGGCCGGCTGGCTGCGGGTGCGGCTGGAGCGTGGCCTGGAGCAGCTGGACGCCGGCGCCTCCGACGCCTTTGCCGTGGCCGACCACCAGCTGGCCCATGTCTACGTGGCTCGGCCCGAACTGCTGCCCGAGGTGGCGGCCCGGCTGGCCGCGCTGCCCGGCGTGGAGGCGGTGCTGGACGAGCAGGGCAAGCGTGACGCCGGCCTCGACCACCCACGCTCGGGGGAACTGGTGGTGGTGGCCAAGCCGGACAGCTGGTTCACCTACTACCACTTCCTGGACGATGCCAAGGCGCCCGACTTCGCGCGCACCGTCGAGATCCACCGCAAGCCCGGCTACGACCCGGCCGAGTTGCTGATCGACAAGCGCTTCACCTTCCCCAAGCTGGCGGTGGCGCTGCGCCTGGCGCGCAAGTTGCTCGGCATGCGCTACCTGATGGACGTCATCGGGCTCGACGCCAGCGTGGTGCGGGGCTCGCATGGCCGGCCCACCGACCAGCCCGAGCACGGGCCGCTGTTCATCACGACGGCACCCGAGCTGCTGCCCGACGGTCCGGTGCCTGCTGCGGCGGTCAAGCAGCTGCTGCTGGACCACCTTTTTCCACCACGGGCCTGAGGGACGGCGCCGCAAATGGCCACCACCGACATCCCGACCGCCGCCACGACCCCCGAGCTGGCCCTGCAGCAGTGGCTGGACCAGCGCCTGGCCGCGCCAGCAGCGCATTGGCTGCGCGACAACGTGGCCAGCCTGGCCGGCCCGGACGCGGGCAGCGTCGACCGCCACCTGTACCGCTGCATCAGCCTGGTCTCGCGCAAGCTGGGCAAGGCGCCGCTGGCGCTGGAGCCGGCGGCGCTGGCGCTGGCCGATCGCCTGCGCCCGGGTTGGGACCCGGCCCACTGGACCATCGACCAGGCGGCCCGCATCCGCCTGCTACTGGCCACCGGGGCGGACAGCGACAGCTTCGTGCGCCGCCTGGACCAGCTCTGCGCCACCGCCGATATCGACGAGCTGGTGGCCTTCTACCGCGGCCTGCCGCTCTACCCCGACCCACCGCGCCACCGCGCCCGCGCCGCCGAAGGCGTGCGCTCGAACATGCGGGTGGTGTTCGAGGCGGTCGCCCAGCGCAACCCCTATGCCGCCGAGCAGCTGGCCGACGAGGCCTGGAACCAGCTGGTGCTCAAGGCCATCTTCGTCGGCAGCCCGCTGCACCTCATCGTCGGCCTGGACCAGCGCGCCAATGCACCGCTGGCCCGCATGCTGGGCGACTACGCCCATGAGCGCTGGGCCGCCAGCCGCACCATCAGCCCCGAGCTGTGGCGCTGCGTGGCGCCGTTTGCCAGCGGCCCGCTGCTGGCCGACCTGGCCCGCGTGCTGGAACGGGGCAGCCCGGCCGAGCGCGCCGCCGCCGTGCTGGCCCTGCGCACCAGCCCCCAGCCCGAAGCCCGCCAGCTGCTGGACCGCCACGCCGCCCTGCGCGACACGGTGGCCGCCCGCGGCACCAGCTGGGCTTCGGTCCTCGAATTCATCTGACCCCGGGAGAACGCCATGCGCTTCATCGACCCCCACATCCACATGTCCTCGCGGACCACGGACGACTACGAACGCATGAAGGCCGCCGGCGTGATCGCCGTCATCGAGCCGGCGTTCTGGCTGGGCCAGCCGCGCACCAATGTCGGCAGCTTCATCGACTACCTGTCCAGCTTGGTCGGCTGGGAGCGCTTCCGTGCCGCGCAGTTCGGCATCCACCACTACTGCACCATCGGCCTGAACAGCAAGGAGGCCAATAACGAGGCCCTGGCCGAGGCGGTGATGGACATCCTGCCGCGCTACCTGTCCAAGGAGGGTGTGGTGGCGGTGGGCGAGATCGGCTACGACGACGGCTCGGCGCTGGAGGACAAGTACTACCGCGCCCAGCTGCAGCTGGCGCGCGAGTTCGACATGCTGGTGATGGTGCACACCCCGCACCGCGACAAGAAGGCCGGCACCCTGCGCAGCATGGCGGTGGCGCTGGAGATGGGCCTGCGGCCCGACCGCGTCGTCATCGACCACAACAACGAGGAGACCGTGCGCGACGTGCTGGACCGCGGCTTCTGGGCCGGCTTCACCCTGTACCCGCAGACCAAGATGGGCAGCGAGCGCATGGTGGAGGTGGTGCGCCAGTACGGCTCCGAGCGCATCTTCGTCAACTCCAGCGCCGACTGGGGGGTCTCCGACCCGCTGGCCGTGCCCAAGACCGGGCGCCTGATGCTGGAACGCGGCATCGCCCGCAAGGACGTGGAGGCCACCTGCTACGGCAACGCCCTGGCCGTCTACGGGCAGAGCGGGCAGATCAGCGAAGCGCACTGGCTGGCGCCGGCCGCGGTCGACCAGCGCCAGCTGTTCGAGGGCAACAGCGTGCTGCGTGGCCAGGAGCCGCAGGTGGGTGCGGTGGCCGAGCGCAACGAGCTGGCCGACACCACCCTGCCCAAATAAGCCACCGCCGTGAACGCCGTCATCACCCCCCTGCACCCGCGTGGCGAAGAGCGCAACGCCGTCTACCTGCAGTCGTTCTCGGTCAGCTACGAGTACCCGGTGTGCTTCACCGAGCACCTGTTCGCCCGCGACAACCCGGTGTTCCGCGACACCCTGCTGCGGCGTGAAGCGCAGCGCCGGCACCGCTTCGTGGTGTTCATCGACGCCAATGTCGCGGCCTCGTTCCCGTCGCTGGCCCATGACATCGCCGGTTATGCCGGTCAGCATGCCGAGGCGCTGCAGCTGCTGACCCATCCCGAGGTGGTGCCGGGCGGCGAGCATGTCAAGAACGACCCGGCGCTGCTGACCCGGCTGCAGCACCGCCTGGTCGAGCTGGGTGTCGACCGCCACGCCTTCGTCGTCGGCATCGGCGGCGGCGCCTTCCTCGACCTGATCGGCTATGTCGCCTCGTCCACCCACCGCGGCATCCGCCACATCCGCGTGCCGACCACGGTGCTGGCGCAGAACGACTCCGGCGTGGGCGTGAAGAACGGCGTCAACGCCTTCGGCGTGAAGAACCTGCTGGGCAGCTTCGCGCCGCCGTTTGCGGTGCTCAACGACGCCGACTTCCTGCGCACGCTGCACCCGCGCGACAAGATCGCCGGCATTGCCGAGGCGGTGAAGGTGGCGCTGATCCGCGACCGCCTGTTCTTCGACTGGCTGGAGGCCAGCGCCGGCGCGCTGCGCGACTGCGAACCGGCCGCGATGAGCCGCATGATCCGGCGCTGCGCCGAGCTGCACATGCGCCAGATCGCCCAGGGTGGCGACCCGTTCGAGACCGGCAGCGCCCGGCCGCTGGACTACGGCCACTGGTCGGCGCACAAGCTGGAGGCGCTGACCGCGCACGAGCTGCGCCACGGCGAGGCGGTGGCCATCGGCCTGGCCCTGGACACGCGCTACTCGGTGCAGGTGGGCCTGCTGGCGCCCGGCAGCGAGGACCGGGTGCATGCCCTGCTCAAGCGACTCGGCTTCCACCTGTGGCACCCGGCGCTGGAGTCGCGGGACGCCGACGGCCAGTGGCAGTTGCTGCGTGGGCTGGAGGAGTTCCGCGAGCACCTCGGCGGCGAACTCACCATCACCCTGCTGCGCGAACTGGGCGTGGGCGAAGAGGTGCACCAGATGGATGCCAGCGAGATCCTGCGCGCCCTGGTCTGGCTGCGCCGGCAGGAGTACGGCGCGTGAAGCTGGGCGCCGGCGTGCACCTGACCTACTGCAGCAACATCCACCCCGGGGAGAGCTGGGCCGAGGTGCGTGCCAACCTCGGCCGCCATGTGCTGGCGGTGCGCGACCGCCTGCAGCCGACCGGCGGCTTCGGCATCGGCCTGCGCCTGTCGGCGCGCGCCGCCGCCGAGCTGTCGGCGCCCGAGGCGCTGGCCGAATGCCGCGACTTCCTGGCCGGGCAGGGCCTGTATGTCTTCACCCTCAACGGTTTCCCCTACGGCGCCTTCCACGGCACCCGGGTCAAGGAAGACGTCTACCTGCCCGACTGGCGCGACCCGGAGCGGCTGCGCTACACCAACCAGCTCGCCGACCTGCTGGCCGAGCTGCTGCCCGACGATCCCGGCCTGGCCGGCAGCATCAGCACCGTGCCCGGCGCCTTCAAGCCGGCACTGGGCGGGCCGGCGGACGTGGCGCGGATGGTCGAGCACCTGCTGCAACAGGTGGCGCACCTGGTGGCCCTGCAAGCACGCACCGGCCGGCGCATCGGCCTGGCGCTGGAGCCCGAGCCGCACTGCTTTCTGGAGACCACGGCCGAGGCCGTCGCCTTCTTCGGCCAGCACCTGCACAGCCCCGCCGCGGTGCAGCGCCTGGCCGCACTCACCGGGCTGGACACCGGCGCGGCCGAACAGGCCTTGCGCACGCAGCTGGGCCTGTGCCTGGACCTGTGCCACGCCGCGGTGGAGTTCGAGGACGCCGCCGACTGCATCCGGCAGCTGCGCGAGGCCGGCATCCCTGTGCTCAAGCTGCAGATCAGCGCCGGCCTGCGCCTGCCCACGCTGGACGACGCGGCGCTGGCCGCGCTGCGGCGCTTCGGCGACGCGGTGTACCTGCACCAGGTGGTGCAGCGTGGGCCCGACGGCCTGCAACGCTTTGCCGACCTGCCCGAGGCCTTTGCCGCGCTGCCGCCGGTACGCACCGGCCACGAATGGCGGGTGCATTTCCACGTGCCCATCTTCCTCGACCGGCTGGCGCCGTTCGCCTCCACCCAGGCCTTTGTGCGCGAGGTGTTGGCGCTGCAGCGGCAGCAGCCGGTGTCAGCGCACCTGGAAGTGGAAACCTATACCTGGGACGTGCTGCCCGAGCCGTTCCGCAGCGGCACGGTCGACGAGGCCGTGGCGCGTGAACTCGCCTGGGCCAGAACGGAACTCACCGCGTGAACCTCTCGCTTGCCCTGCGGCTGGGCCGCATCTCCAACCTGCCCACGGTCTGGACCAATGTGCTGGTCGGCGCCCTGCTGGCCGGCGGCAGCCTGGCCGCGGCACCGTGGCCTCTGCTGCTGCCGCTGATGCTGGCGCTGTCGCTGTTCTACATCGGTGGCATGTTCCTCAACGATGCCTTCGACCGCGGCTTCGACGCCCAGCACCGCCCGGAGCGGCCCATCCCGTCGGGCCAGGTGTCGGCGCGCCAGGTCTTCACCATCGGCTTCGGCCTGCTGGCACTGGGCCTGGTGCTGGTGGCCGGCGCCACCCGTGGCGTGGACGGCCAGCCGGCCTGGGGCGCGCTGGCCTCGGGGGTGGCGCTGGCCGGCGCCATCGTGCTGTATGACCTGCACCACAAGGCCAACCCGCTGAGCCCGCTGCTGATGGGCCTGTGCCGGGTGCTGGTGGTCACCACGGCGGCCTTGAGCGTGGCCACGGCCCTGTCCGGCCCGGTGCTGCTGGCCGCGGCGGCGCTGCTGTGCCACCTGATCGGCCTGACCTACATCGCCAAGCAGGAGCACCTGGACCGCATCGGCGCGCTGTGGCCGCTGGCCTTCCTGGGCCTGCCGGTGCTGTACGGCGTGGTGCTGGCCCTGGCCACGCCGGTGGTCTGGCTGCCGCTGGCGCTGTATGTCGGCGTGCTGCTGTTTGCGCTGAGCCTGCTGCGGCGCCGCGCCAAGGGCGACGTGCCGCGCGCGGTGGTGACGCTGATCGCCGGCATGTCGGTGCTGGACGGCCTGCTGCTGGCCGGCGCCGGCCTGCTGCTGCCGGCGCTGCTGGCCTGCGCGGCCTTTGTGCTGACGCTGGCGCTGCAGCGCTGGGTGTCCGGTACCTGAGCGCCGGCGGGGTCAGTGCGCGCCGCCGGCATCGGCCGGCGCGGCGCCCATGCGCGGTGGGCGCTTGGTCAGCCAGATCAGGCCGATCAGCAGCAGGAACATCACCGCCGACGCGAGGAAGATGTCGTCGGCGGCACGGGTGAAGGCCTGCTGGTCGATCAACCGGTTGATCTGCGCCAGCCCGGCGGCATCACCCAAGCCGGCGCCGGACAGTTTGCCCAGTGCATCGGTCAGCGCCGGGTCGCCCTGCTGCAGCCGCTCCACCAGGTGGGCATGGTGCAAGGCGGCGCGGTCCTCCCACAGCGTGGTGGCGATCGAGGTGCCCATGGCCCCTGAGGTGATGCGCACGAAATTGCTCAGCCCAGCCGCCGCCGGCATGCGCTGCGGTGGCAGGCCGGCCAGGCTGACGGTGGTCAGCGGGATGAAGAACAGCGCCATCGCCGCCCCCTGCAGCAGCGTGGGCCGCAGGATGGTGGCCAGGTCGGCCTGCGGCGTGAAGCCGGAACGCAGCCACAACACCACCGCAAAGATCACGAAGGCCACGGTGGCGATCCAGCGGGGGTCCCACACCGTCACCTTGCGGCCGACCAGCGGCGTCAGCAGGATGGCCAGGATGCCCACCGGTGCCAGCGCCATGCCGGCATTGGTGGCGGTGTAGCCCATCCACTGCTGCAACCACAGCGGCAGCAGCACTACGTTGCCGAAGAACAGGCCGTAGCCCACCGAGGTGGCCAGCACGCCGAAGGCGAAGTTGCGGCGGCCGAACAGGCGCAGGTCGACCACCGGGTGGGCGTCGGTCAGTTCCCAGACCACGAACACCACGAAGCCGGCCACCGCCAGCACCGCCAGGCCGATGATCAGCGGCGAGGCGAACCATTCCAGCTCCTTGCCCTTGTCCAGCACCAGCTGCAGCGAGCCCACCCACAGCACCAGCAGCGCCAGGCCGACACGGTCGATCGGCAGCTTGTGCACCGGCGTCTCGCGCCGGTGGTAGATGCGCCAGGCCACCAGGGCCGCACCCACGCCCACCGGCACGTTGATGTAGAAGATCCACGGCCAGCTGAAGTTGTCGGAGATCCAGCCGCCCAGCAGCGGCCCGACCACCGGCGCCACCAGCGTCGTCATGCCCCAGAACGCCAGCGCCCGGCCGGCCTGGATGCGCGGGTAGCTCGACAGCAGCAGCGTCTGCGACAGCGGCATCATCGGCCCGGCCACCAGCCCTTGCAGCACGCGCGCCGCCACCAGCACCTCCAGCGAGTTGGCCAGCCCGCACATCATCGACGCCAGCACGAACAGCAGCACGCTGGTGACAAACAGCCGCACCGCGCCGAAGCGCTGGGTCAACCAGCCGGTCAGCGGCACCGAGATGGCATTGGCGATGCCGAAGCTGGTGATGACCCAGGTGCCTTGGCCCGGGCTGACGCCCAGGTTGCCGGCGATGGCCGGGATGGACACGTTGGCGATCGACGAGTCCAGCACGTTCATGAAGGTGGCCAGCGACAGGGCCAACGTGCCCAGCAAGCGCGCGCCACCCTCCAGCGGCGGGTGCTCGAGCGGCGCGGCGCCGGCCATGTCAGCGCACCTTGGTGGCGGTGGCCACCTTCACCGGGGCCACGGCAGCGGCCGGGCTGACGACCGCCGGGGGCAGCACCGACGGTGCCGCCGGCGCCGGGGCCAGGCGCCCACCACCGTTGGCCAGCACCACCCGCGCCACCTCGGCGTCGGCGGCCTGGGACAGCGCGTCGAACACCGCCGTCTGCGCCACCGGCTGCTGGCGCGGCGCCTCGGCCAGGGTCTTGCCCGAGGTGTCGGCCACGTCCACCGCCACCTCCATCGACAGCCCCACCCGCAGCGGGTGCGCGGCCAGTTCCTTGGGGTCCAGCGTGATGCGCACCGGCACCCGCTGCACCACCTTGATCCAGTTGCCGGTGGCGTTCTGCGCCGGCAGCAGCGCAAACGCCGCCCCGGTGCCGGCGCCCAGGCCGGCGATGCGGCCGTGGAAGGCCACCTTGTGGCCATAGACGTCGGCGGTCAGCGTGGCCGGCTGGCCGATGCGCAGCTGGCGCAGCTGGCCTTCCTTGAAGTTGGCGTCCACCCACAGCTGGTCCAGCGCCACCAGCGTCATCAGCGGTGCACCGGCGGGCACCCGCTGGCCGATCTGCACGCTGCGCCGCGCCACCACGCCGTCCAGCGGCGCCGGCAAGGTGGCGCGCTGCACGGCCAGGTAGGTCTCGCGCACCCGGGCGGCGGCACGCTGCACATTCGGGTGCTGGGCCACGGCGATGCCGTCGGTCAGGCTCTGGTTGGACGCCAGCGCCTCGCGCGCCGCGCCCAGCGCCGACTGCGCCGCCAGCTGTGCGCTGCGGGCCGACGCGACCTGGGCGTTGGCATGGTCCAGCTCCTCCTGGCCGACCGCCCCGCTGGCCAGCAGCGGCTGGCGGCGCTTGACGTCGTCCTGCAGGCGCTGCAGTTCGCTCTGGCTGCGCGCCAGCTCGGCCTCACGCAGCTTGATCTGCGCGGCCAGCGTGCCGTTGTTGGCATACAGCGTGCGCACCTCGCGCACCGTCTGGGCCAGCTGGGCCTCGGCCTGGTCCAGCGCCACCCGGGCGTCGGCCGGGTCCAGCCGCAGCAGCGGCTGGCCGGCCTTCACCACGTCGGTGTCGTCGGCCAGGATGGCCACCACGGTGCCGGCCACCTGGGGGGTGATCTGCACCACATTGCCCTGCACATAGGCGTTGTCGGTGGACTCGACCTGGTTCAGCGCCAGCGCCCAGTAGGCGGCATAACCGGCGCCGCCCAGCAGCAGCACGGCGGCGATGGCACTCAGCGCCTTCTTGCGCACGGCCGGGCGGGCGGTGGGCTGGGTGGCGGGCGCGGCAGGGGTGGCAGCAGCGGAAGGATGGGACATGCGGTGTCTTTCTGAAAGATCGGGGTCCGAGGCCGGATGGCTCAGCCGGCGCCGGGCCGCCCCAAGGCGGCCGAGTGCCCCCTCGGAGGGCAGAAGCGAAGCGACGTCGTGGCGGCGCGCATCTCAGCGTGCGGCAGCGGTGGTGGCGTGCCCGGCGCGCAGGGTGGTGTCCTGGGGGCTGGGGCCGTCGTCGCGCCAACCGCCGCCCAGGGCGCGCATCAGCGCCACCTGGGTGTCGAGGGCACGGGCCTTCAACTCGGCGGCGCTGCTGCGCTGGGCCAGCACGCCGGTCTCGGCATTGAGCACGGTCAGCAAGGTGCCCAGGCCGGCGCGGTAACGCTGGCTGGCCAGGTCGTAGGCACTTTCGGCGGCCACCAGGGCCTGTGCCTGCTCGGCCTGCTGGCGCGCCAGCGACCGCAGCGTGGCGCCGGCGTCGGCCACCTCGCGCGCGGCGTCCAGCACCGCACCGTTGTAGGCGGCCACCGCGGCGTCGGCGTCGGCGGCGCGGCCCTGCAGGTTGGCGCGCAGCCGTCCACCGTCGAACAGCGGCAGGCGCAGCGCCGGCCCGGCGCCCAGGTTGCGGCTGCCCAGGTTGAGCAGCTGGTCCAGGCCCAGCGCGTTGAGGCCGACAAAACCCACCAGGTTGATGTCGGGATAAAACTGGGTGCGGGCCAGCGCCACGTCCTGGGCCGCAGCCTCCACCCGCCAGCGGGCGGCCACCACGTCGGCGCGGCGGCCCAGCAGGTCGGCACCCAGGCGCTGCGGCAGCACGGCGGGCTGAAGCGGGCCCAGCGCCGGGGTCAGGCCGTCTAGCGCCTGCGGTGCCTGGCCGCTGAGCACGGCCAGCTGGTGCCGGGCCAGCGCGATCTGGCCGTCCAGCGCTTCGATCTGCGCCCGCGCATCGGGCACCCCGGCCTCGGCCAGGCGCAATTCAACGCGGGTGTCCATGCCGGCCTGCACCCGCTGACGTGTCAGGTCCAGCAGGGCCTGGCGCTGGGCCAGGGTGCGCTCGGCCACGTCACGCAGGCTGAACAGCCGGGCCAGGCCGACATACCCACGCGCCACGTTCGCCGCCAGCAGCACACGCGCCGCCTGCCACTCGGCCGCGGCGGCGCGCTGCTGGCCCAGGGCCGACTGCAGCGCGGCCTGGTGGCGGCCGAAGAAATCCAGCTCCAGGCTGGCACTGGCCTGCAGGTTGGCGTTGTCGTAGGTGCTGCCGGCGATGGGCTTGGGCACCAGGCCATGCTCGGTGTAGCGCTGGCGGGTGATGTCCAGCCCCAGGCCGGCCTGCGGGCCCTGGGCCGCCTGGGTCAGCGCCGTGCCGGCACGGGCCCGCG
>Ga0208884_100475_pt1 | contig 13083 bp, 9 predicted proteins | sample LakWasMet68_HOW9_2_FD_183898 | JGI IMG/M metagenome (GOLD analysis project Ga0208884, IMG submission 183898) | Freshwater sediment methanotrophic microbial communities from Lake Washington under simulated oxygen tension - Sediment Metagenome... | ecosystem: Environmental > Aquatic > Freshwater >... | reverse complement strand
CGGCCTGCTGGGCATGAACGTCGGGGGCATCCCACTGGCCGACAGCAAGCACGGTTTCCTGATCGTGGCCCTGATCGTGCTGACCTTCACTGTGGTGGCCGGCTGGCTGGCCTTCCGGCGGCGGGACTGAGCAACCGTCTGCGGCACGACCGCCAGCGGGCCGTTGCATGGCCGCGCCGGCGCCATCCCCGGCGCGTCGCAGGCCCGCGCCGAACCCGCCACAATCGTGGCCATTCCTCGGATACAGCAGACCCATGGACGACGACCTCGACGAACGGATCCGCTCAGGCAAGGCCCTGAGTGAATCGATGGGCAACTTCCACGTCACCGACTGGGACCCCGAGCGCCGTGTGGCGAGCGCGGCGTTCACGGTCAGGCGCGAGTATTGCCACACCAACGGCACCATCGCCCAGGGCGGCTTCATCACCGCGTGGCTGGACGCCGCGATGGCACACGCGGTCATCCACGACACCGAACACCGGCAGACCGTGTTCAGCCTGGAGATCAAGGTCAGCTTCTACGAGAAGGTGGGGCCGGGCGAGGGCCGCGTCGAGGGCCGGGTGATCCGGCGTGGTAAACGCGTCGCCTTCCTGGACGCCTCGCTGTACAACCCGGACGGCAAGCTGGCCGCGGTCGCCACCTCGACCGGCGTGCTGGCCGATCTGTAGCTGACACCGGGCTACCGGGCGCTGGCCCGGTGTCCGCCGTGAACCACACGCCATGAACCGACTGCAGGCCGAATTCCGCCGCCTCTACCTCCCCGCACCGGCCGCCGGCCCCGACGCCGCCACGGCGCCGTGCGATCTGGTCGATGCCCAAGGCCGGGTGCGTGCCCTGGTGCTGGAGTTGGCCCGGCCGGCCGACTGGGACCTGCTGTCCCGGGCCTGGCTCGGCGCCCAGGCGGATCTGGGGCTGCCCGCTCCCGCCATCGCCGTCTCGGGCACCGACGGCCTGCAACTCTGGTTCTCGCTGGTAGAGGCGGTCGACATCGTGCAAGCCCAGGCCTTCCTGGACGCCCTGCGCCAACGCTATCTGGCCGATGTCGCCCCCCACCGGGTGAGACTGATGCCCACGCCAGGCAGCCCAGTCGACCCGGGCATCCCCGTGCATGCGTGCCCGGTGCCGGCCCGGCAGGGGTCCACCGACCGCTGGTCGGTCTTCGTGGCCCAGGACCTGGCGCCGGTGTTCGCCGACAGCCCCTGGCTCGACGGCCCGCCCAGCGATGAAGGCCAGGCCCAGCTGCTGCGTGGCCTGCACAGCGCCACACCGGCGGCCTGGGCCGCTGCCGTCGCCCAACTCCACCCGCCCAGCGCCCCGCCGCAGGCCGACCCAACCGCCACCCGCGACACGGGCAGCGACACAGCGCCTGGAGCGATGCCGGCCGCCGGGCTCGATCCCCAGGGTTTCTTGCTGGGGGTCATGAACGATGCCAGCGTGCCGCTGGCGCTGCGCATCGAAGCGGCCAAGGCGTTGCTGCCCTACATCGCCACGGCGGCGCGGCGTACGGGCGCCGGTTGACCACAGCGGTGACAGCCGGGCTTCCCGAGTGCCCTCGCCCATCGGCACGCCCCCTCGGGCACCCGGTGCCCACTTTTGTGGCAATTTAGTGAGATCCCTGGCCTGGCAAGGACTTACGACACCCATGCGGGTACAGACCACAGACTTGTCCACAGAAGCTGGGGACGACAGAGCCGGTAGCCAGCCCTGCCTGAGGCATTGACCGGCTAAATTCATCGGCGAGTCCCGCGATATCGCTTGACATCCTGCTGGATCTCCCCCTTGATCACGTGTCCACGGGCGGCCGGCACCTCCGTCGTACCGCCGAGCAGACCTCGGTAGCCTCGCCGAGCCGCACCGTTGCAGCGTTCACGGAGTGCCTGTCATGAACCCATCGTCATCCGGCCTGGTGCTGCTGGTCGCCACACGCAAGGGCGCCTGGCTGTTCCATGGGGACTCGCAGCGCAACGCCTGGACGGTGGACGGCCCGCACTTCCTGGGCCACAACATCAGCCATGTACAGCTCGACCCGCGCGATGGCCGCACCCTGCTGGCCGCAGCCAAGACCGGCCACCTGGGGCCGACGGTGTTCCGATCCACCGACCTGGGCCAGACCTGGAAGGAAGCCCACCGGCCGCCGGCCTTCGAGAAACCGTCGAACAGCCTGCCGGCGCGCGCGGTGGACCACACCTTCTGGTTGACGCCTGGCCACACGAGCGAGCGCGACACCTGGTACGCCGGCACCTCGCCGCAGGGTCTGTTCCGCTCCGAGGACGGTGGCGTGAGCTGGGCCCCCCTGCCGGCCGTCAATGACGACCCGCAGTTTCGCGAGTGGATGGGCACGGTACAGGACGGCACGCCCGATGGCCCCAAGCTGCACTCCATCATCGTGGACCCGCGAGATCCCGCACACCTGCTGTTCGGCATGTCGGGCGGCGGCGTGCACGAGTCAAGCGACGCTGGGCGCAGCTGGTCGACGCTGATTGAGGGCATGCAGGTGGTGGATGGCTTCGACGCCGCCAGCGTGACCTTCCACGACCCGCACTGCGTGCGCATCTGTCCCAGCCACCCCGATCGCCTGTACCAGCAGAACCACTGCGGCATCTACCGGCTCGACCGCCCGGCCACAGCCTGGCAACGCATTGGCCGCAGCATGCCCGCCGACGTGGGCGACATCGGCTTTCCGATGGTGGTGCATCCGCACGATGCCGACACCGCCTGGGTGTTCCCGATGGATGGCACCGACGTCTGGCCGCGCACCAGCCCGGCCGGCCGCCCGGCGGCTTACGGCACGCGTGATGGCGGACAGACCTGGCAGCGGCTGGACCAGGGCCTGCCGCAGCAACAGGCCTGGTGGACCGTGAAGCGCCAGGCAATGACGTCGGACACGTTGCCGGCGCCCGCGCTTTACCTGGGCAACACCAGCGGCGAGCTGTGGATCGGACACGATGGCGGTGCACGCTGGGCCTGCATCGCCCGCCACCTGCCTGAGATCTACGCGGTCGAAGTGGCTGCGCTGAGGTAAGGGACCGACATGAACGTCCTGGTGCCGAGCGCGCTGCGCTCCTACACCAGTGTGTCGCAGGTGGAGGCGACCGGTGACACGCTGCTCATGCTCTTTGCCGACCTCGATCGGCGCTACCCCGGCCTGCGTTTTCGCGTCGTTGACGAACAGGACCGGCTGCGTCCGAACATGCGCATCTTCGTCAACGGCCTGGGCGTGCGCGATCTGGACCACGCACTTCAGCCGACCGACTTCGTGGCCATCGTGATGGCACTGAGCGGTGGTTGAAAAGACCAGGGTGATCACGGTCGGCAAGCTGAGCTGGATCAGCTCCGGCCGTTGATCTCAGGTGTGACGCGTGAGCCACGCCGTCCATCACCTCCAGCGTCGAGACGACCGCCGCCTGCGGCAGCTTGGCGAACGCAGCCAGCATCTGAGCCGTCTGGTTGCAGTAGTCGCCAATCGCCCACTTGCCCAGCATCACGAGGCCGGGGGGGGGCTGTAGTTCGTCGGCCCTTGCGACCAACACAGCGCGGTCAACGCCGACGGCCAACGCGATGCGCATGGTTACCTTGCAGGGCGTCGGACTGCGGGCCACAGCGATCACACCCGTGGTCGCGCCCTTCTCCTTCAGCCTCACGACGCCTCAGCGGCGATCGTGTCGAAGAAGTTTATCGACACCTTGGCGCCCGCAAGGTCGACGCCAGAGCCGTCGCTCCTGGCTTTCCGGCCATCACGATCCGGCCCTTAACCACAGACCGGACGCAGTCACACGGTGGATTCATGGCTTCACCAGATCGGGGTGAAGATCGAAAGATCGTTTCGGACCCACAGCCTGATTGCCAAAGTCGATCCTCACCATATGCACGGCGCTGGCAACTCGCGGTGTCTGCTGAATCAAACAGCATGCGTGGCCATTCCGACGGCCGCGACGGTCGCGACCACAGCCGGCCAGTCCCAGCGCAGCAACCGGCCGGTGGCCCGCGAGTGGCTGGCGCCGATTTCTCGCAGGCCACCAGGGCCGGTTCACCACCCTGGCCGAGATAGGTCCCCACGCTCAATGCAGCACCGGGCCGCCTTCAGAGCCGCCCGGCCGCAAGTCCCGCAGCGCCAACCGATGGCCGCCCCGCTCCATGGCCCGGGCCAGCCCCTGGCGGATCAAGCGCGCGAACAGCCGCGGATTGCCGAGCAAGGCCAACGCCTGGATCGCATCCGACTGCGGCCGGTCGAAGTCGAACAGCCCCAACTGCAGGCGCACCAGCTCTTCCATGCGCCGCGCCACCGCCACCGCCTGGTCCGGCCTCAGCTCGCGCACCAGATGCACCTCGAACCGCGACAGCAGCGGCGCCTCCACCGGACTGACCGCATTGCCCGTGGCGATGTAGATCACGTAGGAGCCATCGAACTCGACCTCCATGCACTTGTCGCGCAGCCGCCCCGAGGTCGAACGCTCCAGAACGGGAATGAGCGCATCGCGCGGGCGGTAGTGGCTGCCTCGGCTCGGCGCCTTGTCCAACTCGTCGAGCACGATGACCGGATTGGCCACCCGCCTGGCGTCCTCCAGCACCAGCCTGAACAGCATCCCGTTGTGGGAGTCCGACCAATGCCGCTCGGACCCGAGCAGCACGCTCGTGCTCTCGGCGGACTCCATGCTGTAGACAAAGGACGGCAGTTCCAGGGCGTCCGCCAGCTTCAGCGCAAAGTGTGACTTCCCCACCCCCGGCGGGCCGACCAGCAGCAAGGGCGTGATGCGCAGCGGCGTCCCGGTCTGCGCCGCCATGGCGCACTGGCTGCGCACGCTGGCCAGGACCTCGTGGAAGTTGGGCATGTCCTGCTCCAGATCGGACAGCGCCTTCGCCCACCCCGGAATCAGCCGCACCAGCCGGCGCTGCCCGGCCTTCGCGACCGCACCGTACTGCGCCCCCTCGTGCTTGCGATGGCTCGACTTGGCCTTCTCCTGCATCAGGGTGAGCGTCTGCGAGGAGAAGACCTCGACCCGCGTGCCCATCGGATCAGTACCGTCCTCGGGCGCCTGCGCCGCGCCGGGCAGGCCAGGCATACCCGTCTCCTGCGGGCCCGTGGCGTCCGGTGCGAGTGCGCCAGGATCAGGATCGGCGGGCTCGTTGGCCTTCGACTCCGCCTCGTCGGCCTCGGCAGCGCGCCGGGCCGCCTCCTGCGCCATCGCGGCATTACGCGCCATCGCGGCATCACGCGCCCACTTGGCCTTCGGCACCGCCATCGCCGCGCGCTCGAAGTCGCCGATCGTGCTGTGAACCGACAGACGCTCCCGAAGCCCGTTGAGCTCAACGGCGAGCGGCTGCGGCACCAACAGGCCCGGCGACATCAACAGATCGTTGTCGCCCAGCATGTACAGCGTGTCCCACCCGATCGGGAACCGGTCATCGCCGGGCGGCGGCTCGGGGCGTCCTGCGTCACGGTACGTCACGGCAGACCCTCCTCGCGGTACGCCAGCGCACACCGGCCGCCGGCCTTGAACGGCGCGCCCGGCCGGCCTGCCTTGCGGGTCACTGTCTGGGTTGTCCTGTTCACTTCTGGCCATGTACTGCCCCTTCACAGCGCCAGGAACGACCCGGCATCGACGCCATACACCGCCACGTCCGGCGATCCGCCGCTCACCCCCCAGTAGGCGAGGTTGCGGTGGTGGTGCCCATGCACGATCAGACGCGCCCCCAGTCGCTGGGCCAGGCGGTCCACCAGTTCGTAGCCGTGCGGGTGCGCCGACGGCGCCTCGTGGGTCACCAGCAGGTCCGCCCGCAGCCCCTGCAGCGCCACCAGATCGGCGGGCTGGATCGACGACAGCCGGTTGAGCCCCCAGGCACGCCCCGGATCGGGTCGCCGCCAGCGCCGCGGGCGCCACGGATCGGGCTCGCCGCGCGGGTCCCAGATGGTCGGGCGAACGATCCCGCCCAGCCCGGCCACCATGCGCCCGGCCACCGCCACCGCGCGGCGATGCAGCGTGCGGTTTTCCAGCGCCGTGCCCACCAGCCGGGACGAGATGTTGTGCCACCACACCCGGTGATCGGTGTCGTGGTTGCCGTGGATGAACCACACTTCGGTCAGGTGCAGGATCGGCGCCAGCTCTTGCGAGAGCGGCCGCCGGGCGCACAGGTCGCCCAGCAGGATCACGGCGCGCGGCCTGAACCGGCGCGTGGCCTCGATCACGGCCCGGTAGTCGCCGTGGGGGTCGCCGAAGACGAGCATCGAGGGTCGCGGGGGTGATTGGTTGAACGGCATGGGGTGGGGATCCGATTCAGCGGTCGAACGAGGTCGGGGACGAGCGCCAGGCCCACCGGTCCGGGTCTGGATCGGCGGTCTTGGCCTGCGCTGCGCTGCGGGGTTGGTTGAGCGTGCTAGCTGTTGGAGCCGAAGCGGTGTGACAGGGCCCGGTGGATGGACATGTCGAGGTGCCAGCGCGGCAGGATCGCCGCCGTGAGTGCGGCCTCGCTCCACAGCGCGGAGAGCTCCTGCTGCGACCACCGGCCGCCGTCCTGGAGCGACTTGGCGCTGAGGATCAGCTCGAGCAGTTGCTGCTCGAACCACTCGCAGACCGTGTCCTCGATCGCCAGGTCGGACCCGGGCACGGCGTAGCGGGCCTTCCAGTGGCTGAACATGCCGGTGAACACCCGGAAGTCGCGGTTGATCACCAGCGTGTCCTGCTCGGGCAGGTACCGGGCCGCCCGGTCGTCCAAGTCGCCGGCGCTGCGGGTGCCGTCGGCCTCCTTGACCCAGTGCACCGTGGGCACCTGGAGTTCGAGCTCGCCGCGCGCACGCAGGTTGCCCCCGACGGTGAAGTGCTGCAGGTACTCGTCCACCCCCGCCGCATTGGAGCGCCGCGGCCGTTCGGTGCCCGGGCTCATGCCCGGCTCCGAGCCGCTGGCTGCGGCGGGCTCGGCAGAGCCCACCCCTTCCTGGGCGGTGACCAGGTCGGCGCCCTTGGTGTTGGGCCGGTAGCGTGCGGGGCGCAGCAGGTGCAGGATGTTGCGGATGCGGTCCTCGATGCACTGCCGGTAGTTGCGGCTGCCGGCGCGGTTGCCGATCTCGTGCTGCAGGTCGATCAGCGGGGCGGGGATCTTGTCCCGGAACTCGGCCGCCCAGGCGGCCCATTCCAGGCCCTCGCCGTTGATCTTGAGCTGGGTGCGCGCGGCGTTGGCGGTGGGCTGGCGACTGCCGTCGGTGTGCGGCTCCACATAGATGACCACGCGGTTGGTGCCGAAGATGGCGCCGAAGGACTGCAGCCGGGCCATGGCCATGCGTCCGGTCGACATCTCGTAGAGCTCGTTCTGGTACAGCGCGGCGGTGTGGCCGCCCGGGGTGACCAGGCCGAAGTGGCGGTCGGTGTCTTCGCGCAGGATCCACCAGTGCGCGGTGGCGTCGGCCAGGGCGACCTGGCCCGAGGACTCGGCGTAGCGCTCCAGCCACTTCGCCTGCCCCTCGACCTTGCGCAGGAAGTGCCGCCGCGACTCCTGGCGGTCCTCGCGCCAGCCTTCGCGCACCCGGAGCTCCACGCCTTCGGGCAGTTCGAAGTAGCGGCTGTTGAGGTACCGGGTGATCCACTTCGACGGCATCGACACGCCCGGCGGCGCGTCGACGGTTTGTTCGTCGGGCGAGTTGCCGTGGAAAATCACCTGGGTGCCATGCCGGTCGATCTCGTGGGGCTTGTGCTCGTCGGCGATGGGCGCCCAGAACTCGCCGCCGTTTTGTTCCCAGCGGCGCAGCCCGTAGACCTTGGCCACGGGGTCGTGCCACATGTGCACAATCGCGCCCACGCCGTCCTTCCAGCTGAGGTAGGTCAGGCCTTCGCGGTTGCGGGTGGCGGCGCTGAGCTTGGCGCCGACGCCGAAGTTGCCGTTGCTCGACTGCACCTGGCCGGAGGTGAACCATTCGTTGACCAGGCGCACCATTTCGGGCCCGAACATGCCGATGCCGGTGTCGGTGCAGGTGAGCTTCATCACGCCGGTGCGCTCGTATTGCGCCCAGTCGGCGTCCCAGGTGATGGTGCCCTTCGGGTCGGGCAGGCGCCGGATCGCGTCGGCGCCGTTGTGGGTGTACTCTCTCAGGAACTGCGTTGCCGGGCACTCTTCGCTGAGCTTCTCGATCAGGAAGCTCATGTTGTGCACGTTCGAGGGCAGTGTGTTGCGCGGCGTTGCGGCGGCGGTGGCAACTGCGGCAGCTGCGGCAGGCTTCGGCGGGAGCGCGGGGTTGAGGGCAGTGTTACTGCTGCTGGTGCTGCTGGTGGCGGCCGCGGTGTTGACGGCGGTGTTGGCAGCGGCGGGCAGAGAGAGTTTGGGTTGTTTGCTCACGATGATTCCTTGGTATTTCGATGGTGATTGCGAAGGTGATTGCGATGGCGTTTGGGGCCGGCTCCGGTCCTCTGGCGCTGCGCCTCCAGATCGATCGGCCGGCAAGCCGCCTCCCGTGACAGTTGAGAACTGCCTGGGATGGGTATGTGGCGATGCGGCCGCGCGGATGGGACTACCGAGACGCGGCCGTCGGTGGCCGAGCGCAGGTGAGGCAATCAACCAAATGCGAGGCCGCAGTGGGCGCCTCGTGGGCAAAGGTAGGACTCATGCGGATGTTTTCTTGGGTCTGTTCGGAATGGGGCTCAAGTCACCTCGGTGGTCGTTCAGAGGTGCAAACGTGACGGGTGCGCACCGGTGCGATCGGTCAGGCGAGCATTGGGTGAATCGCACATTGAGGTTTCTGGATTCAGCATCGAGTCAACTGGTGTTCGTTCGGTTACCTTCAGATGAATTATGAGTGATCGTTTGTTAACCTGTCAACATGGCTGATGAACATTTGGTTTCCAGCATCGGTCAACGTCTCAGAGAGGAGCGGACTCGGCTGGGACATACACAGGAGTCCCTGGGCGACGTCGCCGGAGTGACCAAGAAATCCCAGATCAATTACGAGAAGGGTGAGCGGCACCCAGATACCCAATACCTCGCCGCACTGGACGGCATCGGGGTGGACGTGCTGTACGTCGTCTCGGGACGCCGTAGTCAGGCTTCGGCAGCGTCTGGTGCGCTCGAGCCGGACGAGCAGGCGCTGCTCGACGGTTACCGCCGTTGCTCAGCGGACGGTCGCCGGCACGTATTGCAAACGGCCTCACTTCTCAGTCAGCACGCGCCTCCATTCACTGCCGCAGCAATTGCGCGGACAGACAAGAGTGGTGGTGGCCGGCCGACAGGCCAGTAACGGGGTGTGCCCCCTTGCCTGCCGATATCAGCGTGAATAGCAGTTGGTGTGTGGCTTGGGCTGTCGAACGTGCGGTCCGCGGTGGCACAAGGCTAATTCGCGCAGCCGGGATCAAGTCGGAGAAGGGTCACGAGCAGGGGATGACCACAAGGAATTGCTGAGCCAGCCGGGCCGTGCACTGAGACGCGCGCCAAGGCGTGAGTTCACATGCAGGGCGCCATTGTCTCGATGTCAGTTTTGATGCAAACTGATGCCGAAATTGATGAGATGGTTTGACCATGCGGACCACACTGACCATCGACGATGAACTGTTTGCCAAGGCTGTGGCATTGGCCGAGCCCGGCATGGAGCGGTCCGAGTTGCTCAAGGAATGCGTCAAGGCATTCATTCAGCGGCAGACCGCCCGGCGCTTAGCGCAGCTAGGCGGGCAGGTTCCGGACATCGAACTCGCGCCTCGACGTCGCGAAGAGACCCCTAACTCGTGAAGGTGCTGGTCGACACCTCCGTCTGGGTAGGGCATTTCAAGCAACGCGATGAGCGGCTTGTGGCGCTCTTGGAGGCTGGGCTGGTTGTATGCCACCCCTACGCGGTGGTCGAGGTAGCCTGCGGCACGCCGCCGCGCCGCGCCGAGATCATCGACATGCTCCGCGAACTGGAAGGTGTTCAGGTGGCAACACCTGACGAACTCGTTGAGTTGCTCCAGCGACGAGCCCTGTTCGGACGGGGATGTGGGTTCGTGGACCTCAGCTTGCTCGCCTCCGTACTTCTGAGCGACCAAACCTTGCTTTGGACCTTGGACAAGCGGCTGGAAGCCGTAGCCTCAGAGCTTGGCCGGGTCTACCGGCCAAGCCTCGCCTCCTGAGCCTGGCACTGAGGCCATCGAATCTGTAGCCCGCGCCAGTCGGTGGCGCCATACCGGGCCAGGCCACCCTTGGCGGCAAACAGTTACAGCCGCGGCTGCCCCGTCACAACTCTCCCAAATCTCGCCGCTGTTGCCACGATGGCATGTCATTGGCCCGGCCGACAATGCGTCGTCCCTTGAGAACATGCCCGCGACCCCTGCGCTTGCGGGAAGCCTCCTGCCGCAGTCGGTAGCCCCAGGGGCGGGCGCCGGGTAGGGCTGGCATTCGTCGGCGACAGCGCTCGCTGGGCCCCGCTGCTGTACGGCCGAACCCCGCGCGAAACATGCCACCGAGCACCTTTACAGAGTACGCCCTGCATGAAGTCGCGTGGGTGACCGAATAACGGGCCATGCCATGGCCATGAAGTGTGGCCAGCACGGCAAACCCCGGGCCACTCGGACCGCAGCCCCTCCGATCTCCACCGCCATGATTCCGAAAACGCTTCAACGACTCGCCTCCACCCTGGTGACGGTGGCAACCGCCCTCTTGACAGCCTGTGGCGGCGGCGGTGCGGGTACGCTGGACCAGGCCAATCCCCAGCAGGGCGCCACCGCGTTGGCATCGGCAGCACCGGGCATGAAGTTCATACAGGCCGCCACCCTGAACGCCGACGGCCCGGCCACCGTGCTGGTGGTGCGCGCCCGCGGCACGCTGGCGGGCGACGTGGGCCCGGTGATGAAGGTGCAGGTCGATGGTGTGGAGGTGGGCAGCGTCGAGGTCCGCACCACTGAGCCCGCTGACTACCCGTTCACGGTGCCGGCGCTCAAGCCCGGCAGCAAGGTTGACGTGGTCTACACCAACGACGGTGCGGTCAATGGCGTGGACCGCAACCTGTACGTGGACTACCTGATCGCCGGTGACACGGTGGTGCTGCCCACGGCCACCGGCGCCGTGATCGACCGCGGCGTCGGCCCGGCGGCATTCGACGGCCTGGATGTGGTCGCCGGCCAGACCGGCCTCTACTGGAACGCCGCGCTGCGCCTGACCTGGCCCGCGCCCAATCTGACCGACCGCGTCACCGTGCGCGCCAGCGCCACCCTGGCCGGCAATATCGGCCCGGTCATGGCGCTGCGCGTGGACGGCGTCACCGTGGGCAGCACCGAGGTGCGCGCCAGCGACCCCACCGACCATGTCTTTGCCGTGCCGCCGCTGGCCGCCGGCAGCAAGGTGGACGTGGTCTACACCAACCATGAGGTCATCAACGGCGTCGCGCGCCAGCTCAACGTGGCCTACCTGCTGGCGGGCACCACGGTGCTGCTGCCCAACGCCACCGGCGTGGTGGTCGACCAGGGCAGCGGCCTCGCCGCCTTCGACGGGCTCAACACCCTGCCCGGCCAGGGCGCCCTGACCAGCAACGGCGCGCTGCGCGCCAAGTGGCCGGCACCCAACATGACCGACCGCCTGACCGTGCGCGCCAGCGCCACCCTGGCCGGCGGCGTCGGCCCGATCCTGCAAGTACGGGTGGACGGCGTGGTGCTGGGCACTGCCGAGGTGCGGTCCACCACCCCTGTCGACCTGACCCTGGCCACCCTGCCGCTGCAGCCCGGCAGCCGCATTGACCTGGCCTTCACCAACGAGGCCAGCGTCAACGGCCAGGTCCGCAGCCTCAGCGTGCCCTACCTGATCTCGGGCAAGACCTTTCTGCTGCCCACCGCGCCTGGCGTGGTCTACGACCTGGGCAGCGGCGCCGCCGCCTTCGACGGTGCCAACACCCAGCCGGGCCAGGCCACGCTGGCGGCCAACGGTGCGCTGCGTGGCGCCTGGCCGGCACCCAACCTGACCGACAGCCTGACGGTGCGGGCCAAGGGCAGCCTGGCCGCCAATGCCGGCCCGGTGATGCAGGTGCAGGTCAACGGTGTCGTCGTCGGCAGCACCGAGGTGCGCGGCACCGATTTCGCCGACTACGGCTTTGCCGTACCGCCGCTGCTGCCGGGCAGCCAGGTCGATGTGGTCTTCACCAACGACGCCGTGGTCAACGGCGAGGACCGCAACCTCTACGTCGCCTACCTGATCTCGGGCAACACCTCGGTGCTGCCCAACGCGCCCGGTACGGTGTACGACCGCGGCGCCGGCGCCGCCGCCTTCGACGGCCTGGAAGTGATCGCCGGCCAGGGTGCGATGGTCTGGGGCGGCGCCCTGCGCCTGGGCTGGCCGGTGCCCAACATCACCGAGCGCCTGACGGTGCGTGCCAGCGGTGTCCTGGCCGGCAATGTCGGCCCGATGCTGCAGGTGCGGGTGGACGGCGTGGCCGTCAGCAGCGTGGAGGTGCGCGCCACCACGCCCACCGACTACCTGATGCCGGTGCCGCCGCTGAAGCCCGGCAGCCAGATCGAGGTGGTCTGCACCAACTGCGGCTTGGTCGACGGTGCCGAGCGCACGCTCAACCTGGCCTACCTAATGGCCGGCAGCACCGTGCTGCGCTCGGACGCCGCGGGCGTGCTGCTGGACAAGGCCGGCCTGCAAGCCAAGTGGCCCCAGCCCAACCTGACCGACGTGGTGACCGTGCGCGCCCGCGGCGTGCTGGCAGGCGACGTCGGCCCGCTGATGCAATTGGTGGTGGACGGCGTCATCGTCGGCGCCGTCGAGGTGCGCGCCACCGAGCCTGCCGACTACCCGTTTGCCGTGCCGCCGCTCAAGCCCGGCAGCAAGGTCGACGTGGTCTACACCAACGACGGCGTGGTCAATGGCGTGGACCGCAACCTGTACGTGGACTACCTGATCGCCGGCGACACCTTCGTGCTGCCCAACGCCACCGGCGCGGTGCTTGACCGCGGCGTGGGACCGGCAGCATTCGACGGCCTGGACGTGATCGCCGGCCAGTCCGCCATCGCCTGGAACGGCGCACTGCGCCTGACTTGGCCCGCGCCCAACCTGACCGACCGCGTCACCGTGCGCGCCAGCGCCACCCTGGCCGGCAATGTCGGCCCGGTCATGGCGCTGCGGGTGGACGGTGTCACCGTGGGC
>Ga0208884_100474_pt1 | contig 13119 bp, 9 predicted proteins | sample LakWasMet68_HOW9_2_FD_183898 | JGI IMG/M metagenome (GOLD analysis project Ga0208884, IMG submission 183898) | Freshwater sediment methanotrophic microbial communities from Lake Washington under simulated oxygen tension - Sediment Metagenome... | ecosystem: Environmental > Aquatic > Freshwater >... | reverse complement strand
TGCAGAGCGATCATCATGGCTTGACACTCCCGGTAGGTTCAAGCGACTCTATCAACTCCCGCAGAACAGTCCTGGCTATGAACAACGGGTAGCGCTTAGAGTCTATGCAATCGTCCGGGATGCGACACTTAGGGAAGGGGCTGAGGGCCGCGGCTCCAAGCCTGCCTGCGCAAGCTTGGACGCCTCGAAGAGCTGCCGCCTCCGGCGGCCAGCACCGAGCGGCGCAGCCGCGCAGGGGGATGATCCCTAATGCGCCAGGATCTTGTTCAGAAAATCCTTGGTGCGCGGCTGGCGGGCTTCGAGGTTGTTGAAGAACTCCTCGCGCGAGCAGTCCTCAAGAATCTTTCCACCCACGTCCATAAAGATCACGCGGTGCGCCACCTTGCGGGCAAAGCCCATTTCGTGGGTGACGCACATCATGGTCATGCCCTCGTTGGCCAAACCCACCATCACGTCGAGCACCTCACCCACCATTTCGGGGTCGAGCGCGGAGGTGGGCTCGTCGAACAGCATGACGATGGGGTCCATGGACAGCGCACGGGCAATGGCCACGCGCTGCTGCTGACCCCCCGAGAGCTGACCGGGAAACTTGTCCTTGTGGGCGGTCAGGCCCACCCGTTCGAGCATCTTCAGGCCACGTTTTTTGGCGTCGTCGGTACTGCGGCCCAGCACCTTGATCTGTGCAATGGTCAGGTTTTCCGTCACCGAGAGGTGCGGGAACAGCTCGAAATGCTGGAACACCATGCCCACGCGGCTGCGCAGCTTGGGCAGGTTGGTCTTGGGGTCGTGCACCGGCACGCCATCGACCCAGATCTCACCCTTCTGGAAGGGTTCGAGCGCGTTGATGGTCTTGATCAGTGTGGACTTGCCCGAGCCCGAAGGGCCGCAGACGACGACCACTTCGCCCTTCTGGATGGTGGTGGAGCAATCGGTCAGCACCTGGAAGCTGCCGTACCACTTGGAGACGTTCTTGAGTTCAATCATGCAATTTCCTTAACGCACGATGGCAATCTTGCGGTGCAGGCGTTTCACAGCCCAGGACAGCGCAAAGCACATCACAAAGTACACGACGGCGGCTGCCAGATAGGCCTCGATAGGCCGGCCGTAGTTCTTGCCCGCAATCTCAAAGCCCTTGAGCATGTCGTAGGCGCCGATGGCATAAACCAGCGAAGTGTCCTGAAACAGGATGATGGTCTGCGTGAGCAGCACCGGCAGCATGTTCCGAAACGCCTGCGGCAAGATCACGAGCTTCATGTTCTGCCCATAGGTCATGCCCATGGCCATGCCGGCAAACACCTGGCCGCGCGAGATCGACTGAATGCCCGCACGCATGATTTCGCTGAAGTACGCCGCCTCGAAAGCGATGAAGGTCACCACCGCCGAGGTTTCTGCGCCAATCGGCCGGCCGATGATGGCAGGCATGAGCAGAAAGAACCACAGAATCACCATGACCAGCGGAATGCTGCGCATGCCGTTGACATAAATCGTGGCAGGAACCACGAGCCATTTTCGGCCCGAGAGCCGCATCAGCGCCAGCACGGTGCCAAAAATCACACCGCCAATGGTGGCCACCACAGTCAGCATCACACTGAAGTACAGGCCCTTGAGCACAAAGTTGCTCAGCAGGTCCCAGTTGTAGAACGAGAAATCGAGTGCAAGCTTCATCTCAGTGCCCCCCGGCGCTGCTGGCCGCGATGAAGCCCGGCACGCGCGAGCGCTTCTCGATGAAGGCCATGACGCGGTTGATGGCAAACGCCGACACAACGTAGAGCGCCGTCACAGCCAGGTAGATCTCCACGCCGCGCGAGGTCTCCTCCTGCGCCTGCATGGCGAACATGGTCAACTCGGCCACCGACACCGCAAAGGCCACCGACGAGTTTTTGAAGATATTCATGGTCTCGCTGGTGAGCGGCGGAATGATGATGCGCAGCCCCATGGGCAGCAGCACGTAGCGGTAGGTCTGGAACGTGGTGAAGCCCACTGCCATGCCTGCATAGCGCTGGCCGCGCGGGAGCGACTCCAGCCCCGAGCGCACCTGCTCGGCAATGCGGGCCGACGTGAACAGTCCGAGCGCAAAAATCACCAGCACGAATCCTGGCACGCGCTGCAGTGACGGGAAGAACGACGGCAGCACGTGGTACCAGAGGAACAGTTGCACCAGCAGCGGAATATTTCGAAACAGCTCCACCCAGGCGTTGCCCAGGCGCACCACCCAGGGCCGCCCCTGCAGCGTGCGCAACGTGCCGATGAGGCCGCCGAGCACCAGCGCCAGCGCCAGTGAGAGCAGCGACACCGACACCGTCCAGCCCCAGGCCGACAGCAGCCAATCAAGGTAGGTGATGTCGCCGCCCTTGCCGAAGCACCCGGCCACGGTGGTCTGATCCAGCGTGTCCGTGCAGAACACCTGCCAATCCCAGCTCATAGGATTCCTTTCAGTTCACGGTCGTACCGCGCCACGAAAAAGCCCCCTCGAACCGACGGCTCAAAGGGGGCCTGGAAATGCTACCCGCCTTACTTCTTGGCGTAGTCTTCCATGGGCTTGTCGTTCGGATGCGCCCAAGCGTTCTTGGTGGCCTCCGACATCGGCAGGCCAATCTTGGTGTTGGTCGGCGGCACGGGCTGCATGAACCACTTGTCGTAGAGCTTGGCCAGCGAACCGTCAGCAATCTGGCGCTTGATGGAATCGTCCACCGCCTTCTTGAAGGCCGGGTCGTCCTTGCGCAGCATGCAGGCGATGGGTTCCACCGACAGCACTTCGCCAACGATCTTGTAATCGGCGGGGTTCTTGGCCTTGGAGATATTGGCGGCCAGAATGGAGCCGTCCATCACGAAGGCGTCGGCGCGGCCGGTTTCCACCATCAGGAAGCTGTCGGCATGGTCCTTGCCATAGACTTCCTTGAAGTCCAGGTTGCCGGCGCGCTCGTTCTTGCGCAGGGTCTGCACAGAGGTAGTGCCGGTGGTGGTGGCTACCGTGCGACCCTTCAGATCCGTGATGGAGTTGATGCCGGAATTGGCCTTGACCGCCATGCGCACCTCTTCCACATAGGTGGTCACGGCAAAAGCCACGTCTTTTTGGCGCGCGGCATTGTTGGTGGTGGAACCACATTCAAGGTCCACCGTGCCGTTGGTCACCAGCGGAATGCGGTTTTGCGAGGTGACGGGCTGGTACTTGACGTCCAACTTGGCCAGGCCCAACTGCTTCTGGATGTCGTCCAGAACGCGCTCGCCCATTTCGGTGTGAAAACCGACGTACTTGCCGTTGCCCAACGTGTACGAGAGGCCCGACGATTCGCGCACGCCCAGCGTGACGCTGCCCGAGCCTTTGATTTTCGCCAGCGTGTCGTTGGCCTGCGCCATGGCGCTACCGGCAGCCAGGGCTACGATAGCCGCAGCCAATAGATGTTTTTTCATGCTTTGTCTCCTTTGGTGTATGCCGAAAACGGCGGATTCTACGGCGCTCGGCCCATGCGTCGCCGACGCCGGGCTGTTGAAATTCAGAACGGAACCTTGTCGGTCGGGTATTTCCAGAAATCGCGCATCAAATAGTTCACTGGCAAGTTGAGCGAGCGGTTCTGCGGCGGGATGGGCTGCATGAACCATTTGTCGTACATGGTATAGATTTCGCGAGTGGTAATGAGGCGGCGCATTTCATCGTCCACCAGTTTCTTGAACGCTGCATCGCCCGGCGGCAGCATGATGGCCAGCGGCTCGGTGGTGACGAAGCGACCCACCACTTTAAGCGCCTTGGGGTCTGGCCGCCCCGCAGCCAGGCCGTAGAGCAGCACGTCGTCCATCACAAAGGCGTCGGCTTCGCCCTTCTCGACCATTTCCACCGCCCGGGCATGGTCGGGCGCTTCGACGATGTTCAGTCCCATCAGCCGCTCACGGTTGGCCTGCACCACCGCGAGCAGCGGGGTGGTTCCCTTGGTGGAAACCAGCTTCTTGCCGGCGAGATCCTCGATGCGCGTGACCGAACTGTCAGCCCGCACCAGCAGGCGCGCGCCGGTGATGAAGTGCGGAATGGTGAAAGCCACTTTTTGGCGCCGTTCGGCATTGTTGGTGGTTGAACCACACTCCATATCCGCCTTGCCCTCGGCAATGACGCTGACGCGATTGGCCGGGGTGACCTGCAGAAACGTCACGCCCATGTCCTTTTTGCCTGTCTGGCGACGTACCGTCTCTGCCAGATGCAGGCACATATCCATGGCGTAGCCTATGGGCTGCCCCGTTTTTTCATTGACGTACGAAAACGGCACCGACGACTCGCGGTGCGCAATCACCAGTTTCCCACCCGCCATGACACGGTCCAGCACGCCGGGCGCAGCGAGGCACGACATGCTTGCTGCAGTGCCCACTGCCAACCAGACCAAGCGAGAAAGTAGCTTCATGATGTTCGGCTTGCGCAAGCCAACCGGGCTTCAGTAACAAAGGGTGCGACTGTACGGGCACGGTCTGCGGGCATCCAATGCAAATTCCGTGCAGGAACATGCAAAACAATCATGGCCGGGGGACTGGCTCATTCTGCTCACACAGAAAATCCCACAGCGCGTCGCGTTTGCTGCGCCCACCCTCGCGCGCGCCAGGGCGTTCGCGACAAATGCGAACGTCCATGGTCATTTTCAGCCCCGGCAACTCGGGCGGCGCGGCGCTGACCAGCCGGCGCGCACGCAAGTCCTTTTTTGCGGCACTCAGAGGCAGGAAGGCGATGCCGTGGCCCTCAAGCGCCATCGCCTTGAGGCCTTCGGCCATGTCGGTTTCGTAGACCCGATCGAGGTGCAGCGGGAGGGGTGATTCCTTCAAAATCAACTCGGTAAGTCGCCCGAGATACGCCCCCGGGGCGTAGGCCAGATAAGGAAGCGGACTCGCCGCACTGCCGGGCAGACAGTACAGGGGGCGTCCATCGGCGCCTGGCCGAACATAGGGCGCAAGCACCTCCTGGCCGAGGCTCAGCATTTCGTAACGGTTGGCATCGAGCTGAAATGGCTGGGAGGCATGGTGGTAGGTCACCAGCAGATCGCAACTGCCTTCGACCAGCCGCATCACCGCATCGTGGACGTTCAGTGCAATCAGACGGCTCTTGAAAGGTCCGAAACGCTCGCGCATGCGCGAGACCCATTCAGGGAAAAAGGTGAAGGCCAGCGTATGCGGCACCGCGAACTCGATCATGTCCTGGCTGGAAGTGCCGTGCGCGCGCAGCACGGCGCGGGTGCTGTGCAGCGCCTGCAGCATCTCGAGGGACTGCTCGTACAGCGTGCGGCCTGCGGGCGTCAGGCGCGTCGGGTACGAGCTGCGATCGACCAGATCGGTCCCGGCCCAGGCCTCCAGGGCCTGGATGCGGCGCGAAAACGCCGGCTGCGTCACATGGCGCAACTGGGCCGAACGGCTGAAGCTGCGCGTCTCGGCCAGACTTACGAAATCTTCAAGCCACTTGGTTTCCATCGGTCGATTATCCGCTGTGCCCGGCGCGCCATGCGCGCCAGCCGCAGTGCAGTTGCGATGCCCGCATAATGTTTGGCCTCTGCGCCACGCGGTCCGGACCCTGCCATTTCTTCCCCCTCGCCTTCGTTTTTCGTATGCCCCCTCCCGAACCGCCCCCGCTGCCGGCTGCTGCTGCCGACCAGGAACCGCGCTCGCTCGCGCTGGAAGACTGGCTCACTGTGCTGATCATGGCGCTGCTGGCCCTCATCACCTTCGCCAACGTGCTGGTGCGCTATTTCACCGACTCCTCGTTCGCCTGGACCGAGGAGATCTCGGTCTTCCTGATGATCGTGCTGGCCATGGTGGCCGGCTCGGCCGCCGTGGCGCGCGACCGCCACATCCGCATTGAATTCTTCGCCGAGGGCGGCTCGATGGCGCGGCGCAAGCGCCTGGCGCAGCTCGGCGCGCTGCTCGTCGCCCTGCTGTTTTCGACCATCGCCGTGCTCAGCGTGCGCGTGGTCTGGGACGACTACCGCTTTGGCGAGACCTCGCCGGGCATCGGCGTGCCGCAGTGGTGGTATTCGATCTGGCTGCCGGTGTTCTCGCTGCTCATCACCTGGCGCGCCATCGGCCTGTTCCGGCGCCGCAGCCAGGTGCCGCCGGACGTGGAGTTCCCGCAGCCGGCCAGCCCCGCCGGCCAGGGCGAGCAGCAGCCATGATCGCCACGCTGCTGTTTGTGGCCTTTCTGGGCCTGATGTTCCTGGGCGTGCCGATTGGCGCCGCCCTGGGCCTGGCCGGCGCCACCGCCATCGCCCTGGCCAATGCCGACAGCCAGTGGTTCGGCCTGCTGGCCGTGCCGCAGAACTTCTACGCCGGCCTGGGCAAGTACCCGCTGCTGGCCATCCCGATGTTCGTGCTGGTGGGCTCGATCTTCGACCGCTCGGGCGTGGCCCTGCGCCTCGTCAACTTTGCCGTGGCCATCGTCGGGCGCGGCCCCGGCATGCTGCCGCTCGTCGCCATTGCCGTGGCCATGTTCCTGGGCGGCATCTCCGGTTCGGGCCCGGCCAACGCGGCGGCCGTGGGCGGCGTGATGATCGCCGCCATGAACCGCGCCGGCTACCCTGGCAGCTTCTCGGCCAGCGTCGTGGGCGCCGCGGCGGCCACCGACATCCTGATTCCACCCTCGGTCGCCTTCATCGTTTATTCGGTGCTGGTGCCGGGCGCCTCGGTGCCGGCGCTGTTCGCCGCCGGCATGGTGCCGGGCGTGCTGGCCGGCATCGCGCTGATCGTGCCGGCCGTGTGGATGGCGCGCCGCCACAACATGGGCCAGCTCGAAGCGACCATGCCACGCCCGCCCTTCTGGAAGAGCCTGCGCGAAGCCCTGTGGGGCCTGGCGGCGCCGGTGCTGATTCTGGGCGGCATGCGCGCTGGCTGGTTCACGCCGACCGAGGCCGCCGTGGTGGCGGTGTTCTACGGCCTGTTCGTCGGCATGGTGGTGCACCGCAGCATGACGGTACGCGACCTGTTCCCCATCCTGCGCGAATCGGGCGAGCTCTCGGCCGTGATCCTGCTGGTCGTCTCGCTGGCGGGCATCTTCGCCTTCTCGCTCTCGACCCTGGGCGTCATCGACCCCGTGGCCAAGGCCATCGTGGAGTCGGGCCTGGGCGAATACGGCGTGTTGTCGCTGCTGATCTTGCTGCTGGTCACCGTCGGCATGTTCCTGGACGGGATTTCCATCTTCCTGATCTTCGTGCCGCTGCTCATGCCCATCATGCAACACTACCAGTGGGACCCGGTATGGTTCGGCGTGATCCTCACGCTCAAGGTGGCGCTGGGCCAGTTCACGCCGCCGCTGGCCGTGAACCTGATGGTCTCGTGCCGCATCGCCGGCGTGCGCATGGAGTCCACCGTGCGCTGGGTCGGCCCGATGCTGCTGGCGATGTTCCTGGTGATGGTGCTGGTAATCGCTTTCCCGCAACTGGCGCTGTGGCTGCCGGCCAAGCTCGGATATTGATTAAAAGCAGCCTCTAGCGCTTACTGCATAAGCCTCAATAGCTAATTTTTTCATAGCAAGGAGAACCCATGAAACTGCGTACCTTCCTTTCCACCGCCGTGGCTGCTGCTGCGGCGCTGGCCTTCACCGCGCCCGCCGCCCTGGCGCAGACGGCCTACAAAAGCGAATACCGCATGTCGCTCGTGCTCGGCCCGGCCTTCCCCTGGGGCAAGGGCGGCGAGCTGTGGGCCAACAAGGTGCGCGAGCGGACCAACGGCCGCATCAACATCAAGCTCTACCCCGGCGTCTCGCTGATCCAGGGCGACCAGACGCGTGAATTTTCCGCACTGCGCCAGGGCGTGATCGACATGGCCATCGGCTCGACCATCAACTGGTCGCCCCAGGTCAAGCAGCTCAACCTGTTCTCGCTGCCCTTCCTGATGCCCGACTACGCCGCTATCGACGCGTTGACCCAGGGCGAAGTCGGCAAGAGCCTCTTCCAGACGCTGGACAAGGCCGGCGTGGTGCCGCTGGCCTGGGGCGAAAACGGCTACCGCGAAATCTCGAATTCCAAGCACGCCATCAAGACGCCCGCCGACTTGAAGGGCTTGAAGATCCGCGTCGTCGGCTCGCCGCTGTTCCTCGACACCTTCACCGCGCTGGGCGCCAACCCGACGCAGATGAGCTGGTCCGACGCCCAGCCCGCCATGGCCAGCGGCGCCGTGGACGGCCAGGAGAACCCGCTGTCGATCTTCACCGCGGCCAAGCTGCACACCGTGTCGCAGAAGTACCTGACGCTGTGGGGCTACATCGCCGACCCGCTGGTCTTCGTGGTGAACAAGGACATCTGGAATTCCTGGACGCCTGCGGACCGCGAAATCGTCAAGCAGGCCGCCATCGAAGCCGGCAAGGAGCAAATCGCACTGGCTCGCAAGGGGGTGATTGAGGCCGACAAGCCCTTGCTCAAGCAGATTGAGGGCCTTGGCGTCACCGTGACGCAACTCACCCCCGCCGAGCGCGACGCATTCGTACAGGCTACCCGCCCGGTGTACAACAAGTGGAAGGGCCAAGTGGGAGCCGACCTGGTGAACCTGGCCGAAAAAGCCATCTTGCAGCGCAAGCAATAGGCGCGGCACCCTCGGCATACCAGCGAGGATGCCTTCCTCGCTCGCCTTGTCAGGCCCCGCTCTGCGGGGCTTTTTCGTGAAGTGACGGTCGCCAGGCGGATCGCCGCCTGCACTAGAGCGACAAACTGCTTGCAGCCCTTCTGACACTATTTGCTGACACGGCCAAAGACCCACTTTATCAATCCGACACATTGGCTTGTCACAATTCGTGCGCACTTCCGAACGGCTTCTTTCATGCATCTTCAGCCTCACGATTCCAGTCGCCCTCTTGCGGCGTGCGCGCCCCAAGCCGCCTACCCTCAATGGCGCGTCCACCTGTACTTGCGCTCATCGGCGCTTTTGTTTGCCTTGCTGATCAGCGGCCTGCTCGTTGCCGGCTGTTCCGACAAGACGCCCGCTGCGGGGAAGGCCCCCGCCGGCGCAGCCAGAGAACCCACCAAGGTCGGCGTGATCACTGTGCAGGCGCAAGCGCAGACCCTGACCAGTGCGTTGCCGGGCCGCACCAGCGCATTCATGAGCGCCGACATCCGGCCACAAATCAACGGAATCGTGCAAAAGCGCTTGTTCACTGAGGGCGCCACAGTGAAGGCGGGGCAAGCGCTGTACCAGATCGATGCAGCGCCCTATCAGGCGACAGAAGCTGCCGCCACGGCGGCGCTGGCCAAGGCACAGGCCCAGGCACGCACTGCCGAGGTCAATTCGAAGCGCAATGCCGAATTGGTGCGCATCGATGCCATCAGCCGCCAGGCCTACGACGAAAGCTTGGCCACGGCGCAGCAGACTGCATCCGACGTCGCCATGGCACAGGCGGCGCTGGCGACCGCGCGCATCAACCTCGGCTACACGCGCATCGTGGCACCCATCTCCGGGCGCACGGCGCTTTCGAATGTCAACGCCGGCGGCTTGGTGACGGCCAACCAGACAGGCGTGCTCACCACGATTTCGCAGCTGGACCCCATGTACATCGACGTGACGCAGTCGAGCAGCGAGTTGCTTCAGCTCAAGCGCGACTTGGCTGCGGGCCGCTTTGAAAAGCTGGGGGAAGGCGCCGTGCGCATCACCATCTTGCTGGAAGACGGCAGCAAGTATGCCCACTCGGGGCGGCTGCAGTTTGCGGGTGTTACGGTGAACCCGAGCACTGGCGCCGTCACGTTGCGCGCGGTGGTGCCCAACCCTGACGGTGTGTTGATGCCCGGAATGTATGTGCAAACCCTGCTGCCGACCGGCGTGTCCAGTGAGGCCCTACTGGTGCCACAGCAGGCCGTTACCCGTGATATCGCCGGCAAGGCCAATGTGCTGGTGGTAGGTCCTGACAACAAGGTGGCGCGCCGCGCGATCGAAATTGACCGCGCGGTGGGCAGCCGGTGGCTGGTCAGCAGCGGACTGGCCGCCGGCGACACGGTCGTGGTCGATGGGTTCCAGCGCATCAAGCCGGGCGATACCGTGGCCCCGCAACCGGTGCAGCTACCAGGCGGAGGGACGCGAGCGCCTGCGGCACCGGCCATGGCTCCAGACGCTGCTGCGGTGCCTGCCCCCTCGGCCAGCAATCCCGCCCGCTGAGCAGACCCGCACCATGGCACCCTTTTTCATCAACCGGCCCATCTTCGCGTGGGTGCTGGCCATTGTCATCATGCTCGCCGGTGGCTTGTCCATCTTCACGCTGCCGCTGGAGCAATACCCCGACATCGCGCCGCCCAACGTGACGATTGGCACCACGTACACCGGTGCCTCGGCCGAGACGGTGGAAAACTCGGTCACACAGGTGATCGAGCAGCAACTCAAGGGCATTGACAACCTGCTCTACATGGGCTCGACCAGCGACGCTTCAGGCCAGTCGCGCACCACGCTGACGTTCAGCCCGGGAACCAACATCGACGTAGCGCAGGTGCAGGTGCAGAACAAACTGCAATCCGCCGTCAACCGCTTGCCCGAGGCAGTGAAGAGCCGCGGCGTGTTCGTCAACAAGGGCGGCAACGACTACCTGACCACCTACAGCTTTACCTCGCCCGACCCGAACGTGAGCCAGGTGGACGTGGGCGACTACCTCTCGACCAACCTGGTCGATGTGATCGGTCGGGTGGACGGTGTGGGCGATGTGCGGGTGTTCGGCACCGGCTATGCCATGCGCATCTGGATGAACCCGGCGCTGCTGGAGAAATTCGCGTTGATGCCGTCCGACATCATTGCGGCGCTGAACGCGCAGAACGCGCAAGTTTCGGCCGGCCAGCTCGGAGCCCTGCCCGCCGCGCCCGACCAGCAGCTCAATGCCACCATCACCGCGCGCACCAAGCTCAAGACGGTGGATGAGTTCAAGAACATCCTGCTCAAAGTCGCGCCCGACGGCTCCGCAGTGCTGATGAAAGACGTGGCCCGTGTAGAGCTGGGCGCCGACAACCTCTCCATCACCTCCCGCCTGAATGGCAAGCCCGGCGCCGGCATGGGCATCGTGCTGGCCGATGGCGCCAACGCCACCTCGGTGTCCGATGCGGTCAATGCCAAACTGGCCGAGCTCCAGCCTTTCTTCCCCAACGGATTGACATCGTTCATCAGCTCGGATTCGACACCGTTCGTGCGCGCCTCGATCAAGGAAGTCGTGGTGGCCCTGGGCGAAGCGATCTTGCTGGTGGTGCTGGTGATGTTTCTGTTCCTGCAGAACCTTCGCGCCACGCTCATTCCAGCCATTGCCGTGCCGGTGGTCCTGCTCGGCACCATGGGAGTGCTGTCAATTGCGGGGTATTCCATCAACACGCTGACCATGTTCGCGCTGGTGCTGGCCATCGGCCTCCTGGTGGACGACGCCATCGTGGTGGTGGAGAACGTCGAGCGGGTCATGTCCGAGGAAGGCCTGTCTCCGAAGGAGGCCACCCGCAAATCGATGGCAGAGATCACGCCGGCGCTGATCGGCATTGCACTCACGCTCTCCGCCGTGTTCATCCCCATGGCCTTCTTTGGTGGTTCCACTGGCGTCATTTACCGCCAGTTTTCCATCACCATCGTTTCGGCGATGGCGCTCTCGGTGTTCGTGGCATTGAGCCTCACACCCGCTCTGTGCGCCACTCTTCTCCAACCCGTGACAAAAGGTCATCACCCTGGGCACGGCGATGCGCCGCGGCGCGGGCTGTTCGGTATCTCGGACCGGTTTTTCCACTGGTTCAACGGCCAATTCGACCGCAATGCCAGCCGCTATCAAGGTGCGGTGCGTCACCTGCTGCGCAGCAGCAAACGCATGTTGCTGATTTTCCTGCTCATTTGCGGCGGGACGGCGTTCCTCTTCAGCAAACTGCCAACCTCTTTCCTGCCGGTGGAAGACCAAGGCTATATGCGCATCCAGATCAGCCTGCCGCCTGGCAGCACCGATGCGCGCCTGCAGTCGGTCATGAAGGAGGTGCAGGAGTATTTCGCCAAGCAGCCTGACGTCATCAGTTTCAACTCCATCACGGGGCTGAGCGGCGACCAGGCCTCGGCACGCGGCTTCCTGCGGCTCAAGGACTGGAGCGAGCGCAAGCGCCCTGACCAAACTGCGGAAGCGATTGCGCGCAAGGCCACCAAAGACCTCACGGCATTGCGCGACGCTCGCATCTTCGTGACGCTTCCGCCTGCGGTTCGAGGGCTGGGATCGGATTCCGGTTTCAACTTCCAGCTCAAGGACCTCAGTGGCGTGGGGCACGACGCGCTGGTGCGCGCGCGTGACCAGGTCCTGGACCTGGCCAAGGGCAACCCATTGATCCGCACCTTGCGCAGCAACAACCTGGACGACAGCTCGCAGTTGGGCGTGGCCATTGACGATCGCAAGGCCGCCGCGTTAGGCGTAAGCACCGCCAACATCAACGGCGTGCTCTCCAGCGCCCTGGGCGGCACCTACGTGAACGACTTTCTGAACGACGGCCGCGTCAAGCGCGTCTATGTGCAAGGCGACGCGCCCTACCGCATGCTGCCGCAGGACATCGGCCAGTGGACGGTGCGCAACGACAAGGGCGAGATGGTGCCGTTCAGCGCTTTTTCGTCCACCAGCTGGACCTATGGCGCGCCGCAGCTGCAGCGCTACAACGGCAGTCCGAGCTACGAATTCGTCGGCGATGCGGCGGCGGGCGTGAGCTCTGGTGCCGCGATGGACTCTGTAGAAAGCATGCTCAAGCAGTTGCCCACGGGCATTGGCTACGAATGGACCGGTGCATCGCTGCAAGAGCGCTTGTCTGGCGCACAGGCGCCGCTGCTGTACGCCGTGTCGGTGCTGTTCGTGTTTCTGTGTCTCGCTGCGCTGTACGAGAGCTGGACGGTACCGCTCGCCGTCATCCTGGCCGTGCCTCTGGGTGTGGTGGGGGCTCTGGTCTTCACCGGCTTGCGCGGCCTCTCCAACGACGTGTACTTCCAGGTGGGACTTCTCACCACGGTGGGCCTGGCTTCCAAAAACGCCATCCTGATCGTCGAATTTGCGACGCAATTGCAGGAAGCCGGGCGCAGCGTTTATGACGCCACCGTGGAGGCCGTGCGATTGCGCCTGCGCCCCATCTTGATGACATCGATGGCATTCGGCTTCGGCGTATTGCCGCTCGCTTTGGGCAGCGGCGCTGGCGCTGGAGG
>Ga0208884_100463_pt1 | contig 13514 bp, 8 predicted proteins | sample LakWasMet68_HOW9_2_FD_183898 | JGI IMG/M metagenome (GOLD analysis project Ga0208884, IMG submission 183898) | Freshwater sediment methanotrophic microbial communities from Lake Washington under simulated oxygen tension - Sediment Metagenome... | ecosystem: Environmental > Aquatic > Freshwater >... | reverse complement strand
CGCCGATAGTCACCAGCGATACCTGCCGGGAGTGCTGCCGCGCCAGCCCCTCTATGAACGGCGCCAAGGGTTTGAGCAACAAAGCGGCCGGGCGCACGCGCACGGCAAGCGCTTCATCCTGCAAGCGATTCAGCAGCGCAGTATTTTGCGATTCGAGCTGAATAAGCTTTTCCACACTCTCCAACCAACTTTCCAGCGTCTGACGCACCGCGCCGCGCGCCGCCTGCCAATTATCCCCGGCATCGGCCATTTCCGATTCGACCAAACGCACCAGATCGGACTCGAATAATCGGGTCAACAAGTGATGCACCATCGCCTGTCCGGTGACCAGTTCGCCGATAGATTCGAGCATATCGCCCGACATCGTACTTTGCATCGCCATAGCGCGCATAACGTCCTCATCGGCGGAACTCACGGCCTGATCGCCGCCGACTTTGCCGCTCGCAAAGTCTCCCGCCTTGCGATCCGCCAATGCGGCTTCCACATGCAGACACCGGCCTTTCGGGTCCAACACAGTCAGCGCCTCATTAAAACCAGCCTCGCCCAGCGGGCTAGCCAGTAAAAAATCGAATAGCGTGCGGTCACCGTCAAATACCGTCACATTACTGATAGCCTGAGCAATACCCGAGTCCATCCAATTCAGGAAGTTCGCCGCCAATTCCTCGTCGTTATTGAGATCGGAACGCACAATATAGAAATGATGGCCGCTTTCCAGGCCCGACAAGACAACCTGCACGTTCTCCGGCGTCAGTACCTTATGGAACGCTTTCGGCAAGCCCAGACGCGCCTCGATCTGCGCGGAAGATACCGTGCCGTTGGCGGTAAAGGCAGCCTCGGACGCTTCCTGCAACAGCTTTTCGATCTGCGCCATATCCGGCGTTTCGCCCAATTCGGCGACATCCAGGATAATTTCAATATCGCCGATAAACGATTTGGCGATATGCAGCAACACCACATCCGGGGCCATCTCGGTGATCTCCGCGCGCGCGAACAAATCCACTATCGACATGCTCAAATGCGCCGCCGTCTCCATGCCATAAAACAAGCAGGCATGATAAACCTGGCGCATCAACTCGATCATGCGCATGCACTGCAAACGCACATCCTCCTGACGTTTGATGCGCTCTATCACGTTACGCATATCAAGCAGGCTCTCAAACACATGATTCGCACACCAGGCGCGCAAGGTGGTTCTAGGATCGGCAGACAATCCGAAGCGATCTTCGAGCATCACCTCGGCCACTGAGGCGAGTTCCTCGTAAAGCAGGAATTCAAGGCGGGCGAAATGGGCGTTCAGGGATTCAATTCCGGTGCGGGCATCGGCGATTACCCTGTCCAGCACATCCATCACCCGCACGAAACCATGCGCTTCGGCAAGCTCCCGCACCTCTCCCGCCGCAGCCACAATAGCCTCCAGCGACAGCTCTTTGTCTGCTGATAGATGATTGCCCAGTTGCGACAATCTACCGAGAGGCTGTTCCAGCGGATCGTCAGAAGCAATGGCTTCACTGCTAAGGTTAGGTTTCTGTGCAGCAAAATTCTGCTCATAAAGCGCTTGCAGGCGGGACAGCAGAGCCTCGGCCTGACCTCGTGTAGCCCCCACGATCCCCAGAAAATCCTGCAACACCAGCAGCCATTCGAGCATGCCGATCTGCTCCGCCGCATGGCACAAGCGCTCGGCTTCCTCGATAACAACATTTAACGCTCCGCTGGAATCCCCCTCCAGGACCGAGCGCATCTCATGCAACACGTCATGTGCCATACCGAAAAATATCTCGCGATATACCGGGTCATTGGCCAGAGAAGCCGTGTCCAGGGGCTCGAACACAATCGACTGCGGGGCCTCGGCAACTGCTCCCTGCGTTGCTCTCGGCAATTGCTCCATGCATTGCTCTACCTCCTCCATCCGTGGAGTCGTACCTCCTGCATCCATGCAGTCGTCGGCAACGGTTCCTGCTTTTAGGTGCTCTTCCTCCTGCATCCATGCAGTCATTACGTCACGGACGGCTGTAAATTTTTCATTCATGCGCACATTAAGATCGCCCGCCATCGCAGAGGGTGCATCCTGGTGCGTGGATACCGACGCTTCCAGCATACCGCGCAAGACATCCGTCGCCTCCAGCAGCAAATCGACGATTTCCCCGTCCAGCACTACCCCCTCATCGCGCACCAAACCGATCATATCCTCCGCCAGATGCGCCACCGATTCGATCACCGACAATCCCAGCATACGAGCATTGCCTTTATAAGTATGCATCGCGCGGAACAGACGCGCCACCGCTTCAGTATTCGACGGCTCGTCCTGCGAGCCTGTCTTGAGTAAAGCCGAAAGAATCAGCAGGCATTCTTCGACTTCATCGAGAGAGCACCCGCCTTCTTCAGCATACAAGCCCCAGACCTCATTTATATCTAACTCATCGGACATTCCACAACCCTCAGTCAATTTTGACGTTAACAGTCAAGTTTTTTGTTTTTATAATTCACCGTAGGGTACGCTACGCGTTCTTACGTTGATCGTCGTGATATTTAAAAGGACGCGCATGAAACCGCGATATGTAGGGTAAATGAATTTGCCTCTATAAATCGTTCATTAATTCTACTTTGTCAGATTTTATGGTTACACAATTCAAGGTCGTCATTCCAGCAGGGATTCACGTCAGGCTATCCTGCCTGACGCCCTTCGGGTTAATGCAAATCTGTTCCAGACAGATTTGTGCCTGAATCCAGTGCCATGGATGGATTAGAGCTTACCATCCATGGCACTGGATACCCGCTTCCCGGCGGGTATGACGAGCTTACGTATAATCTGACAAAGTAGAATTAAGTGACGGCACTTAACCAACGCCTTATATTTCGGACGGAGCTGCATGCACCGTCCGATTCGCTAAGACCGCCCCCTTAGCCTTTTTACCTCAGCCCCACCAATTGCCTCATCACCTGACTCAACTCACCGCCGCGCTTATCGACCAAATCGAGAGACACCGCCCCAGAAGGCTTGGTAACAATGGCATCAGCCCCCAACTCGCGCGCCTTGGCCGCATAAGGCGAACCGGAAAGCGCCACCGACGACAGAATCACAATCTTGGCCTTGCTCTTGAGCTTGGCGTAACGCAAAAATTCCAAGCCGTCCATTTCCGGCATTTCAATATCCAATAGAATCAGCGCCAGATCTTTATGATTGTCCAATTCTTCCAGCGCCTTCTTACCGTTTTCGGCAAAGGCCACTGCCTTAAATTCCGGCATCTTGGTGACGAAACCTCGAATTACCGTGCGCATCATCACCGAATCATCCACTATCAAAACCTTGTGTTCCATATTGACTCCTTATTTCTTACAGTTAAAAAATGGGTCTCGTTCACACGTAAAAGCTCCCTCTCCTGCTGGAGAGGGTTGGGGTGAGGAGAATAAAAAGTATCGTAGGTCGGGTTAGGCGCTAGCCGTAACCCGACACATTCGCGCCTTATGTCGGGTTACGCTATCGCTAACCCGACCTACCCGGCTCATTCCCACGTACTACGTCACGCCATTAAGTTAAGAGATACGCGGGTTCCCAAGCAGGAGCTTGGGAACCTGCGCGCAGAAGAGGGAGCTTTTTTCTTAACTGAATGGCAATGACTTGCTACGTGGAAACGAGAAAAAAATCATATAGCTCCGCGGGTTTGGTCATGATCCCGCACGCCGACCAACGGGAGTGCAAGTTTTGCTTGCGCTTGCAGGCGAAGCCTGCACTCCGGCTATTGGCGTGGGAACGATGCCCCCCCCTCAGCCCCATTAAAAGCCGCCGAATCCCCGCTCATCGGCATCCAAAGGCAACACCGACTTAGCCGACTTGGCGCGTGCAGGGCCTGCCGCTTTCGGAACCGAACCTTGACCAAGCTGTTCCGCCCTCACCATCGCCATGATTTGACGGATCATCTCCGGCGATATATCTTCCAATCCTGTACCGCTCGCTTGATGCTGGCGCTCGCGCAGCTTGAATCGGCTGATTTCCATGCGCATCTGGTTGGCGACATTAGTCAGTTCGCCGGAAGACGAAGCCAGCTCCTCCGCTTGCTGGCTGCCTTCCTGGGCCGCCTTGGCAACCTGGTTCATTGCCACGTTGATCTGCGACACGCCGCTCGATTGTTCGGTACTGGCCGCGGCAATCTCGGCCACCAAATCCTTGACTTTAGTGACATTACCGACAATCTGGTCGAGCGCCTCGCGGGTTTCATTGGCGATTCCCACCCCTTCCCTCACCCGCTTGGACGAATCCTCGATCAAATCGGCGGTCTCGCGCGCCGCCTTGGCGCTACGCCCCGCCAAGTTGCGCACTTCCTGCGCCACTACCGCAAAACCGCGCCCGTGCTGACCAGCGCGCGCCGCTTCTACCGCCGCGTTAAGCGCCAGCAGATTGGTCTGGAAAGCGATTTCGTCAATCACCTTGATGATCTTGGCAATATCCTGAGAAGACTGGTTGATCGCGTCCATCGCGCCGATCATGCCGGTCATCTTCACCTGTCCCTGATTAGCCGCCTGCGAGGTATCCATCACCAATTGGTTGGCCGCGTTGGCATTGTCGGTGTTGGCCTTAACCTGGCTATCGGTTTCCTCCAGGCTGGAAGTTACTTCTTCGACCGAAGACGACTGCTCTTCCGAATTCGCCGCCATGTTCTGCGAAGCCGCGTTCAACTGCTCGGCGGACTGGCCCACCTGCTCGACTACGTCGCCGATATGGTAGAAAGTGGTATTGAGGCCGACGAAAGCACCTTCGAAAGCGTCGATAATCTTGCGAAAATCACCCTGATACTTCGAGCCGTCCACACTTTTGTTCAGCTCGCCATCGACGATAGCTTGCGACAGCATGGCTGCATCGTCAGAAATCAAAGAAATATTGTTCTTCAATAACATCAGCCATTCATGGATCTGATCCTGATCCGAAGCCTTTGCCATCTGTGCAGTAAGATCACCGTTAGCGACCTTGGTGACGAAGTCAATCAGCATAGTCAACCAATCGTGAACACCATTAATGGCATCCTTCATGCGCTGGTGATCGCCGTGACACTCAATTTCAACCTTTTCGCGAAGACTGCCACCGCTAATCTGACGCAGAATGCGGTTGCCTTCATTGATGGGGATCAGGATTTCATCAAGCATCTGGTTGACGCCGCCGATTAGCTCAGCAAAGTCGCCTTTTAACTGTCCCGGTTTACCGCGCTCGGACAGCTGACCAGCCTTTGAAGCGATGATTAGGCGCTGGAATTCAGCCGTAAGCGCTTTAAGGTTGCCGCGCACCAATTCGATGGTGTCGTTGATAAAGACTTTCTTGCCGGGAAATGTCTCCAATTCTACGTTGAAATCGCCCTCGCCAAACGCTTTGATGCAGGCCATGGCTTTCTTATTTAGGGAGATGTGGCCTAACACCATGTTGTTGACGCCATTGGCCATCTCCGCAAACCCGCCCTGAAGTTTCGAAGCGTCCATGACGACGTCAATGTCTCCTTTGTCGTGTTCGTTCGACATGTGCTGCATATCGCTTACAAAATTCTTGAGATTGTCGCGCAGCAATACAGCGGTTTTTTGTAAAACCCGCGCTGAACCCTGGCATTGCTCGGCAGCAATGATGGGCTGTTCCAACTCCCCTTTAGTCAATGCCTCCAGGAATGTCGTCACGCTATTCCAGGCGGTAATATCCGCCCATTCAACCAGCGCCCCGGTGCGCACCCCATCAGTATCGCGCAGTACGGTGGTTACCAACGTGAATGTACGCCCCCCCAAACAGATTTCCGCGCTATGTTTTGTCGTCAGTTTTTCCAGCAGATTGCGTTGGTGAGCGGGGTTTTTATGGAAAGCATCCATGTTCATCCCGATCAGTTTTGTTCTGTCAAAAAAAGGCATCTGTTTGCGAATATCCGCCTCCGCGGCAGCAAGCATGGCCTCCAGTGCAGGGTTGATGTGAGTTATATTGAAGTCTGCGTCGACAAGCTGTAGACAGGTTGACACGCCGGACAAAACCGAGGTATAATGCTGCTGCTGCTGCTGCTGCTGCTGCTGCTGCTGCTGCTGCTGCTGCTGCTGCTGCTGCTGCTGCTGCTGCTGCTGCTGCTGCTGCTGCGAAAAATATGCCAACATGTCATTCACAGCTCCCGCCGTTTCTGCACATTCGCCTTTCATCCCCGATACATCGGCTCTTACCTCCAAATTACCGTTCCTGACAGCCTCCGCTACACGGCGGATTTCTCCTATCGCTTCGCAGCGACCGGATTGCTCAATATGCTTAGTTTCCGACATCGTTTTCTCCTGTTTGCGTTCAATTAAAGTTTGCGTTAGTACCGGTGCCGCCGAGACGTTTTCCTGCTTGTCCGAAACCGGCTGCGTTACAGTCGCGTTTTTCTCTGAGTTTGTTTGGCCGACACCATCCACCCAGTCCAGCGGATCGTTAGGAACTCGGCCGCGACTGGGTTTTCCTGTTTTTTTCGTAGTCATCTACTCTCCTGTTCTTAAATTTAAATTTAATATGCACCGCCCCTAAGCTCCGGCGTAAAAATCAACAAACAGGCGAAACTTCGCCCGTTCCCAGCCAAGTGTCGTCAGCCAGCAACGTGTTTGCCACCAATGCGAAATAATCTTCCGCGCCCGCACTGTCCGGCGCATAATCGAAAATGCTTTGCCCGTATCCCGGCGCTTCGGCCAGACGCACGTTATTGCGAATCACCACCGACAACAGATGATCGCCGAAACGTTCTGTCAAGAGCTGCCGCACTTCACGGTGTACGGCCAAGCGCTTGTCGTAGCGGCATAACAGCAGCCGCAAACGAGACCAGGGAATCCCGGCTGTTTGCATCTGTTGCAACAACCGACTGATACCCTGCATGCTCAAAAACTCCGGCTCCATCGGCGTCAGCACGTAGTCGCAAACTGTCATCAGGGCCCCCACTTCGTCATTCCAGGTCGGCGGCGCGTCAATCACCAGATGCCCGGTCGAATCGTCCAAGTTCCGCTCCATCCTGCGTCCCGGTTTCGGATTGCAATCCCCCGGCACCAGGCAGAGCTGATCAGCGATACGCTTTACGCCATGTCCATCCCTGGGTTCGAGCGAACCAGCCAGCCAATCGCTCACGTTCCAGGTCAGCGTTTCTGCACGAAAGCCCATCGCGGCGCTCAAATGCGTTTGCGGATCGAGATCGACCAGGGTGACCGGCGCGCTGCCCCAGCGTGCCAGCCCGGCGCCCAGATTGAGTGCGGTGGTGGTTTTGCCTACTCCGCCTTTCTGGTTGAAGATCATTATTTTCATTCCGGTTTCCTTCGTAGGGTACGCTGCGCGTACCTTTCGTCATTCAATGGTACGCACAGCGTACCCTACAATGCTGCCATATCTTCATCCGTCAAACGTTTCGGACGGGGTTGCAAACCCCGCCCAGCCACAGTCAAAACGTTGCACGTCAGACCTTCCAGGTTTTAAAAACCTGGAAGGTCTATATGTCGCATGTTTTTCGCCTAACGACAGCCCCCAGACACTTGCGCATAAAAACGAGCGCTCCGGCGCGGGAACGATGCATGCATTTTTTTACCTTTCGTGGCTAAAAACTCACTCAAGCACTGCTACGCGCCGATTCAAGCGCCTTACGTAAATCGATGGCCTGATCCGACACCATCCGCTGAATGTCGAGCATGATTGCCACCTTATCGCCCTGTTTGCCGAAACCGCGAATTACGCTATTGCTGTCGCCGCCGAACTGGGTAGGGCGGTCGATATGGCTTTCGGGAATTTCCAGCACCTCGCTGACGTGGTCGACGACCAAGCCGATCAGTACATTGTCGATGTCGAGTACGATAATCACAGTGCGTTCGGTGTAATCCTTGACGCCCATGCCAAAACGGATGCGCACATCCATCACCGGGATCACTTTGCCGCGCAGATTGATAACGCCCTTGATAAAGGCCGGCACGTCCGGCACCTCCATGATCCGCTGCATGCCGACCACTTCGGTCACGTAACCGATGCCGATACCGTACTCCTCGACGCCTAAGCCAAAGGTGAGGTACATATCCTCGATATTGTCTTCATCGTTGAACACCAGCGCGGTGTTTTCGTTATCCGCGCCGTATTGACGCTCCTGGGTGTCTGTCATGTCCGACATTTCAACCTCCTCTCATGTTGCGGTTATTGATTCATCCCCGTCAGGCACCATTGCCGTACGGATTTTGTTAAGACGTTTTCACTCGTTCCCATGTGCTATACCACTACCGTTAAGTTAAGAGGCACGCTGGTTCCCAAGCTCCAGCTTTGCGAACCGGGAAGCTGGAGCTTGGGAACCAGCACAGCTCACCACGAACGGCTTAACCGCAGCGCGTGGGAATGAGAAAAATACGAGTAGTTACAAGCTCTTTACCCCCTGTCAGACGCGCTGCAATGCGCGCACCAGCAATGACGGTATTTTTTCCAGCGGCGCAATGCTGTTCGCCCCGCCCAATTTATAGGCAGCCTGAGGCATGCCGAACACTACCGAAGTGGCTTCGTCCTGAACAACCGTACCCCCGCCTGCTTTACGAATGTCGAGCAAGCCCTCAGCGCCGTCCTTACCCATGCCGGTAAGAATGGCCGCCGCCGCATTTACGCCGACGACTTGCGCCACCGATTTAAACAGTACGTCTACCGAAGGACGGCTGTAGTTGACCGCTACGCCTTCGGTCAGAGCGACCCGGTATTGACCGCCGGAACGCACCACGGTCATATGCCGCAAACCGCCGGGAGCGACCAGCGCTCTACCTGGTAAAATACGGTCGCCATCCTCTGCTTCCTTGACCTGCATCTTGCAAATACCGTCTAAACGTTCGGCAAAGGTGGCCGTAAACCCGCCCGGCATGTGCTGGACGATCACGATACCGGGCGCATTAGCGGGAAACGCGGGCATGATGCGAAGCAGCGCTTCCACGCCTCCGGTGGAGGAGCCGATGGCAATCACCTTGTCGGTGGTTTCGCCTAAACTGGTGACCACTTCAACATCGCGCCGTCCGGTGCGTTTAAAGTAAGCGACATTCACCTCGGCGGCGGCCTTGACCCGGCGGTTGATGTCTTCGATCATCTTGGGCAGCTCGTCCACCACGCCGATTTGCGGCTTGGCTATGACATCCACCGCGCCTGACTCAAGCGCTTCCAGACTGATACGCGCGCCCTGCCGGGTAAGCGAGCTGATGACTACGGTAGGAATCGGCATCACCGGCATGAAGCGCTTAAGAAAAGTCACGCCATCCATGCGCGGCATTTCCACGTCCAAAGTAATGACGTCGGGTTGCAATTCGACCATCAGGTCGCGCGCCATGTAGGGGTTAGAGGCTTCGCCTATCACCGCTATCTCAGGATCGCGGCGCATGCCGTCGGACAGGATGCGCCGCACCAGAGCAGAGTCGTCGACGATCAGGACGCGGATTGGACGGTTACGCTTTATCATTAGCCAGCCTTCCGGTAAACGCCGCTCTGGATGGGAATCCAGCGCGAGCCCAGCTCGCGTAACGACACGGTGACGCTGGTCAACAGCCAGCCGCCCGGCTCGGTAACGTCATAGATCGCATCGATAATCTCTCGCTGCTGCGCACGGTCAAAGTAATACAGCACGTTACGGCAAAATACGACATGAAAGGCCTTCTGGAACGGATAAGGACTAGCCTTTAGATTAAGACGGCGAAAAGTGCAGACACGGCGCAGATCATCCTGCACCCGGTATTGATCCATACCCACCGGATCGAAATAACGCTCCAGCAACTTCCCAGGCATTTGCTCGATGTGAGATCCTCCGTAAATGCCTGCTTCGGCATGGGCAATCACCACTTCGCTAATGTCGGTACCCAGGATCGCCAGTTTACGTTTTGCCCAGTCGAGTCCGCGTGTTTCAGCCGCCATGATGGCAAGGGTGTAAGCTTCATCGCCTGTGGAGGCCGCCGCACTCCAGATGCGCCCGCCATCTTGAGGTAAGGTGGGCAGTATGGTGTCCTTAAAAAAATTCAGCACCTGCGGTTCGCGAAAAAAATAGGTGTGATTGGTGGATGCCGCATGTATTACCGCAAATTCCATGTCTTGATCGCGTCCAGACTCCACTCTATCAACCAACGCTTCGAGACCCGGCACTCCGTAACGCTCGCAAACTCGCTGCATACGCTGAATCAACAGCTCTTTTTTCTTTTCAGGGTAGATCATGCCGCATCGCTCATGCAGCCAGTCACGCATACGCTGATACCCCTGTTCGCGAGGCGCACCCACCCCAGATAATTTCTGCTGTCTGTTCATGCCCGACCTCCCCGCGCCAACTCTTCGCAATCGAGCACGACGGCGATCTCGCCGGTACCAAGCAGGGCGCAACCGAGACTGGCGCGGATAGCTCCAAGCCGCCCCTGCAACGGTTTCATTACCACCTGCTGCTGATCGTACATTTCGTCAACCGGCAAGCCTATCTGGCCGAAACTGGTTTTGAACACCACGACAACCAATGTCTCAAGCGGTTGTAGCGCTTGGCAGTCCTCGCCATAAAACCGTTGCAGACGGCAAACCGGCACCATATGTTCACGTACCCGGATCATTTCAGCGCCATGCTCGGCTGAAACGGTGCTGATCTGCCCAAGTTCCGGTCGGAATACTTCGCTGACTACATCAACCGGCGTAGCGTACAGGCGTTGACCGATACGCATGACCAGACTATCGAGAAAGGCAAGAGACAGCGGAATCGAGAGATTAACGCGCGTACCATCCCCGGCTTTGCTATCAACGGCAATGCGTCCGCGCAAGTCTTTCATTGTGGCATTAAGCACGTCCATGCCCACGCCGCGTCCGGATAAATTGGTCACGGCTTCCGCAGTCGAAAATCCCGGCTGGAAAATGACTTTCCACAGACTCGAATCTTCAGGCTCTTCATTAATTCCGACCAATCCGCGCTCTCTGGCACGCGCCAAAATTTTTTCGCGATCCAGGCCGCGCCCGTCATCCGCCACGGTAATCTGGATATCGCCGCCCAATTGAGCGGCAGTCAGTGTGATACGACCGGTCTCCGACTTGCCGACAGCAACTCGCTCAGCGGGAGATTCCAAGCCATGATCCGCGGAGTTACGCAGCACATGTACTAACGGCTCATACAGGCGGTCGGCCACCACTTTGTCGATCTCGGTATCCTCACCGACCATTGCCAACTCTATTTTTTTTCCGGTCTGCCTCTCTAGCTCACGCACCATGCGGCGCATGCGGCGGAATACGTCGCCCACCGATACCTGCCGCAGCTCGGCGGCGGTATCCTGTATCTCGCGCACGATCATCCGCAACCGGTGCGCGGACTTTTCAAATTCGGATAATTCCAACCCGACAAGATCGGGGCTATGTATAACTTCGGATACGCCAAGACTCAGCTCGCCGACCAAATCCATCAGCCGATCAACCTTATCGGCCTGTACGCGCAAAAAAACGCCTTGCGTGTTGGCCGCCAATGTTTCTGATGAGTCAGACGCTCCAGATTGTGTGGAGTCAGTCAAACTCACAGCTTCACCTTAAATAAACTAAAAAACTCTTGACAAGCCCATTCGGCCCATGCTTTTCGGGGGGGGGTAGATTATTCCAGGATTCATGTCAATATTTTATTTAGTCAATTTTAAAAGAGTTAGAACAACTTATTTGGTTTGAAGATTTTTGGAAAACCCATGAATATCAGTATGATTTGCAGGATATTTAGCGTTTTAACCTTAACTTCAGAAAAACTTCGGTTCATTATTCCCCTAAAATCCTTAATCGCTGTTTGAATAAAGGCATCGCAAAATGCCAAAGGCTAGAATCTCCAAAACAAACTTTCAGTGAAAACAACAACTCTCCAGGGACTCATAATTTTTTTGGCCTTCGTCATCGATAAATACATAATCGCAAACGGTTTGAATCGCTTGAATATCCGCTTGAGTTTTAATATCAAATTGCTCGAATAAAGACGATTGACCCTCAATGGTTTCCAGGCGGGAAATACACATACCTATACGCAGCTCATAAGCATGAATCTTGATTATTCCACTTTCTATCTTTGGCATATTTATCTCCTCTTCTGCTTTATAGGAATGTTTTGTAAATCTGGATAATGCTAAAAAAATACCGCCCCTTAAATCGAAACTTAAAAAGAGTACGGTCTTATATTTATTTGAATATCGAATGGCGCAAGCTATCGGGCAAACAATAAAAACGAACGATAGCTGCTGGACGCAAATCACACGGCATCTTAAGTCCTTGGCAAATATATTTCGTTGCGCAGCGGGAGATAAACCGTAAATGTGTTAACAGATCAATTCAATCCTAATCAATCGAATATCCGTTAAGTTAAGGCTGCTTGATTCTGTGTAGACCGCAAAACGGGCGTCATGTGGCAATGGAGATCAATCATATAACGCGAGTCAAAGCCGTTACAGCGGATTTGAAAGCCGAATATAAACGGGTTATGACAAGCCGTCAGTCAGATGAAAAACGTGGGGAATCCAATCGAACAACCGTTGCCGTTGTGTCTATGTTTGTTTGAACGGGGCAAGGGTGTTACTAAGCTGAAGCTCATTGACTTCATGGGGCTGAATTGTTTTGCCTTTAAATTAAACGTAGACCCAACATTAACAATCTACATCATGTTTCTGGCGACATCAGAGTTTGTTACTGATGCCAAGTTTCGAACAGGCAAACTAACAATCGCTGAAAATTTACTGCTGAATTTGATAAAACGAGGAAAAGCTTGCGTTATCCCGAGGCTCTCAACGAATACTGCAACATTTTCGTGAAAAAGACCAAACAGGTCGTGTGATATGCGCCATCCCTTTGGCACCCATTGTATCCTTGTGCCGATGACGGCAACCGAATAAGCCCTAACGGCTTATGGTGCGCAACTATACCAGATATTTCCGCATAAGCAATAGGATATAGTATAAATTAAAGACCAAGGCCTGAGTATCAGTCAGGTTTGCCAGGATATAAATCAGGCACTTCCGAACAAATAACAGGGCTAGCCTCTTCCAATACAGCAGGAGCCGTGGCAACTGTTGGGACAATGCGGTAATGAGGGGGGGGCGCTTCTCCTAAACCTGAAAATGCAGCGGGTTTGGCGGCAAGACTATGCTAATCATCAAGAAGCAAGTCGCGATGTAACTGACCGCATCGTTGGCTTTTATAACAGTCGGCGTCTGCATGCAAAACCGGACTACTTGTCACTTAGGAATGCGCATGAAATAACTTTTGCAAATAGCATCGCCACTATCCCCAGACCTGGCAGGTTTTAAAAACCTGCCAGGTCTAACTTGTGAAGTTATTTTATGCGCATTCCTTAACGTTTCTAATCGAAAAACGGCAAGCGATTTTCGCTTCTCTAAAACGCCGCCTGTAAATTAACGCCGGCCGATTTGCTTTCGTAAGAGGCTATCGGGTTGTTGGAATCACGCTTCTCGTATGTCAGCGTCGGGCCGATACTGATGCTTTCCACCGGGTGGTACATCACATTCAAACCGACGTTTCCGACATTGTCTTTTTGCTGTTCAGA
>Ga0208884_100461_pt1 | contig 13530 bp, 4 predicted proteins | sample LakWasMet68_HOW9_2_FD_183898 | JGI IMG/M metagenome (GOLD analysis project Ga0208884, IMG submission 183898) | Freshwater sediment methanotrophic microbial communities from Lake Washington under simulated oxygen tension - Sediment Metagenome... | ecosystem: Environmental > Aquatic > Freshwater >... | reverse complement strand
CTTGGAGATAATACAAAACAAACGATTACACTGGATCCGTGGTGATGGATATTAGGGATGGTGATGCCGGTTGATGAAGTTCTAGTTGTATTGTAGTATCTGCGAGAGATTGAAAAATCTTAAGTTTGCGTATTCATACGGAACGGATTGACAAACACAAAAACCTACGGGCCGAAAAACCTAGGGCGTGTTTGTCGATCCGGATCCTTTTGCGAAATCAAGTTGTTGTCACTTGTTTTGATCTGCTTTAAGTGGTACTGAGGAGTAGTGGTTAACATTTGTTGACCCACGAAACGCGTCTATCACACTTGCGTTAAAACAAAAGACAATTTACTTTCTTTCACAAAAACACCAACGAAAATGCAAAGACGGCTGGAGACAACAAGTGGAGAGACTTTGAACCGGATCCATCATTCCGATGCCTCCAAACACTCTATAAAACCTAACCATCAAACCTACATCGAAGATACTCAGGCTGTTGCTCGTTCGCCTTTTACTACAAACAACCAAGAACTCCTGATTCCGAAATCTGAACCCCGACATGTCAAACTGAATGAACCCAAAGAGCCCAAAATCCCCAAGGGCCCTTACTCATTCCGCTGGATGGATGATGTCCACTTATTCTACGGAATGATGCTCTGTGACGATTACAGTGGCGCGATTCGCTCACGTTCAAAATTCATCAAGCGCGCAATGCCTTACTTCCAAATCAGAGACATCTCAGAAGGAAGCATCAAGTCAAGACTGAACAACCTTAATAACACAAAGTCTATCTACGACCTGCAATCTTTCGCTCTAAAAGGCAAAACCATCAGTTATACCAAAGTCAACGGGAAAGATGATTGTCAGAGTCAGGCAACACAGTTCTACATCAACCTAAGCAACGCTTACAAACACAACCAACATCCCGATAATGAACTCACACCAAAAATCCTATTCCCACACACGACCTGCGACGGACATTGCAACTTCGAGCTGGCTAGCTTTGTCAATCTGAGCACAAGCCCCATCCACACTAACCCAGCCAACTCTTTTCACTACGAAGAGCTAGGCATTTCTCTCTCTTCTTGTTCTTCTTCTTCTTTTTCTTCATCTTCAGGTTCCCAAGGCTATCAGGATGACTCACAAGACACCGAAGACGCCATCGAAACTCTCTCCTCGCTAGCTCAAACCCAGGAAACACTGCCATCCAAAGGAGTCCTAAACAACCATGCTGCACCCACACCGGCAGGACTCTGCGCCTACGCCTTCTACGGTTACCCATGCTCTGCCTGCCTTCCTCCAGACATGCAGTGCAAAGATACTGCAGTTCCATCATTCGCTCACCAAGCACCCACCCAGCTCCAAGGCCCCTCTCTCCCACCCCAACATAACTACAAACACAATGCGCTACGTCCCCAAGACCTGTATTCTCCTTTCCAGCCAGTTTCCTACCATTACACAACACACAACTCGACCAACCAACACGCAGAGAAACGCAAGAACCAACATAATAAAAGACCAGGGTCCCCCCTAACCCTGTCACCAAAAGGAAACAACATGTCAGTGGAAGAGTACCAAGACCTCCTAGATACCCTAGGCTCCCGGGCACCAACACCAGACAACCTTGACAAGCACAAGAAAACAAGACTGGACGAAACACCATCACCCTTCGCACAAGCAGCAGAACGCATAACCGAAGCGGCCCCCCTGCTAAGCCCTGGTAACCAACTAGAATTATTCACCTGCAACAGCACAAGAAACAGCGCGATCCCAGAAACATGGCTACAACTTTTACAATACTCCGAAGAGGCAGAGGGCAGCAACAAGAGACCCACCGGCTTCTCCCCTACCTTCAACCTGCACCTCACAGTAGGCATGGCATTTAGCCCCCTACTACCCAACATTGCAGAAGACGAAGAAGAGACAGCAGAAGAAGACAAGATCGCTCCTCCAGCAGATATTTTAGCACACACCGACAACCAATCATCACCCATCCAAGATCCAAACACCTCCACCTTCAACACTACACCACGTAACATTTGGCCAGACCCTCAAACCAACGCCACCAGCCAACCAACCTCCATTACATCCCGCAGCGTTGCTACATATGTTCCCTTCGGCCATTCCTCCTGTTTCAGCCCCTCCAGTTCCAATCTAGACACCAGCTCTACTAGCACCTTGGACGGAAGAGCCGACCGAGAAGTCGCTAGGTTACTCGGAAACCAGGCATTTAACACAAGAAACTTCCATAGGTCAGAAGAATTGTTTATTACAACAAGACCGCTAATACGCCCACAAGCAACCCTCCAAGAACAAGGAGCATCTATTCAATTCCACTCAACCAGCCCTCCATCCAACGCACACACACAGAATCTACCCTCTCCCACCAGCACGGTTTCTGCGTTAACAGACCCGTTCACAGCACCCACAACCCTACCCCCTCCAAGTAAGCCCGACAACCCACAGCAAGAGACACCCACAAGCCCGCCAGTAGACGCAGCCTGTAGCAGTGTCAACCATAACATAATGCGAGTAACTAATAACACCAGTTCCGCACAACACAGCGCATTCAACAGCACCACAACGACCACCAACGGAAACACCCATCTACGCCTGATCAACCACAACAACAATAATGACAGCGAAGATGAAAACAATAGCATTGCGTCCTCACACTCACCAGGATACTACATGTACCCAGAGTCCAGTGACAGCGAAAACGCATCAGACGCCGAAGAATCAGAAGAATCAAACACAGACAGCCCCTTCCCCCCGGACAACAATACCTATACAAACACGCATACACCACCGCACACCGCGACAACACAAGCACCTGTAACCAATCGCAACCCGAAACGAGCACGCTCACCTCCCTTCAACGATCCGAGAGCGGACTCACCTAGCCTTAACTCCCAACCAGATATTAACTCGGACGCTAACTCAGACCATTGGGACTCGATAGACAGCATGGTAACCTTCAGCGCCATCGACCACAGAGGCTTTGAAGACGCTTCCAGAGAAGTCCCAGTATGCCCGCTGTCAATAACCAGAGAAGCATTCCCTGAATCCTATCTCTATAATAACACATCAATCAGATACACGGAGTATAGGGACAACGGTGCACACCACGACGGAACTAACTTACCATATTGCGACGGCTCCCTCGATCAATGCATGTACAACACTAACGCCATCGAACGCACATGTCCCTACCACATGAGCTCCAGAGAAATAGACAGATGGGATAGAAGCGAAGCGCTGGACTACTACGAAAGCCGAAATGGTTACCCTAGGCGCAAAAGAACTCTACCCCATGGCTCAGAAATGGACTACAGAACGGCACCGATGATCCCTAGGTGTGAGATCTTTCAACCAACATTAGGCACCTTCTACCCCTGTAGACATCCCTGCCGTTACATCTATCCTATTGTTGAAGAAATGGATGAATTCTTAAGCCCTAGGAACCCCGTTCGAATCACAGAGCTCGGCTCCAGCACAACACCGCAAGTGAACAGACCACCAAGAATGCCTCTCCTTAATGTGGCAACTAACGGCCCAACACTCGGTAACACCCTATCAGAGGAACACCTAACACTACAACCATTAATACGGTCATCAACTAACTACTGGCTAACCATGTATCAATGCCTTTGTGACCTTATTCGTAGAGAAGGAGCCTACAAAAGACCCGAATTATCGTCACCAAGGGAATTACAACTCTTAATGAGCAATTTCATACTACATAACAAGCACAGCTTATACCTATGTATCAGTCTCATACATTATCTACCAGCACTAGACGAATTCGAAACATATATTGATGATATATCGTCAGAAGACTACAATATCGGCGCGGGACAAGGCGATCTGCTTGTTACACAACTCATATCCCACCTATTCCACGTCAACATCCAACTATTCCATAAGAACAAAGACAATTGCCACATACAACTTATCCTACCACTCACGGACCTTGATTTCACAGACTGGGTCACATGGTGTGTCTACCTAGGCAATCTGGATGACATTCACAATAAAATATTCTTATGTTACGACTATGACATCAGCCACTATATTCTTATACTCCCTGATATGGATTTCTACGCAAACAACATTAATTTCGAGGGTCTCCATACAAGACATAATCTTAATCTGCAATGGGACAGTGCTAGACCACCCACAATTACCACCTTGCAAGATATAGCATGTGATTTCGTATGCGAACTACATAGAACCCTCCCACAAGACACAGGCCTCAGACCTGTCGACATAATATTCACAAACCGCACAGCAGACACTCTGCACTCCCACGGGCTATATGCATACCCACCAACCTGCGAGAATACTATGTCATCATTGCTAATCACACTTACAGCAGCGCTACAAACCCACCTCAGAACAATCAGCTCACACCATAATTTCGATTTCCCGGAAGTCACGTGTCGCTCACTGAAATCAGCAATTGCTAGCTTCATTAACAACAACACAGACTTCTTCGAAGATCACTTCACAGTACAAAACAACAACCTCTGGACTAGGGACCAATGGCTTATTTACATCACATTTCTCGATTCAGAACATTACTTCAGCGCCTACAGAGTAGACGAAGCAATCCTATGCCAAACACTTGCGGAACTCTTTCAAATCACCCTTACAATAATCTACAACAGTGACAATGGCGATTCAACCAAGACATTCGCACCATTACCACTACTGGTGGGTGCAGAACAATTGCAATTCACCCCTAACCCAGCACGCTACGACATATTTATACTGCAAGCCAAGAGTGATCAGCAGCTCTACCTACCATTATACTCAGCCGCATTGCTAGTCAATGCACAATCCCCTATTAACATCATACATGTGACCAATAGCCAACAAGACGCGCACATATTTGACACGCAATGCGTGGCTCAGAGCAACATCGTCAACCCCACCACCAGCAGCAGCGTCACCACTACAACCACACACCTCTTGGCACTTAACACAACACAATGCACATCCCGTAAATGTAAACTGCTAGGACTCGTAATCGGTGCAATCACAAGTTCTAACCCCCTCTGGAGTGCCATGGACGCACTACTCGCACTATTTAACAACATCAAAGGACGCCATTGCTTCGACTCACTGCACGACCCATACAGCATCCATAACATCACAACAACAGATGACATCCGCACAGCATTTCGCAAGGAATTAGCCTCACTCAGCAGCAGCAAACTACAAGCACTCGAAGGCATATTTAATCGCAAGCACATACATGAAGCATTATATGTTTACCCATTCAACACCTTCCGGGCCGACATCATCAACGACTCTAGCAACGACCACATGACCAACGCCAGTTCATTCATGTTACGCCTTGCAGCCCATTTATTCAACCTCAAGCTCTACATTATTAACAACGAGGACATATCCGGACTACAATCAGACGAACACCTAGAACCCTTGGTACGAGTAATCACCAAGCAACAACTAGCCTCAGTCCTACCAGCCAGAACACACGACGCTAGCGATAGCTACAACTTGTTCATGGCCTTTGATATTCACAGTAAACACTATTTCCCCCTATACCCAACCGAAGAGTTCAACGGAGGCTACACTGAACTGTTAGTCACACACCTGAACGACGATAAAAAGGAACCCAGAATATTCGAAACCAGATTTCAAACTACACACCGCATCCTCAACAGCAAAGGAATAAACCTACACGCACACCCCAGGAGCCTACACAGCATTCTAGTTGCAGTTCATTTCCAAGTCTCCCAGCTGCATAAACGCAATAGCACTGAACTGGACATATTCGACAACCAACAGGAACACATAACATCACAACCCATCAGCCACCTCCACGACCTACTCATGCAACTGGTTAGCACCTCTAGCGCAACAACAAAAGCCCTAAGCAACACATACAAGTCATATGCCACACCAAGATTACCTACACTGTTAGCGTGGGCCAACTCTAAAGAATTTAACAACCGCTTCACAGAATACGGAGACGAATTCACACTCCACCTACTGGCACACATCACCAACACAAACATCTATGTAGTGAAGGGCTTCATTGGCACACACATTGCTGAAATGGATGTCATAGACGTATACTACAGCCCACTGTCAGGCGCAGCCAATCCTAACAACTATATATATATAGTACACTTTCAGGACGCACACAACGTTTACAATAGCACATCACCACAACCCACCTCATACGAACACTACTGCAGCCCCAACGTGAAGTATCACCATCACCACTTCGACGAGGAGTACATTAGAGCAAACCCTCCAAACATACATACCGATCAAGACGATAAAGTACTCTACAACTCGGATAACCTACGCCCGCTCAAAACACGGAAACGCAAACCCTTCCTACCCACAACACTGCAATTCAAACTGACACCGTCACACAACGCCAACATACACGGATTCGCACCTAGAGGTCTAGAAGCTGAAAAACAGAGACAAGCAGGCACGCCACTCATACCGGATTACATCGCTAACCCAGATCAGTTAGATCAAGCAGCACCCGGCCTAGGGATCAAAGAATACGCATACGATTATATCTCGTCACACTTTAACAACATATACACCCGTTATAACTGCGTTAAACCAATCAAGAAAGTATACCAGCTACAACAAGATATACACAAACCCCTACCATCAGCATTTGACTTTCTCGATGAACACATGCCATCGCTTCTACGGAAAATCAGCAATCCCCTGTCAGACAGAGACGCGATAATCGCTGAAGAAGACATGTACTGGGTTAGACCAGCTTGGCTCGCCATTGCAGCACACCAAAGAGAAATCATTTCACTACAACGACATATCGAACAACTACTCAACAAACTGGTATTCACAGAATCCAACACAATCACAGCGGTGCAAAGCATCACAGCACCGATCTCACCGCTACTACGAGCATTCTTCCCAATTACAACCAGTAAACTCGAATTTTCAGCAAGACAACTCGTAAGAAACAACAACGAGATTGTAAGAGCAACATTGCCACTAGCACGCACAGTGATTATACTTCAGGAAATACAACAACTCACATCACTACTCCGAATGGAAAACCTAGGTCACGAACGAATGCTGCAAGTACTATTCAAAGCTTACGTCGCTCTCACCCGCTCCACAGTCTTACAAGAAAAGACCATCATAGCACAAATAGCACAAGCGTATGGATGTATACACAAAGCAGTACTCAACCTTACAACACAGATTTTAAATGGCGAAGAAATAGACTCAGATATAAGATTACCACCAGAGCTGACTCTTATCGACCAATCAGCCCCCCTCGCAACTCAAGTAAAACAGGAGAAAGATTTCAGCAAGCTACGAACGACAATAGCAATCAATAAACAACTTCTGTCCAAAGAACAGCACATCTGGACTCAACTAACATCTCAAACCGCGTTAAAAAACTACACAGCCCTGAGGAGGACAGGGCGGTACAAATTAACCTAGCCACTATACACATCCACTGCATAACAATTACACGCTCCTCGGATTTTACAACCCACATCCCAGCAGCACAAGTCAGCAAACGCACACGGAGACAGAAGAAACGTTTTAACAAGCGCAATAAAACGTTCAAGGCAAATAACCCAGTTACCCCGTCAGCCAAACCAGAAGAAAACGAAACCATGAAACTCAAACGCAAATTAATCTTACAATACAACCTACCGCTGGATTTACTCAACATCACGAACATGGGTATACACAACCTCACGCTACAACACTTCAAGCTGTGTAACACAGAACGTACCCTGTCACCCCTGGAGGAGTTAATCCTTTCCCTCGGACCAGATTTCATCCCTAAGCCACCACCGGCACCCGACTCCGAAATACAAGAAGCAATACTGGACTACAAAGCGAGAGTGAGAAAGAAATACAACCAGGCAATCAACGGTCCTAACCTCCTCTCACGCCTCCAGCGCCTCTACCTAGCGGACATAGAATTCACCCCGCAAGATGTGCCCTGCACCTCTCGGCATGTCGAGAATTACCTGAGAAAAGTCGAATATAACTTCACAAGACCAGCAATCGACTTCACCTACTACACCAACAAAATTCTCCCGAAAAGGGAATACAACGCATGCCTTAAACACCTACGCACTCAACATAAAAACGACCAACATGTACCAATAATCACGCTAATTAACAACCCTCAAATGTACAAAGGCCACATAGCCGCGAACGCAACAAGAAATAACCCTCATCACCTGCTCTTACCTCTAGCAGAAGATAGTGTTACCCCGATTTGTACTGTCACATCACCACCCGGTGATTTGCAACAGAATAATTTAACTAAAATAATTTGCGAAGTTGTTAAAAATTTACGCAACGATAAAAGCATAATTATAAACAACACCGATAAAAACCTGGGCCTCGCAATTATGCCTACAGAATGGTACAAAGAACAAGCACTCTCTCACCTCATGGACCCTCTTAACTACCGTAAATTAAATTCATTTCCCCTCGCCACTGACGCCTACGACGAATTGATGCACGCCCTAAAAAGAATTAATAAATTAGAGCCGAAATCAGAACAATTCAAGTACATATTCCAACTAGACCCACGCATCAACAAAGCAATTGCAATTAATTCGGAAATTAAATCGTCCAAATTTTATATGTTGCCAAAAGTACATAAACCTAAAATTGCCACACGGCCAATAGTAGCCAGCATGGGCTCACTAACATACAACGCGTCTAAATTGGTGGATTTCTACCTACAAAAAGTCATGCGCTTTTTCCCCAGCATTCTACTTAACTCTCAAGAACTCAACAGACACCTAGCACTTACCATTTATCCGAAGAACTGTATCCTATACTCAGCAGATGTGACAGCCTTATATCCTAGTATAGACATAATAGATGGAATAAATAATATGGGTAAAGCAATATTATTATACAACGAACAAGTGGCAGAAGACGAACGCATAGACGCAGAATACATCATTACATTATCCACATGGATACTAAACAATAATTATATTACATTTGGTACATCGAAATGGAAACAAATATCGGGCACCGCAATGGGCACACCAATGGCAGTAGTATTCGCAAACTTATACCTACTCATTCTCGAAAAGGAAACACAAGAATTACTCACCAATGATAAATTCTTTAATCCACTGAGAATTTATGTGAGGTTTATCGACGATATTTTCGTCATTGCAGACCCATACAGTGGCAACTTATTCCTCAACACCCTAAACAATCGTAGGGAAAGGATTAAATTAGAAATAACCCAAGGTAATACAGTTAATTATTTGGACCTAACAATGTACATCACAGAAGAGGACAGCCACAATATAATCGATGTACAAATTTATCAGAAACCTATGAATCAATACCTGTATATCCCGATATTCTCATATCACCAAATAGCAATCTTCAACGCATTCATTACAGCAGAAATCAAAAGATACAAGCTGTCATGTAGTAAGGAATCCGACTTTCAATCCACCTGCAATTTATTCAAACAGAGACTAATGGTCAGAGGCTATCCAAAGAATAAATATGATGAATTATTGAACAAAATTACCTGCAGCAGAAACGACCTGCTATTTAAGGATTGCAAAAAATACTACGAGATGAACTATCACGATCTCCCAGTCAATGTTATTGCACCCTTTGTTCCCTTCAGAAAAGATCTGCTGGAAAACAATCAAGAAGACACACAATTAATCTTTAAATTGAGCCACACTCCAAGATTTAGCAATAAAGAATTAAAAACAAACCTGGACATGGCACCATTCAAAGAAGAATTCTCATATGATCGATTCCCATTTGCCACTAAGCAATTCCAAGGAGTTCCGCTTCTATGTAAGAAGAGAACAATGAAAATTCAAGACATATTAATTCGCTCAGAATTCCAACAAGACTTACCATCCAACTTTGGCAATAAAGACAACCCACATCCACCAAATATTACCGTGACATCAGAGATTATTTGTTCTCAGAAGAATAACCAAACCATTCCAATTAATGATAATATTCCAGTCAATGTTATCAGCGACAGCAATTCACATCAATCATTCACAACCCCGAAAGCTTCCCAAAAAATCTGCTCTTCTGCATCAAGAAAAGTCAACCTATCAGGAATCAAACTGCATGGACGAAATAGCCAAAACCACAACCACAACACATCAATCCCAAATAATTTTCAGATGCAATTCTTAGAAAAAATCGGCAGCTAGGTATTCCCGCAAATCGGTGCATTATGTGATCCATTTCAAATCACCAAACCAATCAACCGATAATTCAACATATTCAGCGCCTATTTAATTACAATTAACAACCCAGTATCACGCATGAAGGACTATCTCTCAGCTGACAACTCATTTCATCCATATAACCACCATTAACACCAAGCAATTTAAATGGTCAGAGCCAATCAAACGTTGTGAACGAAACGCCTAGCCACAGCAAAAAACGAAGAACCTTCCTCATCAACTAGTAACACTTTCAATCCGGTTTCAAAGAAGCGTTGAGTATGCCAATTCAACAGTCATCGAATTCAAAGATTTGTCACAATTTAATTCATTTGACATAACTTATCCTGGGTAAATGGAACTGTTGCAAATTAAACTGGACAGCCAGAAATGGCCTGGAACATTAATTCAAGTTGACAAGTTTATCGCAGGAGATAAAACAGCAATCAATGAAACCTTCTTCAACATATTTCAACATCTCCCTGACACACATCGAGTCTCTTTGGAAACCTTCCTGGTTGACTGTCCTCCAAAAGAGACCCTATCTCAAATTGTCAAATACTGCGCAACAATCACATCTGTCATCCGAAGACATTGCCCTGATATCACCTTCAAGGAATTGAAGGAAGTCACAAAACACTTCGCCTTCGCAGCTGATCAAGGGATCCTAGCAATGTTCAAAGCATACAAAACAAACACAAGTTTCAAAATAAACGACATCGACATCGGCGCCAGCAGAGACATATACGAGCTGGCTAACCTTCTCGATCTGTTTGCCTTCACAACATCGCCTAGCACGTTCATACCCATCGCAGCCACTTCAACGGGGACAATCAACATCTCTCCTGCCTCCGTCACAGGTCTCATTGGCAACGACACAGGTAACGATGCATTCGACGTACTCACGCAAGTAGCAGCAACAGCAACAGCCATCGAAGTGGTCCCGATCAGCGACCAACACCTCGAGAACAGCGACAGCACTCAGCAGATGGAAGGTCTCGTTACAACCAACAACACGCAGCAAGGCAACGAGCAACCAACAACACATCATACAACAGCTGACCAACACCTAGCCGACAACTCAGTCGACCAACACAACGGCAAAAGGAAGCGTCAACAGATAGAGCGCCTGGGCCAAAGCACCTGCTCCGCCTCCTCTTCCTCCTCTTCCTCCGCGGAACAACCAACAATCACAAACCCGAACACCTTCACACTCACCACAGCGTGGCCATCTGACACACAGTTCTGCCGCCCAAACATGATCCCTAGTGTGGAACGCATCCTGCTCACAATCGGGGAATTCGTGCAGCTTCTCAAAGACGGAGACGGCATCATCGACATCACACAAGCCTTTCGCAGCCGTAGCCGTGGCAACCGCAAGCACAAACCCATCCACGACACCGAGGACGAGCAATCGACAAACTCGAGAACAATCAAATGGCGAGAGATTTCAGCTATACTCTTTGTCCGCTACTACTTCCTCTTCGGAGCTATTCTAACAATAGCAGCGCGCATTGCTTACCTGGACGCACAGTTTCACCTGGTGTTGCAGCACCTAGGCTTCACAGAGAACCAACTCTATGAACGCTTCTGCACCCTCACTGAACTGTCCCATGACCGTCTCACCCCGCTCCTGGACGCCGTCCCCTCGCTCCTGGAACTCCTGAACGTGAAACACAAGACCAGGTTTTCCCTGTACCCAGCGTACACGGTCAACAAACCAACTGGCACCATCTTGGACATCGAGGACAGAAGCTCGGCTGAGAACTTCGCCGAGCACTGCCCAGACATGACAATCGCTCAGTACGCACAAGAGGTCCTTCGCAGTCCCTCCTACAGAGAGGCGGTGCTAGGCAACCACCCACTGTACCAACTGGCACACCGCATCAAGCCAATGAGAGAGACCATAGCCGTCAGACCCAAAACCGCAACTCAGAATCGCCCCAAGAAAGCCACGCGATCCAAGAAACCTGCTATCAAAGCCACCCTTCAAGACATCTTCGCACCTAGCTGCTTCACTGTCATAGCCTTAGTGGCAGATGACACTCACACCATATATGTGATGGCAGACGACAGAGTGAATAGCTATGAGAATCACCGCAACGCCGTCTGTTTCGCAGTGAACGGCACCGTGCTGATTGCAGAGTCTGAGTTCAACCTGTACCCGCTACCGACAGTCTATGATCCAGCCACCAGAATCCATCTGCCCCACGCATGTGACTACTTCAGAAACAAGGGGCAAGAAAGCGACGATGAAGAAGACAACCACAGCGTCGACAGCAATCTGATGACAGCAGAGTCCGCCTCGGCCAGTACCAGCACCAGCGCCGGAACCAAAAGACCTACCATCGCCAGCCTCTGCAAGCCCAAGGACGGTGCGGACGGAGACGGCAGAGTATTGAGCACCTTCACCGATGTTGATTCCAACTACCTACTGATAGTCGAATCCACCAAGGCTGCCAAAGCCCTGCAACTCTACGACCTCAGGAACTACATGTTCTATGGTAGATTGCACTTCCTCCGCGTCAAGAACGAGGATGTCCACCGCGTCCGCCGCATCGAGGGACAGCTCACCATCGACGAACATGAGCTCTCCCGCCACACAGACAGAAAGAACACACTCTTCGTCCACCTATTCTACTAAAGGGACTAGTAGCAATAACCAACCGCCCTCCCTCCCCCCAGCCCTAGACTCTGTAAATCGCTAAGCTGTCGCGAATTACACCTAGCCAGTAACTCTGTACATAATGTTGTATATAATGCTATGTTGCAATTGTCACCCTGTCCATAACTTACGATTACCCCTGTTCTTACTGCCCATATGTACTCACCCCCGCACTTAGTTGCTCTGTCAATACTGTCGTGTCGTGTCGCCGCCCCTACGTAGTTAGCTATTGGCGCCCCTGTGTAATCACACAAGGACTCCGTTGTAATTAGGCGATGTTGTTGTAACTCTGTACCTTCTGCTGTGTCTACTGCTCTAACGACCTTACCCATTGTCATGTAAATAACCGGACCTGATGGACCCTGGCGCACCCTGCCTTCCGACAAACGCATAAAAAGAAATGTCCCCAAGGAACACCTCCTAACCTGACTCACCCCTCCCCGTACAAAACACAAGGTAAGCCCCAACCCCCTGCCCATATACCGCTTAAATAATTTTCAGCCAACCTGAGAAACACACAACTTGGAGATAATACAAAACAAACGATTACACTGGATCCGTGGTGATGGATATTAGGGATGGTGATGCCGGTTGATGAAGTTCTAGTTGTATTGTAGTATCTGCGAGAGATTGAAAAATCTTAAGTTT
>Ga0208884_100459_pt1 | contig 13537 bp, 15 predicted proteins | sample LakWasMet68_HOW9_2_FD_183898 | JGI IMG/M metagenome (GOLD analysis project Ga0208884, IMG submission 183898) | Freshwater sediment methanotrophic microbial communities from Lake Washington under simulated oxygen tension - Sediment Metagenome... | ecosystem: Environmental > Aquatic > Freshwater >... | reverse complement strand
CATCGAATTTTCTGGCGTATGCGGTGGATGCCGACGATGATGGCCGCCGCGACATTTGGGGCAGCGTGGCCGATGTGATGGCTTCGACCGCGAACTTCTTGGCGCGCTCGGGCTGGCAAGCCGACCAGCCGTGGGGGCTGGAGGTGCGCTTGCCGCCGGGATTCGACTTCGCACGCGCCGATGCCGGCGTACGACAACCGGCGTCGCTCTGGGCTAAGGAGGGGGTGCAGTCTATGGACGGCGCACCGCTGCCGGCGTTGGAGGATGCGTCAATCCTGCTTCCGGCCGGTGCACGCGGACCGGCGTTCTTGGTCGGACCCAACTTCCGCGCGATCCTGCGCTACAACAATTCGACCAGCTATGCGCTCGCAGGTGGCTTGTTGGCGCAACAACTGGCTGGCGGCCCCGCAGTGCAGACAGCTTGGCCACGCGATTTGCAGGCACTGACAAGCAGCCAAGTGATGGCCTTGCAGACGGCGCTGAACGCGCGTGGTTTCGACAGCGGCACGCCCGACGGCGCTATCGGCCCGGCCACGCGGCGCGGTGTTCGCCAATACCAGCGTAGCTTGAATCTGCCGGCAGACGGCTATCCGACCCTGGATCTGCTGCAGCGCTTGCAGTAAATCAATTGAAAGGCAAGGCGAATTGAGGCAGATCAATGCCAAATTCTTGTCGAGTAAAGGTGGCCATTGTGTGTCAGTGTGCCTGACACGGAAGCGCCGCGAAGTGTTGGTTATGAGGCCCGGAGCGCTATAAATTGAGTTCGGCGCCACACACAAAATGCCAATAGTGGGATTGCCTATCCCGGAGGTGGATGACATCTGCCACTTAGACATCAATTTTGAAGTCCGCATGAAACGCCTGGTTCTGCATCCCACCGTTGTTCTTCAGCTTGTACCCCCGCGGGTTGGAAACCACCCGCGTTCCACTCAGGTCATAGTCCACGCTCTCATGGATGTGTCCATGGATCCAGAGCCTGGCCCTCCCCATCAAATCCTCTAGATCGCTTGCGTAGCAAGGCGATAGCTTGTGCCCCGCAAACTCTGGCGGAATCGATTGAGGGTGCGGCGCATGGTGCGTGACAACGACGGTACGTTGAGGCTCGCCTTGGCTCAATTGTTCTTCCAGCCAGCGCTTACTGTCCGCATGGCGGCGCGCCGCCATTGCAGGAAACAGCCGGTGCTTGCGCTGCCAGTACAACTCGCGCGGCGAATCAATCTTGATCCGCGTGTAGTCGTTCATTCCTTGACGCGCTGCAATCATCGCGTCAAGTTTTGAATCGCCTCCATGCAGTGCATAGTCCGTCCAGAGGGTGCAACCCAAAAACCGCACGCCGCCAATCGTGACGCTGTTGTTCTCCAGATATTGGATCTCGTGCTCTGTGGCCAGCGTACGCATGACATCAAGGTGCCTGTCCCAGTGCTGGCCATAGAACTCGTGATTTCCATCGACGTAGACGATGGCGGCGTCCGGGAACGTCTCCCGCGCCCAGCGCAGTCCGGTGGTCCCCTCGGTAATGTCGCCGGCCAGGACCACTACGTCGATGTTCTGCATGTACGCCCGCGTCAGTTGCGGTTCGAACGCATGGAGATCGAGGTGCAGGTCGGAGTACACAAGCATCTTCATGGCGGCATACCCCCTCGCATGTCGCTCTGAGCCCACTGTCCATTGGGCGTCTGCTCCATCAACAGCCTGGGATTGAAATTCAGGTTCTCATAGCTGTTCTTGAACATGTCAAAGGGGTAGCCCCGCGGGTTGCAGATCACCCGACAATTGCCAACGCGGTAGGCGTGCGAAGAATGCGTGTGGCCATGGATCCACAGGCCCGCACGCTCGATCAAGTCGTGCTGTAGCTGGGAGCCAAAGGCCGCCGTGCAGAGATCATTCTGGTACTGTGCTGCCGTGGATTTTTTGTGTGGATAGTGGTGCGTCACCACGACGCGATTCGCGGCCTCGCCAGGCAAAGACAGCTCGCGCTCAAGCCAAGTCCGGCTCTCCACATGACGATCGATCGTGGCAAGCGGCGTGCAGCCACTGATTTCCCAGTAGTCGGCCATATAGCGCTCTGCTTCGGCCATGGCGGCTTCGATTTTGTGCACGCCGAAGTACGCGAAGTCCGTCCACAGCGTGGCTCCCAGAAACTGCACACCGTCAATCGTGACCGAATCATTTTCCAAAAAGTGCACCTGGTGACGCATCGCCGCTTCGCGCATCTCATTCAGCGTGCCGTCCCAATCGCCCGTGTAGAACTCATGGTTGCCAGAGACCATGACCACCGGCTTGTTTGGAAACGTGCGGCGGGCCCATGCGGCCGCATAGGCCGCTTTGTTGATATCACCAGCGAGGACCACGACATCGGCTGCGGCCATTGCCACCGGATCTGGCACAAAGGGTGAGAACTCCACATGGAGGTCGGAGAGAACGAGAATTTTCATGCAAGGCTCCTGTGCAAGGCTATGGCCGTTTTGGGGCTGGCTTGCGGCGAACAATTGCTCGCGGCCTAAAGCGGTCTCTTTGAATCCGTGCCGAGAGGAGGCGCCCTTTGTAGACACGGCCCGGACGCTTGGTGAATGCGACCCCGAATGAGCCGTAGGCGTCGTGTTTTGGCGAGAAATACACCCGCGCCCCAATGCGCCAATCGATCTCACGAGGCAATGGAATGCGTAGGCGACGGCCCATAAGAGCCGACCGAACTGGCTCGGATCGAGCCTTGAGCGTGCGTGGATTCAAAGGCATAGCAGTCCTTGTGTGACGTCCCAACCCGCGTTCACGAAGTGGGTCTTTTCCATGGGTGGCAGCACCTGGCGGTGCAGGTGCCCGTGGTAGTTCAGCAGTCGGTCGACATCGTGATTTGCAATCGCCGGGTAGTGGCTCACGAAGACGTCCTGGCCACCATTGCCACGCCAGGCCAAGAAAGGCACGATCGCATCGAACAAAGGGCGTCGGCCTTCCGAACCCCGCTCGGATAAATAGAGGCACTTGCCATCACGCCGAAGATCGTGGTTGCCAAGCACCAAGACCTTGCGGCCTGGGATGCGGCGGATCCACGTCATCGCTTCCTGGTGGTCCCCCATGGCCAGGTCTCCCACAATCACCAGCCACTCGTCATCTTGGACCTTTGCGGTCTGGGCAACCAGGTGCTCATTCATCTGCACGACGTTCGCGAAGGGGCGGTTGCAAAACGGGATGATGTTCGCGTGGCCAATGTGCAGGTCGGCGGTCATCCAGACGCGCTCGCCAGCGGCGATTGCCTCCTGGAGCTGGGAACTGACAGAGGTAATCGTCTCCGGCAGGGCCAGCTTGAGCATGGCCGCATGCACATCTGGACGGTCACGCTCGGTTAGGAGCGTGCGCTTGAAGAGGTCAAGGGCGGCAGGGAATTTCATCGCAATGCTCCTCAATGCAGGTAACCGCTAGGCGGCGGGTCCGAGCCGTTCGGGTCGGGCACGCCCTTGCTCGCATCTCCCTCTTGTCCCTCTTGCAAGATGTCCGCAGGCAAATGGTGTCGCTGGACCACGCGACTGCCGCCGGCCAGGGCGCGGGCGTAGCCCGTCTCCAACGCCTGGATCAACTCACGCGCCGAGAGATGGGCAAGGGACACGATGACCCGGGAAGCCGGTGGGTCAAACAGCGTGCTGCCCATGCGCTCATGTACCGCACGAGCGACTGCCTTCGCTGCTTCGAGAGCGGCGTGCCCGGTAGGTGCTTCGATCGTGAACTCGTGCATGCGGCTGCGGATTGGTGCGGGGATCTTCCAAGGGTCGTTGGCCGTCGCAACCCAGACGATATGGCTCGTGTCCATCACAATGTCCAAGCTGATATCCATGATCGTCTTGGCCGACACGGGCTCCAACAAGCTGTGCAGCGGGCCCAGGGCATTGCCATTGCTATCCGATCGTGCTTTGTCGATTTCGTCCAGCAGGATGATGGGAGAGGCCGACCGGCCCAGTACCAGCTCATCGAATAACAAGCCGAACGAGGTGTTGGCCCAGCGCTTTTCTGAGCCCGTCAAAGCGGCCTCCGTGATGGCCGAATCGAACGCATGACGGCGCACAGGCAGGCCCAGCACCCTTGCCAGCTCCTGGCTGAAATGCGTTTTGCCAATCCCTGGACCGCCAAGCAGCAGGATGGGTGGGATGTGCATGGGCTGCTGGCGAGCGAATGAGAGCTGCAGTCGTTCGCGCACCAAGGCCAGAACCGCCGAAAAGTGGGGCAGCTGCTGCTCAATGCGTGCCAGGTTACCGAGCACGTCCTGGTGGTCATGCAGCATGTAGCCCACGGGCCGCATGTTGTGTGGGTGCGATTTGCGAATGCGCAGGAACAGGTCTTTGTTGCGTTTGAGCGCATCCCGATCGGGCGTCACTCCGACCCTGCCCACAAGCTTCATCACCTCGTCCCACTCATACACCTTGGCGAACAGCTGGCTCCCTGCTGCGCGTTTGGCCGCCAGCGCCCGGGAGAACGAACGGCGGGCCAGTTTCGTGCCGGCCTTTGCGTCTTTCTTGAGAAATTCAAGCTCAGCCTCGAGGTCGAGGTCACCGATTCTTGAGCGAAACGGTTCAGAGCCAGCCGTGGCTGCTTTCGCCTTGATTTGGGCTTGGCGCGCTTCCTCCTCCTGCTCTTCCTGGCGCCGGCGGGCCGTTAGAGTGGCAATTTTTTCCTGGCGAATCGCTTGCTCATGGGCGTCTAGTTGCTCTTGGGCGTCACGCGTCTGCGCCGCTTCATCGTCTTGCGTGAAGGAGATGGGTAGCAGCAGATCAAGGCTGTGGACATCGCCACGGGCAAAGTACGTGAACGTGCGCTGGCTGAAGCCCGGTGGGTTGGGACTTTTAGATCTCTGGTCTTGACGAGGCATGGCGGGCTCCTGATGCGGAGCCCGGTGGGGTATGCCTTGGGTCAGGTGTCAGGCTCCGCGTGTTGATCAAACAGCGGGCTGACAGGGGGATGAGAGACTATGTCTTCAGCCGCAAGCTAGGCACCGCTCGATGGTCGTAATGACTATCGAGGTAGTGGAAATTTGGGAGCTGCGGTGAGACATGTGAACCATCATCCATGACAAAAAACGGCTTGTCAACGGTGTCGACACAAGCGTTAGGGCAAAAATTTGAGCCATTTTTTTTCAAGATCTTCATGGCGCAAATCATAAGAATTCGCGCATCTTCTCGGACTTGAAATGCCGCCATCAGGATGGACGCCGGGCGGGAAAAACGAGCAACAACTCAATCAGAATACTTTGGAACAGATTTAAGCAAAGCAAAAGTCTAAAACGGCCCCGCAGTGGAGCAGTCGCGTTGCGTACTTGTCTAGTTCTCAAAACTCGTCCAAGATTGCGCGGCAAAGGGTAAAAAGGGGGGGATTCATGAATCAGTGTCTTGCTGCGCGTCGCTTCGCGAGCGCTGTCGTCATGGCTTGCATGTTGCCGTCTATCGCGTGTGCATTCCAAGTACTGCCGCGCATCACTGATGTTGATCGCAAGCTGACCAATCTGGGCGATAGTCAACTGATGGATGGGATTGGGCAATGGGTTGTTGGCAACGCGCTGCCAATGATCAAGAGCCCGGTTCATGAAGCCATCACTCTCAATGCGCTCGACTGCCTAGTGCAAGCAGGCTTCGAATCCCAGTGCCTCACGCCAGATGCAATTCGTCAGAACCAGGTGCTGCTGTATGGGGTGCGTTGGCCAGACGATCCGCCGTTTGGGCTGAGCAAGTCCGCACCTCCGCGCGTTGGGGACTGCAACCCCAAGGTGACATTGCGTTCGACCTCTCAGCCGAAATGCTGGAAGACATTGTTCTCCGATGCGGACAAAACGGCTAAGCAGCGGATCACCGTGAAGCCGGGCGAGCCAGCTTTCGGACCTGGCGACTATCTACTATATCGGTCGCATTTCGGGGACCTTCAGTTCTTCCATTCCATGGCAGCGTTCGATGGTGAGGCCGCCTCGGATACGGTGCGTCGCATGAAAATGTGGGCGCAGTTTTTGTGGGGCATTGGGGCCAGCACCATCCCCAAGGATCGCATCATCAGAACTGTTGGGGTTGAGCAGTTGGACCGCTACTTCCCAGGCGATTTGACCGCAATCAACCTGTTTGCAACAGGAATTGTCGAAGTGCGAAAGGACCTGGACAAGGTGGCGATCGGCGTTCTATTGCATATGGTGCAGGACAGCTTTTCCGAAGCACATGCCGGACGCAACGCGGAGACGGGGGCAACATGCGAGTTCGCTCCACGGTTTGCGCAGCCAGGAAGTATTCGGCAGTTCTACAGTTATGCAGGCCAATCAGGCAGCTTGCATGACCATGAAGACACGTTCAACGCGTTAGGCATCCAGACACTGCAAGTCAGTCCAAGCGTTGTTGATGTGAGCCGAGCATTTCTGACGTTGTGGCAAGAGAAAGCCTCCTGGGCTGACGCTGAGAAGTACTTTGATTGCGCTTTCGCGCTTGAGAATCCAAGTACCAAGGCGGGGCCTGGCCCCTTCATCAAGGAAGCCGAGACTCGTCGCGAAGCAAAGTCCAACGATTCCAATTGGAACTGACCGCTAGTCCCATCCGGTGTGCGGACGAAGGCCAGTCATAGCGAGAATCTCATAGCACTCTGCCTATCGCTCGCCGCCATTTTTTTGGGGCACGACCGTCGCGTTAGCCGTGCTGACGCTACATCTGCTGGAGTGAGTAATTGGCGCTGCTCATGGGCAGCGCCAAGTTGCATAGGGATCAGAGCGTCGCGTCCTTGAGCTTCTTCAGTGCGCGCGTCTTGATCTTGACCGATGCGGGCTTGGCAGGGAACCAGCGCTCTTCGCCACTGAACGGATCCTTGCCAAAGCGTTTTTTCTTGGCGGGCACTTGCTGTAGGCCGATTTTCATGAGGCCGGGAAGCGTGAATTCGCCGGAGCCCTTCTTGTGCACGGAGCCCAGGATCGCAGACTCCAACGCCGCGAGCACCGCTTTAGCGGCCTTGGGTTCCACGCTGGATTGCTCGACCAAGTGCGCCACCAGGGTGGTCTTGTTGAAAACCGTCTTGATGGGCTTGACTGCTACTACGGACTTGACGGTTGCTGTGGGTTTGGTCGCAGCGACCTTCTTGGCGGCGGGTGCCGGCTTCGTGGACTTCTTGGCGGGAGCGGGAATTTTCTTTGCAGTGGCCATGCTGGATTTCGTTAGGTCAAGGAGTGGAGGTTTGAGGTTGCCCCTGGAAAGTGGAGTTTTTAACCCTTGTTGAAAATACCGACAAGGAGTTCAGAGATGAGTGACAAGCAGGTGCGTGCGCAGTACACGCGAGAGTTCAAGCGGGAGGCTGTTCGGCAGGTCCGCTCGGGTCAGGCGATTGCGGTGGTGGCCAAGGTACTGGGCATTCCCAAAGCGAGCCTGGGCAACTGGGTGCGGCTGTCAGCCCAGGGTGAATTGGACGGTGCGGGCGGTGGTGACAAGAGCATCCAAGTCTCGCCCGAGCAAATGGAGATTGCCCGGCTACGTGCCGAGAATGCCCGCCTTCGCATGGAGCGCGACATCGCAAAAAAGGCCGCGGCGTACTTCGCGCAGGACACGCTGCGAGGTACGCCTGGATTGACCAAATGAAGAACCGCTACCCGGTGAGCGTGTCCTGCGAGGTGCTGGATGTCAGCGCCAGCGGGTACTTCAACTGGCTGCGCCGGCGGCAGGCGGGTCACGGTGGTCCTGCAGGGCGCCACAGCGATGAAGCCCTGCTGGCGCACATCCGTGCCATCCACGCCGAGGTGAAGGGGAAATACGGCTGGCCACGCATGCACAAGGAACTGCTGGCCCGGGGCATCCGAGTGGGCAAAGACCGGGTTCGCAAGCTCATGCAGCAGCACGGCATCAGGGCCAAGACCAAACGCAAGTTCGTGGTGACCACCGACAGCCGCCACAGCCTGCCGGTGGCGCCCGACCTGGTGCAGCGGCGCTTCAATCCTGAAGCCCCCAACCAGCTCTGGAGTGGCGACATCACCTACATTCAAACGGACGAGGGCTGGCTGCACCTGGCCGCCGTCATCGACCTGTTCAACCGTCAGGTGGTGGGTTGGAGCCTGCAGCCGCACATGCAAGCCAGCCTGGTCAAAGACGCGCTGGCCATGGCGTGGTGGCGCCGCAGGCCGCCTCCTGGGCTGATATTCCACAGCGACCGAGGCAGCCAGGGCGAATTCAACTGGTCGTCGCAACACCTTCAACTAGGAGGTGTTTATGGGGCGACCCGCAGGATGGATGAAGCAATTGACAGGGAGAGACGCGATGCGCTCTCCGGGGGCCCCTGCGCTTCGGCGAGAGGTCGAGCGTCAGTTCTGGGTACAGATTGCAACCGGAATCACCAGTGAGAGGGCAGCCGAGGCGGTTGGCGTATCGCAGGCGGTGGGCTCGCGCTGGTTCCGGCATCGTGGAGGCATGCCATTGTTCATGTCGAAGCCTGTATCTGGAAGGTATCTGTCGTTCGCGGAGCGAGAGGAGATTGGGCTTCTGCGAGCTCAAGAAGTCAGTGTGCGGGAGATAGCTCGTCGTATTGGTCGAAGCCCCTCAACTGTTTCGCGGGAGTTGAAGCGCAACGCTGCGACCCGCAATGGCAAGATCGAGTACCGGGCGTCAGTCGCGCAGTGGAAGTCCGATCTGGTCGCCAGAAGGCCCAAGCCTGCCAAGCTTGTGACGAACCAGCGTTTGCGCGACTATGTCCAAGACCGCCTGGAGGGCAAGATCCGCGATGCCCAAGGGCGGGAGGTGGCTGGACCTCGACAGGCTCCTTTCATCGGCCGCAACAAGCCTCATCGTGGTGACCGCAAATGGGTCAAGGGCTGGTCGCCCGAGCAGATTGCTAACCGCCTGCAGGTCGACTTCCCGGATGATCCGTCCATGCGCATCTCTCACGAAGCCATCTATCAGGCGCTCTATATCCAGGGCAGAGGTGCCCTCAAGCGTGAGCTTGTGAGCTACCTGCGTACAGGGCGTGCTTTGCGCACCCCACGGGCAAGGTCCCAAGCCAAGGCATGGGCACATGTCAGTGAAGAGGTGATGATCTCCAGCCGCCCTGCTGAGATAGAAGATCGTGCGGTACCCGGTCACTGGGAGGGGGACCTGATCATCGGCCTGTACAGGTCGGCCATTGGCACGCTGGTGGAGCGGTCGAGCCGTTTCACCATGCTCATGCACCTGCCGCGCGAGGAAGGCTATGGACTAACTCCTCGAACAAAGAATGGTCCTGCGCTGGCGGGTTACGGAGCCATCACCATGGCCAACGCCCTCAAGAGAACCGTGACGAAGCTGCCTACCCAGCTATGGCAGTCATTGACTTGGGATCGTGGCAAGGAGTTGTCCGACCATGCACGGTTCACCATTGAGTCCGGGGTGAAAGTCTTCTTTGCCGATCCTCGCAGTCCATGGCAGCGCGGTACGAACGAGAACACAAACGGGCTGCTGCGCCAGTACTTCCCCAAGGGCACCGACCTGTCTCGTTGGAGCGAGCAAGAGATCCAAGCCGTGGCACTGACCTTGAACAACAGGCCACGAAAGACGTTGGGTTGGAAGACTCCGGCAGAGGCGCTGAATGACTACCTAAAATCAGCCGAGTAACTCGGTGTTGCGTCGACCGGTTGAATTCGCCCAGTATTGCAGCCATGAGTTCCAGGATGCCTTGAAGGACTGGGACATGCGTTCATCGATGAGCAGAAAGGGTAACTGCTGGGACAACGCACCGACCGAGAGCTTCTGGAGCCGGCTGAAAACAGCCAGCGTACATGGGTGCAAATTCGCTACCCGTGAGCAGGCTAGGCAGGCGGTGATGGACTGGATGGCCTTCTACAATCACCGAAGGCTGCATTCGTCGCTGGGCTACCTCAGCCCGATGCAGTACGAGCAGCGCTGGTACGAGGCACAGCGTAAAAAGGCCGCGTGAACCGCGGGTTAAGAACTACACGAAACAGGGGCAAGGTCACTCACGGGTTGTCCGAACGACCGAGTGCAGGCGATTTCCTTCTTGGGTGGCGGTTGATCATCCAGTCCAATGCAGGGCATGCCTTGCAGCTCTCGCACCGTGCGCTCCAGCACCACGGACCAGCGCCTGCGCACAGTGGCCGGGTCAAGGCGTGCCAGGTCCAGCACGGTCTCGATGCCTGGTTCGTTGAGCTGTGTCGTGATCTTGCGCCCTACTCCCCAAATCTCTCCCACTTCTGTCGCTTCCAGCACCAGATCCAGTTCTTCACGGGGCAATTGCGCGAGGTTGCAGACCTGGGCCAGTTCTGCAGGGTAGGAGCCAGGTTTGCGTTCGGCCGTCTTGGTCACATGGTTGGCCAGCTTGGCGAGGGTCTTGGTCGGTGCAATGCCGATCCCGCAGGGTATGCCCACCCACTGCAGTACCCGGGCACGGATGGCATGGGCTACTCCCGGGGGCATGTGGCGCCGGCGGGCGACATGCCCACGCCGACGGCCATGGCGCAGAGTTTCAGCTTGGCCAATATGGTGCCGCAGGACATCCAGCACAACGGCGGTGCCTGGGCAAAGATCGAACAGGACACGCGGCACTACGTGCGCCGGGCCCAGGGTGATGTCTTCGTGATTACTGGGCCAGTGTTCGCGCAGGAGAGCCCCCGAATCGGGAACAACGGGGTCAGGGTCCCAAGCCACCTGTTCAAGCTGGTATACGACCAGCACGACAACCGGGCCTGGGCGCATTGGCAGGAGAATCGGGAGGGGGAACGTGTAAGCAGACCCATCACCTATCAGGAACTGGTGAAGCGGACAGGAGTGGAATTCTTGCCGGGATTCGCGGTTTCACAACGGAATTGATAGACATTTTGCACATCGAACCGATACAAGCGGTGAGACTACCCAGCACAAAGGGGGTACACCGTCAAACTGGGCGTGTCTGATCAGGCATGCGTTCGATTTTTTCCATGAAATCGGACGAGGCCGTCAGGCCCGAAGCGAAGGAGCCAGACCGTCTCAGGTTGTGTACTGAACTCACGCTGAGAGTTCAATGTTCAAGGCTAAAGGTCTTTTCCCAAGCGAGCAAAAGCGTCGAGTAGGGATTCTTTAGATGCAGCCCTTGCAGGCATGCGCCGGACTCTTCCCTCAACAGACGTTTCTCTTCGTGAAGGCAATAGTTTTGAAAGTGCCTCACTCTCATCCGGCGTCAACATGCCTTCTACGTGCCGTTCATTGACACGTCTGTTGAAATCACTGATCGCCGTCTGGGCGATGACCACGTTTTCCGCCGAACGCTCAAACCGCAGTGGATTGAGCAAATCCGCATCGATGTCTTTGATTCCTTTCAAATGGAGCCCCAGGGCCTCGACGTCGTGACGGAAGGGCATGTACCCTGACGAAGCATAGGCGGCCTTTACATCGGATTCTGTAACATCCGCACGCGCTCCGCGATGGGCTTTGGCGTATGCCCATGCAGCTACGAGCAACTCCACCGCCGCCCTTTTGATGCCATATGAGTAGCGGTGCAAAAGGCCAGCAACCGCTGAGGCATCGAACCTAAAATCCTCCGGGGCAACGCGGGTCAGTTCCGTGATGTAGTTCAGGAAATCAGAGCTATCCACCGCATCTGGTTGAAGCTCCAAATGGTTGGCCAGTACGCGATGGCGATCCTCCTGGCGACGGTTCAAGAGCCGCCTCGCCAGACTGAAATTGGCCACATAGACCACGCGCGGCCCCACGCTGAGCAGTTGTAGCAACAGCGTCATCGCCAGAGTATTCGCGTCCTGGCTGCGAGTGATGAATTGGAACTCATCAAGGAAGATGATGCAGACACCATCCCGTCGGCTGACTCGTCTGGCTAGTTGAAGCAACTGAGATTGTTTAAGAGCCTTTTCCCTCGGGATTTCAACCCTATCACAGGCTGCCTTCTTGGGATGCACGCAAGGACCAAGCAAGGAGTTGAGAGTATTTCCATCCCGTAATGAAATGAACCAAGCGGGCTGGATTTCTAGGTTGCGATGAGCTGGCAGATCAACTATCCCTGATCGCTCCCCAAGAAAGCGTTTCATAGCTTGGATGATCTGAGTCTTTCCGGTCCCGGCAAGCCCCGTCAACATCACCGCAGTCTGTGTAGCATCACCCCATGGTCGCTGGTGATAGATGGACTCAAGAACCTGCTGAGATGACCTGTAGTGAGTCAGCGCATGCCCCTCCCCAATCGCCAACAGCTGGTCCAACAGCAAGGTGGTCTGTTTGCCACAGAGAAAAATCTCGCACATTTTGGCTTTGAGAATCTCTGCGCGTGCGGCAACGGAATCACCGTTGATTCTTTGGGCGACCGCATAGCGTTCCAACGAAGCATAGCGATCAGGGCTGCTCCCAATATGGTAAGAAGCCAACCAAGGATTTGGCTTCATGCGCGCCTCCTCACCTTCCTGGTCTCTACACCGCGCAGTGCCTTTGCCTCTGCAGAGGCGGCACCAGTTTTCTTAGGAGCGCCACCTCGACGCTGACCAGCGTTGAGTGCAAGACCAGTTTGCTCCTTGACTGTTTTGTGCAGATGGACAATCGATGCTTGGGCCGCTTCGCGTGTAGCTGAATTCAACTCTGCTTTCACCTGCTCGATGTCCGCCAACGAGGACAACGGCAACAAGAGATCTTCACCATCCGTTTGAACTCGTAGGTTTGGCTCCAGCTCGAAGATATTCCCATCGATCTCGACCCAAACGCAGCGAGCTACAAGGCTCAGCGTATAACCAGATACGCTTCTAACGCCCCGCCGCATCAGCTTCTCATGAAGCCCTTCGCGCAGCACTGTGGAACTGAAAGTAACGCCCTTCCACTCAAGCCCTGCCTTGTCAACCTTGAACAGCGTCTGAGTCGCAAACGCCCGAATCGCGTCGCGCCAATCCATATTTTGGGCACAGGTGCGAAGTCGGTCGCTCAGATACTTCCAGTAAAAGTGCGGCGTCGCAGGATATGAAAGCGTGTGGAATTCATGGAGAGTGCTTGGGGCCAAGCGCTCAATGATGTTGGAACAATGGTTTTCCGCGAATGTGCGCAGCACCTCGCGCTTCATCATGGTCGCAACGGTATGGCTACTCTGCATGAACGAAGGCGCCCCTACTAACGCAGTGCTTCGGGGGTTCGCGGACTCGACCGTCGGCTTTGACTGACCGCTGTAAGACGTGGTAATTGACTTGACCGGAAACTTCGCCTCCAGATCGTCCAAAAGCGACTGCTGCCCTGCTGGACCTCGATCTGAAAGAACCGAGCGGGCCATGACCGTCTCGTGTCCACGTAGGGCCTCCACAGGAATGCCATACACCCTGGCAAGCATTTCCGGAGGCATCGTCATTGAAACCAGCGCAGCTCTGTATGCCTCTTGCCTTTCGCCGCCTATGGAAAATCCAATGCCAAGACGCTTACCAGTCACTCCACAAATCGCGCGGGCGACAATCAGTGTCGGCAACGTGCTGCTTGACGAAGACTGGACTTCACCCGGTTTCGTAGACATATTTCAACTTCCGTTTCGAAGTTGTTCGAATGCCAGCGGACTCAGTTGGTCTAGGTGACTGTGCCGACGGATTCGATTGTAAAAACCTTCGATG
>Ga0208884_100452_pt1 | contig 13801 bp, 10 predicted proteins | sample LakWasMet68_HOW9_2_FD_183898 | JGI IMG/M metagenome (GOLD analysis project Ga0208884, IMG submission 183898) | Freshwater sediment methanotrophic microbial communities from Lake Washington under simulated oxygen tension - Sediment Metagenome... | ecosystem: Environmental > Aquatic > Freshwater >... | reverse complement strand
GCCGATAGGCCACAGCATGCCGGTTGCGACATCGCCGTTGGCACCTCACCACTGTCCGAAGAACACGCCGGCCTTCTTGTGCGTGTCCGTGCGGCTGGCGACGAACTCGTCGCTGACCGAGGTGCGGTGCTTGCGGCGCGCCAGGAAGTCGAGCAGGCGGTCCCGCATCTGCGCGCGCAGCGCAGCGCTCATGGCATCGCGCCCCAGGTCCTGCAGTTCGTCGGGGTCGGCACGCAGGTCGAACAACTGCTCGGGCAGATCCAGCCAGTTCACGTAGCGGTGCGTGGTGGTGCGGATCGAGAACGCGCGCGATTCCTGCGGCGTGCGGCCCAGTGTGAGCCGGGCACCCTTGAAGCCGTAGTCCAGCTCGCTGTAGACGAAGTCGCGCCAGGCAGGCGACTCGCCGCGCAGCAATGGCAGCAGGCTGCGGCCTTCGACGCGGTGGCCGGGCACCGGCACGCCCAGCGCCTCCAGCACTGTCGGCACCACGTCTACGCATTCGACGAAGCGATCGTCGACCGTGCCGCGGGTGGCGTCCGCTTCGGCGCGTGGATCGGCCACGATGAAGGGCACGCGCTGCACGGTGTCGTAGAAAAGCTCCTTCTCTCCGAGCCAGTGGTCGCCCAGGAAGTCGCCGTGGTCGGCGCAGAAGATCACCAGTGTGTCGCGCGTCAGGCCCTGCTGGTCCATGAATTCGAACAGCCGGCCAAGGTGGTCGTCGAGCTGGGCGATCAGGCCCTGGTAGGCGGGCCTGACGTGGCGTGCCACTTCGTCACGCCCGAAGTTCCGGCTCTCCTCGTGCTGGCGGTAGGCGGCCACGGCCGGATGGGCGTTGCGCAGCTCGTCAGCATGCTTGACGACCGGCAGGCACTGGTCAGATGTGTACTTGGCGTGATAGGGCGCTGGTGCCATATAGGGCCAGTGCGGTTTCACGTAGCTCAGGTGCAGCACCCATGGCCGGTCGCCGCGCTCGTGCATGAACTCGATGGCGCGGTCGGTGGTGTAGGCGGTCTCGGAATGCGGCTCGGCCACGCGTGCCGGTAGGTGCACGTTGCGCATGTTCCAGCCGCTGACCACGCTGCCGTGCTCGTCCAACGCCGAGATCACGTAGTCCGACCACGGCGCCGGGCTGTCGTAGCCCTGCCGGCGCAGCCAGCCGGAATAGCCGTCGGCGTCGTGCGTTTCGTGGTGACCGTCGTGGCGGTCGATCTCGCGGAAGCCGCCGTGGCGCAGCAGATGGCCCAGCTCACCCTCGGCTTCGATGGCCAGGCGCGCCAACCCCTCGTCGTCGGGCATCACATGGGTCTTGCCGGCCAGCCACAGGTCGTGGCCTCGGCCGCCGGCGCGGATGTACTCGCCCAGCGTGCGTTCGCCCACGCCCAGCGGCACACGGTTCCAGGTGGCGCCATGGCTGATGGGATAGCGGCCGGTGTAGTAGCTCATGCGGCTGGGGCCGCAGACACCGCTGTTGACGAAGGCTTGCGAGAAACGCACGCCGCGCCCCGCCAGCGCGTCGATGTTCGGCGTGTGCAGGTAGGGGTGGCCGGTGCAGGACAGGTGGTCCCAGCGCAGCTGGTCGGCCATGATGAAGAGGATGTTCATGTCAGACGACCAGGGTGGAGACCGACTTGGTGTTCAGGTAGCCCTCCAGCGCCTCGGGCCCGCCCTCGCTGCCGTGGCCGGAGTCCTTCACGCCGCCGAACGGCAGCTCAGGCCACGCGGGCGCCGGCTGGTTGATCCACAGCATGCCGACCTCCAACTGCTGGCTGAGGGCATGCGCGGTGCGCAGACTGTTGGTGAAGGCATAGGCGGCCAGGCCGTAGGGCAGGCGGTTGGCCTCGGCAATGGCCTCGTCCAGCGTGTCGAAGGCCTGCACCGCAGCGACGGGGCCGAAAGGCTCCTCGTTGAAGACCCGGCAGTCGCGCGTGACGTCGTCGAGCACCGTGGGCGCGAAGAAGTTGCCGGCGCCGCCGCGCCGTTCACCGCCGGCGGCCAGCCTGGCGCCACGTTCGACGGCATCGCACACCAGGCGTTGCACCGCGTCCACCCGGCGGGAATTGGCCAGTGGCCCCATCACCGTGTCCTGCGCCAGGCCGTGGCCGAGCTTCAGCGCGCCGGCTGCGGCAGCCAGCCCGGCAACAAAGCGCTCGCGCACCGGCCGGGCGACCAGGAAGCGTGTCGGCGAGATGCACACCTGGCCGGCGTTGCGGAACTTCGCGCCAGCCGCGATCTTCGCCGCGCGGTCGACGTCGCAGTCCTCGGCCACGATCACCGGCGCATGGCCGCCCAGCTCCATCGTCACCCGCTTCATGTGTGCGCCCGCCAAGGCCGCCAGCTGCTTGCCCACCGCGGTGGAGCCGGTGAACGTGACCTTGCGGATCACCGGATGCGGGATCAGATGGTTGCTGATCATGTCGGGCCGGCCGTAGACCAGACCCAGCACGCCAGCCGGGATGCCGGCGTCGACGAAGGCGCGCACCAACTCTGCCGGCGACGCCGGCGTCTCCTCGGGCGCCTTCGCAATGACCGAACAGCCGGTGGCCAGCGCGCCGCAGAGCTTGCGCACCAGTTGGTTGATCGGAAAGTTCCACGGCGTGAACGCGGCCACCGGGCCCACCGGCTCCTTGAACACCTGGGCGATCTGGCCCTCGCCGCGTGGCGCGACAATGCGGCCGCCGATACGCGTGCCTTCGGCTGCGAACCAGTCGATGATGTCGGCGCCGAAGCGCAGCTCGGCCTGCGCCTCGGCCAGCGGCTTGCCGTTCTCCAGCGTCAGCAGTCGGGCGATGGGATCGGCGCGTTCGCGCAGCAGACGCGCGGCGGCCTGCATGCGCTGGGCGCGTTCCACCGCCGGCACGCGGCGCCACTGCGCGAAGCCGCGGGCGGCGGCCGCGAGCGCGTCGTCCAGATCCTCGCGCTCGGCCACGGCCACGCTGCCGATGCGTTGGCCGGTGGCGGGGTCGTGCACTGGCAGCGTGGCGCTGGCGCGGCCGCCGCGCCATTGGCCGTCGATGTGCAGCAGCACATCCGGGTAGTCGTTCATCGGGCGTCCTTCAGATGTCGAGCACCAGCCGCCGCGTCTTGGAGCGTGAGCAGCATACGGTGATGGTGCGGTTGCTGGCCTTCTCGCTGGCGGTCTGCACGTGGTCGCGGTGGTCGGGCATGCCGTCGATGACGCGGGTGACGCAGGTGCCGCACACGCCCGACTGGCAGGACATGCGGACGTCGATGCCATGGGCGATGAGCTGGTCGGCGATGCGCTCTCCCGGCTGCACCTCGAACGTCACCTGGCTGCGTGCCGCCACCACGGTGAACGGTGCGCCGTCGGTGTTGACCTCGGCGCCAAAGCGCTCCAGGTGCACCGTGCTCTCCTGCCAGCCCAGGCGCCGGGCGGCGTGGGTGACGAAGTCCATGAAGCCGTTCGGCCCGCAGACGTAGAGGTGGCGATCGGGCGCCGGCGCGGCCAGCACGGCGTCGGTGTCCAGATGCTGCGCCGCGGGCCCGTCGTCAAGGTGCAGCTGCAGCCGCGTGCCGAAGCGCTGAAGCTCGTCCAGGAAGGCCAGCCGCGCCGCGCTGCGGCCGCAGTAATGCAGCTCGAAGCTGCGGCCCGCGGCCTGCAGTGCGTGGGCCATCGCCAGGATCGGCGTGATGCCGATCCCACCGGCGAACAAGACCGAGTGCGTCGCGTCCAGGCGCAGCGGGAAGTTGTTGCGCGGGCGGCCGATCTCGACCGCCTGGCCGACCTGAAAGCCGGCATGCACTGCCGCCGAGCCGCCGCGCGACTTCGGGTCCAGCAGAACACCCAGCCGGTAGCGCCCGGCGGCCGCCGGATCGTTGCTCAGCGAGTATTGGCGCAGCAGCCCGTCCGCCACCCGCACGTCGACGTGCGCGCCGGGCTCGAAGGGTGGCAGCGGCATACCGTCGGCGCTCTCCAACTCGAGGGCGACGATGTCCTGTGCCGCCGCCCAGCGCGCGGCGACCCGCGCGTTGAGGGTCTCGTGCTCGGCCTGCGCCGGCTCGTCGACCGGCCCGATGGCGCTGTGGTCGGCCTCCACCACCACCGGCAACGACGCGTAGGCGCGGATCGTGTTGTTCATCGCCACCACCGGCTCGCCGGCCAGCGCCAGGGTCTTCACGCGCTGCGCCAGCGACTGCAGCAGGCTCACGATCTCCAGCCGCGCCAGGTGCATGCCCATGCACATGTGCACGCCTGAGCCGAAGCCCAGGTGATCGTGCACGTCGCGCGTGACGTCGAAGCGGTCGGGGTTGGCGAACTTGCGCTCATCGCGGTTGGCCGACGCGTACATCACCATCACGCGTGCGCCCTGCGGGATCGGCACGCCGGCGATCTCGGAATCCTCGGCCACGAAGCGCGTGAAGGCGCGGATCGGCGAGGCCAGCCGCACCACCTCCTCCACCGCGTTCGGGATCAGCTCGGGCCGCTCGCGCACCAGCGCCCATTGGTCCGGCGCATCGGCGAAGAACTTGATCGCCTGCCCGGTGGACGAGATGGTCGTGTCCAGGCTCGGGTTGATGTAATCGCGCATCAGCTGCGCGCAGGTCTCGAACGGGATGCCACGCTCGGCACCCACGTGAAAGATCCGCTGCGCCCATCCGCCGGGCTTCAGTTTCTCGGGCGTGCCGTATTCGTCGAGAAACGCCTTCAGGTCGCGCAGGTCGTCGAAGGCCGCCTTGGCGCGCTCGTTCTCGGGGCCGAACAGGTTGAAGGTGGCCGACGCCCAGGTCAGCATCTTCGCCCGCGCCGCGTCGGGCAGGCCCACCAGCTCGGCGACGATGGTCACCGGCAGGTACTGCGCGAAGTCGCTCACCGCATCGAAGTGGCCACGTGCCGTCAGCTCGGACACCAGGGCGTCTGCCGCCCTTCGGATGCGTGGCGCGATGGCCTCCAGCGCGCCAGGTAGCAGCGGTTCCGACGTGATGCTGCGCGTCACGTCGTGCTCCGGCGGATCGGAGTTCAGCGTGCTGCCCACCAGCAGACGGTTGGTGCGCTCGTTCAGCGACACGCCGCGCGAGCTGATGAAGCGCCTGGGTTGGCGCAGCACACTGGCTACCTCGGCATACCGGGGCAGCGCGTAAACCTGGTGCTGCGACAGCCAGACCACGGGCCCCAGCGCACGCAGCTGCGCGTAGATGGGGTAGGGGTCGCGGATGACGGCGTCGGCGTAGAGGTCTCCGCCGTACACGGGAACCTGCATCGTGGGCATGGGCATGGCGTGTCCTGCTTCAGAGCCGCAGTGCGGCCAGTCCCAGCGCGTCGCTGGCCGCAAATGCGCCCATGCCACCGTCGGGTGCGATCTCGGCGCCACGCAGCCAGCTGCTGTCCGAGCTCAGCAGGAAGTCAGCGATCGCGGCGATTTCTTCAGGCTGGCCGGGCCGCCCGGCACGCGCGACGTTGCGCGCCATGGCCTCGCCGAAGGCGGCCGCGAAGTCGGTCAAGAGCCCCGTGGCCACCGCGCCCGGGCACACGGCGTTGATGCGCAGACCGCGCGCGGTCATGGCCTCGCTCTCGCCCACGGTCCAGGCAATCAGCGCTTCCTTCGACAGGTTGTAGGCACGCACCGCGTCGATGCGCTCGTCGCGCACGAAGTCGGCCAGGTCGCGAGGATCCAGCGCCGCCAGGCGCTGCACCTGCGCGACGTTCTCGCGCCAGCGCGCACCGGCGCGCGAGGCCATGTTGACGATCGACGCACCCGGCGCCAGCCGCGTCAGCAGCGCGCGGGTGACGGCCCGCTGCGCGAAGTAGTTGATTTTGAGGATCCCGATCTCCTGGCCCGGCCGGGGCGATACGCCGGCGTTGTTGCACAGGCCGTCGAACGGACCGGCGGCGGCGGCGAGGGCCGGCGCGATGGCGTCGAGATCGCCCAGGTCCACCACGTGGCATGGGAAGGCAGCATCGGTGGACGGACGGACGTCGAAGCCGGTGACCCTGCAGCCGCCCGCCAGCAGCCGGGCAGCGAGGGCAGCGCCGATGCCGGAGGCGACCCCGGTGACGGCGTAGTGCGGTACGTTCATGGCGCAGCGTTCCGGGCGGCGGTCAATCGGCGCGGAAGCCGGTGGCCTTGACCACCGGCGCCCAGCGGGCCGTGCTGCTGCGCTCCAGCGCCGTCAGGTCGGCCGGGCTGCTGCCAGCGGCTTCCAGGCCCAGCTTGGCGAAGCGGTCCCGCACCTCCGGCTGGGTCAGCGCCTTGTTCAGCGCACGGTTGGCCGCGTCGATCGCCGCCTGAGGCGTCTTCGCCGGCGCATACATGCCAAACCAGCCTTGCGCCACCATGTTGGGATAACCCTGCTCCTTCAGCGTTGGCACGTCCGGCAGCACACTGCTGCGCTGTCCGCCCGAGGTGCCGATGACGCGCACCTTGCCCGTCTTGTGCGCTTCCAGCGTCTCCAGCACCACGTCGACACCGGCGCTGACCTGGTTGCCAACCAGGGCGCCCAGCAGCGCGGCACCGCCGGCGAACGGCACGTGCACGAGTTCGGCCCTGGCCTCGCGGCTGAGCATCTCGCCGAAGAAGTGCGGCAGGCTGCCCGCCGCCGGGGAACCGAAGTTGGCCTTCTGCGGGTTGGCCTTCAGCCAGGTCACCAGTTCTGCGACATTCTTCACAGGCAGCGCGGTCGGAACGGTGACCGCAAAGCTGAAGTTGCAGACATGGCCCACTGGCGAGAAATCGGTGGCAGCGTTGTAGTTGAGCTTGGAGAACACGAGTGGCGCCAGCACCGGCACGACCACCGGCGTGATCATCAGTGTGCTGCCGTCGGCCGGTGCCGACTTCAGCAGCTCGGCTGCAATCCGCCCGCCAGCGCCAGCGCGGTTCTCGACAATCACCGTGGTCTTCAATTCATCCTTCATCTTGTCGGCGAGCAGGCGCGCGACGATGTCGATGGAGCCGCCGGGCGGGAATCCGACAAGAATGCGGATCGTCTTGTCGCCCTGCGCCTGTGCGGCACCGCCGAGGCTGGCGAGGGTGGCGGTCAGCAGTGCGGCGAGGGTGGTCAGCTGGCGGCGGTTCATCGGGGGTCTCCATTAGGCGGTACCGCAATCTATGCGCCCCATAATCAATTGATCTAATCAATCGTCCCTGGGGTTGACCCGATGCAGCCTGTCGACCAGCCCGAGCGGCTGCGCCATCCGAAGGTCCTGGGGGACCTGTTGATCTACCGCCTGGGGCGGCTGTATGCGACGGCTGGCGCCATGACGCTGCGCGTTTGCGAAGGCGAGTTCGGCATCCCGCGGCGCGAATGGCGCCTGCTGGCGGTGCTGGGCGAGGGCGGCGAAATGCAGCCGTCGGAGTTGGCGGCGCGCGCCGAGCTGGACCGCACGCGCACCTCGCGGGCCCTGGCCGGCCTACAGGCCAGGGGGTTGGTCGAACGGCGCGTGGTCGCGAGTGATCGCCGCCTCGCGCGCGTCGGCCTCACCGAGCAGGGCCGCGCATTGCATGCACGCATATTGCCGCGTGTGGCGGCGATCAACGGCGCCGTGCTGGCGCTGCTGGACGACGACGAGGTGGCCGCGCTGGACGGCCTGCTCGGTGCGTTGCAGCGGCAGGCCACGCAGTTGTTGGGCGCGTCGACCTGGCCGAAGGCCGATCGGCGCCGCGGCCGGCGTCAGCCCGGTTGAGCCCGGTGTTCTGTCGGGCGATGCGCCGGCCGGTTTGACCGGTTCAGGCGTTAGACGTGTGCGTTGGCGGTGGCGGCACAAACCTCCTCGCGCTCGGAATCAGCCGCCCGTTGAGCGATTGAGCCAGCGGCGCATCAGCGGTGCGTCTCCCGCTCATCCGCCGGAGCGCGATCGGCTGCTGAACCCGCAACCGGGTGCACTCGACCCTGAGCGGTCCGGCGCACGGCGCAAGCGGACACGCCGCGAATGTAACCGCCGGCGCATTTGAGCGGTGCGGCAGCGCTTGCTGGCGAATCGCCAGCCCGTGCGGCACAACGCGACAGCTTGCGGGCTATACCTTGACGCGACCTCCCGAGAGACTGGCGACATCCCTGAACCCAGAAAGCCTGCCGTGTCCCACCAGAACCGCTATCCCAAGACTGTCTACCTGAGCGCCCGCGACCTCATCACGCTCGTGCAGCGCATGGGCCTCCCAGCCTGTATCGCCGGCGTCGCCGCGCGCATCGAGGCCGACTACCTGCGCTGGACCGAGTTCGACAAGACCGCACGCGTCGCCAGCCACTCCGAGGTCGGCGTCATCGAGTTGATGCCGATCGCCGACGCCGCGCAGTTCGCTTTCAAGTACGTCAACGGCCACCCCAGCAACCACCGCCACGGCCTGCCCACGGTGATGGCTTTCGGCGTGCTCGCAGACGTAGAAACCGGCGCGCCGCGCTTGCTGTCCGAACTGACGCTGACCACCGCGGTCCGCACCGCCGCCATGTCGGCCCTGGCCGCCCGCGTGCTGGCCCGTCCGGACAGCACCCGCATGGCGCTGATCGGTAACGGCGCGCAGAGCGAGTTCCAGGCGTTGGCCTTTCGCGACCTGGTCGGCGTCCGCGAAGTGCGCCTGTTCGATACCGACCCTGCGGCCAGCGCCAAGCTCGTCGCCAACCTCGTGGGCCAGGGCCTACAGGTGCGGGTCTGCACCAGTACGGCCGACGCCGTGAAGGGCGCCGACATCGTCACCACCGTTACGGCCGACAAGACCAACGCGACCATCCTGATGCCCGGGATGATCGAGCCCGGCATGCATGTCAACGCGGTGGGCGGCGACTGCCCGGGCAAGACCGAGCTGCACCGCGGTGTGCTGGAAGCGGCCAGCGTGTTCGTCGAGTTCGAGCCGCAGACCCGCATCGAGGGTGACATCCAGCAGATGCCTGCAGACTTCATGGTGACCGAGTTCTGGCGTGTGCTGTCGGGTCAGGCCCCCGGCCGCACGGACACCGCGCAGGTGACGGTGTTCGACTCGGTGGGGTTTGCGCTCGAGGACTATTCGGCCCTGACGTTCATGCGCGACGCGGCGGCCCAGCTGGGCATCGGCGAGATCGTGGAGCTGGTGCCCGAGGCCACCGACCCCAAGAACCTGTTCGGCGTGCTGCGCGGCGAACCCAGGCCCGTCGCCGCCCCGACCGTCGCGCCGGCGCAGCACGCGGCGCAAACCGCCTGATCGGTCCGGCGCGGACCCCGCACTGTTGGCTGCCTCGCACAGCACATCGCCATGAACCGACCGCGCCCGCCAATCGCGCAGACGACATCGACCTCGGGCTGCAACCTGACGCCGGCACTGTCGCATTTGACGCTGGCCGCCTCACCGCAAATCGGCAGCGGGTGCCGCTGATCGCCGAGACCGGCGGCCAGACGCGATGGTGGTCAACCCGTCGCCGCCGCCTTCGACCGCACGGGTCTGGTGGTCGAGCGTTCGGCCAGCGGCAACACGGCTGCGGCCGGCGGCGATGCGAGCCTGATGACGCTTGGCTGATGCACATGCCCGCGGTCAGGGCGTCGCGCCGGCCCTGGCGCCGCACACCGTGGCCAGGCAGTGCGCAAAATGCTCGGCCGCGGGGGTCAGCGGCACGTCGGGCTGCGTCAGCAGCAGGAGCTCGATGTCGCTGGGACGGAAGGGCGCATCGGGCACGGCCACGATGCCGCGCGTTTCGGGGTGCCCCAGCAGCGGCTCGGGGAAAATGCTCACCGCATCCGAGTGGCGCAGGATGGACATCGCCGCCAGCGTCTCGCAGATCACCACACGGGAGGGCGGCGCCACGCCGGCGAGGGCGAACATGGCCTCGATGCGTGGCTGGCTCGACCCGGTGATCGGCTGCGTCAGCACCCATTCGAGCGCAGTCAGCGCCCGCGCGTCAGGGTCGCGCAGCACCGGGTGTCCTTCGCGCACGACGATTCGCTGCGGCGCGCGCAGCAGTCGCCGGGCGATGAACTCGTCGCCCTCGATCTCGCCCACGTCGGCTGCGACGGCCGCGATGTCCAGCGTGCCGTCGCGCAGCTTGGGCAGCACCCGCATCATCAAACCTTCGATGAGCTGCAGCTCGACGTTGCGGTAGCGCTGTCGGAACCAGCTGAAGGTCTCGCCCAGCGCCGTGAAGTTGAGAAACGGTGTCAGCCCCACGCGAAGCGTGCCGGCGTCTTCACCGACGGCCTGACGCAGGTCCTCTCGCGCCAGAACCACCTGGCGCGTGATCACGCGCGCGCGGCTCAGCAGGCGCTGCCCTGCCTCGGTGAGCGCCACACCCCGCGTGCGGCGGATCAACAGCGGCGTTCCCGCCTCGTCTTCCAGCAGGCGCATGGACTTCGTCACCGCCGCCTGGGACACGTTGAGGGCCCGGGATGCCGCGCGGATGCCACCGTGGTCCACGACGGCGACCAGGGCCTCGAACTGGTGGAGTTTCATGGCCTCGGGCAAAAAGACAACCAAATAGCGATGATTCTGATACGACGACATATTTGGTTGTTGCCAGTGCCTTGGCACATCGAGAACCTCCCAGGGTTTAACCGGTTAAATCCGAACAGATTGTGCGTTTCCTGCGCCGGTTCATGTGACAACCAAAAGTGTTCGTGTTCAAAAGATATTGCCTTTTCGATTGCCTGGCAACTTCCTACGATTCGGCATCGACATCGACGTTGCCATGCCCAATCGCCTCATCCAGTCCCTGAAAGCCCACGGCGAAGAATTCGTGGCGCTGCGCCGCGACCTGCATCGCCACCCGGAACTGGGGCTGAACGAAGTGCGCACCTCGCAGCGCATCGCCGATTGCCTGCAACGCTGGGGCTATGAAGTCCATCGTGGCCTGGCCACCACCGGCGTCGTCGGCACATTGCGCCGCGGCACTGGACATCGGCGACTGGGCCTGCGCGCCGACATGGATGCCCTGCCGCTGCAGGAGGCCACCGGCAAGCCCTGGACCAGCGCCCATGCCGGGGTCATGCATGCCTGCGGCCATGACGGGCATACCGCCATGCTGCTGGCCGCGGCCAGGCATCTGGCCGAGGTCGGTACCTTCACGGGTACCTTGCACCTGATCTTCCAGCCCGCCGAAGAGCACCCGGGCGGGGCGAAGCTGATGATCGAGCAGGGGCTGTTCGAGCGCTTCCCGTGCGACGCGATCTTTGCGATGCACAACATGCCCGGCATCGCACAAGGCCGGTTTGCGTTTCGGGAGGGCGCCATGATGGCCTCGTCCGACGACGTGGTGATCACGCTGGAGGGCGTCGGCGGCCACGGTGCCATGCCGCACCGGGCCAGCGACCCGATCGTGGCCGGCGCGGCCATCGTGTCGGCGCTGCAGACCATCGTCTCGCGCAACGTCGACCCCCAGCAGACCGCCATCGTCACGGTGGGTGCGTTCAACGCGGGCCAGGCCAACAACGTGATCCCCCAAACGGCCAGGCTGTCCTTGAGCGTGCGCGCGCTCGACGCGAGCGTGCGCGACCTGCTGGAGCAGCGCATCCGCGCGCTGGTGCAGTTGCAGGCCGAAAGCTTCGGTGTGCAGGCGCGCATCGACTACCAGCGCGACTACCCCGTCCTGGTGAACGACCCGACGGCCACGCAACTGGCCCGCGGCGTGGCCATCGAGCTCGTGGGAGCGGAGCACGTGGTGCCGCAGTGCCCGCCATTCACCGGTAGCGAAGACTTCGCGGTGATGCTGCAGCACTGCCCTGGCAGCTACCTGCTCATCGGCAATGGTGACGGACCGGGCGGCTGCATGGTCCACAACCCCGGCTACGACTTCAACGACGACAACCTGGCCCTGGGCGCCGCCTATTGGGCGCTGTTGGCCGAACGGTTCCTGAGCGACAGCACCCAACCCCTGAAGGACATGCACGATGAACAAGCTCTTCCTGCGTAGCACGGCGCTCGTGGCCGGCCTGACCCTGGCCGCATCGGCCACGCTTGCCCAGGCCTGGCCAACCAAGCCTGTCAGCTTGGTCGTGCCCTGGCCGGCCGGTGGCCCGTCCGACTTCGTCGCGCGCCAGATCCAGAACGACACCCAGAAGGCCCTGGGCCAGACGCTGATCGTGGAGAACATCGGCGGCGTCGGCGGCGCGATGGGCGTGCAGAAGATGCTCACCGGCACCGACGGTCACACGCTGCTGCTGGGCAGCCCGCTGGAACTCATCATCCCGCCGCTGACGCTGGCCACGGTGAAGTACAAGCCGACGGACCTGCGCATGGTGGCCCAGCTCGTCAAGGCGCCGCTCGTGCTGCTCGCGCGCAAGGACCTGCCTGCCAGCAACATTGAGGAACTGCTGGCGCTCGCGGCCCAGCGCAAGGGCAAGCCGCTGACCATGGCCAACACCGGCGCCGGCAGCATGTTCCACCTGGTGGCCGAAAAGCTGGCCCAGGCCACGGGCTCCGAGTTCGTCCACGTGCCCTACCGCGGCTCCGCACCCGCCATGGGCGACCTGATGGGTGGCCAGGTGGACCTGATGTTCACGATCTTCGCCGGCCCCATCCCGGCCACCATTGCCGACGGCAAGCTCAAGGCCATCGGGCTGGCCACGGCCAAGCCGCTGCCCAAGTTCCCGCAGATCGGCGCGCTGGCGGCGCACCCCAGGCTCGTGGGCTTCGAGTTCGACTCCTGGGCCGGCGTGCAGGTCCCGCGCAACACGCCGGAAGACGTGGCGCAGCGGCTGAACAGGGCGCTGTCCGACGCCATGGCCAACCCGCAGACGCGGCAGGCGTTCGAGAGCACCGGCAACATCGTCGTGCCGCCGATGTCGCTGGTTGAACTGGACCGCATGTACCAGTCGGAGATCGCGCGCTACCAGGCGATCGCCAAGTCGATCAATCTGCAACCGCAGCAGTGACCGCTCAGCGCCTTGGAACCGCCCATGAACACCCACCACGCTCTGCGTACCGCCGCCCTGGTGATGGCGACTGTCACCACCGGCGCCCTGGCTCAGGACACACTCGTCGTGCACATCGGACAGGTCGGTCCCACCTCCGGGCCGGCCGCCCACCTGGGCAAGGACAACGTGAATGGCGTGCGCCTGGCCATCGCCGATCTCAACGCCCGGCCCGTCCGCATTGGCGGCCAGGTGGTGCGATTCGAACTCGTCGCGGAGGACGATGCGGCCGACCCCAGGCAAAGTGTGCAGGTCGCTCAGAAGCTGTGCGACCAGCAGGTGGCCGGCGTCGTCGGGCACCTGACCTCGGGCACCACGTTGCCGGCGTCCAAGGTGTACAACGACTGCGGCATTCCCCACATCACGCCGGTGGCCACCAACCCGCGCATCACGCAGCAGGGGTTCAGGACGACCTTCCGCCTGCTGGCCAATGACAACGTCACCGGCGCCGGCCTGGCTGCCATGGCGGCCGAGACGCTCAGGCTGACCAAGGTGGCCGTGATCGACGACCGCAGTTCCTACGGGCAGGGCGTGGCCGAAGCTTTTAAGCGCACGGCGCTGGCCAAGGGCGTCAAGGTCGTCACCGAGCAGTTCACCAGCGACAAGGCGGTCGACTTCTCGTCCTTGCTCACGTCGATCAAGGCTTCGGGCGCCGAGCTGATCTTCTACGGTGGTCTGGACGCGCAGGCCGGCCCGATGCTGCGCCAGATGCAGCAGTTGGGCATGTCGGCGGTGCGTGTGATGGGCGGTGATGGAATTTGCACGCCCCGGTTGGCCGAACTGGCCGGCAACAGCCCGGCCCTGGCCAACGTGATCTGTGCCGAGGGCGGGGTCTCGATCGAGAAGATGCCGGGTGGCCCGGCCTGGAAGAAGCGCTACGACGCGGCCTATCCGGGCGCGTTCCAGGGCAACGCGCCCTACGGCTACGACGCCATGCTGGCGCTGGCCGAGGCAATGACCAAGGCCGGCTCGGTCGTCCCG
>Ga0208884_100448_pt1 | contig 14004 bp, 14 predicted proteins | sample LakWasMet68_HOW9_2_FD_183898 | JGI IMG/M metagenome (GOLD analysis project Ga0208884, IMG submission 183898) | Freshwater sediment methanotrophic microbial communities from Lake Washington under simulated oxygen tension - Sediment Metagenome... | ecosystem: Environmental > Aquatic > Freshwater >... | reverse complement strand
ATAGCGCTATGTCTGGCCGGAGCCTATGCCATATTCAGCATGCCGTCGTCGATTTTTCCGCAGACCAACTTTCCGCGTGTGGTGATCTTGATCGACAACGGCGTGATGCCGGGCAATGAGATGATGGCGACCATCACACGCCCGGTCGAGGAAGTGATGAAAGACATTCCCGGCGTACGCACCATCCGCTCGAAAACCGGACGGGGCTCGGCGGAAATTAACGTGTTTTTCAACTGGCAAACCGATATGGTGCAGGCAGAACTGTTTGTCCAGGGGCGACTGGCCACCGTGCAAAAATCGCTGCCGCCTACCGCGACGTCGGCCGTTTGGCGACTGACTTTTGCGGCTTTTCCGGTCATCGGCATCAGTCTGACCAGCCCCGAGCACTCGCTGACCGATCTCTGGGAAACCGCACGTTACACGCTTCAGCCCCGGTTGTTGCGTATCCCCGGTGTCGCGCGCACCGGCATTGTCGGCGGACGCGCGCCGGAATATCACGTCATCGTCGACCCGATACGCCTGCAGGCGGTGAATCTGAGTCTCAGCCAAGTCTCCGATGCACTGGTTAAAAACAATGTGATCGTACCCACCGGCATGCTGGAGGAAGACTATAAACTCTACCTGACCGTCGTGGATGGTCGCGTGCATACGATTGAAGAGCTGGAAAACCTGACGGTTTCAGCTTCCATTCCAAGTATCGTGCAAGCGCCCGCCCCCCCACAGCCAATGGCTGTTGCCGGTCATCCCGTTCGCATCAAGGATTTCGCCCGGGTCGAACGGTCTCAGGAACCGGTATTCAATGTCGTCACCGCCAATGGCGTCAATGCGGTTTTGCTCAATGTCTATAGCCAACCGGACGGCAGCACGCTCGACATTGCGAATCAACTCAAACAGGAGCTTGCATCGCTGAAGAAAAGCCTGCCAGCGGGTATGCAAGTGCAGGTTTTCTACGACCAGTCGCTGTTAGTAGGCGACTCCATTCAAAGTGTATGGGAAGCCATCCTTTTGGGACTGATTCTTTCGGTAGTCATACTATACGTTTTCCTGAAAAACTGGGGCTCCACGCTGGTGGCCGCCATCGTGATTCCTGTTACAGTTTTAGTGACCTTTCTGACTTTGCGTATCGTGGGATTCGGTTTCAACTTGATGACACTGGGCGGTATTGCGGCCGCCATTGGTTTGGTGATCGACGATGCCATCGTGGTGGTGGAAGCCATCCATGCAAAGCGTCAACAAGGTGCGGAGCGGCTTGATGCGGTGACCCAGGCATTGGCCGAAATCTTTCGGCCATTGCTGGCCTCTACCTTGACGCCGGTCGTAGTATTCATTCCCTTGGCTTTTCTGGAGGGTGTGGCGGGTAGCTTTTTTAGGGCGTTGGCACTGACCATGGTGGTATCTCTGCTGACTTCACTGGTATTGGCAGTCACACTGATTCCTGCATTGGCTAGCTGGTGGTTGTCACCCCCCAAGCACTTAGCCCATCCACCAAAACTTTCCGAGATACCGGTATCTGATTCTCAACCCCATAGGGCAGCTGGTTGGTTTGAACGTCTGAGCGAAGCTTATGAGAGGATATTGCGTAGGGCGCTTAAGCACACAAAAGTGGTGTTATTGGCTTGTGGTTTGATAGTGGCAGCGGGTATCTGGTTGTACGGCCGCCTGGAAAGCGAATTTCTGCCTTTCATGGATGAAGGCGGTTTCGTGATTGATTACCATGCCCCCTGGGGCACCGGTCTGACGGAAACGGATCGGCAACTGCGACAAGCCGAAACCCTTCTGCGTGCCATCCCGGAGCTGGAAAGCTATTCACGGCGCACCGGAGCCCGATTGGCTTTGGGCATCTCCCAGGCGCACAAGGGTGATTTTTTGGTCAAATTGAAAGCCGATCGTCACCGTAAAACCGATGCAGTCGTCGCCGATTTGCGCAAACAGCTCCATGTTGCCGTACCTGGGCTGGAGTGGGAGTTCGCCGGGATACTCGGCGACCTGATCGGCGATTTGACCTGGTCGCCACGGCCGATTGAAATCAAACTGTTCTCAACCGACGTCGAATGGCTGAAGCAGAAAGCTCCGCAAATTCAGGCAGAGCTCGGCAAAATTGCCGGTGTGGTCGACACTTTTGACGGTTTGGAAACCACAGGTCCCTCGTTGAGCCTGCGCGTACGCTACAGCGATGCACTGCGCTTCGGACTGACCGCCAACGATGTGGCATTGGCGGCCGGTACCGCGATGCTGGGACAAAAAGCCTCTTATGTGCTAGAAGGAGACCGCGTCGTCAATATCCGCGTGCGGATGAACACAGACGCAACGGCGCAAATTGCCGATCTTAAGGAATTACCCTTACGGGCGGCCGATGGCAGAACGGTGAAGTTATCGCAAGTAGCCGATGTCGTGACCGAGCCTGGGCAGTTGGAATTGCATCGGGAAGATCTGCGGCAACTGGTGGCGGTTTCCGCTCGCCTGGAAAACCGCGACCTGGGCAGTGCTATTACGGAAATCAAGGCCAAACTCCAGCAAGACCAGACCTTACCGCCCGGTGTGTTGGAATTGGGCGGCCTTTATCAGCAACAGCAGGAGTCATTTCAAAATCTTCTGATTGTGCTGTTGGCTTCGATCTTTCTCGTCTTTACGGTGCTGTTAATCGAGTTTCGCTCGTTCCATGAACCGGTCGCCATCCTGTTGGGTTCGGTGTTGGCGTTGAGCGGTACGGTTCTGGCCTGGTTTATGACCGGCACCTCGGTCAATATCGTTTCGTTACTCGGTGCAATCATCGGCATCGGTGTGGTGGCGAAAAACGGTATCCTGATGCTGGATGCGGTGCATCAATTAAAATTGCCAAGCAGAGACCTGGAAGAGGCGCTGATTGAATCCGGGCGGCGGCGCTTGCGTCCGGTTTTGATGACCTCCATGGCGGCGGCATTAGGCCTATTACCCTTGGCCTACGGTATCGGCGCCGGCTCGGACATGCTAAAACCCTTGGCGATTGCCGTGATCGGTGCGCTAATACTTTCCGTGCTACTCTCGCTGGTCGCTACGCCTACGGTTTATTTTGTCACCCAAAGATGGGCGGGAAATAGCCGAAGGTTTCATCCATCAACACAGACTGAGCAGTAATTCAATATGACAATCGCATCAAACTGGCTCTTCTGGGCGCTGTTATCCGCGGTTTTTGCGGCACTGACCGCTATTTTCGCCAAGATTGGCATTCAAGGTGTTGACTCGGACTTTGCGACGCTGATTCGAACCGCAATTATTATGGTTATTTTGTCCGGCTTCGTGTGGTTCGCTGGAAAATGGAGTAACCCGTTGGACTTGCCGGCCAGAACTTGGCAGTTTCTGACGTTGTCTGCTTTGGCGACAGGCGCCTCGTGGCTTTGCTACTTCCGTGCGCTCCAGGTGGGCGATGCTTCAAAAGTAGCGCCCGTAGACAAACTGAGCTTGGTGCTGGTCGCCATTTTTGCATTTGCCTTTCTGGGCGAACGGCCCACGCTTCGCGAATGGACCGGAATCGCGATGATCGCCGGCGGCGGACTGTTGCTGGCCCTTAAACGGTGAGAAATGTTCACCCCTTCAACGTGCTACCCCACGCCGCAATGATAGAGAAAACCCATGCGCATCCTGATAGTCGAAGACGAAAAGAAAACTGCCGCTTATCTGCAGAAAGGGTTGAGCGAACAAGGCTTCGTTGTCGATATTAGCCCTGAGGGTGAAGAAGGCTTGTTGCTGGCCACCACCCTTGAATATGACCTTATTATTCTCGATGTGATGGTGCCGCTACGGGATGGCTGGTCTGTGCTTAAAGAATTAAGGCGTAGAGGCCAACAGACGCCGGTCTTGTTTCTCACTGCCCGGGATACGATCGATGACCGTGTAAAAGGCTTGGAATTGGGTGCCGATGACTATTTGATTAAGCCGTTCGCTTTCGTCGAATTGCTGGCACGCATTCGCTCGATTCTCCGCCGTGGCCCGACCCGATCAGTGGAACAATTGCAATTGGCCGATCTGACCCTGGACCAGATCCGGCACAAAGCCTTTCGTAGCGGTCAACCGCTGGATTTGACACCGAAAGAATTTACGCTGTTGAAACTATTCATGAACCGGCCCGGAGAAGTTCTTTCGCGAACGCTGATTGCTGAACAGGTATGGGATGTTCACTTCGAATGCGATACCAATATCATCGATGTCGCCATCCGCCGCTTACGGCAGAAAATCGATGACCCGTTCCCGAAAAAATTGTTGCATACGGTTCGTGGGGTGGGCTATGTCCTTGAAGAACGTTAACCACGACGCAAGTCCCAATCCTTGGTCTATTACGATACGATTGACAGGGCTTTATATCGGTTCTGCCGCGCTGATTTTGTTGTTCATTGGCTTTTATCTGTATCAGTCACTGGCCAGTACGCTGGCCCAGGACAATCGGCAGTTTTTACTGAAAGAAGTTCAGTTGCTGCGCAGCGTATTGCAAGAGCAACCGCCCAATCTGAAACGCTTGGCAGAAGAACAAAGCGAAGGCTTGGATTTACCTACGGGGGAGTATTATTCGCGCATCCTGGATAAAAGCGGTCATAGTCTAAGCGAAACTCCAGGAATGGAGGCTTTACCAGCCGCCAGTCAATTTCCTGTGCTTTCAGCTTTGCCGGAAACGAACCCAATAGTACAGAAATTGGCTGACGGACGGACCTTCATGCTGATGACCGCATCCAGTAAAACCACCCCACAGAAAATCCTACAAATCGGGCTCGACATTTCACACGAAGCGGCATTACTTGCCGCATACCGCAGTAATTTGGGCTGGGCGCTATTGGTTGGTCTGCTGCTTTCAGGCATGGCTGCCATCTTTGTCGCACGTCGAGGCTTAAGCCAGCTTGCCGAGATGACTCATCATATTGAAGGCATCACCGCCGCCCAACTCCATGAGCAACTGGATCCGGCTTCCTATCCCAAAGAATTATTCAGCTTGGCTTCTGCTTTTAATGCGATGTTGTGGCGTCTATCTAAATCATTTGCCCAACTAACCCAGTTTTCCGCCGATCTGGCCCACGAGCTACGAACCCCGATCAACAACCTGATGGGTGAAAGTGAAGTGGCGCTATCCCGTCCACGCAGCCCCGACGAGTACCGGCAAATTCTCGAATCCGGTTTGGAAGAATACGGACGACTGTCGCAGATTATCGAAACCTTGCTGTTTTTGGCCAGAGCGGAAAACACTGAAATTACCCTGCACACGGCCCGATTGAATGGTAGAGCCGAGCTGGAAGCGGCTTGCAGTTATCTTGAAGCCGTGGCTGAAGAAAACGGCGTTCGATTAATCTGCCATGGCCAAGGCTTTCTGTATGCCGATGCCCAACTTCTCAAACGCGTGCTGAGCAATCTGTTGCTCAATGCGCTCCAGCATACTCCGTCCGGTGGTGAAATTCGGTTGTCGATCCAGACGAGTCATGAGAATGGCGCGGTCATCCGGATAGAAGATAACGGCACTGGCATTCCCTCAGAACATTTGCCGCATCTGTTCGACCGGTTTTACCGAGTCACCTCAGCGAGATCCGAAGAAGGGACAGGTCTGGGTCTGGCCATCGTCAACTCCATTATGGAGTTGCATGGCGGAGCTGTGGTGATTGCCAGCGAGTTGGGTCGAGGTACATGGGTTACGCTTCAATTTCCTGCCCCGGATGGAATTATTGGGGTTTGAGGCGCAATGGAACGAAAAGCCGAGTTAGCTGCTTACCTAATGCGCTTTTGCGATATCAAGTGACAAAAACCGACCCAAAAGCGACTTTCATATGTTATCTTGGATCGTCGACTTTGTGACGAACAGCGGACAGCCCTTAAGATAAAGAGAAACGAGATATCGTCAGAAAAATTGCTTATATGGTCTCCTTGTTGATGAATCTAGAAAGCCTAACTAAATGGATTACCGCACATATCCAACGACGGCTCAGAGAGATGCCGCCACAGCTCGCTAAAGATGTTTACGCAATCTCGCTGTATATGGATGTTGCCGAGCAAGAAATTACTTTTAGCGTAAACACTAACAGTCAAGTCGAATTGGCATTGGCCGGTAAGAGCAAGGGGTATGGGCTCCCTTCGGGTGAACAGGAAGCAAGATGGAACTATGCCTTTTGGATGCAGGAGCCAGTGTCTCGATTTTTGACTCCACCCGGGAGCGAAGATGCGAAGCTCTGGCGTTCCGTATTGGAAGAACGCGGGCTTCAATATAGTGAAGAGGATGATTTTGATATCGAAGGCTATGAGATAGGAGTCGCTAAAGCTTTGTCGGAGTTAAGCATTAAGGTGAGTCGCGCGCTACATGCTTCAGGCATAATTCAAGAAGTATTTCACCGTGAGGTTCCGATTATCGTTCATCAACTCGAGTATGACGATGCTATCGCAGATATCACAGAGTCCGCAAATCCTGCGGGTGTCTCGGCAGAATTTGTAGCGTGGGTGACAAATGGCGCGTAACAAGGAATTGCAAACAAACAGCCAGTTTCGTGAATCCTGGCGGATTGTCTGTCAGCGAATCCATCAGATGGTTTATTGACAATAAAGCAGAAAAAGCTATATGTTAGTCACTGCTTAATAAAGTTTTCAACTCTATACGGGGAGGAGTCTTGCAAACCCTCATCAAAATTATCATCAGCTGGGGCCCCATGTTACTTCTCATCGGCGTCTGGCTATTCTATATGGGACGCTATCGTCGAACTCAGCAAGGTCAGTTGGAGTATATGGAACAAGTTAAGGTGTATGTCACCGACCATCTCGAAGAAACGCGCCGCATCAATCAAAATCTTGAGCGAATTGCCAAAGCCCTTGAGGATCGCAGGGCTGAATAGGCAAAGCCGTTTGCTCCGCATGAAAATTCAACAGCCGACGGAAAAAGCTTTGCTATTCTGGCTTACCAGGTTGGTTTGAATAATTAATTGTTTGATGTCATGACTGAAGACACAACCGAGCATTGGGAATCGTATTTTGACGACGAAGAGGCCAAGGGCATCATCGGCAAACACCTTCTTGTGGGGGTCACCCACCGCAATCACCAAGACGAGATTACCGGCATTGAGCAGTTTCACGGCGAAATCATCCGTGCCAGTCGAGAGGAAGGCATTATCATTCGCCTTAGCGGAAATAGCGAGAAACGATGGGTGCCTCCCGATCTCTCCCGCCTCGAGCCCGCACCACCCGGCAGATACACGCTCAAAGGTACTGGAGAAGTGGTGGTCGATCCAGACTTTATCTCAACATGGACGGTCTACCCACCAAGAACCCATTAGCAATGCATACATCGGCGCCCCCTCACGATAAGCCAATTATTCTAAGCCCTGATGAAACTTCGCTTACTGGCCAATGGAAAGAGGTCAATGGAGCTGTCATTGCGGATGAGACGTGTCAGCGCATTGAGGCGTTAATCGAGCATCATTTAGTGAAATTAGCAAATTCCTCTGACGGCTGGGCAACCCTGTACCAAGATCCGAACGACTCAAGGCTTTGGGAACGCACTTATTCACAAAGTCAGTTACACGGAGGTGGTCCTCCGAGCCTCACATGCATTTCGGTTAGTGATGCACAAACAAGGTATGGCAGTTGGCCTAACGAAGAAGGAATAGCCGAAGCATATGTCACTATCCACGGAGATTCTTGGAAGAAGGAAGATATCGAAGAGTCTGTAGAGTGGGCTAAAGGCGAGGAATGGAAAAATGAAATATGGTCTGGAAATGAATCATGGGACCATGACCACTGCCAAATTTGCTGGTGGAAACTCTACAAGAGCGACGATACTGAACACGGGGTTGGTTATCGAAGCAAAAAAGACAATTGGCTCTGTACGGAATGTTATGAACAGCTCATCAAGCTGAAACCATAGCACATCGGCTGAGCTTAGCGTTACGACAGGCAACTTTGGGAAATTGAGCAGTCGTTGATTTTCTCCCTTTGATCGGCTGCTTTGGCCGACTGCCGGCTATGGCTAAACCTCATTACCAATGACTGCTTTGGAGTAGGAAAAACTGACTGATTTATATAATTTTGGACGGCAGCTTTAAGCAAGAATATGCAAATAGTCGACCAGTGTCCGAAAAATGAGGATTTTTCGGACAATTGATCACCTTGGCAGCCACCTGGTTCTATAAAATAGCCCGTTTCCAGGGAGCCCACGTTGCGGAAGTGGCTAAGAAGCAATCAGCCTAACAGCGAGGGTATGAAAGTAGGCTAAATGGTTTTTTTACACGGTGTTACTTTAGTACACCGGTTTAGGACTGCTTGCCGAGTGCGGCTCCATGCGATGGGATCGGTTCAGCTCCTATCCTGGAGACTATGAGTTTGTCCACACGATTCTGGTCCATGTCGACGACCTCGAAGCGGAGGGCATCACTGACGAATTGATCTTCGATCTGGGGCACGCGTCCCAGACACATCATAGCAAAACCGCCCAGCGTTCGGTAGGCCTGAATGTCCTCGCCAGGTAGCTTGTAATCAAGTTTCATTGCCTCCCTAAAACGCTCGATCGGGATGTTGCCGTCAACTAGCCACGATCCGTCTTCCCTTTGCACGATTTCGGGCTGCGACTCGTCTTCGACGATCGCGACATCGCCAACTAATATCTCCATCACGTTATTCAGCGTCACTAGTCCCTGAAGTTCCCCGTATTCATCGATCACCAAGGCAAGATGTTGGCGGTGTTTCTTGAATGCTTCGAGCAATTCGATCATCGGCAGGGTTTCCGGCACGTAAAGCGGCTTGACGGCATCGATTGCGAAGTCGAACGGCTTGCCTTCAAGGAAGGCGTCCAGTACGGACTTCGCCCGAAGTACACCCACCACCTCGCCGAGTCCACCCTTGCAGATGAGGAACCGCGAGTGGCCGCTACCCAACATCTTCTGACGATTGGTCTCGAAAGAATCATTCAGGTCGAAATACACAATATCGCCCCGAGGCGTCATCACGCTCCTAATCGGTTGATCGTCCAGCCGGAAAATACGGGACACCAGCGCCTGCTCGTGCTTTTCGAACACACCCGCTTGTGCCCCCTGCTTCATGAGTACGTTGATTTCTTCCTCGGTGATGGGAGAGTGCGCCGGTGCCCGTACTCCCAGCATCCAAAGCACCCGATCGGTGACGAAACTCACTACCCAAACCAGCGGGAAGGCAATTGCTGAGATAACCTCCGTCGGTCGCGCCATGGCGCTGGCGATGCCTTCCGGATTTAAAAGGGCTAAGCGCTTGGGCACGAGCTCGCCGAGGATCAGCGAGAAAAAGGCTATTCCCGTTACCGGGATCCAGAACGCCAGCCGGTCGGAGTAGGGCTGCATCCATGCGATCTGGGACAGGCTTTCAGCAACCGGATCGGACAAGGTATCTTCGCCTATTGCGCCGCTGAGAATCGAGATAACCGTGATGCCGAACTGGACGGTCGAAAGAAAATTCGCGGGCTTATTGGCGAGTGCAAGCGCCCGGCCGGCACCCGTGCTGCCGGCCTCGCTCCACTGCTGCAAACGCACCTTGCGTGCTGACACAATCGCCATTTCCGACATGACGAAAACACCGCTGAGGATAATCAAAAAGGCAAGAACGATAATAGTCATACAGCGTTTTCAATATGAAACAATTACGATAACACTTCTACATGAAAAGCAAGGGTAACACAGGACAAATCAAATATCAGGGATATTACGCCGGTTGCCTTAGTTGGTCGAAAGCGGAAATAAGTGATACCTGTTCTTTTTACGCAACGATTGCCATCTCTCTCACGCTCCCAGAAAGCTTGGTTTGGTTGCGAGGCTGTCTATCACTGGCGGTATCTGAATCAAGATAAGCAGACGTCCACTTACATTTGACGGCCGGCAGAAATTGGCCGAACTTCACCAGAGGATTTCCCTTTCACACCGCCAGACACGGCTTTAAAACTGATTTTCGCAAGGTATCCCATCCCCGTCGCCATCCATCTTCATTCCTGGGCAGTTATCCAGATAGAATTCGGCTTCTTCACGAGACGTCATCTGTGAACAATAAACCTTGCCTTCGCATTGGAAGTGAGGGGCGGCTATTTCCGATTCCGCTATTAACTGAGGTGTTGACTGGGCGACAGTCTGAGCATGGCGATGGCCATACATGTCATAAACGTAAATCCATACACCGATCAGCAACAATAACAGAAGCGGTAGACTGCCCCAACGCTTCTGTGAGCGAATGATCCTCTGCTTAGGTTCTTGCTGTCGCCTATCGTATGGGGTAGGTCCCGATGGTGATGCCCGTTTTCTCTCGACGGGCTCCAGCGTTAGCTGTTTTGGTACCCCTTTGATGCGGGCATGTATGGCACGGAGTTTGCCATTGGCATCGACTTCCGTCTGGTAATGGAGGGTATCACCCACCACCGGAGGACGACTCATCCCTCGCAAGACTGAGATATGGATAAAGATGTCGTTGCCGCCGGTGCTGGGTTTGATGAAGCCGAAACCTTTGTCGTCGATCCATCGAACCAGTTTGCCAGTTTCTATTTGCATAGGAGGCCATTGCCGAGGTTTGTATAGAACTGTAAGTATAGGCGATAGCGCCTGGATGAAAAGCTCCGTCAAGGATCTACCCGAGTGCGCAATTTTTGGTCAATTTAAGCCTACGCCCCGAAAACAGCAATTTGGGCGCCTCCTAATCCACTGGTTTTGTGGATACAAATAAATTGGTTTAAGTTCGCTTGGAGCAAGGCCATTTGAATGACTCTTCTCCATATTGAATTGACGTTGACAGCCTGTCCGACGTCAGTTTAAGTGTTGAGTCGACCAGGTGCGCGAGCGCTGTTGATCTTGAAGGCTTCTAGCCGAGGTTCGTCTAAAATCAACCCACTACGGCCATTTACATTCTCCTAATCATCGGTCTGCTCCCGGTAGTACAACGGACAGTCACTCTGGGCTATCAATATATAAGGCGCTTTTTGAACTTAATGCTCCGTTTAGCAAACTAATGATAGTTAAGGAAAAATATGAAACTAGATTAGGGAGCCAGGAGAAATCATAGTAAGGATGTTTCAACTGCAAGAAATGACGCTTATTTCATTTTTAAGCCACTGCCGATTCCGAAGCGGAAAGCGATGGTTACTTAAGGTATGCCGGATTTGTCTTGAGTATTGGCGAACTGACATTTACAGGAGAACATCATGAAACCTACCATACATCAAAACACAGATAATTTGATTCCTGATGAATCAGGCATGGCGCTTGATCCGCCGGATAATACAGCCAATATTTCCGAACTTGCCTATTTGAAGGCTGAAAGAAGGGGATTCGAACCGGGGCACGAACTGGAGGATTGGCTGGAGGCGGAACGGGAATTAATGCCAAATAAAGATTAAAGCTAGATTTAATTGAAAAAATTTAGCACATTAAGGACGCTCTGCATAAAGCGTCAAGGTAAGTAATTATTCCGGTTCCAATTCTGGCAACCTTGATTCTGTATGTGTTGCTGAGACGACCGCGCTGGTTTAAAAAGATCGTGGGGTGATTTACGGCAGGGAAGACATTGATTGGCACAATCAAAGGGCCTAAACAGGCAAAGAGTGGAGGTTAAAATGCTTCAATTTTGCATTAAATGTCTGATACTTTTTATCTTAAGTATAGCTTCTGTTTTCTCTGAGAGTGGATTCAGGCCTGATACCTCCCGCGGGTCGATGCTTTACGATGACCATTGCATGCAATGTCACACCCAGCAGATCCATTGGCGGGAAAAGAAAATAGTCACTGACTGGGAAAGCCTAATTACCCAAGTGGATCGTTGGCAGCATACTGCTAAGCTTGGATGGAGGCAGGACGACGTCCGGGATGTTAGTCTGTACCTAAATGAAAAATACTATCATTTTCCATAATCTGTAAAATTTACTATATGTTATGACACACTCTGTGCCAAAATCAGCCGGATTTGGTTTGATATGAAAGCTATCCTCTTTCCGGTAATTTTTCCTTTTGCAGTAAGAAATTCCCTTGGCTCCCATCATTAAACAAACATGCCATCTTCTAGCTCCTTGATTTATTCTTCTCTATCACATTGCAGACTATTTATCTATAGGTATTCGACGCAACTTGATATTTTATGACACAGCAAGCATCATAGTAGGCGTTGATGAGTAATTTAACGAATTTTTTACTCTATATTCAACACAATATAAATTTTTAGTAATTTATAATTTTATAATGGGGAATAATTATGAATAAAAATACTTATCTTGGTTTAGCCTTGGCAGCTTGTATGGGTGTTGTGTCTGCGCCTTTGTTCGCGGAGGTTACACCTGCTCCTGAACATCCTGTGAATATCACGGCGCCTGCGACATCCCCGACAGAACATCAAGAGGCAGCCGAACTTCATAAGAAACACGCGGAGCATCACAAAGGTATGGCCGAGCACCATAAGTCGGTGGCGGCAGAATACAAGAAAGCAGGGCATAAAGAGTTAGCAAAACACCACGAAGCTCTGGCTAAACACCATGAGGCGCTAGCCAAAGAACACGAAAAAACAGCGGCAACCCATGAAAAGATGGCAAAACCCAAATAATCGGGCGATAACTCGCACGATTTAAGATGATCAGGATAACTCCTTGGGTTGTCCTGATCGTCTAAAGAATTCCGTTGGGGTTATTATCTTTCCTCCGGTTCTGCTCAGTAACAAGGGAGCAAAGCATGTCTTTAGCCGATTCTGGACCTCTCGTCATTGTCATCGCTTTGGTTTTAGTTTTCTTGTCACTACGGATCGTAAAGGAATACGACCGGGGGGTTATTTTCTTTCTCGGTAAAGTCACCGCCGTGCGCGGCCCGGGTCTCATCATCCTGATACCGATCCTTGAGCGGATGACGAAGGTTACCCTCCGTACGATCACTATGAACATCCCGTCGCAGAAGATCATCACAAAAGACAACGTGTCTATCGACATCGCGGCCGTCGCCTACTACAAGATCATCGATCCGCAGAAGTCGGTCATCGCGATCGAGGACATTACCGCCGCGGTGAACCAGATCAGCCAGACCACCGTGCGCAACGTTGTCGGCCAGTTCTCGCTTGACCAGTTGCTCTCAAAGACGATAGACATTAACCTCCAGATCAAGAATGTGATCGACACGCACACCGAACCTTGGGGGGCGGAGGTGACTGCCGTCGAGATTAAGGACATCACGCTTCCCGAGAATATGCAGCGTGCGATGGCGAAGGAGGCGGAGGCCGAGCGTGAGCGCCGTGCCAAGATCGTTGCCGCAGAAGGCGAGTTTCAGGCAGCGGTTAAGCTCGGCGAGGCGGCGGACATCATTGCGTCGCATCCGGTTGCACTCCAGCTCCGCACGCTCCAGACGATGGCAGAGATTGCCACGGAAAGGAATTCCACAATCATCTTCCCAGCGCAGTTCATGACGACCGTGCAGGAGGCGATTTCGACGATCAAGCAAGACTCAAGCCGCAAATAGCTGACGCGATCGAAAATGGTTTTTAAGCCTCGGGTTCGCATTGGGGGTGAGGCGTTCTGCTGCCATAAGCAGGGGGCCGCAGGACGCAAATTTGGTCTTGGAAATGCGGGCATAAAAACTCCAAACAAAAAAAATCCGGCGCGAAGCCGGATTTGAAAGGAGAAGTATTGCTATGAGCATAAGCAATGTTTGATAGCATATCAGAGTACTCTTATATTAATAATGTGACATATTGTCGCGTGCCAGCCCCACCTTGACACACAACATTCCAAATTCGGGGTTTGAGGCGCAATGGAAAGATTGACGCTAAGTTAAAGCATAGTTCAAACTGACCCCTTTACTGTGCTTTGGTTCTGGGTTAAGGCTGATGGCAAATTGCTGTGAAGATAAAAGCCGCGAGACAACTGCCATGTGTGCTAAATAGAAGCCACGACTTTTTTGAGGTTTCGCATGACACAGACGCACCATCATGACCATGAGCATACTCATGGTCACAAACCAGCCAATTTCGGGCGTGCTTTTGCCGTCGGCATTCTGCTTAACATCGGATTTGTCGCAGTCGAGGGCATTTATG
>Ga0208884_100437_pt1 | contig 14483 bp, 10 predicted proteins | sample LakWasMet68_HOW9_2_FD_183898 | JGI IMG/M metagenome (GOLD analysis project Ga0208884, IMG submission 183898) | Freshwater sediment methanotrophic microbial communities from Lake Washington under simulated oxygen tension - Sediment Metagenome... | ecosystem: Environmental > Aquatic > Freshwater >... | reverse complement strand
GGGGCTGCGGTGTGCAAGGCCCGGTCTGCATGGGGAGAAAGCTTAAGCAGCGCCGCCAGGCCGGCTTGGTGATGTCTGCCACCCACCGCGCTGTGACGGATTCACCGCCGGCCGGTGGTGCTCAGGTACCGCCGACATAAGGGTTGCTGCGGCGCTCGCGGCCGAAACTGCTCTCCGGGCCATGGCCGGGGATGAACACCGTGTCGTTGCCCATCGGCCACAGCCGCTCGGTGATGCTGCTGATCAGCGTGTCGTGGTCACCGCCCGGGAAGTCGGTGCGGCCGATGCTGCCGGCAAACAGCACGTCGCCGACAAAGGCGCGCTGCGCCTCGGCGCTGTGGAACACCACGTGGCCGGGGGTGTGGCCGGGGCAATGCCGCACGTCGAGCGTGCAGTGGCCCACCTGCACCGTGTCGCCGTCGGCCAGCCAGCGTGTGGGCGTGAAGGGCTCGGCCGGCGCAAAACCGAACTGGCGCGCCTGCGCCGCCAGGCCGTCGATCCAGAACTGGTCGCCCGGGTGCGGGCCGACGATGGGCAGGCCGCGCTCGCGCGCCAGCTGGCCTGTGCCGCCGGCATGGTCGATGTGGGCATGGGTGAGCAGGATCTGCTTGAGCGTGACGCCCAGGCGCGCTACTTCGGCCAACAGCCGGTCGAGGTCGCCACCCGGGTCGACCACCGCTGCCTCGTGGGTTTCATCGCACCAGAGGATGGAGCAGTTCTGCTGGAAGGGTGTGACGGGGACGGTGAGGTAGTGCAGCATGTTCTCGTGGTGTTGGCCGCCAGGGGTCGATTGGGGCGCGCATCGGCCCGTGCTGGCGACCCGAATCGTCCACCGTTCCCGGCGCCCACCACTGTAGCCAAAGACCGGCGTCGTCACTGCCGGGCACCACGCCGCAAGGCCCGGGCCACCACGGTGGCGCGCTCGAGCGCTGTGGTTTCCCACAGGAGGCCGACCGCCCACGCGGCCTAGCATCAGGCCCACCCTTTACCGTCCGGAGACCCCAGGATGAGCACGTCGAGCGTATTACGCCGCAGCGCCGCAGCCGCTGCCGGCGCGCTGTACTGGATGGGCGTTGCCCACGCGCAGACGCCGGCGATCGTCGCATCGCATTGCACCAGCCGCGAGGCCTGCCTGACACAGGCCGCCAAGCTGCTTGCGCCGCCGGTGCGTGGCGCCACCAGCGGGCTGGCCCGCAGCCAGGACAACTTCTACTGGTTCGGACGCATCAACATGGCCTCGGCCGTCATGCTGACCGAGCAGAAGATCATTCCGCCCGAACTCGTCGGGCCCATCGCGCGTGGCGTGGCGCATGCCATCGACGAGGCGGCCAAGCCCGGTTTCGTGCGGCCCACCGACGTGCTGGTGACCGAGAAGATCATCACCGACTTCGCCGGGCCCGACGCTTCGCTGATCCACACCGGCCGCAGCCGGCAGGACATGCACCCCACGCTCACGCTCGGCCAGCTGCGTGTTGAGATGCTGGACTTCGCCGACGCGTTGGCCCAGCTGCGCCAGCAGCTGCTGGACATGGCGGCCCGGCATGCTGAGACCTTCGTGCCCGCCTACACCAACGGCGTGCAGGCCATGCCCATCAGCTACGGGCAGTACCTGCTGGCCTTCGCCGACGCGTTCGGGCGCGACGGCATGCGCCTGCGCCAGGCCTGGGCGCGTGTGAACAGGAGCCCGCTGGGCGCGGCGGTTCTGGCCAACTCCAGCTGGCCGCTGGACCGCGCGCGCCTGGCCGAGCTGCTGGGCTTCGACGGGCCGGCCACCAACTCCTACGACGCGACCCAGATCAATCCGTTCGACGTGGCGCTGGAGGTGGTGAACATTGCCGGCTCGGCCGCGCTGCGCGTCGGTGCGCTGATGCAGGACGTGCATGTGCAGTACCACCAGACACGGCCCTGGCTGCTGCTGGCACCCGGCCGCACCTACACCAGCAGCGCCATGCCGCAGAAGGCCAACCCCGGCATCATCCAGAACACACGCGCGCTGGCCAGCGACGTGGTGGCCTCGGTGCAGCAGGTCGTGCTGCGTGAACACAACGTGACCCCGGGCATGATCGACTACAAGTATTCCTGGACGGCGGCGCAGGGGGGCACCTTCGTCAAGGGCGCCCAGATGCTGCGCGACGCCAGCGACGTGATGGCCTCGTTGCGCGTGGATGCACAGCGCTCGCTGGAGGAACTGGAGTCGGACTGGACGACCTCGATGGAGCTGGCCGAGACGCTGCAGCGCGAGCACCATGTGCCGTTCCGTGTCGGCCACCACTTTGCGAGCGAGATCGTCATCTACGCCAGGGAGCACAAGCTGCTGCCCAAGGCCTTCCCGTACGGCGAAGCGGTGCGCATCTATGCCGAAGCGGGCAAGCTGTACGCGGTGGCTGACCCGAAGCTGCCGCTGGACGAAGCCACCTTCCGGCGCACGCTCTCGCCCGAGAACATGGTGCGCACGCGCGTCGGCATCGGCGGGCCGCAGCCGGCGGAAGTCCGGCGCATGCAGGCCGAGGCGCGCCAGGCACTGGACGCCGACCGCGCCTGGATCGGCGAACGCCGCATGGGGCTGGCCGACGCCGAGGCCAAGCTCAACCGCGCGTTTGCGGGCCTGCTGACGCGCTGATCACCCGGTCGCGGGCCGCACCGGGTCGCCAACCCGGCACCGCGCAGAATGTGGTGCAGTGCACCTGCCACCCGACCCGACCCGACACCGTGCCCGCCGCCGCCGAGCCCCCACCGATGCCACCGGCATTGCGCCTGGCCATCGTCGTCGACGCCGCCGGCGGCCTGCTGTACCTGCTGTCCGACGGTGCGGCACTGGGCCTGCAGTCACGGCTGCCCGGCAGCGGCCCGGTGCGGCCGGTCCTGCCCACGGCCGTCGTGGCCGCGCTGGCGCAGTGCGCCGACACCGGCCTGCTGCTGCAGCTGGACCCCAGCCTGGTGGACCTGGCCTGGGAGCAGGCCAGTCTGGGCGATGGGCCGGCCGCCACGCTCGGCCAGCGCTTCACCGTGCAGCGCCAGTGCCTGGCGGCGGCGGCGGTGGACGCGGCCCCGCCGGCCGGCGACGACGTGCGCCAGGTCACCATCCTGGCCTGCGACCTGGTCGACTCCACCGGCCTGATGCACCGGTTGGGCGATGAGGCCTACAGCGAGCGCCTCACCCACTACCACCGCTGCGTGGCCCAGGTTGCCGCGCGTCTCGGCGGCCTGGCCGACGACCCGCAGGGCGACGACGGCTTCATGTGCTATTTCGGCTACCCGGTGGCCAGCGAGGACGCCGCCGCCAACGCCCTGCGCGCCGGCCTGGCGCTGGCCGCCGCGCAGGCCGAGCTGGGCCTGCAGCTGCGCGTGGGCATCTCCACCGGCCGGGTGGTGATCCGCAACGCCCAGCCGGTGGGCGCGGCGGTGCACCATGCGGCGCGGCTGCAGGCGGCGGCCGGCGCCGGCGGCGTGCTGGTGGGCGCGGCCACCCGGCGCATCGCCGGTGAGCGTTTCGACTTCTGCCTGGTCGATGCGGCGGCGCGGCTGAAGGGCTTTGGTGATACCGGCGCGGTCTGGCGCGTGCTGGCCGAGCGGCCGGTGCAGGGCACCGAGCGCTTCGAGGCGCGTGCGCAGCTCAGCCCCTTCGTCGGCCGCGATGCCGAGCTGCAGCAGGTGCAGCAACATTGGCAGGCGGCGGCGGCCGGCCGGCGCCAGGCGCTGCTGCTGCGTGGTGAGGCCGGCATCGGCAAGTCGCGCCTGGTGCACGAGTTCCGCCGCACCCTGGTGGCCGGTGGCGTGCGCGTGCTGGAAAGCCGCTGCGCGCCCGAGCACAGCGGCAGTGCCTTCTGGCCGCTGATCGACCTGCTGCGCCGGCGCCTGCGCATCGCACCGGGCGACGACGGCGCCACCCAGCGCGTGCGGCTGCAGGCGCTGCAGGTGGCCGCCGGCCCGCAGGCCGACGAGGCGCTGGCGGTGCTGGGCGCGCTGCTGTCGCTGCCGGCCGAGGTGCTGCCACCCCTGCCCGAGCACGCGGCCAGCGCCGACGGTCTGCGCCAGCTCACGCTGGCCTGGCTGGAGCGGGTGGCGCTGGGCCTGGGCGACCAGGCGCCGGTGTGCCTGATCGTCGAGGACGTGCACTGGATCGACCCGTCCACCGCCGCCCTGGTGCAGCGCCTGATCGACGGCCCCACCGACCAGCGCCTGATGCTGCTGCTGACCCAGCGCAGCGGGCCCGACCCGGCCCCGGCCGGCGGCCTGGCGCTGTCCACCCTGCCCACGCTGCAGCTGGCCGGGCTGGACGACGCCGCCGCCTGCACCCTGCTGCAGGACGCCAGCGGCGGTGCGCTGCCGGGCACGGACCTGGCGCGCTGGCTGGCCGCACGGGGTGACGGCGTGCCGCTGTTCATCGAGGAATCGGCCCGCCTGGCCGCCGCACTGGCCGCCACCCGGCCGGCCAGCGAGATCACCGCCACCTTGCGCGACACCGTGCCCGGCACGCTGCGCGACCTGCTGATGGCCCGGCTGGACCAGCTGCCCCAGGCCAAGCGGGCGGCGCAGCTGGCCAGTGCGCTGGGCCGCACCTTCAGCCCCGCGCTGATCACCGCCGTCAACCGCCACCCGGGCTCGCCGATCCAGCTGCCGGCACTCGACCAGGACCTGGCCACGCTGGCCCGCGCCGGCCTGCTGACACCGCAGGACGAGGACGGCCAGCCGCTGCACGCCTTCCGCCATGCGCTGCTGCGCGACGCCGCCCACCAGTCCCTGCTGGAGCGTGACCGCCGCCAACTGCACGGCGCCATCGCCGAGGTGCTGCAGCAGCACTTCGCGCCGCTGTGCGCCGCCCAGCCCGAGCTGCTGGCCCAACACCAGGAACAGGCCGGCCTGGACCTGCTGGCGCTGGCCGCCTGGGAGCGTGCCGCGCGCCATGCCACGCAGCGCTCAGCGCATGGCGAGGCCAACGCCCATCTGCAGAGCGCGCTGGCCCTGCTGGCACGCCAGAGCGCCGGCCCGGTGCGTGATGCCACCGAGCTGCGCCTGCAACTGCAGCTGGCCGGCGGCCTGATCGCCACCGCCGGTTATGGCGCCGACCCGGTGGAGGCGGTTTATGCCCGGGCCCGGGCGCTGGGCGAGGCGCTGGGGGATGAGGCCTCGCTGAACAAGGTGCGGCTGGGCCTGGAGGCCTGGCATTTCATGCGTGCTGACTTTGCCCGCGCCCAGGCCATCGCCCACGAACTGGCGGCCGGCCTGGACGCCGCGGCCAGCACCGCCGATCCGCTGGCCCGGCTGCGTGCCAGCTGGGCGCAGGCCAACATCCTGTTCCACCAGGGCCACCTGCCGCAGGCGCTGGCACTGACCGAGCACTGCCTGGCCAGCTACACCCCGCCGGCCCAGCGCCAGGCCCTGGTGCAGGACCTGGGGGTGATCTGCCTGTGTTATTTGGCCTGGGCCCTGTGGGAGCTGGGCCGGGCCGACCAGGCCCTGCAGCGCGCCCGGCAGGCGGTGGCCCTGGCGCAGCAGCTGGGCCACCGTGTCGGCCAGGGCCAGGCGCTGGGCTTTCTGGCGGTGGTGCACCAGTTCCGCGGTGAGACCGAGGCCGGTCTGGCCGCGGCGCAGCAGGCCATCACGCTGTGCGACGCCGGCGGGTTTGCCGTCTGGAGCGCGCATGCGCGGGTGCTGTGGGGCCGGTTGCGGGTTGACCGCGGCGGGCCGGGCGATGTCGACGCCGGCCTGGCCGCCATGGCCGAAGGCCATGCACTGTGGGCCGCCACCGGCGCGGTGGTGACCCGGCCCTTCTACCTGGCGCTGTGGGCCGAGGGCCTGGCCCGGGCCGGTCAGCCGCAGGCGGCGCTGCAGCGGCTGGACGAGGCGCTGGCCCTGGTGCAGCGCTGCGGCGAGCGCTATTTCGAGCCCGAGCTGTGGCGGCTCAAGGGCGAGTGCCTGCTGCAGGCCGGCGCGGGCCTGGACGAGGCCGCGGCCTGGCTGCAGGGCGGCCTGGACCGGGCGCAGGCGATGCAGCTGCCGGCGCTGGCACTGCGCAGCGCCAGTGCGCTGGCCCGCGCCGGGTTGGCGGCCGGTCGCGCGGCCGATGCGGTGCCGCACCTCGATCGGGCCCTGGCCGACCTGGCCGAAGGCCGGGACACGCGCGACCTGGTGCAGGCCCGGGCCCTGCGCGCGGCCTGTGCCGCGGCCTGAGCTCAGTCCAGCACCGGCACCTTGAACACCTGGCGCAGATAGGCCAGGAAGGTCTGGTCGTCGCACAGGATCTTGCCCGGGCTGTCCGACAGCTTGGCCACCGGCTGGCCGTTGCAATGGGCCAGCTTCATCACGATGTGCAGCGTGTGCAGGCCCATGTCGTTGGTCAGGTTGGTGCCGATGCCGAAGCCCAGCTGGGTGCGGTCGGCGAAGTGGCGGTACAGCTCGAAGGCCTTGGGCAGGTTCAGGCTGTCGGAGAACACCAGGCGCTTGGTGTGCGCATCGATGCGCATGCGCTGGTAGTAGGCCAGTGCCTTCTCGCCCCACACCACCGGGTCGCCCGAGTCGTGGCGCAGGCCGTCGAACAGCTTGGCGAAGTAGAGGTCGAAGTCGGCCAGGAAGGCGTCCATGCCGACCACGTCGGTCAGCGCCACGCCCAGGTCGCCACGGTACTCCTGCACCCAGGCCTCTAGCGCGGCCTTCTGGAAGTCGCGCAGCCGCACCCCCAGCGCCTGGTAGGTCTGCATGAACTCGTGCGCCATGGTGCCGATGGGCACCAGGCCCAGGTCGCGCGCCAGCAGCACGCAGGAGGTGCCCTTGAAGTATTCCGGCAGCTCCTGCGCCAGCGTGGCCACCACCTCGCGGTGCCAGGCACCCGAAAAGCGCCGGCGCACGCCGAAGTCGAAGAACTCGAAGGGGTTGCGGCGCTTGGGCTCCTGGGCAAAGCTGCGCAGCATCTGCACCTTCTCGGCCAGCCGGCGCCGGCCCTCGGCCAGCGCGGCGGCCTGGTCGAAGCGGCGGAAGTACAGCTCGTTGACGATGGCCAGCACATGGATCTCGAAGGCCATCACATGCACCTGCGGGCCCCGCGCCACGATCTCCAGCGTGCCGTCGTTGTCGCGCACCTCGATGAAATCGCGCTGGAACTGGAAGATGCGCAGGAAGTCGACGAAGTCGGTCTTGATGAAGCGCAGGCCACGCAGGTAGGCCAGCTCGTCGGGCTGGAAGCGCAGCGTGCACAGGTGGTCGAGCTGCTCGTTGAGCTCGGCGATCAGGTGCGTCAGCGGGTAGTCGCGCGCATTGCGGCAGATGAAGATGTACTCGGCCTGCGTCTGCGGATGCCGGTGCAGCATCGCCTGCCACATCGTGAACTTGTAGAGATCGGTCTCCAGCAGGCTGCGGATGACGGGTTGCAGGGGGGCGGAGGTGGGCGTCACGGGGCGGCCGGGCAATGGTTCGGCCCAGTATAGAAGCGCACCACCCGGCCCGGCCCTGTTCCACGGCGCGGCCCGGCTGAGGGGCCCGCCATGGCCGTCGGCAGACACGCATCGGCGTGTTCCCCGTCAAGTCGTGGGCAGCGGATCCCCAGGTCGAGCTGAAGCCGCGTCAGGCCTTGCTCGGCCGACTGGGCGATCTGGATCCCGCTGGCGATTCGGTTGGCGCCGGCCCGGGCGGGCGGTGGATCGCAGGTCAGAGCGTGAAGTCGTAGTCGATGGTCAGCGGTGCGTGGTCGGAAAAGCGCTGGTCCAGGTAGATGGACTCGCGCCGCGCCAGCGCCGCAAGACCCGGAGTCGCCAGGTGGTAGTCCAGGCGCCAGCCCACGTTGTTGGCGCGGGCCTGGCCGCGGTTGCTCCACCAAGTGTAGCAGGCGTCGGTGGTGTCGGGCTGCAGGCGGCGGTAGACGTCGACCAGGCCGGCGCCCTTGGTCGGCTCGGCGAGCAGCCGGGTCATCCAGGCCCGCTCCTCGGGCAGGAAGCCGCTGTTCTTCAGGTTGCCCTTCCAGTTTTTCAGGTCGGCCTCCTTGTGCGCGATGTTGACGTCGCCCACCAGGATGAACTCGCGCTGGCCCTTCAGCGCCAGCAGGTGCGGGTAGACATGGTCGAGGAAGCGGAACTTGACCGCCTGCCGCTCCTCGCCCGACGAGCCGCTGGGGAAGTAGCAGCTGATGAGGCTGAGCTTGCGCCCGGGCTTGTCGTAGCGCGCCTCGACATAGCGCCCCTCGGCGTCGAAACCCTCGTCGCCCAGGCCGATGATCACGTCGCTGGGCGTCTGACGGGTGTACAAGCCCACACCCGAATAGCCCTTCTTCTGGGCGAAGTGAAAATGCCCCTGCAGGCCGGCCACGGTGTCGAAGCGGCCCGCCACGTCGTCGGCCTGGGCCTTGACCTCCTGCACCCCCATACAATCCGCGCCCGTTTGGGTGGCCCATTCCACGAGGCCCTTGTTCGCGGCCGAACGGATGCCGTTCAGATTCAGCGTGATCAGTCGAAAAGCCAAGGGATCTCCATGAACATGACCACCTCTTCATCCCACCCGGTGCCCAACGCCGTGGCGCAGGACTTCGTGCAGTTTGCTGTCGAGGCAGGGGTGTTGCGCTTTGGTGAATTCAAGACCAAGGCGGGGCGGTTGTCACCGTACTTCTTCAACGCCGGCCTGTTCGACGATGGCGCCAAGCTGGGCCGGCTGGCCGGATTCTATGCACGCCGCCTGGTCGATTCCGGACTGCAGTTCGACATGCTGTTCGGCCCGGCCTACAAGGGCATCCCACTCGCCGCGGCGGTGGCCATCGAGCTGGCGCGGCTGGGCCACAACGTGCCCTTTGCCTACAACCGCAAGGAAGCCAAGGACCATGGCGAGGGTGGCACCCTGGTGGGTGCACCGGTGCGCGGCCGGGTGCTGATCGTCGACGACGTGATCTCGGCCGGGACCTCGGTGCGCGAGTCCATCGCCATGATCAGCGCCGCCGGCGCCACGCCCTGCGGCGTGGCGATTGCGCTGGACCGCCAGGAAAAGGCCAGCGAGAACGGCGTCGACCAGCCCAAGTCCGCTGTGCAGTATGTGCAGGACGATCTGCAACTGGATGTTGCGGCGATTGCGACGCTGCGGGACCTGCTGCAGTATCTGCAGTCCACCGGCCAGGCCGAGCTGGCGCAGCACCTGCCGCGCGTGGCGGCCTACCGGGATCGGTACGGAGTCTGATGTGAGCCGGGGATGGGTGTGCATGCTGTCGGGTGCGGCGCTGTGGGCGCTGGCCGGGCCGCTGCCTGCCCTGGCGCAATCGCCCGGCGCCGCGAGCGCGGGCATCTACAGCTGCGTTGACGCGCAGGGCCGGCGGCTGACGTCGGACCGGCCGATCGTCGATTGCGGCAACCGCGAGCAGCGGGTGCTCAACCGCGACGGCTCGGTGCAGAAGGTGATCCCGCCGGCGATGACCGCCGAGGAGCGTGCCGAGCGTGAGGCCGCCGAGCGCCGTGCCGAGCTGGCCCGCGCCGCCCAGGCCGACGCGGTGCGGCGTGACCGCAACCTGATGGCGCGCTTTCCCAACGAGGGTGCGCACCGCAAGGCCCGCGAGGCGGCGCTGGACACGGTGCGGCTGGCCATGAAGGCGGCCGAACAGCGGGTCAAGGAGCTGGCGGCCGAGCGCAAGCCGCTGCTGGACGAGGCCGAGTTCTACAAGGGCCGCGCGCTGCCGCAGCGGCTGAAGCAGCAGCTCGACGCCAACGACGCCGGTGTCGACGCCCAGCGCCAAGCCGCGGCCAGCCAGGAGGCCGAGGTGGTGCGCATCAACAAGCTCTACGACGACGAACTGGCGCGCCTGACCCGGCTGTGGGCCGGCGCGGCGCCGGGCTCGCTGGGGACGGTGGCCCCGCCGGCTGCCGCCACGGCCACCGCCAAGCTGCCGGCCGCACCGTCCAGCGTGCGCAACGCCAGCCACTGAGGCCGGCGCCGCGCCCGGCGCTCAGCCCAGCTTCTTCTTCAGCAGTTCGTTGGCCTGGGCCGGGTTGGCCTTGCCCTTGCTGGCCTTCATCACCTGGCCGACCAGGGCGTTGAAGGCCTTGTCCTTGCCGGCGCGGTATTCCTCTACCGACTTGGCATTGGCGGCCAGCACGGTGTCGATGATGGCCTCCAGCGCGCCGCTGTCGTTCATCTGCTTCAGGCCCTTGGCCTCGATGACCGCGTCAATTCGAGCAAGATCCGCGATCGCTCGGTCTGCGAAGGAGGCGTCGAAGGTGCTGCCGGTTGCCGTACCTGCAGTCCACAAGAAGTCGAAGACTTCCTTCGCCGCGTTGTTGCTGATGGTGCCGTCGACGATACGGGCGACTAGCGCTCCCAGTGTCGCTGGGAGCAACGGCGCGTCGTCGATTTCGCGGCCCTCGGCGTTCAGCCGCTTGCTGAACTCGCCCATCAGCCAGTTGGCCACCAGCTTGGGCTGCTTGCAGGCGTCGCGCGCCGTCTCGTAGAAGCGGGCGAAGGCCAGGCTCTGGGTCATCACCGCCGCGTCGTCGGCGGGCAGGCCGTCACTGGTCTGGAAGCGCTGTGACATGGCCGCCGGCAGCTCCGGCAGGGTGGCGCGCACCTGCTCGATCCACTCGGGCGCGATCACCAGCGGCGGCAGGTCGGGGTCGGGGAAGTAGCGGTAGTCGTGCGCGTCTTCCTTGGTGCGCATGGACCGCGTCTCGCCGCTGTCCGGGTTGAACAGCACCGTGGCTTGCTGGATCGCCAGGCCGTCCTCGATCTGGTCGATCTGCCAGTTGATCTCGAAGTCGATCGCCTGCTGCATGAAGCGGAACGAGTTCAGGTTCTTGATCTCGCGCCGGGTGCCGAAGGGCGCGCCGGGGCGGCGCACCGAGACGTTGGCGTCGCAGCGGAAGCTGCCTTCCTGCATATTGCCGTCGCAGATGCCCAGCCACACCACCAGCGCGTGCAGGGCCTTGGCGTATTCCACCGCCTCGGCCGACGAGCGCATGTCGGGTTCGGTGACGATTTCCAGCAGCGGCGTGCCGGCGCGGTTCAGGTCGATGCCGGTCTGGCCGTGGTAGTCCTCGTGCAGGCTCTTGCCGGCGTCCTCTTCCAGGTGGGCGCGCGTCAGGTTGACCGTCTTGCGCTCGCCGTTCAGCAGGAAGCCGATGCTGCCGCCCTGCACCACCGGGATCTCGTACTGGCTGATCTGGTAGCCCTTGGGCAGGTCGGGGTAGAAGTAGTTCTTGCGCGCGAAGATCGACAACGGCGCCACCTTGGCACCCACCGCCAGGCCCAGGCGGATGGCGCGGTCGACCGCCGCGCGGTTCATCACCGGCAGGGTGCCGGGCAGGGCCAGGTCCACCGCACAGGCTTGCGTATTGGGCTCGGCGCCGAAGGCGGTGCTGGCGCCGGAGAAGATCTTGCTGTGCGTTGACAGCTGGGCATGGGTTTCCAGGCCGATGACGACCTCGTAACCCCGAATCAACGGTGCGGTGCTCATGTTCAGATGCCCGCGGGCGCGCGGGTGTGCCAGTCGGTGGCCTGCTGCAGCGCATGGGCGGCGTGCAGCAGCGGGCCCTCGGCGAAGTAGTTGCCGATCAGCTGCAGGCCCACCGGCATGCCGTGGGCGCCCAGGCCGGCGGGCACGCTCATGCCGGGCAGGCCGGCCAGGCTGGCGGGCAGGGTGAAGATGTCGGCCAGGTAGGTCTGGATCGGGTCGGCGTCCTGCTCGCCCAGCTTCCAGGCCACGCTGGGCGCCACCGGGCCGGCGATCAGGTCGCACTGCTGGAAGCAGGCCTGGAAGTCGTCGGCGATCATGCGGCGCAGCTTCTGTGCCTGCAGGTAGTAGGCGTCGTAGTAGCCGTGGCTGAGCACATAGGTGCCGATCATGATGCGGCGCTTGACCTCTGGGCCGAAGCCCTCGGCCCGCGTCTTCTTGTACATGTCCAGCAGGTCGGTGTATTTGGCGGCGCGGTGGCCGAACTTGACACCGTCGAAGCGGCTCAGGTTGGAGCTGGCCTCGGCCGGGGCGATAATGTAGTAGACGGGGATCGACAGCTCGGTGCGCGGCAGGCTCACGTCCACCAGGGTGGCGCCCAGCTTTTCCAGCTCGGCCAGCGCGTTGCGCACGGCGGCGTCCACGTCGGCCGACAGGCCGGCGGGGAAGAACTCCTTGGGCAGGCCGATGCGCAGGCCGGCCAGCGGCCGGGCGGCGGTGGTGCCGTCGCGGGGCGCCAGCATCTGGGCATGGAAATCCTGCGGCGGGCGCTGGGCGCTGGTGCTGTCAAGCGCGTCGAAACCGCTCATCGCCGACAGCAGCAGGGCGCAGTCCTCGGCGCAACGCGCCATCGGGCCGGCCTGGTCCAGGCTGGAGGCGAAGGCGATCATGCCGTAGCGGCTGCACACGCCATAGGTCGGCTTGATGCCGGTGATGCCGGTGAAGCTGGCTGGCTGGCGGATCGAGCCGCCGGTGTCGGTGCCGGTGGCCGCGGGCAGCAGCCGGGCCGCCACCGCCGCCGCCGAGCCGCCCGACGAGCCCCCGGGCACGCGCGTGGCATCCCAGGGGTTGTGCACCGGGAAGAAGGCCGAGTTCTCGTTGGCCGAGCCCATCGCGAACTCATCGCAGTTGAGCTTGCCCAGACTGACGGTGCCGGCCGCGCCCAGCCGCGCCACCACGGTGGCGTCGAAGGGGCTGCGGTAGCCGGCCAGCATCTTCGAGCCGGCGGTGGTGGGCTGGGCGGTGGTGACGAAGATGTCCTTGTGGGCGATCGGCACGCCCAGCAGCGGGGCGTTGTCGCCGGCGGCGCGGCGCGCGTCGGCAGCCGCCGCGGCGGCGCGGGCGCCGTCGGCGTCCACCTGCAGGAAGGCGCCCAGCGCCTGCTGCTGCCCGATGCGGCCGAGCAGGTGCTCGGTCAGTTCGGTGCTGGAAACGGCCTTGTCGGCCAGCGCGCGGCGCAGTGCCGCGACACCCATGTCGTGCAACGCGCTCATTCGATCACCTTGGGCACGAGGAACAGGCCGTCTTCCACGGCCGGGGCGCTGCGCTGGTTGTTTTCGCGGTTGTTACCTTCGGTCACCCGATCGTCGCGCAGCCGCAATTCGACTGCCTGGATCGCCGACAAGGGCGTGTACAGCGGCTCGATGCCGGTGGTGTCCACCGCGCTCATCTGCTCGACGATGGTGAAGAATTCATTGAGCTGCGCCAGCATCGCCGGGGCTTCGGCTGGGCTCAGTTCAAGGCGGGCCAGGTGCGCGATGCGGCTGGCGTCCTGCGGGGTCAAGGCCATGGGGAGAGGTGTCCTGCAACGGGTTTCTGATCCCAGAAACACCGGGGTGATGGGGTATTATCTCTGGTTATCCACAACCCCTTGCGCCCGTTGTCGGCCGCTGCGTCTGCAGCCCCGGCGCCGTCCCCAGGGGGCTGGTCCTGACACACTGCCCCAGCCCACCCGGCGCTGCACCGCGCGCCGGGTCCGCCCCAGACAACCGACATCCGCAAGCCCCTGCGGCCGCCCTGTGCTCCGCGCGTGGCCACCGCCCCGTCTTGCCGTCCTGACCGTTTGACCGCCCCATGTTCGGATCCCTGCGCCGCTATTTCTCCACTGACCTGGCCATCGACCTCGGCACCGCCAACACGCTGATCTATGTGCGTGGCAAGGGCATCGTGCTGGACGAGCCCTCGGTCGTCTCCATCCGCCACGAAGGCGGCCCGCAAGGCAAAAAGGCCGTCGGCAAGGAGGCCAAGGCCATGCTGGGCAAGGTGCCCGGCAACATCGAGGCCATCCGCCCGATGAAGGACGGCGTGATCGCCGACTTCACCGTCACCGAGCAGATGCTCAAGCAGTTCATCAAGATGGTGCACCCGAGCTCGGTGCTGCGGCCCAGCCCGCGCATCATCATCTGCGTGCCCTGCGGCTCCACCCAGGTCGAGCGCCGCGCCATCCGCGAATCGGCGCTGGGCGCTGGCGCCAGCGACGTCTACCTGATCGAAGAACCGATGGCCGCGGCCATCGGCGCCGGCCTGCCGGTGAGCGAGGCCTCGGGCTCGATGGTGGTCGACATCGGCGGTGGCACCACCGAGGTCGGCGTCATCAGCCTGGGTGGCATGGTCTACAAGGGCAGCGTGCGGGTCGGTGGCGACAAGTTCGACGAAGCCATCATCAACTACATCCGCCGCAACTACGGCATGCTGATCGGCGAGCCCACCGCCGAGATGATCAAGAAGAACATCGGCAGCGCCTTCCCCGGGTCCGAGGTCAAGGAGATCGAGGTCAAGGGCCGCAACCTGTCCGAGGGCGTGCCGCGCAGCTTCACCATCAGCAGCAACGAGATCCTGGAAGCGCTGACCGACCCGCTGAACCAGATCGTCTCGGCGGTGAAAAACGCGCTGGAGCAGACCCCGCCCGAACTCGGCGCCGACATCGCCGAGCGCGGCATGATGCTGACCGGTGGCGGGGCCCTGCTGCGCGACCTGGACCGCCTGCTGGCCGAAGAAACCGGCCTGCCGGTGCTGGTGGCCGAAGACCCGCTGACCTGCGTGGTGCGCGGTTGCGGCATGGCGCTGGAGCGCA
>Ga0208884_100425_pt1 | contig 14751 bp, 12 predicted proteins | sample LakWasMet68_HOW9_2_FD_183898 | JGI IMG/M metagenome (GOLD analysis project Ga0208884, IMG submission 183898) | Freshwater sediment methanotrophic microbial communities from Lake Washington under simulated oxygen tension - Sediment Metagenome... | ecosystem: Environmental > Aquatic > Freshwater >... | reverse complement strand
GCTGGCGCGGGCCAGGCTGCGCAGCGGCTGGGTCACCCGGCGGGCGGTGAGCACGCTGCCGGTGCCGAACAGCGCCAGGCCCAGCAGGGTGATGATGGCCAGCATCCACTGCAGGCCGCTGTAGGGGGCCACCGCGGCCGCCACCGAGCCGGCCACGCGCAGCGTGATGCGGCCTTCGGCGCCGCTGGCCACCGGCCAGGTGCGCACCAGATGGGGTTCACCGGCCAGTACCAGGTCGCCGTCGGCCAGCATCGCCGCCAGCGGCGCCGCGGCGCTGGCCGGCCTGAAGCTGCTGGCCAGCAGCGCCGGTGCGCCCCGCATCGGTTGCGCCACCAGCGCTGCCTGCACGCCGGAGACGGCGTGCATGTCGTCGATCAGCGCCTGGTCCAGCGGGAAGCCCATCACCACCCAGCCGATCAATGCCGGCGCGCGCATCGGCACCATCACGAACTGGTAGGGCGTCTGGCCGATCAGGGCCACCACGCCGCTGCCCGGGCGTTGCGTCAGCTGCGGTGCCAGCCGGGCCAGCGCCGGGGCCAGGGCCGGGGCCAGTGCGGTGTCGGTGCCTTCACCCAGGGCCTGCACCCCGAAGCGGGTGTCCAGCAGCGCGCCCAGCGTGGCGCCGATGCGGCCGCCGTGGTTGTCCAGCGCCGACCGGATGGTGCCCAGGTCGCCGGTGGCCACGGCCTCACGCATGCCGTAGTCGGCCGCCAGCACCGCCGCCCCCTGGTGCAGCTTGGCCGCACGCTGGTCGAGCAGACGTTGCCAGACCCGCTCGGCCAGCACCAGCCGGTCCCCCAGCTGGGCATGGGCGTTGGCGTCGATGCTGTGGCGGATGACCACGAAGCCGGCGGCCTGCACCAGCAGCAGCAGCGCCAGCGAGGCCATCACGATGCGGCCCGACAGGCGCATCTGCCGCGGCCGCAGGCGCTGCAGCCAGGCCCGGGGCAGGGCCAGTCTCATGGGGTCACCCCGGCCAGCGCCACCTGGGCCTGGGCGGTACCGCTGGCGGGCACCACCAGGGCCTGGTCCAGTGCGGGCGCGCCGGGCGGCAGGCCGGGGTGCCAGGTGCGCAGCCGGTAGTGGCCGGCCGGTACCTGCGGCAGCTGCAGCCGGCCGTCGGCACCGGTGATGCCGTGGTACGGCGTTTCCACCACCACCACCCAGGCGGCCATGGTGTCGTGGATGTTGCAGCCCAGCGCGGCGATGCCCGGCTGGTCGAACACCACCGGCGCGGCCGGCGTGCCGACATACAGCTTGATCTCGAATTTCTTGACCGGCGAGAACGAGTACAGGTGGTGGCGCACCGTGTCGCGGTTGGGGAAGTTCACCGCGCTGCCCGCGGTCACCACCGTCACCATCGGATCGAACTGGCGCTTCTGCTGCACGATGTCCACGCCGGTCATCGGCCTGCTGGCGGCCTTGGCCTCGCGCGACTCCAGGAACATGGCGGCGCCGGGCAGCGGCTTGCCGGCGCCGTCCAGTGCCTGCAACACCAGGTTACCGGCCGCGGCCGTCTGGGCGGCCATGGCCAGCACGGCCAGGACGGCGACGCCGGGCAATGAGCGCGGGCGGGCCGGGGTGGCGGGTCGAGAGAAAGGCATGGGCGGCGCGGTCCGGCGGAGGGTGAGAAGCAGCGGCCCACGCGCCGGAGCACGCAAGGCCTGTCTCACGCTATCGGCCGCGCAGCCGGAGGACTTGAATCCGTGCCCGCGGTGTCGCTCAGCCGGTGCGCAGCGACCTGGGCGCGGGCAGGTCAGCCGACGCCGGGCCGCCCCAAGGCGGCTGAGCGCCCCCTTGGATGGCCGGCGCGCAGCGACGTGGGGGCGGGCATCACCCCGCCGAGGCGATCACCCCGCCGCCCAGGCAGACCTCGCCGTCGTACAGCACGGCCGACTGGCCGGGCGTCACCGCCCACTGCGGTTCGGCGAAGTCCAGCGCGTAGACGCCGTCGCCGGCGGCGGCCAGCGTGCAGGCGGCGTCGGCCTGGCGGTAGCGGGTCTTGGCGGCCAGGGCGCCACCGGCCGGCGGTGCACCGGCCACCCAGCTGGCGTCGTCGAAGCGCAGCGTGCGCGACTGCAGCCAGGGGTGGTCGTGGCCCTGCACCACCACCAGCGCATTGCGCGCCAGGTCCTTGCGGGCGACGAACCAGGGTGCATGGTCGCCGGCGCCGCGCGCCGCCCCCTTGTCCTTGACACCGCCGATGCCCAGGCCCTGGCGCTGGCCCAGGGTGTAAAAGCTCAGGCCGACATGCCGGCCCAGCGTGCGGCCCCGGTCGTCGACGATGGCGCCGGGCGCGTGGCTGAGGTAGCGGTTGAGGAACTCGCGGAACGGCCGCTCGCCGATGAAGCAGATGCCGGTCGAGTCCTTCTTCTTGGCATTGGGCAGGCCGGCCTCGGTGGCGATGCGCCGCACCTCGGTCTTGGGCAGCTCGCCCACCGGGAACCAGGTCTTGCCCAGCTGGGCCTGGTTCAGCCGGTGCAGGAAATAGCTCTGGTCCTTCAGCGGGTCCAGGCCTTTCAGCAGCTCGAAGGCACCGTTGCGCTCACGCACCCGGGCGTAATGCCCCGTGGCGATCTTTTCGGCGCCCAGCCGCATGGCGTGGTCCAGAAAGGCCTTGAACTTGATCTCGGCATTGCACAGCACGTCGGGGTTGGGCGTGCGGCCGGCCTGGTACTCACGCAGGAACTCGGCAAAGACGCGGTCCTTGTAGTCGGCGGCGAAGTTGACATGCTCGATCTCGATGCCGATCACGTCGGCCACCGCCGCGGCGTCCACGAAGTCGGCGTTGGACGAGCAGTATTCGCTGTCGTCGTCGTCTTCCCAGTTCTTCATGAAGATGCCGACCACCTCGTGCCCCTGCTGCTTGAGCAGCCAGGCGGTGACGGCCGAATCGACGCCGCCGGACAGGCCGACGACCACGCGGGTGGGTTTCATGGCCATGATTGTCCCCGGGCGCGGCCCGGCCCGCCGCGCCCGGGTTTTGGCGCCCCGGGGTCAGAGTTTGTTGTGCGTGCCGTCGCACAGCGGCTTGTTGCCGCTGTGCTTGCAGCCGCAGAAGTACACCGTCTGTGCCGCGGTGGCGCTGTATTTCACCGGCACGAAGGGCCCGCTCTTGTGCGAGCCGTCGCAAAACGGCTGGTTCTTGCTGTTGCCGCAGGCGCACCACCAGTAGTCCTTGCCGGCCTCCACGGCCACGGCGTAGGGGGACTTCTGGGCGATGGTGGGTTCGGTCATGTCGGCGCTCCGTGGGGTGGGACACCGCCATCATGCGCCGGAACGCCGCGCAGCGCGCCCGGGCTCAGGCCCGCACGAAGTGCCCGTCGTCCTGCCGCCGCACCTGCCCGTCGGCGATCAGTTCGTCCAGGTGCAGGCCGATGCTGCGCCGCTCGGCGGCGTCGACCCAGGGCTCAGTCTGCCCGGGCCGGTAGATCAGGCGCCGGCGCACCAGCGTGGCCAGGTCCTGCGGGCCGTCGGCCAGCATTGCCAGCAGGCGGTCGCGGCGCTGGTCCAGCTTGGCGCTGAAGTCGGCCAGGTCGGCGAGGAAGCGGGTGCGGTCGGTCAGCACGCCGCGGTGGTGCGAGGTGACCCAGGCGCGCACGTCCAGCCGGGCCACCGCGGCCAGCGTGCGGCGGAAGTCGGCCAGGCTGGAGGTGGCGTCGCCGTAGTACGGGCCGAAGCTGGACAGGTCGATGTCGCCGATGAAGGCCAGGCCCTCGTTTTCGACCACCAGCACGCTGTGGCCGGCGGTGTGGCCTGGCATGTGGTGGGCGCGGATGTGCACGCCGCCACCCAGGTCCCAGGTGGCGCCGTCCCGGTAGGCGCTGGCGTCGGGCCGCGGCTGGTAGTGGAACTGGGCCTCGATGCGGCTGCGCATGTCGTCCAGCACCTCGGCCGGGTAGCCGTAGTGCCGGGCCAGGCCGGGCCAGCTCTGGGCAGCGGCCAGGTCGGCCTCGTGCACCTGCACCGCTGCATGGGGCACCCGGTGCAGGCCGGCCACATGGTCCTCGTGCACATGGCCCAGGATGACCAGGTCCACCCCGTCGAAGTCGGCGCCGATGCGGTTGGCCACCAGCGGCGTGTCGAAGGCCACGCGCATGTCGGCGCCCTGCACCAGGACCTGGTTGCCCTCGGGGTACTTGCCCGACTTTTCGCCCAGGTGCACGGCCACGCTGCCGAAGCGCAGCACCTCGCCCGGCGCGGTGGCCGGCCTCATGTCGGCTGCCATGGCTGCTGCAGCGAGGCGTCGGCCCACACCGTGTCCAGCGCATGCCGCACGCCGGCGAGGTGGTCTTCGATGCACTTCAACACCAGCGGGCTGCGGTGGCGCCCGGCGCTGGCGCGCACCTCGTCGGGCGTGAGCCACAGCGTGCGCACGATGCCGGTGTCCAGCGCGCGGCCGGGCTCGGGTTCGCCCACCGCGCCGCAGTAGGCAAAACGCAGGTAGGTCACGTCTTCGGCGGGCTGGCCATCGTGCGCCGGCCGCTGGAAGCGCGACAGGTACAGGCCCAGCAGCGCCTGTGGCACAAAGGCACAGGCTGTCTCTTCCAGACACTCGCGCACCACCGCCTGCTCGGGCGATTCCCCCGGGTCCAGGTGGCCGGCCGGGTTGTTCAGCCGCAGGCCTTCGGGCGTGTGTTCCTCGACCAGCAGGTAGCGGCCCGCGCGCTCGACGATGGCCGCCACGGTGACGCTGGGCTTCCAGCGGGGCGTGATGTTCATCGCAGGGATGCTAGCGGCGGCCGGTGTGTGCACACGGTCACGGTGGCGACGGCCGACAGCTTGAAGTCAGGTAAGCTTCTTGCAGGAGCCGCTGCCCCCCGGGCGGGCAGTGGGGAGATCTGCATGCAAACCGGCGCACGGCGCGGGACGGCCGCCCAAGGCCCCGGCCCCATCGCTGCCGGTGGGGCCTTGGCCCCCAAAACATCTGAGGAGTTCGGTTCATGGGTTTGTTGATTGGCGTACCGAAGGAAATCGCTGCCGGCGAAAAGCGCGTGGCCACCGTGCCCGACGTGGTGGAGAAGCTGCTCAAGCTGGGCTTCTCGGTGGCGGTGCAAAGTGGCGCGGGGGATGCCGCCAACTTTGCCGACGACACCTACCGCGCCGCCGGTGCCACGATCGTGCCCACGGCGGCCGACCTCTGGGCCCAGAGCGACATCGTCTTCAAGGCGCGTGTGCCGACAGCGGATGAAGTGGCCCAGCTGCGCGAAGGCGCCACGCTGATCGGCTTCATCTGGCCGGCGCAGAACCCCGAGCTGATGCAGCAGCTGGCGGCCCGCAAGGTCACGGTGCTGGCCATCGACGCGCTGCCGCGCCAGCTGAGCCGGGCGCAGAAGATGGACGCGCTCACGTCCATGGCCGGCATCAGCGGCTACCGCGCGGTGATCGAGGCGGCCAACGCCTTCGGCCGTTTCTTCAACGGCCAGATCACCGCCGCCGGCAAGATCCCGCCGGCCAAGGTGTTCATCGCCGGTGCCGGTGTGGCCGGCCTGGCCGCCATCGGCACGGCCGCCAACCTGGGCGCCATCGTGCGCGCCAACGACACCCGCGCCGAGGTGGCCGACCAGGTGGTGTCGCTGGGTGGCGAGTTCGTCAAGGTCGACTACGAGGAAGAAGGCTCGGGCGGCGGCGGTTACGCCAAGGTCATGAGCGAAGGCTTCCAGGCCGCGCAGCGTGCGATGTACGCCCAGCAGGCCAAGGACGCCGACATCATCATCACCACCGCGCTGATCCCGGGCAAGCCCGCGCCCAAGCTGATCACCGCCGAGATGGTGCAGAGCATGAAGCCCGGCAGCGTGATCGTCGACATGGCGGCCGAGCAGGGCGGCAACTGCGAGCTGACGGTGCCCGGCGAGGCGGTGGTGCGCCACGGCGTGACCATCGTCGGCTACACCGACCTGGTCAGCCGCCTGGCCAAGCAGTCGTCCACGCTGTACTCGAACAACCTGCTGCGCCTGACCGAGGAGCTGTGCAAGACCAAGGACGGTGTCATCAACGTCAACATGGACGATGACGCCATCCGCGGCCTCACGGTGGTCAAGGACGGTGCCATCACCTGGCCGGCGCCGCCGCTCAAGCCACCGGCGGCCGCACCCAAGCCGGCGGCAGCGGCCGCCGCGCCGGCGGCCAAGAAGGGCCATGGCCACGGCGCGCCCAGCGAGCCGATGTCGGGCCAGGCCCTGGCCACGGTGTTCGGCGTCGGCGCGCTGCTGTTCCTGCTGGTGGGCCTGTACGCGCCGGCCAGCTTCCTGTCGCACTTCACCGTCTTCGTGCTGGCCTGCTTCATCGGCTACATGGTGGTGTGGAACGTCACGCCGTCGCTGCACACACCGCTGATGAGCGTGACCAACGCCATCTCGTCCATCATCGCCATCGGCGCGCTGGTGCAGGTGGCGCCGCCACTCACCGGGGGGGTGGCCGACCGGCCCAATACGCTGATCCTGGGCCTGGCCGTGTTTGCGCTGGCGCTCACGGCCGTCAACATGTTCGGCGGCTTCGCGGTGACGCGCCGCATGCTGGCGATGTTCCGCAAATAAGAACAAGGACACGGACATCATGACTTCCAGCCTGGCCACCATGGCCTACATCGGCGCCACCATCCTCTTCATCCTCAGCCTGGGCGGTCTTGCCAACCCCGAGACCGCGCGCCGCGGCAACCTGTTCGGCATGATCGGCATGGCCATCGCCGTGCTGGCCACCGTGCTCGGCCCGCGGGTCACGCCGGCCGGCATCCCGTACATCATCGGTGCACTCGCCGTCGGCGGCGGCATCGGCCTCTTCGCGGCGAAGAAGGTGCAGATGACGCAGATGCCCGAGCTCGTCGCGCTGATGCACAGCCTGGTGGGCCTGGCCGCCTGCCTGGTGGGTTTTGCCAGCTATGTGGACACCTCCACCGTGTTCCCCACCGGGGCCGAGAAGGCCATCCACGAGGTGGAGATCTACGTCGGCATCCTGATCGGTGCCGTCACTTTCTCCGGCTCGCTGATCGCCTTCGGCAAGCTGTCCGGCAAGATCGGCGGCAAGCCGCTGCTGCTGCCCGGACGGCACCTGCTCAACCTGGCCGGCCTGCTGGTGGTGGTCTGGTTCGGCCGCGAGTTCCTGCACGCGCACGACATCCAGGCCGGCATGCTGCCGCTGCTGGTGATGACGGTGATCGCCCTGCTGTTCGGCATCCACATGGTGATGGCCATCGGCGGCGCCGACATGCCGGTGGTGGTGTCCATGCTCAACAGCTACTCGGGCTGGGCGGCGGCGGCCACCGGCTTCATGCTCAGCAACGACCTGCTGATCGTGGTGGGCGCGCTGGTGGGCAGCTCGGGCGCCATCCTGAGCTACATCATGTGCCGGGCGATGAACCGCAACTTCATCAGCGTCATCGCCGGCGGCTTTGGGGGGGGTGCACCGGCGGCCAAGGCGGGTGGCGGTGCTGGTGCTGCGGCCGAGCCGCAGGGCGAGGTGTCGCCGATTGCCGCGGCCGAGACCGCCGAGCTGCTGCGTGAGGCCAAGAGCGTGGTCATCGTGCCGGGCTACGGCATGGCGGTGGCGCAGGCCCAGCACACGGTGTTCGAGATCACCAAGCTGCTGCGCGAGAAGGGCGTCAACGTGCGCTTCGGCATCCACCCGGTGGCCGGCCGCATGCCGGGCCACATGAACGTGCTGCTGGCCGAGGCCAAGGTGCCTTACGACATTGTGCTGGAGATGGACGAGATCAACGACGACTTCCCCGGCACCGACGTCACGATGGTCATCGGCGCCAACGACATCGTGAACCCGGCCGCGCAGGACGACCCCACCAGCCCCATCGCCGGCATGCCGGTGCTGGAGGTGTGGAAGGCCAAGACCAGCATCGTCATGAAGCGCAGCATGGCCTCGGGTTACGCCGGCGTGGACAACCCGCTGTTCTACAAAGAGAACAACCGCATGCTGTTCGGCGACGCCAAGAAGATGCTGGACGAGGTGCTGGCCGCGCTGCGGGGCTGAGGCCCCGCCGGAGGCGGCCAGGCCGCTTCCCCCAGGGGCGCCGGGGTGGCGCTCCTCCCCACCAGGGCCGGCCATGCCGGCCCTGCGCCGTTCAGGGCGCCACGCGCCGCGCCACGAAGCTCACCGGCGGGTGGGCCGCCGCGCTGCCCTCGGTCTGCAGCACCCCACGCAGCTCGTCGCGGTCCAGCCGGCCGAGGTAGCGGTGGGTGACCTCACGGCCCGGGCCGTCGCTGCCCAGCACCTCCTGCGTGCGGGTGACGAAGGCCAGGCCACCGGCCTCGACCCGGCCTTCGACGATGCCGCGGTCGACCCGCAGAAACGACGCCGTGCCCTGCAGCGTGCTGCCCTCGCCGCTGAACTCGAAGCGCTCCTGGACGGGCCGGTCGCTCCAGTCGTAGCGCAGCTCGGTGGTCCAGCGGCCATTGACCGCCGCCCGCGCCGCCGGTGGGGTGGCCGGGGCCGCCGCCTGGCCGCTGGCCCCGGGTGCTGCGGCCCGCTGCACCAGCCAGCGCGGCGCCACGACCACCACCGCGGCGGCCAGCACCACGCCGGCGATGCCGGCGACCACGCGGTGGCGTCGGCCCCAGCGGCCGGGTGGCGGCGGCGGTGGCTGCGGCGCCGGGTCTGCCGGCCCGGCTTCACCCAGGGTCTGGCGCAGGGCCGCCACCAGGCGCGCGACGTCGGCCGCAAAACGGTCATGGCCGATGGCCAGCGCCTGGCGGCGCACCAGGGGCTGCAGCGGGGCCGGCAGCCGGGCCTCGGCGGGCAGGGTGGCGCCGTCCACCAGCAGCGGGATCACGCGCATGCCGTGCGCCAGCCCGGCGGCCACCTCCTGGTGCACAAAGTCGGCCGGGTCGTCGATGCGCGCCGAGCCGTCGTCGCGCTCACCGCGCCAGCGTGGGCCGACCAGCACCAGCAGCACACGCGACGCCACCACCGCCTGGTGCAGTGTGTCGTCGAAGGCCTGGCCGGCGGCGATGTCGTCCACATCGATGAACACCCGCTCGACGCCGAACTCGCGGGCCAGCGCGTCGTAGACGGCGCGGGCATAACCGGCGCTGTCATCGCGGCGGTAGCTGATGAAGATCGGCGCTGGGGACATGGTGGGTCGGCGGCGGGCCGGCCAGAGCATAGCGCCGGCCATCGGCACCCGCGCCGATTCGGGCGCTGCGCCTAGAGAGCGCTATCGAATGCCCTGATGAGTCGGCTGTCAGCGCTCGGTCAGAATCCCCTCATCCTTGGAGCGAGTTGATGGACAAGATCTGGTTGAAGCAGTACCCCGCCGGTGTGCCGGCCGAGATCCAGACGGATCTGTACCCGTCGCTGGTGGCCTTGATCGACGACAGCTTCCGCAAGTACCGTGACCAGACGGCCTACAAGTTCATGGGGGGCGCGTTCAGCTTTGGCGCCATCGACGATGCCTCGCGTGCGCTGGCGGCCTGGCTGCAGGGCCAGGGCCTGGTACGCGGTGACCGCGTGGCGGTGATGATGCCCAACGTGCCGCAGTACCCGGTGGCGGTGGCGGCCATCCTGCGGGCCGGGCTGGTGGTGGTCAACGTCAACCCGCTGTACACGCCGCGCGAGCTGGAGCACCAGCTCAAGGACTCGGGCGCCAAGGCCATCGTCATCCTGGAGAACTTCGCGTCCACGCTGGCCCAGGTGGTCGAGCAACTGCCGACCAAGACGGTGGTGATGGCGGCCATGGGCGACATGCTGGGCCTGGTCAAGGGCGCGCTGGTCAACCATGTGGTGCGCCGCGTCAAGAAGATGGTGCCGGCCTTCCAGCTGCCCGGCGGCGTGGCGGTCACGCGCTTCAACGACGCGCTGGCCAAGGGCCGGCGCATGAGCCTGGCACCGGCCAAGCTGGGCCCGGACGACATTGCCGTGCTGCAGTACACCGGTGGCACCACCGGCGTCAGCAAGGGCGCGGTGCTGCTGCACCGCAACCTGGTGGCCAACATCCTGCAGGCCGAGGCCTGGTACCAGCCGGCGTTGAAGAAGATCCCGGCCGGTGAGCAGATCGTCACCGTCTGCGCGCTGCCGCTGTACCACATCTTCGGCTTCAACACGAACATGATGCTGGGCCTGAAGATGGGCGGCTGCAACATCCTGATCCCCAACCCGCGTGACTTCGCTGCGGTGCTGAAGGACCTGGCGGCCCAGCCCTTCCACAGCTTCCCGGCCGTCAATACGCTGTTCACTGCGCTGGCCAACCACCCCGATTTCGACAAGGTCGACTGGAGCCACCTGAAGATCAGCGTGGGTGGTGGCATGGCGGTGACCGCCGGCACCGCCCGGCTGTGGCTGGAGAAGACCGGCTGCCCGATCTGCGAGGGCTACGGCCTGTCCGAGACCAGCCCCTCGGCCACCTGCAACCCGGTGGACACCACGGCCTACTCGGGCACCATCGGTCTGCCCATGCCCAACACCGAGCTGGTGCTGCTGGACGACGACGGCAAGGAGGTGGCGCCCGGCCAGGCCGGCGAGATCGCCATCCGCGGCCCGCAGGTGATGGCCGGCTACTGGCAGCGGCCCGACGAGACCGCCAAGGTGATGACGCCCGACGGCTTCTTCCGCACCGGCGACGTCGGCCTGATGGACGAGCGTGGCTACTTCCGCATCGTCGACCGCAAGAAGGACATGATCCTGGTGGCCGGTTTCAACGTCTACCCCAACGAGGTCGAGGACGTGCTGTCGCAGCTGCCCGGCGTGCTGGAATGCGCCGCGGTGGGCATCCCGGACGAGAAGTCCGGCGAGGCGGTGAAGGTGGTCATCGTCAAAAAGGACCCGGCGCTGACCGAGGCCGACGTGCGCGCCTTCTGCGAGGCCAACCTCACCGGCTACAAGCGGCCCCGGGTGGTGGAGTTCCGCACCGACCTGCCCAAGACCACGGTGGGCAAGATCCTGCGCCGTGAGCTGCGCGAGGCCCGCAGATGAGCTGGCCGCCCGCGGTCGGGCCAGCGGGCGGCGGTCTGGGGCAGCGCCTGGCCAAGACCGAGGCTGGGCGGCAGGAAATCCGCGAGCGCGCCCTGCCGCTGTCACGCCCGGCCCGCAACCTGTTGTTGATCATCGACCCCAGCCGCAGCGGCGAGGGCTGGCTGGCCATGGTGCAGGGCTGCACACCGGCCGAGCTGCAGGCCCTGCTGGACACCGGCCTGGTGGCGCCGGTGGCCGCGGCGGCGGGGCAGCCCGCCGTTGCCCCGGCGGCCCTGGCGCCCGGCGCCGCGCCGGCCGCCGCGGTGCCGGTGCGCATGAGCCTGGCCCAGGCGCTGGAGACCCGCGGCTACCAGTCGCTGTACGACCGCATCACGGCCGAGGCCCGGCCGCGGCTGGGCCTGATCAAGGGCTACAAGCTGATCCTGGAGGTCGAGCGCTGCAGCGGCCCGCCGGAGATCCGCGCCCTGGCCCAGCGTTTTGTCGAGCAGGTGCGCCAGGCCGATGGTGATGCGGCCGCCGTGGCCCTGGCCCAGGTGCTGCTGGCCCCCGAATGACCGCTGGCCCGGTCGCCGGCGGCCAGGCCCGGGCCGCGCTGGGGCACACTGCCCAACCCATGTCTGCCCGCATCCACATCGACTCCCCCCTGGCCGCCGGCGCCGAGCTGCCGCTGCCGCCCAATGCCAGCCGCCATGTGCAGGTGCTGCGCCTGCAGCCCGGGGCGCCGCTGGTGCTGTTTGACGGCCTGGGCGGCGAATGGGCGGCCGAGGTGCTGGACATGGGCCGCAAGGTGGTGACCGCCCGCGTGCTGGCGCACCAGCCAGTCGAGCGTGAACTGGCCACCGCGGTGACGTTGGCCCTGGGCATGCCGGCCAACGAGCGCATGGACACCCTGGTCGAAAAGGCCACCGAACTCGGCGTGGCGGCGATCCAGCCGCTGGTGTGCGAGCGCTCGGTGCTGCGTGTGGCCGGCGACCGCGCCGAGCGCAAGGCTGCGCACTGGCAGGCGGTGGCGGTGGCGGCCTGCGAGCAGAGCGGGCGCAACCATGTGCCGGCCATCGCTGCGCCGCTGCCGCTGCGCGAGTGGCTGGCGGCGCTGCCGGCGGCCGACCCGGCCGCCGGACGCCGGCTGGTGCTGAGCCTGGTGCCCGGCACGCGGCCCTTGCTGGCCACGCTGGCCGGTGCCACGCTGCCGACCCTGGTGCTGAGCGGTCCCGAAGGCGGGCTGAGCCCGGCCGAGCTGGCCGCCGCCCAGGCCGCCAGCTTCCAGGCCGTCACCCTCGGTGCGCGGGTGCTGCGTGCCGACACCGCACCGCTGGCGGTGCTGGCCTGCGTGGCTGCCCTGGAGACCGCCACTTGAACTTCCGCCTCGTTCTGCTGACCCTGTGCCAGGGCCTGCTGCTGGTCAACAACGTCGTCTTCATCGCCATCAACGGCCTGGTCGGCCTGGCGCTGGCGCCGGTGGGCTGGATGGCCACGCTGCCGATCACCGGCTATGTGGCCGGCGGTGCGCTGGCCACCGGCCTGGTGGCCCGCCACCAGCGCCGTTATGGCCGCCAGCGCGCGTTCCAGATCGGGCTGCTGGTGGCGGTGGCCAGTGCCGGCGTCTGTGCCTTCGCCGCGATGACCCGCAACTTCTGGCTGCTGACCGCCGCCACCCTGGTGGCCGGCTACTACAACGCCAACGGCTCGCTGTACCGTTTTGCCGCGGTCGAACTGGTGCAGCCCGAGTTCAAGGAGCGCGCCATCTCCTGGGTGCTGGCCGGCGGCATCATCGGCGGTGTGGTCGGCCCCAACCTGGCGGCCTGGAGCCGCGACGCACTGCCCCAGCCCTTTGCCGGCGCCTACCTGGCGCTGATGGGCGTGGGCCTGCTCAGCTGGGGGCTGATGCGCTTCATCCCCTTCCCACCGCTGGCCGGCCAGGGCAGCAGTGGTGGCGTCGCGCCAGGCCGGCCGCTGGGGCAGATCGTGCGCCAGCCGGTGTTCATCATCGCCGCCGCGGCCTGCGCCATCGGCTATGGCGTGATGAACCTGCTGATGGCCGCCACGCCCATCGCCATGGCCCAGTGCAGCCACCCTTTCAGCGCCGCGGCCCTGGTGCTGGAGTGGCATGTGCTGGGCATGTACGTGCCCAGTTTTTTCACCGGCCGCCTGGTCAAGCGCTTCGGCGTGCTGCCGGTCATGAGCGTCGGGCTGCTGCTGAACATCGCCTGCGTGGCCTTTGCACTGACCGGCACCGACGTGATGCACTTCCTGGGCGCGCTGCTGGTGCTGGGCGTGGGCTGGAACTTCCTCTACATCGGTGGCAGCACCCTGGCCACCAGCAGCTACGCGCCCGAGGAGAAGACCCGCGCCCAGGCGGCGCTGGACTTCTGCGTCTACGCCACGATGACGCTGACCTCGTTCAGCTCCGGCGCCCTGGTCACCACCGGCGGCTGGACGGCCATGAACCTGGGCACGCTGGCGCCCCTGGTGCTGCTGGCCGCGGCCCTGGTCTGGCTGGCGCAGCTGCGCCGGCCGGCACGGGCCTGACGCTGCGGCGACACGCGCCGCCGCGCCCTCCGTTTCACGCATGGCCCCGCTGCAAGCCGCCGACTTCGCGCGCCAGCCCTTCAGCGGCACCGATGTCGGTGCGTTCGTGCTGGCGGTGCTGGCCCTGATTTTCGCGCTGCAGTGGTGGCGCGACCGTGAGCCTGGCCTGCTGTGGCTGGCCGCCGGCGTGGCGCTGCTGGCGCTGTGGTGGGCGGCCACGCCGCTGCACGTGCCGCAGGGCCTGCAGGTGCGCTCGCCGCTGTGGTCGGCGGTGGCGCAGGGCGGGCTGCTGCTGTCGGTGGTCGGCCTGGTGCACTACCTGGGCACGCCGGCAGCGGTGGCGCGCTGGCTGCTGCCGTTGCTGGCCGCGCCGGTGCTGGGCGTGCTGGTGTGGCTGGCGCTGGGCGAGGCGCAGAACCGCCGCGCCGTGCTGGCCGCCACGCTGTTCACCTATTTCGGCACGGCCGCGCTGGCCTTCTGGTCGGCGCGGCGTGAGCCCGGTGTCGGCCATGCGGTGCTGGGCCTGGCCATGCTGTCGCTGCCGTTGGCCGCCCTGGCCGCCTGGTGGTGGGTGGGCGACGCCGCGGTGGTGCGCTACGGCGGCCTGCTGCTGGTGATCGTGCTGCTGCTGACCCTGCTGACCACCAGCCTGCAGCGCCGCCGCCGCGCGCTGGAGGCCGAGGTGCAGCGCCGGCAGCGGGCGGAGGCCGAGCTGCTGCGCCTGAACGTGTCGCTGGAGCAGGCGGTGGCCGAGCGCACCGCCGACCTGCAGCACCTGGTGCAGGGCCTGCAGAGCTTCAACCGCAGCGTCTCGCACGACCTGCGTGGCCCGCTGGGCGGCATGGCGGTGCTGTCGCGCCTGGCGCTGGACGCGCTGCAGCAGGGCGACAAGGACCATGCCGCGCAACTGCTGGCCCCCATCGCCAACCAGGCCGAGCGCAGTGAACGCCTGGTCGGCGCGCTGCTGACCCTGGCCCATGTCGGCGACGCCACGCTGCAGCATGCGCCGGTGGACCTGGATGCGCTGGCCCACCAGGCGCTGGCCGAGCTGGCCCTGGCCCAGCCCGAGCTGCCGGTGGCGGTGGTGCAGATCGCCCCGCTGCCGCAGGCCACCGGCGACGCCGACCTGCTGGCGCCGGTGTTCGTCAACCTGATCGGCAACGCGCTGAAGTTCGTGCGTGGCCAGGCCCAGCCGCGGGTGCGCCTGAGCGCACGCCGCGGCAACGGTGACTGGATCGTCAGCGTGCAGGACAACGGCGTGGGCTTCAGCCCGACCCAGGCGGCCAAGCTGTTCGAGCCCTTTGT
>Ga0208884_100389_pt1 | contig 17027 bp, 10 predicted proteins | sample LakWasMet68_HOW9_2_FD_183898 | JGI IMG/M metagenome (GOLD analysis project Ga0208884, IMG submission 183898) | Freshwater sediment methanotrophic microbial communities from Lake Washington under simulated oxygen tension - Sediment Metagenome... | ecosystem: Environmental > Aquatic > Freshwater >... | reverse complement strand
TTGCGAATATCGTCGCGGAAAGCCGCCACGTCGCCGTCCTCGATGCCATGCTTCTTGATGAAGTCCGCATCGACTTCCGGCAACACCGACTCTTCGACCTTGACCACTTCGACTTCGAATTCGGCCGCCTTGCCTGCCAGCGTGTCCTTGCCGTAGTTTTCCGGGAAGCTCGTGGTAAACGTTTTTTGCGCGCCTGCGGCCAGACCGATCAGGCTGTCTTCAAAGCCGGGAATCATTTGGCCTGCGCCGATCTCGACCGGGTAATCCTCGACCTTACCGTCGGTAAAGTTTTCGCCGTCGACGCTGCCGGAAAAGCTGATCGTGATGCGGTCCTGCGCCTGGGATGCGCGCTCGACCGTTTGCCAGGTTTTTTGCCGTGTGCGCAGTTTGTCGATCATCGCATCGACATCGCTTTCGCTCACTTCGGCAACCGGACGCTTGACTTCCATGCCGTTCACGCCGTCCAGCGAAATCTCGGGGTACACCTCGAATTCGGCGGTGTATTTGAAACCTTCGCTATCGTCGGCTGAATGGATGTTCGGATAGCCGGCCGGTCTGAGCTGCTCTTTGGTCAGGGCTTCAAAATAAGTGCTTTGGATCAGATCGCCGGTCACTTCGCCGCGCACCCGCTCGCCGTACAGTTTGTTGATCACTTGCTGTGGCGCCTTGCCGGGCCGAAAACCATCAATTTTAACATTCTTAGACAATGACTTTAAGCGCTCCGCGACTTTCTGCTGAACGACGTCTTCAGGCACGCTTACAACCATTTTTCTGCTTAATTCTGATGTCTTTTCGACAGAAACCTGCATTTCTTTACCTCAACTTGTTTGGAATACGAATTTTAGAGCGCCTTGCGGCTTAAGAACGGAAAAGTCAACCTGGAACGGCTGCTTCTTATTGAATTAATGGTGCGAATGGAGAGACTCGAACTCTCACAGGCTACCCTACTGGAACCTAAATCCAGCGCGTCTACCAGTTCCGCCACATTCGCACGTAAAATGAACACACAATTGTAACCGATAATGCCGGCCATAGCGAATTATATTCGCGGCGAATGTGGCTGCGGCAGGAGCGCGGCAACGAATTCGCTCAAACCATCCCGTAAAATACGGACGAAAGCACGGATTCCGGAAGGACATTTGCATCAATAAGGCTCTCAGCAGAAACATTTTGCCTGCCTCGCCTATCGTCCGCCGCCCCCTATTTCCGGCTTTTGCCGGCGCATTTGCGGTTTATTAGAAAATTCTTAGTTATCCATTATACTGTGTCGACCCCAAACCAAAACCGATCCATTGCTTTTAAAACGGCCGCTTTCAGCCAACCGCCATTCGAATCATGCCGTATCCTTCCAGCCGCCCTGCCATTTATACTGTTACAGTGCCCGCTGGATTTGCAGCCTGCGCCGCCGGCCTGGTGGTGCTGTCCAGCCTGCTGGTGCTTGGCGGCTGGATTTGGGATGTGTCGGCGTTAAAGGAAATTTCGCCCGACTGGGCGGCGATGAAGCCGTTAACGGCAACGAGCCTGTTGTTGGCCGGCGCCGCGCTGCGGCTGCTGCATCGGCAGGATGGCGGCGCGCTTCGGCGAAGAATCGGCTTGGTCTGCTCGGCAGGGGTCGCACTGATCGGCGGCCTCGTCCTGCTCGAATATGAGACCGCTATCAATTTTGGCCTCGACCTGTGGCTTTTCCATGACTCGGCATTGACCGACGGCGGACTTTATCCGGGACGCCCGGCCCCGAGCACTGCCTTCTGTCTGCTGCTGACAGGCATCGCGCTGATGTCGCTGGATGCCAAAATAGCCTGTCTTGTGCCCCTCCTGACCTTGCAGGTCTTGTTGGTTTGTCTGCTCGCCCTCGTGGGCTATGCTTACGGCGTCTCCGCGCTTTATCAGATCGAACCGTATGCCTCCATTGCGCTGCATAGCGCGGCGCTGCTGTTCATTCTGGCTTTGGGGATGTTGGCGGCGCGGCCGGAACCCTTCCTATCCCGCCTGACCTCTCCGCTGGCCGGCAGCATGATGGCCCGGCGACTGCTGCCGGCGGCCGTGTTATTTCCGTTCGCGGTCGGCTGGCTGCAACTGGCGGGCCTGCACGCCGGCTTCTATGGCGCCGATTTTGGCTGGGCCCTGTTTACCACGTTTCATATCGTGGTCTTCAGCGGCCTGATCTACTGGACCGCCAGCCTGCTGAACCGGGCCAACGCCGGGCGCGAGGCCACCTTTGCCGCGTTGCGCGCAAGCGAGGAGCGTTTCCGTCTGCTCGTCGACGCCTCCCCGAACGGCGTGCTGATGACCGATCTGGACGGCCGCATCAGGCTGGCAAACCGGCGGGCCGATACCTTGTTTGATTTTACGTCCGGTCAGTTGCTCGGCCTTGCTGTCGAGACGCGACTCAAGCTTCGGCAATGCGGCAGCCGCGCCTGGCTTCAAGACGCCTTCGCCGCCGTCCTGCGGACACAGACGACCCGGTCGGAATACGAACTGTCCTGCGTGCGTCAAGACGGCTCGGAGTTTCCCGTCGAGATGGATCTAAGGCCGCTGACAACCTGTGAAGGCGACATGCTGCTGATCACCCTCGTCGATATCACCGAGCGCAAGCGAACCGAGGAAGACCGCAGCCGCTTCGTCGCGCTCGCCGACGGCAGCGTTGAATTCATCGGCATGTGCGACCAGAATTTCAAGCCCTTCTATGTGAACCCGGCCGGGATGCGCCTGGTCGGCCACGAAAGCCTTGCCGATGCCCAGAGAGTGCGAGTCCAGGATTATTTCTTTCCCGAGGATCAGGCGTTCATCACCGATCAGTTTTTTCCGCGGGTGATGCAGGAAGGCCACGCCGAAGTCGAAATTCGTTTCCGGCATTTTAAGACCGGCGCAGCGATCTGGATGCTCTATAACGTTTTCAACCTGCGCGATGCAAACGGCGCGATCACCGGCTGGGCCACCGTCAGCCGCAGCATTCACGACCGCAAACGGCTCGAAGCGCGGTTTCGCGCGGCGATTGAATCGGCGCCCACCGCGATCATCATGGTCAACGCCGAGGGCGAAATTGCATTGGTCAATACCCAGACCGAGATGTTATTCGGCTATGAACGCAACGAATTGCTCGGCCTGACGGTCGAGATTTTGCTACCCGAACGCTTCCGGGCATTACACCCCTTGCAGCGCAGAAGCTTCTTTGATCATCCGGAGTCCCGCCTGATGAGCGGCGGGCGCGACCTTTATGGCCTGCACAAGGACGGCTCGGAGTTTCCCGTCGAGATCGGCCTGAACCCGCTCAAAACCGACGAAGGCCCGTTCGTACTCGCGGCCATCGTCGACATCACCGCGCGCAAGCGCGCCGAGGCCGCTTCCCGTGAAAGCGAGGAGCGGCTCCGCCTGTTGGTCGAAGGGGTGCAGGACTACGCGATTTTCATGCTCGACACCGAAGGCCGGGTGGTCAGCTGGAATGTCGGCGCGAAACGCATCTCCGGCTACGAGGCCAACGAAATCATCGGCCAGCATCTGTCGCGTTTTTATACCGAAGAAGACGTCGAAGCCCGGAAGCCCGACAGCGAACTCGCGGCCGCGACCGACTATGGCCGGTTTGAGGAAGAAGGCTTGCGGGTTAGAAAGGACGGTTCCCGTTACTGGGCCAGCGTGATTTTGACCGCGCTGCGCGATTCGACCGGGCGCTTGCGCGGTTTTGCCAAAGTCACCCGCGATATCACCGAGCGCAAACAGACCGAAGAGAAAATCCTGACGCTGAACGCGCAACTGGAACTCAGGGTCGCGCTCCGCACCCAGGAACTCGAAATCGCCAATGCGCTGCTGAAAAGCGAGCTGACCGAACGCCAGCGCGCCGAAGCCGAAATCGAGCGCTTTTTCAATATGTCGGTGGACATGATTTGCATCGTCGGCACCGATGGCTATTTCCACCGCCTGAATCCTTCCTTCGAAACCACGCTGGGCTATACGCGCTCGGAATTGACCAGCCGGCCGATCCTGGAGTTCGTGCATCCGGAAGATATAGACTCCACCCTGGCGGAAATGCAAAAGCTCGCGCAGGGGTCGCCGACCGTCCGCTATGAGAACCGCTACCGCTGTAAAGACGGCACCTACAAATGGTTCGGCTGGACCTCGCAGCCGGCCCCTGGCGGCACGATCTATGCGATAGCCCGCGACATCACCCGGCGTAAACTGAACGAGACCCGCATCGCCGCGTCCCTGCATGAAAAAGATGTCTTGCTGAAGGAAATCCATCACCGCGTCAAAAATAATCTGCAGGTGATTGCGAGCCTGCTGCGGCTTCAGGCCGACACGCTCAGCGATCCCACCGCCCGCGATTTGTTTTTGGACAGCCAGCGTCGGGTGCGCTCGATGGCGCTGGTGCACGAACAACTCTATCAGTCCAGCGGACTGTCCAGCATCAATGTCGCGGAATATATCGCCAGTCTGGTCAGTTATATCCGCCGCTCCCATGCCCAGGCGCCTTCCCTGATTTCGGTCAGGATCGACATCCCGGCGATCACGCTCGAAATTGACCAGGCCGTGCCTTTAGGCCTGATCATCAGCGAACTGGTCGCGAACAGCATCAAACACGCTTTTCCGGCCCCCGGCAATGCCTCGCCCGCCGCCTTGTGGGTGACGATGTCCGCCGCGGAGGGCGGCGGCCTGACCCTGGAAGTCGGCGACAACGGCCAGGGCATTCCGGACAATGTGGACATCGAACGGCCGTTATCGATGGGCCTGCACCTGGTGCAATCTTTCGTACTGCAACTCAATGGCCGCTTGACGGTTCAGCGCCGGCCGAGCGCCGTTTTTTCAATTTTTATCCCCAAAAAGAAGAATAATCATGTCTAACGTGCGTATCATGGTGGTCGAGGATGAAGTCATCATTGCCCAGGACATTCAAAGGACGTTGATCAAGCTGGGCTACGATGTGCCGCTGTTTGTAACCTCGGCGGAAGTGGCGCTGGAGCAGGTGTCGGTGCTGCGGCCGGATCTGGTCTTGATGGACATCCACTTGAACGGCGACATGGACGGCATCGCCGCGGCCGAAGAAATCCGCCGGCGCGACCGCCTGCCGGTCGTTTTTCTGACCGCCCACTCCGACGAAGCCACGCTGAGCCGAGCGAAAATCACCGAACCCTACGGCTATGTGCTGAAACCGTTCGAGGAACGCGAATTGCAGATCGCGGTCGACATCGCCCTATACCGGCACCGCTCCGAATTCCGACTCAAACAAATGGAGCGCTGGCTGTCCACCACGCTGATGAGTATCGGCGACGGCGTCATCGCGACCGATATGGACGGCGGGATCACCTTTATGAACCGGGTAGCGGAAGTCCTGACCGGCTGGCCGCAAGCCGAGGCGCGGGGCCGGCCGTTTACGGAAGTGCTGCGCCTCGTCGACATGAAGACGCGTAACGGCGTGGACAGCCTGGTCGAACGGGTACTGGATGACAATTTGATCATCGAACTGGAGCCCGATACCGTGTTGATCACCCGGGAAGGTAGGGATATTCCTGTCGACGATAGCGCCGCGCCGATCCGCGATGATGACGACAACGTGACCGGCGTCGTGATCATTTTCCGCGATATCACCGCGCGCAAATCCGTGGAAGAAAAACTGCGCCACCTCGCCGCCCATGATCCTTTGACCGGGCTGCCGAACCGGGCTCTGTTTGCGGACCGGCTGGCGATCGCCTTCGAGCTGGCCAAAAGGCATCCCGAATACCGCTTTGCGGTGCTCTACATCGACCTGGACCGCTTCAAGATCATCAACGACAGCCTCGGCCATCTGTTCGGCGACCAGGTGCTGATCACCGCGGCCCAGCGCCTCGGCGAGCACTTGCGCGGCGAGGACACCCTGGCCCGCTTGGGCGGCGATGAATTTGTGATTCTGCTCAGTTGCATCAATGATATATTGGACGCGATCCATGTGGCGCATCGTATCTTGAAAAAAATGGCTAAAGCGATTACCGTCGATGACGTGGACGTGTTTACTTCGGCCAGCATCGGCATCGCCTTGAACGCGCCGCGCTACGAACGGCCGGAAGAGATATTGCGCGATGCCGATGCGGCGCTGAATCAGGCCAAGTCGGAGGGACGCGGACGTTTCAGCGTGTTCGATACGGCGCTGCATCAGCGCGCCTTGCAGTTATTGCAATTGGAAACCGACCTGCGCCGCGCGGTCGAACGCAAGGAATTTCAACTGTATTACCAACCGATCGTGTCACTCGCCAGCGGTGGTCTGCACGGCTTTGAGACCTTGCTGCGCTGGCAGCATCCCGAACGCGGCCTGCTCGCGCCCGCCGATTTTCTGGCGCTGGCCGAGGAAACCGGCCTGCTGGCCAGGATCAGCGAATGGGTCTTGAAAGAATCCTGCCGGCAGCTTAAGGCTTGGCAAAAACAGACCGCGAACGCCGCGCTGACGGTCGCGGTGAATCTATCGCAATCGCAGTTTCTGTATCCCTCGCTACAGGATCTGGTCACGCGTACGCTGGCGTCAAGCGGGCTCGAAGCGCGCTGCCTGTGCCTGGAAGTTTCGGAGGAAGTGATCGCCGATCACGCGACGGCGGCGCGCATCCTCGCCGAACTCGACGCGCTAGGCGTGCAATTGCACCTCGATGATTTCGGCACCGGCTACTCCTCACTGAACATGCTGCACCACCCGCCGATTGATGTGGTCAAAATCGACCGCAGCTTTGTGCAGCCGATTACCGATACGGCCAGCGAAAAGAGCGCGATCGTGCGGGCGATTCTGTCATTGGCGGGCGAGTTGGGAAAAGAGGTCGTGGCCGAAGGCATCGAAACCGCCGAACAAGCCGAGCGCCTTCTGGCCTGGGGATGCCAGTATGGACAGGGTTACTATTTTGCCAAAGCGCTGACGCCGGAGGACGTGGAAAAATTATTCCTGCACCCGGCAAGCCATCCGCGGCAAGCCGGCACGGCGGTCGGGACAAGCCTTACAGACTGACCGAGACCTCGAAACCCAACTGGCGAAGATCGTCCGCAAACGCCCGCATCACAGGCTCCGGCATTTTGCCGAGCCGCCCCGCTTCGGGCTGCAAGGAGGGACGGGCTAAGGTATAAAGCATGACTTCGCGCACGCCGCCTTTTTGCTTGGCGATCGTCAGCGCGTCCAGCAACGCCCGCCTTTCCGGCTCGACGAATCCCTGACTATCGATATCGAGCAGACAGACTTGCACCTTGGTCCGGCAACAGCGTGCCGCCAGGATCAGGTTATTCAGGCTCGCATCGATACTTTGCCCGGCCTTGTTGATCAGCCGCCGGCCCTCTGCGGTCGCGCTGTCCAGCTTGAACCAGACCTCGCCGCCGAACCGATTCAGCATTTTCAGGCCTTCCTGAACCTTGAGCTGATGCACCAGGCTGCCGTTCGTGATCAACACAAAGCGGCTGCCAGGCAACACGCCTGCGGCGGCCGCGATGTTGCCGATCAGTTCGACCGCTTCGGCAAAGCGCGGCACGCTGGTCGGCTCGCCGTTGCCCGAAATGGCAATATCCTTGATCACCCGCTGGTCCTCGGGCACCGCAAAACGCCGGTAGAAATCGCCCGACTGCACCTGCCTCAGAAAACCGCGCAATTCGGCTTCGAGCAAGCCGAAATCCAGCTCCGGCGCGGCGCCGACAGTCAAATCCGGCACCTGGCAATAGATACACTGCCAGTTGCAGGCGTTGTTCGTGTTGAAATTGATGCCGATCGATAAACCGCCCGCGCGCCGGGACAATACCGGATAAATATAGGTCAATCCGGCGCTATCCCGGCTGTGATCGGTAACGGTGAGCGGTGAGGACATCGATTAAGCGGGTTTGCTACGGACAAGGCCTGTCATGAAACTGAATATCATTTGGCCGAGCTGAACAAATTTTTGATTTTTCCAAACGGCTTTTTGGCTGTTTCTGCCGAAGCCTCGCCGGCATCCGCGGGTTCAGACACAGAGACGGCCGCCGGCGCTTCGACCGTCTTCACTTCTTCTTTGGCAGGCGCATCCTGCTTGGGCTTGCCGAACAGGCTCTTGATTTTGCCGATCTGGCTTTCGGAGAATCCGGCCGATGACTGCGCCTGAGCCGCCGTCTCGGGCTGAATGTTCGCTTCGACAGGAACGGGAGCGGCCTCGCTTGCCGGCGCCGCGGCCGCAACGGGCTCCGCTTTGGACCTGCCGAACAGGTTTTTGAATTTGCCGGCTACGCCGCCCGACCCGCTCGCCGGCTGCGCTTTTACCTCAGGCGCGGCAGCGACTGCCGGCTCGTATTCCCAATCGGGCAGTACTATCGTTTGTGAGCTACCCTGCGCCTGGATCGTCTCCGCAACCGCAACGGCTGGCGCTGTTGGCTCAATCACCTGCTCGGTTTTCGCCTGCATGGGGGGCTGGATTAACTCGGCTGCCGCAACGGTCTCGGCAGGGAAAGGCAGAGGGATGGATGCGGCTTCCGCAAGCGGCTCTGGCTGGACAGGCGGCGGGGTCAATTCGGCCGCCTTTTGGGCTTCTGCCCGGATTTGCAACTGGCTAAACTCGGCTTCTTTCGCGATCAGCTTGGCCTCAAGCAATTCCACTTGTTGTCTGGTCTTCTGCCATTCCAGGCTTTGCTGTTCCAGTTCCGCGAGCCGCGCCGATTGGGCGGCATGTTTTTCGAGAATTTCGGCGCTCTGCTGCTCCAGGCCGGCTATCTGCCGGGTTTTCTCGGCCAGCGTATTTTGCAAGGCGTCGGCCACCGCTTCCTTTTCAACGCGCTTGCCGATTTCCGCCTGATAGGATTGCTGCAATTCGGCCTTGGCCTGCTGCTCTGAACGTAAACGGCCGGCCAGTTGAGCAAGCACCCGGTCATGCTGCTGCCACAATGCGTCGGCTTCCGAGTCTTCGCCGGCAGGCAATGCCTGTTCGCCCAACTCAAAACCCGTGGTCAATGCTTGCATCGTGCCCGCAATCTGCTGATTGCGCTGTGCAAGCCGCTCTTGCAGACCGGCTGCAAGTTGTTGCGACTGTGCCAGCTCATTCGACAGTTCAACGCGCGCCTTTTCGCTGGCGACCGCCTTTCTTTTGATGGGAATGCTCTTGATGCTGCCAACAATCATCGCCAGCAAAACGGTCGCGGCGACCAAGGCGGCCGCATACGCCGGATTGGCAAGCGTCAGTTGCGCCCACTCTAATAGCATGGTTTTTATGATGGGTAAGTATTCTTGCATAACTATTTCCTCAGTTTAACGAGTGTTCATGTGTAGCGGATTGGGGTATTTATTTTTTATTCTTCAATACCCTACACATCGATTTATAGCGAAAGGATTGCGCAAGAACTCTCTGCCCCTGGGTGCAACCTGCCGATCCGCTTTTCGATTATTGTACTTAATTAAGCGATCGTAATGTGTATTCATCATCTCATCGGCAACCCCTTAAGCATGGTCAATCCTCCTTGTATACCATACATTTATGCAATACATCAATGATTTAGCCGTTTTCTTCGGTACAAAGCCCGCGCCGATACCGCGGCAACTACGACACGCGGCCACCCTTATTTGACAAACCGCCCGGCACGAAGTAGATTTCTGTCATTTTATAATCCTTGCAAGCCGAGCCCCGTTAAAACCATGATTTCAGAACATCGCGCAGAGCATCTATTTGAAGGCCCGATTGCGGAGGAATACGAGATGCTGACGCGGATTTGTCCGGCCGCGGCGGAGTTGAGCCGGCGCGTCGGCCAATGTGTCGGCGACTGGGCGCCTCCCTACCCCCTGGAACAATTGCATCTGCTCGAAATCGGCTGCGGCACCGGCATCACTACCGCCGGCCTGTTGGCGAGCCGCGAGGATGCGCTGATCGAAAGCGTCGATAATGCCCCCGCGATGCTGTCGCAGGCGCGGCAAAATTTGGCCGCGGCGCTGGCGGCGAAGCGGCTGCGACTGATCGAAAACGATGCGCTATCGCATTTGCGGGAAATTCCGGACGCCTCGGTTGACATCGTCGCCAGCGCCTATACAGTGCATAATTTTCTGCACGGCTACCGCCGACGGGTGCTGGAGGAAGCGCTGCGCGTGCTCAAACCGGGCGGCCTGTTCGTGAACGGCGATCGTTATGCGGTCGACGATGCGGCGGAGCATCTCAAAAATACCCAGGAAGAGGTCAAGGGCTATTTCCGGGTATTTACCGAAATCAACCGCCCCGACCTTCTGGAACAGTGGATCGTGCATCTGTTCAGCGATGAATCCGAGGAGCACATCATGCGCCTTCGGCCTGCGCTGGACGCCATGACCGAGATCGGCTTTCAAAACGTCAGCCTGCATTATCGGGACGGCGTCAATGCGTTGATCAGCGCGACTAAATCCTCGCTTATTGCTGCGGCACCGTAATATGCAGCGGCAGGGCATAATCGATACGCTCCACATCGGTGACAGCGGGATCGTTCAGAGAGACCGGATAGACGGTCACCTCGCCGCCAAAACTACAGGATGATGGGGCCTTATAATAGCTTTCTAAAATTTTCGTTTCCTTGCTGGTGAAAGGCACGTAATACAGGTCATCGCTTGCGGTCAGGGTGTTGCCGCCCGAGGTGAACACTTCGCCGGGCATCGCGCTGTTTTCCTGGCCGTTCGGCATCACAGCATCATCTTGCTTGGCGATATATTGTTCACCGTCGCAGATCGGATTCGCATAGCGGATCACTTTAGGCGTGATTTTGCCTGCATGATCGACCGAAAAAGCATAGCCTTGCGTGCTGAGCAGGTTGATTCTATCGACTTGTTCGCGCACGACGGTGCCGACGACCTGGTCGTTTGCGTCGACGAGAATAGGCGCTTCGAAATGATATTTCGATTCCAACGCGCTGACTTTTTCTTTCATCTGAACCAACTGGGATTCCAGTTCGACGATCCTTCCCTCCAATTCCTCGGGCGTGGCAGCCGACAGGATTCCCCATGCGGACAAGGCGACCAGAGCCAATAAAATAATACTAAAAATCATTATTTTATGCATAGTTTAGAGCTCCAAATTAATTGAACTTTGGTAACATATCAGATTAATTCGGCGCTGAATATTCGTATGATTACGAGTCTTCAGCCAGTTATTCGCAACATTGCTTGAAGGTCCACCGAATGAGTCCCACGATGCGCCGCCTGGAATCGATCGACATGATGCGCGGATTTGTGATGGTGTTGATGGCATTGGATCATACCCGCGATTATTTCTCGAATGCGCCGTTTGATCCGGTCGATCTAAGCCAGACCAGCGCCGCCTATTTTCTGACGCGCTGGATCACTCACCTCTGCGCGCCGACGTTCATGTTATTGGCCGGCGCCGGGGCGTTTTTGTCCACCCACCGCAAAAACCTGATGCCAGGACAGCTCTCTGTTTATCTCGCCAGCCGCGGGCTGTGGCTGGTCGTCTTGGAATTGACGCTGGTGCGTTTCGGCTGGACATTCAATTGGGATTACAGTTATGCGATCGGCCAGGTGATCTGGGCGCTGGGCTGGTCGATGCTCGCGCTGGCCGTTCTGGTCTTGCTGCCGCGGTGGGCGATTGCGGTTTTTGCCGTGCTGCTGATCGCCGGCCATAATGCGTTCGACGGCATCCCTGCCGATAACCGACAGCTTTCGGGCTGGCTGTGGATTTTCCTGCATCAGCCGGGCACGATCGAGTATTGGCCCGGCCATGTCTTGAATTTATTCTACCCGCTGATTCCCTGGATCGGCGTGATGGCCGCGGGATATTGCCTGGGCCCCGTGTTTCTCGAGCCGAACCGGCAAACGATCCTGTTCTGGCTGGGGCTGTTTGGCATCGCGCTGTTTTTGCTGCTGCGCCTTGGCAATCTGTACGGCGACCCTCACCCTTGGGCACCGCAAAAAAACGGGCTGTTCACGCTGTTTTCGATAGTGAACTTTCAAAAATACCCACCCTCGTTGCTGTATTTGCTGATGATGCTGGGCCTGATGTTTATCGGACTGGCGCTGTTCGAGGGCTGCCTGCTGCGCCTCATCCGGCAACCTTTGTTGACTGTCGGCAAGGCACCGTTATTTTTCTATCTGCTGCATATTTACCTGATCCACGGCGCGGCGCTGGCCGTGACCCATCTCAGAGGACTGCCGGTCGCCTGGCTGTTTGCCGGTACCGCCGCGCATCCTTTTCCGGCAGTGCCTGCGCCCGAATACGGCTACGATTTGCCGGTAGTCTATGGTATCTGGCTGGCGGTACTCGTGCTGCTGTATCCTTTCTGCCTTGTCTTTGCGCGGATTAAACAACGCTACCGGCATGTTGCCTGGTTGAGCTATTTGTAATCGCTAAGCATGATCTCCAGCAAGTCTGGCATTTCTAAAAAAGCCCCCCGGCAACGACAATGCGCTGCCAGGAGGAAGGGGCGTTTCTTAGTTTATTTGGCGGAATGCTCGGCGGCTTCCTGGGTTTTCATGTGTGCGGCTTCTGAAGCTTTGCTGGCATTCTCAGCATGCTTCTTCGCTTCTTCATGTTTGCCGGCCTTGTGTTGTGTGGCAGCCGCTTTGTGGTGCTGTGCAACTTCCTCATGGGCTTTGGCGGCTTCCTCGTGTTTTGCAGCCGCCTGATCCGTTGCGGCAAATGAGGAAAAGGAGATGGCGGTCGCCATGAATATTGTGCCAATGATCTTTAACATAAATGACTCCTGAATAATGCAAGATAAGGCGAATCGAACCCAAATTGGGCCATCGATTTTGTCGTGGATGTCGAAAACATTTTCCCGACAATCAGGACATACATTAATCGTGCCATAAGATCTTTAATTTTCTATTTATTTGAAAATAATCATATTTTATGAAAATCATCCATTTAATTTTTGGTAAGAGCATGTAGGGTTAATGGTTGAAAAACCCTATCAAGTTGGTGGTTATACCCCAAATTTATTGGCCTCTTTACTTTTCCGCCAATGTCGTATTTACGTCTCTTCCGGCTGCCCTTTTTATAGCCGCTTTTATATAGTTTGAACTCAAAACCACGCTACGAATTTATTCTTACGCTCGCTGCCGCAATGGGTTTATTTCCCCCATCCCGGCGCATATGAACCGGAATCTCGCCCCCTCTCCATTTAGAAATCCCTTTTTATTTATAAGGTAAAGGTCTATTAACAAGGGTTTATGCTAATTTCAGAGCGCAGGAAAAAGTTGGCATGAATTGTGGTTTGTTCACCGAAGCGGCTTTGCGCCCTCCGGTCGGTCCCTCTCTCGATCCAGCATAAAACTTATTGCCGGGTTGCCGAATAGACCGACTTGGCTGTGGCGATCGAGGTAATCAGCCGGCTATGGAGCATGCAGCAAAGGCACGACAAATTGTGCCGCATCACTTTGCGATCTTTGGGATTAAGATTTTGGCAACCCGCCGAGCATTTTTGCGCCGATGACCATTGTCATGATTTTCAATTTGCTGCTTTCGCGAAACTTTATCGTTCTTGTAGACAGGATGAATTGAATGGGAGATTTTATGGTTGGGCTATCCGTATTGCCTGGTAGAAGACCTGATTTCGTCAGGGCGAAATCTTATTTTTTGACGGGATTATTGATGCTATCAACGGCATTGACATTCTCGATACATGAAGCACAGGCGGTACCCAGTTTCGCGCGTCAAACCGGAATATCGTGCTCGGGTTGTCATACCCAATCATTCGGCCCGAATCTGACCCCGATGGGGCGCGATTTCAAGCTGAACGGCTATACGATGAGTACCGGCTCCGATGCCAACTCGAAACTGCCGCCGATCAGCGCGATGGTGGTCGGCTCTTTCACGCATCTCGACAATAAGCTGCCGGAAGCCCCCCCCGGCCATCATACCAACAATAACGCCTCTTTCGATGAAGCCAGCCTGTTTTATGCGGGCAAGGTGTATTCCAAGTTGGGCGCCTTTGTCCAGTTAACCTATAACGGCATTGAAAATATTCTGGAGCTTGACAACACCGATATCCGTTTGTCCGATAAAGTGAAACTCGGCGATCAGGACTTTGTTTACGGCTTATCCTTCAACAACAGTCCGACCACCCAGGACTTATGGAACACCACCCCGGTGTGGGGCTACCCTTACGCGTCATCCGAGCTGACCAACACACCCGGCGCATCGACACTGATCGAAGGCGGTCTGGCGCAAAATTCGGGCGGCGCGACGGCTTATATGATGTGGAACAATCTGCTCTATCTGGAAGCCGGCGCCTATGCTTCGTTTTCGACCCAGTTTCAGCGCAATGTCGGCATCGCGGAATCGGCGGCCGCGGATAAAATCGACGGCGGCGCCCCCTACTGGCGAATCGCCCTGCAACATCAGCTCGGCGGCCATTATTTCTCCCTGGGAACCTTCGGTTTGCGTGCCAATATCGTTCCGGGCCGCGATCATTCTTTGGGTCTAAACGAATATTCGGACTTGGGTGTCGATGCGAACTATCAATTTTTGGGTTCCAGCAAGCATATCTTCGAATATAAAGCCTCTTACATCCGGGAGGATCAAAAGCTTGGTTCTGGCTTTTTGGCCGGAGGAAACGCCGCGAATATGAACAATCGGTTGTTTTCCCTGCATTCGAATGCCTCCTATACCTACGATCAAACCTACAGCGTCAATCTGGGCTACTTCAGAACCACCGGCTCACACGATACGCTGCTTTATGCGAGCAACACAGCGATGAAACCGAATAGCGAAGGTTTCATCGCCGAACTGGATTATGTCCCTTTCGGTAAATCCGACTCGACTCTCTCGCCTTGGCTGAACTTGCGTTTCGCCTTGCAATACACGGGTTACACCAAATTTGACGGCGCCCAGTACAACTATGACGGCTCGGGCAGAAACGCGAGCAGCAATAACACGTTATTCTTGAACGGCTGGCTGATTTTCTAAACCTACTTTTCGCCCATATCCGACGTCAACAGGTTTTTGACGTCGGAACGAGCCGCCTTTTTTATTACCCATAATTTTTTCAGATAGTCATCTGAAAAAATCCCTACGCCGGGCTTTTCTCGACCATCGACCATGAAACAGCCAATGGCGCAGCTCGCATAAAAACTTATTTATCCGCACATTCGTCACATCGAGGCTCATCATGGCAGAATCTTATATTAATCGAACCGAAAGTGACCGGCGCACCGGGGCTTATCGACGTTTCAGAGATATTTCGGTCAGCGAAAGAATTCTGAATACCGCTTTTTTGCTGACCATTGGAATCGGTTACCTGGTCGCGCTCGCGAATATGTATTACACGCATCAGGGACGCGACGGCAAGGCCGGCTTATCGATTGACGACGTGATGATTAATTATCACGGTTCGCACGACCAGACCCGCTTGGGCTCGGCGATCAAGGGCATCATGGAACCGAACTTGAAATATAAAAACGATAAGGATGTGATACTGCAATGGATACAAAATGGCGCCGAGGAAGCGGAATATAACGAACGCATCGCGCCGATCCTAAACCGCGACTGCATCAAATGCCACACGCCGGCTGTCAATCCGTCATTGCCTGATTTGACCCATTACGCGGTCGTCGCGCAAGTCGCCCATGCCGGCGGCGCGACGCTGCCTTTTCTGATCCGGGTTTCGCATATCCATCTGTTCGGCATCGCCTTCATCCTGTATTTCATCGGCAAGATATTCCTGCTTTGCGACATGAACGTGATCATAAAAAGAATCGCGGTCGTCATTCCTTTTGCCGCGATGCTGTTGGACGTAATGTCGTGGTTCGTCACCAAAGCCTTTCCCGCTTTTGCCTACGTGGTCGTAGCCAGTGGCGCGTTGATGGGCCTCTCGATGGGCATGCAAATCCTGGTCAGCGTTTATCAGATGTGGTTTTACTCCGAAACAAAAAGCGGATCGCAGAACTGATAATCGCCTACACGTGATGATGTATGCGGTCGGATGGATAGCAATGTAAGCTTGCTTGCAGGATTTTCCAATCTGTTGCAGCTAATTAATCCGGTCTCGGCCTGAACTATCCCATGAGTGTGTTTTCTAATTGGCTGAAAGTTTACCCCAGCGTATTGGGTTTTGGGTAGCAAGATATCCTTGGGAAAAAGCGATCCCATTGCGAGTTGCCCGCAAAAGGTGACGACTACGGCCAGCGGCGCTGAGCACGACTGCAATCAGGCTGATCGATTGTTGCGCTGGAGGGGAGTCAGTTATAGGCATCCATTGACATAAAAGAGAGTTTTATGCAAAACAGCCTAATTTCTCAACCTTCGGATCGACGCCAATGAACCGTTTCGGGGCCGGATGCGTATATTGCGCCGTGATCAGGTACGTTTTTTTCGCAGGTGTTCTGGCGATCGTTTCGAGCCCAATCGCTCTGGCAAAGGACACTGCCGCGCCGCTGAATTATTTTTTGCACAGCGCAGGCCCCGCTTCGTCGCCTACGATGGTTTTGGGATGGGTTTTGACGACTGTCGTGGCAGCGGTCTTCCTGATCATCACGTTGCTGCTGACCGTCGCCTTGCTCCGCAAACGGACTGTTGAAGATCCCCAGGCAATCGGCCCGGAGAATCAGGGCATGGCATGGATTTATATTGGGACGGGCGTCTCTTCGTGCATCTTGTTCGCGCTCGTTATCTATGTACTGATCACCTTAAACACGATCGCCAATCCAACGCGCACGCCGGCACTGACGCTGACGGTCACCGGCTACGACTGGTGGTGGAAAGTTGAGTATGAAGAAAACGACGCAGCCCGCTACTTTGCGACTGCCAACGAGATTCACATCCCTGTCGGCGAGCCCGTTCTGATCAAATTAAAAAGCGCGGATGTCATTCATGCCTTTTGGGCGCCGCTGTTAGCCGGAAAAACGCAGATGATTCCCGGCTTGGTCAATCGGCAGTGGCTCGAAGCCGATGTCGAAGGAATCTATCGCGGACAATGCACGCAGTATTGCGGCCTGCAACATGCGCATATGGGATTCGAGGTCGTCGCGCAAAATCCGGCCGACTTTCGAAAATGGCAGGACGAACAGAGAAGAGACGCCGAACCGTCTTCAGCGCTTGAGGTAAATACAGGCAAAGAATTTTTTATGGCGCATTGCTCCGGTTGCCATTCGATCCGGGGCATCGGGA
>Ga0208884_100355_pt1 | contig 18391 bp, 20 predicted proteins | sample LakWasMet68_HOW9_2_FD_183898 | JGI IMG/M metagenome (GOLD analysis project Ga0208884, IMG submission 183898) | Freshwater sediment methanotrophic microbial communities from Lake Washington under simulated oxygen tension - Sediment Metagenome... | ecosystem: Environmental > Aquatic > Freshwater >... | reverse complement strand
TACTGCTCCACCGGGTACTTGGCATCGATGGGCAGCCACACGGGTGTTTCGTGCGACTTGCCGGGCAGGCGGATCGCGTATTCGACCATTTCATCGCTGTCCGGCACCGTCTTGACGTTGCGGCCAAACTGATCGGGAGTGAGCACGTTGTCGATGATGGCGCCCAATTGCATCTCGCCCCAGGTACCGCGCGACTTCACGTTCGTCATCACGCGCTTCAAGTCGCCCACGCTGCCGGCCAGGGTCTGCATCTCGCCCAGCCCCTTGTGCACCTGCTCCAGCCGGTCGCTCACCAACTTGAAGGATTCGCCCAGGCGCTGCTCCAGCGTGGCGTGGAGCTTTTCGTCCACCGTGCGGCGCATCTCCTCCAATTTTGTCGAGTTGTCGGTCTGGATGGCCGCCAGGCGCTCGTTCAGCGCCGTGCGCAACTGTTCGGCGCTTTGCTGGCTGCCCTGCACCAGGCCGCTGAGCTGCTGGTGCACCGATTCCTGCAGGAACGAGAACTGCGTGCGCAGCTGCTGGCTGTTGTCAGCGAGCTGGTCGCGCAGCGTGTTTGCCATGCCCAGCAGTTGGGTGTGGATGTCGGCCTTGAGCGAATCGAGCGACTGGCGCGTGGCCTGGGTCAGCGCCTCGAAGCGCTCCTGGATGCGCTCTTGCGCCTGCGCGCTGCTGTGCGCCAGCGCCTCGCGCGACTTGACGCTCTCGGCCGCCAGTGCACTGGTGGTCGCCACCAGTTCGGTGCGAAACGCCGCCAGCGTGCTCGCCAGTTCACCGCGCGCTGCGCGCGATTCGCCGACGGCCTGTGCCAATCGCTCATCGACCGCCTGGCGCAAGGATTCCTGCGCCGCCTGCGTGGTCTGGGTCCAGCCGCGCAGTTGCTGGCCCATGGCGTGCAGCGCACCGTCGTTCTTGGCAACCGCCCATTGCGTGGCCTGGGCGCTTTGCTCCAGTGCGTGCAAGCGCGCCAGCCACTCGGGCGGCAACTCAACGCGCGGCTGGCGCAGCAAGAGCAGCAACACAAGTACCAAGAGCCCAACCAGAGCCCCCAAGATGAGCCAAGTCTCCATGCTCATTTACTATACTTTCAATAGCTGTAAACGCTTATAGATAAAGCGCTAGAGGCCAATTTTACTTGTATTTTGATGGGCAGGCACGTTGATGGCGCTGGGCAGGGCTTGCCCCGCAAAAAAAGCCAGCAGGTTGTCGGCGGCCTTGTTGGCCATGGCGCGTCGCGTAGCAAGCGTGGCGCTGGCGATGTGCGGCGTGAGCACCACGTTGGACAGTGCCAATAGATCGGGGTGCACTTGCGGCTCGCCCTCAAACACATCCAAACCGGCGGCGGCAATGCGGCGCGCGCGCAGGGCTGCGGCCAGGGCCACATCGTCCACGATGCCACCGCGTGCAATGTTGACCAGTGTGGCCGTGGGCTTCATGCGCGCAAGCTCGGCCGCGCCCATGGCGTGGTGCGACTCTGCGCTGTAGGGCAGCACCAGCACCAGGTGGTCGCTCTGGGCCAGCAGCTCGTCCTTGCTGACGTACTGCGCAGCGCACTGCGCCTCCAGCGTGGGCGCCAGGCGGGAGCGGTTGTGATAGATCACCCGCATGCCAAAGCCGTGCGCCCCGCGCCGGGCAATGCCCTGGCCGATGCGGCCCATGCCCAGGATGCCCAGGGTGCTGCCGTGCACTTCGGCGCCAGCAAACAGGTCATAGCGCCACTGGGTCCAGCGCCCGGCGCGCAGGAAATGCTCGGCCTCGGTCATGCGCCGTGCCGTGGCCATGAGCAGCGCAAAACCGAAATCGGCGGTGGTTTCGGTCAGCACATCGGGCGTGTTCGTGCCCTGCACGCCAGCGGCGTTCATCGCATCCACATCGAAATTGTTGAAGCCCACCGCCATGTTGGCCACCACCCGCAGGTGTGGGCAGGCCGCCAGCAGCGCGGCGTCGATGCGCTCGCCGCCGGTCGTCAGCACGCCATCCTTGTCGGCCAGCCGGCGCGCCAACTCGGCCGGCGACAGGACCTGGTCCTCCTCGTTGGCTTCGACATCCAACGCAGCACGCAGGCGCTCCAGCACCTCGGGAAACACGGCCCGGGCGACAAGAATGCGGGGGCGCTCCATCAGAACCATATGAACGTGATCACGACAAACAGCGGCACCAGGATGCCCCCGGACCACAGCATGTAGCCAAAGAAGCTGGGCATCTTCACGCCGCGGTCCTCGGCAATCGCCTTGACCATGAGGTTGGGCGCGTTGCCGATGTAAGTGTTGGCACCCATGAACACCGCACCGGCCGAAATGGCTGCCAGCGTCGGGGCCAGCGTCGTCATCAGCGTGACCGGATCGCCACCAGCGGTGTTGAAGAACACCAGATAGGTCGGGGCGTTGTCGAGGAAGGACGAAAGCGCACCCGCAGCCCAGAAATACATGGCAGGCAGCGGCGTACCGTCTGGACCCGTTACCGCTCTGACGATGGCACCAAACGGTCCGTCCACTCCGGCCTTGAGCATGGCGATCACGGGAATGATGGTGAGGAAGATGCCGGCGAACAGCTTGGCCACCTCCTGCATGGGCGCCCAGCCGAATTGGTTGGCGTCATGCACGCGCGCAGGGGTCAGCCAGAGTGAAAGGCCCGTTACCACCAGCAAGCCGACGTCGCGCACGATGCCTGGCAGGCCCACTTCGGTGCCAGCGATATGGAATACCACCGGCGATTTCCAGAAACCGCTCAGCAGCACCAACGCCACCACGGTGCCCAGCAAGGCAAAGTTGACCTTGCCGTCAAAACCGATGCCGCGCGTGTCGGGAGTGGGATCGGCAGCCATGGTTTCGCCGATCTTGTGGAAAAACCAGCTGTCAATGGCAAAGAACAGCGCCAGCAGCACGCCTATCAGGAACAAGGTTTCCGGAAAGATGTGGCTCACGGTCCAGAAGAAATCGACGCCCTTCAAGAATCCGAGGAACAGGGGCGGGTCGCCCAGAGGCGTGAGCGAGCCACCGGCGTTGGAGACAATGAAGATGAAGAACACCACCACGTGCGCCTTGTGCGCGCGGTTGTCGTTGGCGCGGATCAGGGGACGAATGAGCAGCATGGACGCGCCGGTGGTCCCCATGAAACTCGCCAAGACCGCACCAATCGCCAAAATGGCGGTATTGAGCAGGGGATTGCCGTGCAAATTGCCCCGGATATAGATGCCGCCGGCCACGGTAAACAGCGCCGTCAGCAAGATCACGAACGGCAGGTATTCGGCCAGCAGGGCATGCACCAGGCTGACCCCGGCCGCGCCGCCGCCAAACGCAAGTGCAAACGGGACAAGAAACGCCAAGCCCCAGGCCGCAGTTACCTTGCCAAAGTGGTGGTGCCAGAAAATGGGCACCAGCAGCGGCATCAGCGCAATCGAAAGCAGAAGGCCGGCGAAGGGCACGCCCCACCACAGAGCCAGGGCAGCGCCGTCGATGTCGGCCGCACGGGCCAGTGTCGGAAGCACGAGCAGCGCCAGCAAAGCGCACCTGCGCAGAAATTTCATCGGTCAGTCTCCATTTGTCTTTTTTAAAACCTCTGCCCGTGCGATCGCTCGCAGGGCTGCCCCTGTGCCAAGTGTAGGCGGCCGACGCTGAATACCGCCTTTCAGGCAACTGTCAGCGGCTCCAGCACAGCCCGCAAAAGTGCGGGCAACACGGCAGGGCGGCGCGATTCCCGGTCTACATAGACGTGGATGAAATGACCGGCCGCCGCCGTCAGCGGCTCCCCCTGCGCAAACAGGCCGACCTCGTAGCGCACGCTTGAGCTTCCGACGCGGGCCACTCGGATCCCGGCATCAATCTGCTGCGGAAACGCCAGTGGCGCAAAATAGTTGCACTGGGTCTCGATGACCAGGCCGATCGTGTCTCCGGCGTGGATGTCGAGCGCTCCCGCTTCAATCAAATGCGCATTGACCGCGGTATCGAACCAGCTGTAATAGACGACATTGTTGACGTGGCCGTACACATCGTTGTCCATCCAGCGCGTGCTGATGCTGCGAAAGACCCGGTACGCACTGCGCCGCTCAGGCGCCGCGCGGGAAGGAGAGGCGTTGGAACTCATGGGGCGACATTCTGCCAGCCACCTTTTTGGCGCAGGCGGCAAGGGTTTTGCGCCTCCTGGAACTCACTCAGGTGTTTCAGTATGTTGCAATGCAGCAAAAATACTTGCATTTGTACGGGATCACCCTAAAATAATGCTCATGCTGCACTGCAACATACCATCCGGAATGACCAGCGCAGATATTTCAAGTCCCGTTTTTGCCGGGCTTTTACATCTACTGGAGAACTGACATGTCCCTGACCCCTGAACAAATGCTCGCCGCCCACAAAGCCAACATTGAAACCCTGTTTGGTCTGACCAACAAGGCCTTCGAAGGCGTGGAAAAGCTGGTGGAGCTGAACCTGACCGCTTCGCGCGCTGCTTTGACCGAAGCCGCCACCCACACCCGCGCTGTTCTGAGCGTGAAAGACGCACAAGAACTGGTGGCCCTGCAAGCCAGCCTGTTCCAGCCTTTGGCTGAAAAGGCTGCTTCCTACAGCCGCCACCTGTACGACATCGCTTCGGGCACCAGCAATGAATTCGGCAGCGCGGTACAAGCCAAGACGGCCGAAGCCCAAAAGAACTTCACCGACCTCGTCGAGACCGCTTCCAAGAACGCACCTGCTGGTTCGGAAACCGCCGTTGCTGTGATGAAGAGCGCTGTCTCTGCCGCCAACAACGCTTTTGAATCGGTTCAAAAGGCCGTCAAGCAAGCAACCGACGCTGCCGAAGCCAACTTCAACGCCGTCGCCGCCACCGCTGCAGACGCTGCCAAGTCGGCTGCACCCCGCAAGCGTTAATTTGCATCGGGCGGCGCACGCGCCGCTGCGATCTGCACCAAAGGCCCGACATGTCGGGCCTTTTTTTCGTCTGGCGCTTTTCTGCCACCTGCTTCAATCCATCGGAAGGCCAGAATCCATCATTTATGGATAGGAATGCGTCGCGTTTGCGTTATCATCCAAATTCTTCCTTGCACGAGAAATCATGATGTCCTTTACCGCGCTCAACCGCTGGATCGCCCCCCTGATGGTGTTGGCCAGCCTGGCTGTTTCTGCCCACGCCGAAGAAGCCGTGCTCAACCTCTATTCCGCACGCCACTACGCTACCGACGAAGCCCTGTACGCCGGCTTCACCAAGGCCACCGGGATCAAGGTGAATCGGGTGGACGCTGACGACGCCGGCATCATCGCGCGCCTCAAGGCCGAAGGCGAAGCCTCCCCGGCCGACGTGATCCTGCTGGTGGACGCAGCACGCCTGTACCGCGGCGAAAAGGACGGCCTGTTCAAGCCCATTCAGTCAAAGGCGCTCCATAGCGCCATTCCAGAAAACCTGCGCAGCCAGCCCACGGCCGACGGGGGTATTTCGTGGTTTGGCTTATCAACCCGCGCCCGCATCATTGTCTACAACAAAGTCAAGGTGCAGCGGGACGACGTTGATACCTATGAAGAACTGGCCGACCCCAAGAACAAGGGCAAGCTGTGCATTCGCTCGGGCTCGCACCCCTACAACCTGAGCCTGTTTGGCGCAGTCAATGAGCACCTGGGTCCGGAAAAGACAGAAGCCTGGCTCAAGGGGATGGTGGCCAACCTGGCCCGCGCCCCCAAGGGCGGCGACACCGACCAGATCAAGGCCGTGGCTTCGGGCGAATGCGAGATCGCCGTGACCAACAGCTACTACCTGGCGCGCTTGATGCGCTCAACCAAACCCGAAGACGTGACCGTGGCCAACAAGGTGGGCGCCGTGTTCCCCAACCAGCAGAGCTGGGGCACGCACGTGAACATTGCCGGCGGCGCGGTGGCACGTTATGCCAAGCACCCGGAAAACGCAGTTCGTTTCCTGGAATACCTCGCCACCCCTGAGGCACAAAACTACTTTGCCAACGGCAACAACGAGTGGCCCGCCGCCAAGGGCATCCACACGGAAAACCCAGCGCTCCAAGCGATGACCGGCGGCAAACCCTTCAAGAGCGAGAACATTCCGATCAGCGCAGTAGGTGCCCACTTGGGCGCAGTACAGCAAATGCTGGACCGCGTAGGCTTCAAGTAAATCACTGGCACTTGCACAAAGGCCACCTCGGTAGAGGCGGCCATTTTGCGTCCACCCACTTCCCCCATAATTGACGTTTACGTCAACGTCACATAGAGGAGATTGGGCATGCAGATCAAGGGCAAAGTATTCATCGTCACTGGCGGCGCTTCGGGCTTGGGCGAAGGCACGGCACGGCGGTTGGCAGCACAAGGCGCCACCGTCGTGGTGGCCGACATGCAAGCAGACAAGGGCGAAGCCGTAGCAAAAGACATCGGCGGCGCCTTCGTACGCTGCGACGTCAGCAGCGAAACCGATGGTCAGGCCGTGGTGGCCAAGGCCGTATCCCTGGGCAAGCTCATGGGCCTCGTCAACTGCGCCGGCATCGCACCCGCGGAAAAAACCGTGGGCAAGAATGGCGCGCATTCGCTGGCCCTGTTCAGCAAAACCATCACCGTCAACCTCATTGGCAGCTTCAACATGATCCGCCTGGCAGCCGATGCCATGGCGAAGAACGAAGCCGAAGACACGGGCGAGCGCGGCGTGCTGATCTCGACCGCCAGCGTCGCCGCCTACGACGGCCAGATCGGCCAGGCCGCCTACTCGGCCTCCAAGGGCGGCATTGTTGGCATGACCCTGCCCATCGCCCGCGACCTGGCCCGCAGCGGCATCCGCAACATGACCATCGCCCCCGGCATCTTCGGCACCCCCATGCTGTTTGGCATGCCCCAGGAAGTGCAGGACGCCCTGGCCGCCGGCGTCCCCTTCCCCAGCCGCCTGGGCACGCCCGAGGACTACGCCAAGCTGGTGCAGCACATTATCGAGAACGACATGCTCAACGGCGAGGTGATCCGCCTGGATGGCGCCATCCGCCTGGCACCGCGCTGATCGATCGCTGGCGCTCCAAAAAGCAAAAACCCCTGTAACTCATTGAGTTACAGGGGTTTTCTTGTTACTGGCGGAGAGGGTGGGATTCGAACCCACGGTGATATTGCTACCACGCCTGATTTCGAGTCAGGTACATTCGACCACTCTGCCACCTCTCCGCTCGAAGCCTGCGATTCTAGCAGGAGATTTTGCTGCTTACGGCAGCAAAACGTCGATACCGCCCATGTACGGCCGCAGCACCTCAGGCACCTGCACCGAACCATCCGCCTGCTGGTAGTTCTAGTTCCGGCACGCTGCGCTTAACTTTCGCTCTGCGAAAGTGAGCCTGCACTGAAACCATCCGCTCATGTCGGCGCAAGCTCCGACACTCCGCCCATGTATGGGCGGAGAACGGACGGAACCTCAACGGTTCCGTCCGCACGCTGATAGTTTTCCAGCACCGCGACCAGCGTGCGCCCCACCGCCAGGCCCGAGCCGTTCAAGGTGTGCACCAGCTCGTTCTTGCCCTGCGCATTCTTGAAGCGTGCCTGCAAGCGCCGGGCTTGGAAGGCTTCGCAATTGCTAATCGAGCTGATCTCGCGGTAGTTGCTCTGGCCGGGCAGCCAGACTTCCAGGTCATAGGTCTTGGCGGCGCCAAAGCCCATGTCGCCGGTGCACAGGCTCATGACGCGGTACGGCAGGCCGAGCTTTTGCAGCACGGCTTCGGCGTGGCCGGTCATTTCTTCGAGGGCTTCGTAGCTGTGGTCAGGGTGCACGATCTGCACCATTTCCACTTTGTCGAACTGGTGCTGGCGGATCATGCCGCGGGTGTCGCGGCCGTAGCTGCCGGCCTCGGACCGGAAGCACGGCGTGTGGGCGGTGAGCTTGATGGGCAGCTGATCTTCAGCCACCACCACGTCGCGCACGAAGTTGGTCAGCGGCACTTCGCTGGTGGGAATGAGGTAGAGCGCCGCGTTGTCGGGCACGGGTTCGGCGTCTTGCCCGCCCTTCTGCGCAGCGAACAGGTCCCCCTCGAACTTGGGCAGTTGGCCGGTGCCCTTGAGCGAATCGGCGTTCACCGCATAGGGCACGTAGCACTCGGTGTAACCGTGCTCCTGCGTCTGCAGGTCGAGCATGAACTGGCTGAGCGCGCGGTGCAGGCGGGCGATCGGGCCTTTCATGACCGTGAAGCGCGAGCCCGAGAGCTTGACGCCCATGTCGAAGTCCAGGCCCAGCGGCGTACCAACATCAACGTGGTCCTTGGGCGCAAAGTCGAAGCTGGGCGGGGTGCCCCAACGGCGCACTTCCACGTTGCCCGCTTCGTCGGCGCCGACCGGCACGCTGGCGTGCGGCAGGTTGGGCACGGCCAGCAGCAGGGCTTGGATCTCGGGCTGGATCTGGTCGAGGCGCGCGGCCGACTGCTCCAGCTCGGCTTTGAGCGCCCCAACCTGGGCCATCACGGCATCGGCGCTCTCGCCCTTGGCCTTGAGCTGGCCGATCTGTTTGGACAGCTGGTTGCGCTGCGCCTGCAGTTCTTCGGTTCGCGTCTGCAGGGTCTTGCGCTCGGCTTCGAGCGCCTGGAAGGCGGCCACATCGAGAAAGGGCTGAGGACTTTTGCGGGTTTCCAGGCCGGCAATTGCGGTGGGAAGGTCTTTGCGGAGAAGGAGGATGTCGAGCATGGCAAGATTTTAGGCGGCGCCCGCCTGAAGTCGGGGCGGCAGATGCCGATAACATGGAGGCCGACGCATCCCGCGTGCAGGAGAGCGCCATGTTTTTTGTTTTTGGTCCTTCAGGGCAGATGTACCGTGGCGGCCCCGAGCAGCTCTCGCGCATTGCGTCCGTGCGCCGGGTGCGGCGCCCGCAGGCGCTGCGTGCCACCGGCCCGCGCGGGACGGCGCAGGCGGAAACCGTGACGCCCGCCGCCTACGACAGCGCCTTTGGCAGCCTGCGGGCGCAGGGCGCCGTCAGTGCCTATGCGCAAACCGATCAGGGCCCAAGCGTGGCGCGCCAGCCGCTGACTCTGGTGCGTGACGTGATGACCCGCGGCGCACTCACTGTTGCGCAGGGCGCACTGGTCAGCGAAGCCTGGAGCCTGCTGGCCCAGCATGGCGTGGGGCAAGCTCCAGTGGTTGATACGCTGGGCCGCGTCATCGGTCTGCTGCTGCGCGCCGACATGGTGCCGCTGGAGCTGATTCCGCAACCTGGCGGCGTGCCGGCCGCGATTGCGCGCGCGCGCCGGCTGGTGGACGAGGTGATGATCTCGCCCGTACCCACGGCGGCGGCAGGCACAGGCCTGCGCCGCGTGGCATCGGTGCTGCTGGACACCGGCCTGCCCGGGCTGCCGGTGACCAATGAGCTTGGGTTGCTGGAGGGCTTTATCTCGCGCACCGACATCCTGCGCGCGGTGGCGGCGGACCCGCCGCTGGATCTGTGGACCTAAAAAGGCAAAACTTTAGACAAAAACAGGATCTAGCGCTTACCCCATAAGCGTTAGAAGCTATCAAAACAATAGTATCTAGACCTCTTCACCAGCCTCGGGCACCACGCCGTCCATGCGCAGGCCCTTGGGAAGCGGGAACTTGATGGACTCCTGAATGCCGCTGAGTGTGCGGACCGACACCGCGCCCAAGGCCTTGATGCGCCCGATCACTTCGGCCACCAGCACTTCGGGCGCCGAGGCCCCAGCCGTCAGGCCCACGCGAGCGATCCCGGTGAACCATGCGGGCTGCAATTCCTCGGCACTGTCGACCATGTAAGCGGTGGTGCCCAGGCGCTCGGCCAGCTCGCGCAGGCGGTTGCTGTTGGAGCTCGTCGGGCTGCCGACCACGATCACCAAATCCACTTGGCGGCTCATCAGCTTGACGGCGTCCTGGCGGTTTTGCGTGGCGTAGCAGATGTCCTGCTGCTTGGGTTCGCGCACCTGCGGGAAGCGCGCGCGCACGGCGGCCATGATTTCGGCGGCGTCGTCCACCGACAACGTGGTCTGCGTGACCACCGCCAATTTTTCCTGCTGTGCGGGCTGCACGCGGGCCACGTCCGCCACGTCTTCCACCAGGTGGATGCCACCGTCGAGCTGTCCCAGCGTGCCTTCGACCTCGGGGTGGCCCTTGTGGCCGATCATGATGAACTCGTAGCCCTCTTGCGCGAGCTTGGCCACTTCCACGTGTACCTTGCTGACCAGCGGGCATGTGGCGTCAAAAATGTGGAAACCGCGCGCCTTGGCTTCCTCCTGCACCGCTTTGCTGACGCCGTGGGCGCTGAAGATCAGGGTGGCGCCGGGCGGCACGTCGGACAACTCTTCGATGAAGATGGCGCCCTTGGCCTTGAGGTCGTTGACCACATAGGTGTTGTGCACGATCTCATGGCGCACGTAGATCGGCGCGCCAAACTTGGCCAGCGCCCGCTCGACGATTTCAATTGCCCGGTCCACCCCCGCGCAGAAACCGCGCGGCTCGGCCAGCAAGACTTCTTGCGGCAGCTTCACAACACGCCAATCACGTAGGCCTCAAAACTCACGGCGCGGCCCGCCAGCGGGTGGTTGAAATCCACAAGCAGCGCGCGCGCATCGCCCTCGCTGCCCACGCGCACCACAGCGCCAGCGTAGGTGCCGTGGCCGTCGGGGGTGGGGAACTCCACCACCTCACCTACGTGGTACTGCTCGTCGGGGTCGGCCAGGGCGTCGAGCAATTTGCCCGGCACCCACTGCTGCATCTCGGGGTTGCGCTCGCCAAAAGCTTCGCCCGCGGCCAGCTCGAATGTGGCGCGCGCGCCCTCTTGCATGCCGATGAGGCGCGCCTCCAGCGCGGGCGAGAGTTCGCTGTTGCCCAGCGTGAGCGTGGCGGGTTTGTCTTCGAACGTATTGATCACATCACCGGCCGGTCCGGCCAGGCGGTAATGCAGCGTGAGAAAGGAGCCTTGTTGAACAGTTGCCATGCGTGCCTCTATAAACTGAGGCCATTTTAAGATTTTGAAATTTCCCCTCGGGAAACTGTGCCTCCATGCCTCTCAAAGACCTGCCTGCAGACGCCCGCCCGCGCGAAAAGCTACTCGCCCGCGGCCCGGCCGCGCTCAGCGACGCGGAGCTGCTGGCGCTGCTGCTGCGCACCGGCATCGTCGGCAAGGGCGTGCTGCAACTGGCGCAGGAGCTGCTCGATGCCCCGCGCACCTGCTCAGACACCGGCCGCCTGCTGGGCGGTTTTGGCGGCATCGCCGGCCTGCTGCACGCCGGCACGGCAGACCTCTCTCGCATCAAGGGCCTGGGGCCCGCCAAACGCGCCGAACTGGTGGCGGTGCTCGAACTCGCCCGGAGGGCGCTGGCCCAGCAATTGCGTGAGCGCGAGGTCTTCGATTCGCCTGATGCGGTGGGCCACTTCCTTCAGCTGCACCTGGCGGCCAAGGGCCATGAGGTGTTTGCCGTGCTGTTTCTCGACAGCCAGCACCGGCTGATTGCTCTCGAAGAGCTGTTTCGCGGCACGCTCACGCAGACCAGCGTCTACCCGCGCGAAGTGGTGCTGCGCGCCCTGCACCACCAGGCTGCCGCCGTGGTGCTGGCGCACAACCACCCCAGCGGCAGCGTGCAACCCAGCCGCGCCGACGAGGCGCTGACGCAAACCCTCAAAAGCGCCCTGGCGCTGGTGGATGTGCGGGTGCTGGACCACGTCATCGTCGCGTCCGGCCAGTGGCTGTCGATGGCAGCCAAAGGGCTGGTGTGAACAGGGCGCGCGCGCGTTTTTTTGGCCTGGCATCGCTTGGGCCCCTGGCGCGCCACCTGCGCGAACAGCAGGCGCTGCGCGCGGCAGAGGAGCAGGCAGCGCGCGAAGCCGCCGCCCGGCGCGAGGCAGAGCGGCAGCTCTTCTCGCGCAGCGTGGGCGCGGTGACTGCGCTGCGCCGGCACAACCGCGCGCACCACGCGCCCGACTTGCCCGAGCCCCTGCCGATGCAGCACTGGCTGGACGAGGCGCGCGTACTGCGCGAAGCCATGAGCGACGAATTCGATGTGAGCACCCTGCTCGACACCGACGACCAACTGAGCTTTCGCCGACCGGGGATTGGTACCGACGTGACCGCACGCCTGCGCGCGGGCCACTGGAGCATTCAGCGCCAGCTTGATCTGCACGGCCTGCGCGTCGACGAGGCGCGCGAAACGCTGGGCGAGTTCATCCGCCAGGCAAACAAGGGCGGCCTGCGCTGCGTGCGGGTGGTGCACGGCAAGGGCCTGGGCTCACCGGGAAAGAGCCCAGTCCTGAAGGGCCGTGTGCAACGCTGGTTGGTGCAAAAACGCGAAGTGCTGGCCTATGTGCAAGCGCGGCCGGCCGAGGGCGGCGCCGGCGCGCTGGTGGTGCTGCTGGCGCCGGCGGAGCGCAAGTCTGGTTAGCACGTTTCAATCAAGCGTTGCGCTATTCATTCCTTATCGAAAGCCCCTTCTACGCCCCCGGAAACGCACGGGATTGAGGACATCTATACGCGCAGTGCTCGCTGCGTCAAGTGCCCCATCTGAGCGCAAGCATGCGTCGTCAAACGGTGTTCAACGCCAGGCCGCGGAAAAATGGACGCTGCAATATCGTGCACGCGTGCAAGCTGCTCGTACGATGCATCGGCCAGCAAGGCAACCACCAGATTTTCAAGTGCGATCACGCGGATTTGCAGTTGCATCAGTTCCGCATTGGTAAGCGGCGGCGCGCCCTCCCCGAGGTTTTCTGGCTGGCCCGGGCCGGTGCCGATCAAGTGCCCACCTTCATTGTCCCAACGCGACAGCGCTGTGCGCAAGAGTTGTTCACGCTCCAGATTTTTTGATGCAGGTTGCGACATAGGCTGACTTCCAAAAAACGGCAAAACTGCCATGCCATGCCATTTTGGCTAGCTAAGCACAGCCTGTGAATCGTTTGTCGGGCGATATGGGCGCTTCTCCTACTAGACCGAACCTCTGGGATCGGGAGAATGTGCGATCAGGAGCAACCGCCCATGAACACCTTGCGAGTCAACAGCCTCAGTGCCGTTACGCGCTCGCGGCTGGCCACCGTCTCGCGGCATACGCTGCTTTTGCAGGCGGCGCAACACTTGTCCGAGACGCATATTGGCTTGGTCGTGGTGTGCGAGCCGGGCGGTGCGATGTCTGGCGTGATCGGCAAAAGCGACATCGTTCGGCAGATCGGCCATTGCGCAGGCAGCGCCTGCCACACGCTGGCCAGCGATCTGATGACGAAGAATGTCATCTCCTGCCAACCCACGGATCTGTTGTCAGACGTGCTGGACTTGATGCACAAGCACGGCCTGGTGCATCTGCCTGTACTCGATCCTGAGGGCTGCCCAGTGGGCGTGGTGAACACACGCGACGCCCTCCGCGCCTTGGTGGCCGAGGGACAGTACGAACAAGCCCAGCTGTTTGATTACGTCATGGGCGTCGGTTACCACTAACTCCGTTATGTCCAAAGCTGCACGCACCCCCCGTTCGCGCCCCGTGTTTCTGAACCTGGCGCAAATTGCCCTGCCGGTGGGCGCGCTCACCTCGATTGGCCACCGGCTTAGCGGTGTTCTGCTGGCCACAGGCGTGCCGGCGCTGCTGTACTTGCTGCAGCGCTCACTGGGCGGCGAAGCCGGTTTTGTCGAGGCCACGGCCTTGCTGAGTCAACCCCTGGTGAAGATTTTTCTGGTGGCGCTGGCCTGGGCCTTGGCGCATCACATGCTGGCCGGCATACGCCACATGCTTACCGATATGGATGTCGGCTCGGCGCTGGGCAACGCACGGCGCAGTGCCTGGGGCGTAAATCTCGCAGCCTTGGCCATCGCGGTGCTCGCAGCGGGAGCGGTGTTGTGAAGCGCGGACCCACCGGTCTGCCGGCCTGGTTGGTGCAACGCGCCAGCGCGGTGTACCTGCTGCTGTTCCTGGTGTTCGTGCTGGCGTCGTTCGCGCTTGCGCCCGTGCACAGCCAGGCTGAGTGGTTGCAGTGGCTGGCCCGCCCGGGGATGCGCCTGGCGCTGGCCGTATTTTTTGCGGCGTTGCTGGCGCACATGTGGGTCGGCTTGCGCGACGTGCTGCTTGACTATGCGCAGCCCGTCCGTATTCGCCCCTACCTGCTCATTGGGCTCGCTGCCGGGCTGTGCGGCTTGGCGGTCTGGGCGGGGTTCATATTGCTGCGCATGCCTGCTTAGGAACCCTGCAGCACCCTGCGTCCATACCCTTGCTTGGAGAGGCCACCATGCGATTTTCCATCTCACGCTACGACCCCGATCGGGACGACGGCCCCTGGCTGCAGCACTACGACATCGACCTGCAGGACAGCGACCGCATGCTGCTGGACGTCCTGCTGCGTATCAAGGAACAAGACCCCACACTGTCCATGCGCAAATCGTGCCGCGAAGGTGTCTGCGGCTCGGACGCCATGAACATCAACGGCCGCAACGGCCTGGCCTGCATCACCCGCGTGCGCGATCTCAAGGAGCCTGTCGTGCTGCGTCCCCTGCCGGGCTTTCCCATCGTCCGCGACCTGATCGTGGACATGACGCAGTTCTTCAAGCAGTACCACTCGATTCGCCCTTACCTCATCAACGACGAACCGCCCCCAGAGCGCGAACGCCTGCAATCGCCCGCCGAGCGCGAAAGGCTCAACGGAGCGTATGAGTGCATTCTTTGCGCCTGCTGTAGCAGCCAATGCCCCTCGTTCTGGTGGAACCCCGACAAGTTCGTCGGGCCGGCGGGCCTGATCCAGGCCTACCGCTTCATCTTTGATAGCCGCGACCAGGCGACCGAGGAACGGCTGGACGACCTGAACGACGCCTACCGGCTGTTTCGCTGCCGCACCATCATGAACTGCTCGGAGGTTTGCCCCAAGGGGCTGGAGCCCTCGCACGCCATCGAGAGGGTGCGGCTCAAAATGATCAAGAAAGATGGCGACAGCGGGGCGCTGCCCGTACACCCGCCGCGCCCGGTCACCTGACCGCGCAATTACGATTGGTTGCGCTGGAGTTCCAACCGCAGCCGCGCCTTGAAGCCTTTTTGCGAACTCAGCGCAATCCAGTAGTACGCACCATCCCACTCGGCCAGCGTGCCCACACCTTCGCTCCAGCGCTCGTCGGTGCACAGGTAGCGCACATTCCAGCCGTCCTGGATGGGGGTCGCCCGAAGTGTGAGGGTGTCGCGAAACAGGTACTCGCCCTCCACATGCTGGTCGAGCCAGAGCTTGTGGTCGATGGTGTAGCCCGTAGTGGAAACGGCCAGCTCCAGACTGAACACGACCGTCGTTCCCGCCGTCACCTTCTCGGTATCGAGGAACACCGAAAACAGCACGGGGGAGCGTGGAGCCTCTCGCCCGGCCTTGCCCAGGCGCAGCAGCTCGTCAAAACTGCGCATCACCGCGCTAAACGTGTCGCAGCGGCGCTCGCTGAGCGTGAAATGGTTGGCCCCGCGCGGCGCCACCGTGGCTTCGAAGTAGTAGGAAGCGCGCACTTCGTGACCCGCATCCTTGGCGCTCTGCACCGAGGGCGGCAGTGGCAGAGCATCGACCTCGAGCACGCCGTCCACGCGCAGGTCGCCAAACAGAAAACGCACCAGGTTCTGGTAGCCCTCCTCAGAGTTGACCACACCATACGGTCCGCTGTGGCTGCGGTAGGCAAAAGCACGCGGCGCGCCCTGCACTGCGGCGTTCTCGATCTGCACCAGGCCGTCACTCATCTCACCAGCCAGCGCGCGAGGCAGCCCAAATGCGGCGGCGTAGTCGCGGTAGTTGGTCCCAACAAAGCAGAAAAATCGCTGCGGGTCGAACTTGCCATCGAGTGAATCCACCCGCTCGTTCCCCGTAGGCAGGCCGAGGTACTCGGTCATAACCTTGCGGTTGAAATTGTTGATATCCCACAGACCCAGTGCCGCAGGCACGTTCAAGGCCGCCATCTCGATGCCGTTGTGCGGCGTGGCATAGGTAAACACCTTGTCCACCAGCGCGCGGTCGCCCGGAGTGCTGACGGTGTCGTTCTGCAAAAAGCAGCGGCACACCAGTCCGCCCATCGAATGCGCGACCAGATGCACCTTGAACTGGGCCAGCGCCTGCGCGTCTGCGCCGCACACCTGCGCGCGCAGCTGGACAATGAGTTCCCGCAGCCCCTGTGCCGCTGCGACGATGGACAGGGCCTTGCCGTCGCCCAGATCGTGGTCGGCACTGTCGTAATAGCGGTAGATCACGACACTGCGCGCAGGCAGCGTGCCGACGATCTCGCTGCCGTCGGCGTACACATCGCGATAGCCGCAGTCCTTCATCAGGCGCACCAGGGGCGACTCGAACACATGCCGGAGCACTTGGCCATCCCAGGCCTGGCGCAGCTTGGTGGCCCCGGTGTTGAAGCCCATGTAGGGCGACGACACAGCTTCGGCGATTTCGGCCGGGGTCATGGCGTAGCCACGCACATAGATGATCGGAAAGAACGGTGCGGACACGGCAGCCATGGCGCGACCTCCTGCTGGCGAAATGGATGGATTCAAAGCTGAGGCAAGAGAAAAGTCAAACCCGCCCATGCACTGGCTGCGGCGAATCAAGGCGCGGCAACACGGCGAACCCATGCATTGACGCAGCCGCCAGGAAGGTTCCGAGAAATCGCCTTCACGGCCGTCAAAACCGCGCGAACGGATCCACCAGCGACGCCAGCGAAGGCCCTCCCGCCTGAGCCACCGCCCCAGTCGCTCGATCGGCCCGCTCGGGCGGCTCGTCCACCGGCGTGAGCGGCAGCGGCGCCATGCTGCGGCCATAGACGCGCCGCACCCGATCTTCCAGCGTAGGGTGCGAATCGAGCCGGCCAGCGAGGCGCGCGGCCAGACCTTCGCCCCAGCGCCCGCTGGTTTCCACGTCGACCAGCAGCATGTGCTGGACGCTCGGGTGCGCCAGGCCGCTATGGCGTGGCCCTTCCTGCCCAGAACGCTCGGCCGCCTGGCGCTGGCCCATCACCTTGCGCAGCACGCCGCCCAGGCCGTTCTGGCTGCGCGTCCATTGCACGGCGCGGGCGTCGGCGAGGTATTCGCGCTGGCGTGAGACGGCGGCCTTGAGGATCTTCCCGGTGAGCCAGCCGGCCAGGCCGGCGAGCATGATGGCCGAGCCAAACCACCATGCCAGACCCCCGCGCTCGCGCATCTCGTCGCCAAAGTTGTAGACCAATTCCAGCCCGAAAACCATGCCGGCCAGCCGCATCTTCAGGCGCGTGTCGCCCTCGTGCAAATGGCTGAGTTCGTGCGCCACCATGCCCTGCATTTCTTCGCGGGTGAGGTGGTCGAGCGCACCCTGGGTGACGGCGAGTACGGCATCCTGCTCGTCCCACCCGGCGGCGAAGGCGTTGATGGCGTCCACGCGCGGCAGCACCATGATTTCTGGGCGCGGCATTTGCGCGGCAATGCACAGCTCATCGACCACGTTGGCCAGGCGCTGCTCGGCATGCGAGAGGCTGGGCCGCAGCTCGCGCGCACCGATGCGCTTGGCCAGTTTGATACCGCCGGCGCGCAGGTTCGATGTCTCGACCCACCAGCCGCCCAGCACCAACAGCAGCGAGACGCCCACGTTGGCCACCAGAAAGCCCTCAGGAAACGGCAGCCGCACCGGCAGCACCAGCGCCATCAGCCACCAGGCCAGCACCAGCGAGGCATGCACGGCCAGCACCAGCAGGGCGGTGGCGACCGCAAACGCCAGCAGCAGGCGCCGCGTTTCGCTGCGCGCGTCGTGTTGCTGGTCCCAAAAGCGCATGCCGGGAAACGTGCTTGACGTACTTAAAACTGTACGCGCGGCGCGCGGCGCTCCTCGTCGCTTTGCGTCGATGCCAGCATGGCAGCGGGCGCAAACCCGGCCAGCCGGGCGACGATGAGCGTGGGGAACTGCTGGGCGGCGTTGTTGAAGTCCAGCACCTGGTCGTTGAAGGCCTGGCGGGCAAAACCGACCCGATTTTCGGTGCTGGCGAGCTCTTCGCTGAGCTGCTGCATGGTGGCGTCGGCCTTGAGTTCGGGGTAGCGCTCGGACACGGCCATCAAGCGGCCCAGGCTCGCACCCAGCACGCCCTCGGCCATGGACAAGCCACTCACGGCGCCCGCGTTGGTGGGCGCTGCGCGCGCCACGGCGGCTGCGCCCTGCGCCTGGCCACGCGCCTCGATCACGGCCTGCAGCGTGCTGGCTTCGTGCTGGAGATAGCCGCGTGCCACTTCCACCAGGTTCGGAATCAGGTCATAGCGGCGCTTGAGCTGCACGTCGATTTGCCCGAAAGCATTGGCGATGCGATTGCGCAGCTCGACCAGGCGGTTGTAGGCGGCAACGGCCCACCACAAGAGTACCGCCACGATGGCAAGAAGGACCCAGCCTGTAGTTGTCATGTCGCTCCCCCGTTTGGATATTTCTGGAAGCCGCATCTTAGAGGCAAGTGCCGGGCAAGCCAAAAAAACAAGGGAAATAAGCCTCTAGCGCACTACCAATAAGCGCTA
>Ga0208884_100349_pt1 | contig 19086 bp, 19 predicted proteins | sample LakWasMet68_HOW9_2_FD_183898 | JGI IMG/M metagenome (GOLD analysis project Ga0208884, IMG submission 183898) | Freshwater sediment methanotrophic microbial communities from Lake Washington under simulated oxygen tension - Sediment Metagenome... | ecosystem: Environmental > Aquatic > Freshwater >... | reverse complement strand
GCATCAACGTGGGCATCCTGGCCACCGAGCACGTGCCCTTTGGCGGCGTCAAGCAGTCGGGCCTGGGGCGCGAGGGCTCGCACCACGGGATGGACGACTATGTGGAGATCAAGTACCTGTGCCTGGGGGATATCCAGCAGTAGGTGCCACGGACGGCTACCCGGCAGGAAACTACTGTTTTGATAGCTTCTTGCGCTTTGCGGGTAAGCGCTGGAGGCTTATTTGGCTTGAAATTTCGGCACGTACTCAAGACATAGGGCGCACATCGGGTGCGCCTGTGCCGCGCTCTATAATCCACGCCTTCGCGGGTGTAGTTCAATGGTAGAACGGCAGCTTCCCAAGCTTCATACGAGGGTTCGATTCCCTTCACCCGCTCCAGTTCTCATGCGCCTGGCCAGCATGGCCCTCTGCGCGCTGCTTGGTTGGAACCACGCGGCCTCGGCGCAGCCCATGGGCAGCAAGCCCGTGGTGGCGGTTCTCCAGCCAAGCCCCGTCCCATTTTCTGAATCCTTGCTGCGCAGCCTCAAGCTGCCCGCAGGCTTTGAAATTTCCGTCTTTGCCCAGGGCCTGGGCAATGTGCGCTGGATGCAGGTAGCCGCCAATGGCGATGTGTACGCCAGCCTGCGCGCCCAGGGCGAGGTGCTGCTGCTGCGCGACACCGATGGCGATGGTGTGGCCGACATACGAAAGACTGTGGCCCGCATCGCACGCGTGCACGGGCTGCTGCTGCACGCGGGCAAGCTGTACATGGTTTCGGACCGGGCGCTGGACGTGGCCGACGTGCAGAGCGACGGCACCCTGTCCACCCCCCGGCGGCTGCTGAATGATCTGCCTGAGGGCGGCAACCACCCGCGCCGCACGCTGGGCATGGGACCGGACGGCTGGCTGTACCTGAGCGTGGGTTCGACCTGCAACAACTGCTTTGAGGCCAACCCCGAAAACGCCACCCTGCTGCGCCTGCGGCCCGACGGCAGCCAGCGCGAAATCTTTGCGCGGGGCCTGCGCAACACCATGGGCTTTGCCTGGCAGCCGAAGACGGGGCAGCTCTACGGCTTTGACCACGGCTCGGACATGCGCGGCGACGACCAGCCGCCCGAAGAGCTCAACACCATCGTGCAAGGCAAGCACTACGGCTGGCCCTGGTGCCTGGGCGCGCGGGTGCCCGACCCAGTGCAGACGCAAGACCCGCCGGGCGCCAGCAAGCAGGCGTTCTGCCCCACCACCGAGGCGCCGGCCACCACCACCACCGCCCATTCGGCGCCGATTGGCTTCGTCTTCTACACCGGCTCACAGTTTCCCAAGGCCTACCAGAGCGACGGCTTTGTCGCCATGCGCGGTTCCTGGAACCGGTCGAAACCCAGCGGCTACCGCGTGCTGCGCGTGCGCTTCGACGCCGATGGCAAGCCTGTGGGCATGGAAGACTTCGTTACCGGCTGGCTGCTGGACACGCAGCCGCCCTCGCAGTTCGGGCGCGTCGCCGGGCTTGCCGTGGCGCAGGACGGCTCGCTGCTGATTGCCGAAGACCAGAACGGGGTCATTTACCGCGTGCGCTACACCGGCCGCTGAACGCCCCACCACGTTCCGGCCGCGTTTCGCCTGCTTGACAGCGCATGAAAAGCTGCGCGAGTACCATGTTGGCATGAGCCGACATCTGACCATCCTCACTGGCGCTTCGCGTGGCATGGGCCTCGCGATGGCGCAACAACTTATCCAACCCACCGACACGCTGCTGTGCATCTCGCGCGGCGAGGCGCCTGCTTTGCAGGACGCTGCCGACGCGGCAGGCTGCACGCTGCTGCAATGGCAGCACGACCTGTCGGACGGCGCGGGCGCGGCTGCGCGGCTGCGCGAGTGGCTGGCGCGCAAGTCGCTCGACGATTTTGGCAGCGCCACGCTGATCAACAACGCCGGCGTGCTGCCGCGCATTGCCCCGCTCTCGGACAGCGACGCTGGCGAGTTGACCAAGGCGCTGCGGGTCGGGCTCGAAGCGCCGATGCTGCTCACCAGCGCCTTCCTCGGTGAGACGGAGCATTGGCTGGTGCCGCGCAAGGTGCTCAATATCTCCTCGGGGCTGGGGCGGCGCGCCATGGCGTCCCAGGCGGCGTACTGCGCGGCCAAGGCGGGCATGGACCAGTTCACGCGCTGCGCGGCGCTGGACGAAGCGCAAAAGGCGCACGGCGCCAAGCTGTGTTCGCTGGCGCCCGGCGTCATCGACACCGACATGCAAGTGCAGTTGCGCAATACCGACCCGGCGCTGTTTCCCGACGTGGGGAACTTCGCCCAAATGAAAACCGCAGGCAGCCTCGCATCACCCGAGGCAGCGGCCGCCCGCGTGCTGGCGTGGCTTGCGCGCGAGGACTTCGGCCAGCACCCCGTGGCGGATGTGCGCGACGCCTGATCAACTACTACTAATTTCATAGCTGTTAGCGCATACCAGATAAGCGCTAGAGCCTATTTTTACTCAAATTTATTGTCAGGAGTCCACCATGTCCCGTGAAGTCGTCGTCGTCAGCGCAGTGCGCACTGCCATTGGTACCTTTGGCGGCAGCCTTAAAGATGTGCCACCCACCGAGCTCGGTGCGCTGGTGGTGCGTGAATCGCTCGCCCGTGCCCATGTCGAGGGCAAGGACGTGGGCCACGTCGTGTTCGGCCACGTGGTCAACACCGAACCGAAGGACATGTACCTCTCGCGCCTGGCCGCAATCAACGGCGGCTGCGGCGAAGGGACGCCGGCGTTCAACGTCAATCGTTTGTGCGGTTCGGGCCTGCAGGCCATCGTCAGCGCCAGCCAGGCGATTTTGCTGGGCGACACCGACATCGCCATAGGCGGCGGTGCCGAAAACATGAGCCGCGCGCCCTACGCCAGCCTGGCCACGCGCTTTGGTGCGCGCATGGGCGACACCAAGCTCATCGACATGATGATGGGCGCGTTGCACGACCCGTTCCAGAACATCCACATGGGCGTGACGGCCGAGAACATTGCCGCCAAGTGGGGCATCTCGCGCGAAGACCAGGACAAGCTGGCCGTCGAGAGCCACAACCGCGCCGAGCGCGCCACACAAAACGGCGTGTTCAAGGACCAGATCGTCCCGGTCACGCTCAAAAGCCGCAAGGGCGACGTGCAGTACGCCACCGACGAGCATTTCCGCCCCGGCGCCACCATGGAAGACCTGGCCAAACTCAAACCTGTGTTCCTGAAGGAAAACGGCACGGTGACGGCCGGCAACGCCTCGGGCATCAACGACGCAGCCGCCGCGGTGGTGCTGATGGAAGCTGGCACCGCCAAGGCGCGCGGGCTCGCGCCGCTGGCACGCCTGGTGGCCTACGCCCATGCCGGCGTGGACCCCAAGTACATGGGCATCGGCCCGGTACCGGCGACGCAGCTCGCCCTCAAGCGGGCCGGTCTCACGGTGAACGATCTGGATGTGATCGAGGCCAATGAGGCCTTTGCCGCCCAGGCCTGCGCTGTCTCGCGCGACCTGGGGCTGGACCCGGCCAAGGTCAACCCCAACGGCTCGGGCATTTCACTCGGCCACCCGATTGGCGCCACGGGCGCGCTGATTACCGTGAAGGCCTTGTACGAACTGCAGCGCATTCAGGGGCGCTACGCGCTCGTCACCATGTGCATTGGCGGCGGCCAAGGCATTGCGGCGATCTTCGAGCGCGTCTGACCCCAGCCCTGCGTGCCGGTTCGCCCAGCCCCCGACGCGCCGCCCGAGAGCCTGCGCGGCCCGCGCATCATCGCGCTGGTGGCCTTGCTGGCGGTGCTGGCGCTGCTGTATGCGGCATTTGTCTCGCGCGCCCAGCCGGTGCGCCTCTTGCCCCTTCCGACAGGCGTCTCCACAGAGGCCTCTGGCACCGCGCCGTCGCAGGCGCACGCAGCGAGTGTGGTACTGGCCGGAGGGTGCTTCTGGGGCGTGCAGGCGGTGTTCCAGCACACACGCGGGGTGCTGAGCGCGGTTTCAGGCTATGCGGGTGGCGAGGAAAGCCAGGCGAACTACCCGGCAGTGAGTTCGGGAAATTCAGGCCACGCCGAAGCGGTGCAACTCATCTATGACCCGCGCGAGATCACGCTGGGTGAGATTCTGCAGGTGTTCTTCTCGGTGGCCCACGACCCGACGGAGCGGGGCCGCCAGGGTCCGGATTTCGGTCCACAGTACCGCTCCGCCGTGTTCTACGAAACCACCGAACAGCGCGACCTGGCACAGGCTTACATTGCACAGCTGGATGCCACGGGCCTCCTGAGCGCGCCTATTGCGACGGAAGTGACTGCGCTCAATCGGTTCTATCGCGCCGAGCCAGGGCACCAGGATTACGCCACGCGCAACCCCAGCGCCATTTACATCGCTACTTACGACACGCCCAAACTGCACAACCTCCAAGCGCTGCGTCCCGCACGCTACCGACAGGAGCCCGTCCTGGTGTTGAAATAGAAAATGGCGCCACGGGCGCCGTTTTCTCAGGGATTCGGTGAGCGGATCAGCTGCGCACCACCAAGACCGGCACATGCACCACGCCCAGTACGCGCTGCGTGACGCTGCCCAGCATGAGTTTTTCCAGACCGCGGCGGCCATGCGAGCCCATGACGACCAAGTCGGCCCCCGTGTTCTCCAGCGCACGCAGAACGCCTTCATGCACCGCGTGGCCCTCACCCAGAACGGTTTCCACCGCAACGCCGACCGCCTGCATGGCGCGCTTGGCCGCATCCAGCGCGGTGTTGGCCTCTGCGGTGGCCGCACTGAGGTATTGCGACTGGCCGTAGGCGAAATCGGCCCCGACTCCGGTGAACGGATAGGGATCGATGACGTATAGCGCTGTCACCAGACTGCCAAAGGCTTTGGCCAGCTCGGCGGCCTTGGAAACCGCCAGCATCGAGGTGGGAGACCCGTCGATGGGAACCAGAATGTGCTTGAACATGTTGTCCTCCTTGGTTGAATTGACTCGCATACAGTTTGCGCGCGGCGCTCATGCAGTGCCTTGACCGGCATCATAGGCGGGACAGACGTACCGGCGCTAGGGCGCGCCAAGTATCGGCCCTTGAAAGCCGCCCCGGCGCCAAGTCAGTACCAGGGTATCGCGGTGCCCCCCTGCGCCCGATGGCTGCACCGCTGAAAGCGGTTGAATCGGCGTGGTTTCATGCACCATGCGCGCATCGTCAAGCAGCAGCACCGACCAGGGCTCGGTGAGCGTAAAGCGCTGGCCAGCGGGCGATGCGGCTTCAAAAATACGCGTCTCGCCGCCCTTGATGGCGTCGCGCGCTACAAGAATCACGGCCACCAGATCGACGCCATCGCGGTGCGCGCCTTCTGGCGTAGGCCGGCCGATGCCCGACGCGGTATCGATGCGAAACTGGTGCGACTCCACGTACCAGCGCAGCGCCTCGCCATTCGGCGCAAAAACTGCATCACACAGGCCACCGAGGCCAGTGAGCAGTGCATGCCATGCAGGCTGCGCCAGCGTGTGCTGGGCCATGGGCTCGAACCAGCGCTCAATGCCGCCGTGCAAGGCGTTGTATTCCACTGGCTGCCAGTGCGCGCGATGGGGCACAGTCGCCCATGTGCCCGCATGCACTTCGAAACAGCCATGGCGCCGACTGCGGTAGTGGCCGCCATCGAGCAGGTAGTTGTCGGGAGGCAAATCGTCCCAGTCGCGCGCCAGCTTCTGGAGTTGAACCTTCGTCGCGCCGATCCAGCGCGCCAGATCGGCGCCGCTGAGCAGCGCAAAACCCGCTTGTAGCAGCTGCGCTGCGGCGACTTCTGGGGCGCAATATGGAGGAGCAAACAGCGGCTGCACCGCGGGCCTCGTCGCTGTCATGAAAGCACCCTGGACGCAGCCACGCGCTCGAAACAAAACTCAAGAAAAAACAGCCTCTTGCGCTTATCCATATTGGGTTTAAAGCTATCTTTTTAGAAGCAGTTCTGAGGTGCTGGAAAGAGCGAACTGGGCCAGCATTTCCTGCACAGGTGCTGGGCGGCCAAACAGATATCCCTGCCAGGTATGGCAGCCGAACTCTGCCAGCAGGGCGCGCTGTTCCTCGGTTTCTACACCTTCGGCGATGACACGCAAGTCCATGCTGTGGGCCAATGAAACAATGGTTCTCGCTATGGCGGCATCGTTCGCATTGACAAGAATGTCGCGCACGAAGCTCTGGTCAATCTTGAGTTGGTCCAGCGGCAGGCGCTTGAGGTAGGACAGGCTCGAATAGCCCGTACCGAAATCGTCCAGAGAAAAACGCACTCCGTGCGCACGCACTTGCGTCATGCGCTCGATGGCGCCTTCCGCGTCGTCCAGCAGCAGCGACTCGGTGAGTTCGAGCTTGAGGTGCGCTGGGTTGGCTCCGGTTTCCTGCAGCACCGCGAGCAGTTCCTCGACAAAGCCAACATGCTGGAATTGGCGGGCACTGACGTTCACGGCCAGCGTCAGCAGTTCGGTGTCTGTATGGCCCGCCCACCGTGCCAGTTCGACGCAAGCGGTGCGCAGAATCCAGGCACCCAGTGGCACGATGAGGCCGGTGGCCTCGGCAATTCCAATAAAGTCGTCCGGGTAGATCCATCCACGCACCGGGTGCCGCCAACGCACCAGGACCTCGGCGCCAACGAGCTTGCCACCGGATTCCACCTGGGCCTGGTAGTGCAGTACAAACTGCTTCTGCGCCAGTGCCTCGCGCATATCGGCCTCCAGAGCAGTACGCTTTGCCACGGCTTCCTGGGTGCGCAGATCGAAGAAGCAGAAGGTGTTGCGTCCTTGCGCCTTGGCCTCGTACATCGCCAGGTCCCCGCGTTTGAGCAGTTCTTCCACGCTGCCGGCCGCATCGACATAGAGCGCTATGCCCACACTGCACGAGGTGTGGTGCACGCGCCCATCAAGCACGAATACTTTGCGAAGCATGTCGAGCACGGTGCGTGCAACCGCCTCGGCCTGCACCGCGGCCTGGGCACGTTCTGCACTCAAGCCTTCCAGCAGCATCACGAACTCATCTCCGCCCAGGCGTGCAACGGTATCGCTCCGGCGTCCACATTGTTCAAGCCGCTCGGCCACCTGCCGGAGCAATTCGTCGCCTGTCTCGTGGCCCAGTGTGTCGTTGAGGTCCTTGAAGTTGTCCAGGTCCACCACCAGCAAGGCGCCGCCGAGGCCACCGGTCTGGCTGTTGGCAAGACTGCGCTGCAGCCGGTCGGACATCAGGCGGCGATTGGGCAGGCCAGTGAGCGCATCGTAGTAAGCCAGCGTGCGAATCTCATCCTCTGCGGCCTTGCGCTCCGAGATGTCCATCTGCGTGCTGACGTAATGCGTGATCTCGCCTGCCGCAGAACGCACTTGGGCGATGTTGACCCAGGCCGGGTAAACGTCCCCGCCTTTGCGCTGCAACCACATTTCGCCCGCCCAGTGGCCGTTCTGGGCCACCGCATTCCAGACCGCCCCGTAGAACGTGGGGTCATTGCGTCCTGATTCCAATCGACGCAGGTCCTGCCCGAAGAGTTCGCCGTCTGCGTAGCCAGTGAGGCGAAGCAACGCCCCGTTGACGCGCAAGATTCGCCGATCGGGACCTGCAATCAGCATTCCCTCCTGGGATTCAAAAATGGTGGCCGCAAGGCGCAGCGATTCGTCGGCGCGGCGCAGCGCCGTGATATCGGTCAAATAGCCGCAAACGCCCATGATCGCGCCATGGCTGTCGAACAAGGGGACCTTGACGGCAAAATAGATGCGAGGCTCCTGACCGTCCTTCGTGACCGTGGTTTCTTCCACCTCGATGCGCTCGCGAGACTCAAAAACCCGCCGGTCGTTGGCTTGCATGGCCCGCACAGTGGCTTCGTCGAAAAAGGCGGTGTCGTCCTTGCCGACAATTTCGGCGACGGCACCACCCATCAAATCTGCCGCCTGCCGGTTGACATACTGGTAGCGGCAGTCGGTGTCCTTGATGAACACCAGTGCGCCGGCGTTGTCGAGAATTGCCGAAATCTTTTGCTCGCTGGCCCGCACGTGCTGGGTGCGCTCAGCCACTTTGCGCCGCAGCACGATCACGTGCAGCAGCAAAATGAGGCAAAAAAGGCCCAACGCCAGCAAACCCCAGTGCAGCCAGGGCAGCTCGAAAACAGCGCCCAGTCGGACCGGCACATCCTGGATTTCGGCATGCTGCGCAAAGGCCTTCAAGGGCAGCGAAGGCGCCAGGGCCCCAAGCGCCACACGAGGCGGTGGGAAACGCATCCATTTCGGGAGCAAAATCACACTGCGGAACGAGGCAAGCACATGAACACCATCGTAACGAAATTTCACAAAACCGGGGTGATCCGGGTCGGGATGGCCTTGATCACATCGCTCTGGTGCAAAGGGCCGCTGGCGTGCAGTGATGCGAGGAGATATTGCCATGGCACATGAACGCCGCCATTTTGTCCGCGTGCATTTTGCGGCCCAGGCGCAGCTGGTGAGCGGGGACTTTACGCTACAAGTGCAGGTGCTCGATCTGTCGCTCAAAGGCGCGCTGATCGTCCTGCCCGAAGGGGTACGCATGAAACAAGAGTCCGTATGCACCCTGACCCTGCCTTTGTCGAGCGACAGCGGCCAGATCGAAATGACCGCTCTGGTGGCTCATGTGGACGCCAGGCAGCTCGGCCTGCTGTGCACGCACTCGGACCTGGACAGCGTGACCCATCTGCGCCGCTTGATCGAACTGCAGCTCGGCGACCCGTCGCTGCTTGAGCGCGATTTGGGCGAGCTGGTGGGCGCTGCCAGTTAAGGCCTCACGCTGCGGGCTGCTGCACTGCCTCAGCTTCCTGCAGCGCACGCCACATCACCTTCCCACTGCCACTCTTGGGCAGGGCATCGACAAACAACACGGCACGCGGCACCTTGTAGGCTGCCATGTTGTCATGGCACCAGTCCATGATGTCCTGCTCCGTCGTATGGGCATGTGAGGCACGCAGCACCACCACCGCTTTGACACTCTCGCCTCGGTACGGATCGCGCGTGCCAATCACGCAAGCTTCCTGGATGGCAGGGTGGCGGAACATCAAGGCCTCCACCTCGGCCGGCCACACTTTGAAGCCGGAGGCGTTGATCATGCGCTTGAGCCTGTCGGTCAAAAAGAAGTAGCCGTCTGCGTCCACGTGCCCGAGATCGCCGGTACGAAAGAAGCGTTTGCCATCGAGCTCGATGAACGCCGCCGCCGTGGCCTCGGGGCGCTGCCAGTAGCCTTCAAACACTTCTGGCCCGTGCACCACGATCTCGCCTTGCTCGCCCATGCCCAGCTCCGCCAGACTGTCCGGATCGATCACACGGGCATCGGTGCTCATGAAAGGAATACCCAGGCACTGCTGCTTGGGTGCGTCGGGCGGATTCGAGTGCGATGGCGCCGCAGTTTCCGTCAGGCCGTAGCCTTCGGCATAGCGCAGGCCGTATTGGTCTTGCAGGCGCTGCGCCACGGCCTGTGGCATGGCGGCGCCGCCGCCTCCGATATAGACCAGGCTTGAGAGGTCATAGCTGGCGAAGTTCGGGCTGCCGAGCAGATCGATGATCATCGTCGGCACATTGGTCCAGCTGGTCACCTTATAGCGCGAAATCATGCGGCCGGCCAGATCGCGGTCCCAGCGGGGCATCAGCACCAATGTGCCGCCGCTGTAGATGGTGGCGTGCATGACGCTCACCATGCCGGTGATGTGAAACATCGGAACCGCTGCAAGCGCCACATTGCCAGACGAACCGGAGCCCCAGAGGGAGCTGGCAATGGCGTTGTGCATGATGCTGCGGTGCAGATGCATGCAGCCCTTGGGCAGACCGGTGGTGCCGCTGGTGTAGGGAAGAACGGCCAAGTCGTCGCGGCCGACGACATGCGCAGGCACAGGCGCGACGCAGGCAAGTGCATCGTTCCATGCCAGCACCTGCCCGCCAGCGAGCACCGGAGTGTCATGGTGGCGCGTCAGCCACTCGCGCCACGCGGCGGGCGGAGCATCGTCGCCTTCGACCAAGCCATCGAAGGCATCGGTATAGCGCGTAACAATCAGCGTGGAGAGTCCCTGCCCCTGCGGCAAAGCATTGCTGGCAGCGGCAAGTTCACCGGCCAGATCGTCCGTGGTGATGGCAACGCGTGCTTGCGGATCGGTGATGTAGTGCTTGAGCTCTTCGGCCCGGTTCATCGGGTTGACCGGGACAACGACAGCATTCGCGCGCAGTATGGCGAAATGCGCCATCACCCACTGCGGGCAGTTCTGCGTGCAAAGCACCACCCGATCGCCACGCCCGACCCCCACCGCCTGCAATTGGGCCGCCAAACGCTCGGCTCCTTCGGCCAGTTGGCGGTAGCTGGTTTCGGTGCCAAAAAAAACCAGCGCAGCCTTGTCAGGATAGCGACGTGCGTTGACTGCGAGGTTGTCCCAAAGCGAGGTTGCGGGGACGGCAATGGACTCGGGCAATCGTCGGGGCCAAAAAGCGTGGTGTGGGCGCATGGTGCATCTTCCTTTTGGCCGAAAGTCTATTTCGCCAAAGGCAAGAAGCGCCGGGGGTTTGCCCGGAAACGCTGTCGCGTGGGGCTCAGCCTGCGCGCGCCCTGGAACGCGTCGGGTGACAACCAAACATTGAGCATCAGGAAAAATGAGGGGCGTTTACCTCGCTTACCCATCCATCTGCAGCCGCAGAAGCCTTCACACTTGCAGTCAACTTTCTCGATCAAGCAGTGGTGTACCGCCCTTCAATATCTTGATCGCTCATTGTCAAAGGAGTTGAGTGATGCTCGATATTTCCCAAGCCACGAGCTTCTTGCAGTCGCTGGGCGTCAAAGGCTCGACTGCAAGCAAGGCGGCAGAGCAGGCGGCTGGCAGCGGCTTTGGCGCCAATCCGGTCGATTTCTTGAAACAGTTGCAGAACAGCCTTGAGCAGCTTTCGTCCGCGACAGCTGCAACCGAAAACCAGACTGTTGATTCCGATCCAGAGGCAATGTTGACATCCAGCGTCTACAAGAGCACGCAGGAGACCTTTGCGCCCGATCAATCCGCATCTTCTGAAAATCTACCGTTCAAGAATTTGGACGAATTTCGTGTCTGGGAAAAGGGCTTAGGCAGCACCTTCTCTCCAGACTATCAGGCGCCTGACTACCTGCAGATGATGGGGCTTGCCCGTATTGGAGGAGACCAGGAAGCGTTCGGACGCTACACATTCTTCAAGAACAATCCGCAGTTCGCTGCAGACTACGAAGCCATACACAGTGGCGCCCTTTCCACATTCCCCACCGATGGGTCGACTCTGATCAAGAGCGATCTGTCTAGCATGCCCGAAGAGACCGCCTCGTACTACAAAGAAAATCCCGCTGCGTTGCGGATGGCGGAAGGATTCAGCATGGATCCCACCCTCTACAAGATGCAACTGGACGGGAAACTAGACATTCCGTACGGGACCAACACGACTGAATGGTTGGCACAGAACCAGTGGACTTCGGACGGCGTTGTGTCCAACAACAATCGCCTTACCCTGGCGCAAGCCGAATACCGTGGCCTGGATGGCAATGGAGCAGACACCTATCGTCTCGCGAAGAACGACCCGGTGACGGGCCTGATGGTTGATCTCGATGGCAAAACCTATGACCCGCTGACGGGTCAGTTGTCGGCCTGAACTACACAACCGGTTGCCGCTTGCGCGGATCCGAATTCACTCCCACTCCATCATCAACAAGGTCTCCGAAACCCGCGTGGTTAAAGGGATTGGCTGTGATCAACATAGGGCGTTACCGTCACTTTTACCGTAAGAAGCGCACATCTTTTGCTGGCGCGGGAGATGGAGCGATTTGCGGGGGAGCGACGTTTTCGACATCGTCATCAATCAGCTACAAGCATACCGAAAAACGCACCGCATCCCAAGATTCGCCGAGATCCGGTCATTCTGGTTGTAGTGGATCCCGAGGGCCTCGCCCAGTTGCGTGAGAACGGCTGCACGGCCGCCATCTTTTCCGAGTACGTTCAGAACGTCTTTTTCTTGCTTTTGTCCTTGGTACCAATGCACCAAGCCGTGAACAACGCCATGTCTCCTCCTGCCAGTTCTTGAGTTCCGGTTGGGATGGCTGCCCATCGACCGCTCCGGTTGACTTCGTCGTCCATCATCCCGCCGTCTTCGCAGGCAATTCAATTTCATATGCCTGGGCGATGCGGGCCACCAACTCGGTGACGGCGACGTTGCCGAGCTGCAGCGTTTTCGGGTCGATGGACGTGTCGGCAGAGACGGCGATAAGGAACCGCGTCATGTCTGCGCCGATCTTTTTATCGATCGGAATGCGTGTGGCTGGCGCCAGCAGTTGGGAAAGGCGCAGTACATCATTGAGGTGCTTGCGCACGTCCTTGGCGTCCACCTGGGCGCCCTGCTCTTTTCGCGCAGTCAGTTCAGCTTTGAGCGGAATCAGGCGGTCTTCGCCGACCCAGGGCAGGCCATCGACTTCGCGGCGCCCAGCCATGATGAATGCGTAGTAGACCTCGTCCAGCAATATGGCAGACAAGCTGGAAACGGCTTCATCCAGCGGTATGGGTGTGAGTTGACTGCCTTCGGCCGGTTGCAATCCGTCGGGAGCGCGCGCGAACAGTTCGACCATCGCCGGGTAGCGATCATCAGCGGGTTTCTGGAACCGGTAAAAGATGGGTTTTCCGGTGTCGCTGGCCTGGCGGATTTCGTAGCCTCCGTCCTCGACGAATTTCCAGAAAGCCTCGCCAAATGCCGGGGTCAGTGCCTCCACATGCAGGACGATGTCCAGATCTTTGGTAGCTCGGAATTCCAGCCCAGCCTCCTCCATCGTCAAGGTCGCGGCCGTGCCGCCAATCAGGACGTACTGGTCGACATATGCCGCAAACCGCTCCTGGAAGATGTCCAAGCCTCTCACCACGGGAGTTGTCCTTTCAGTTCGTCCAGTGCGAGTTGGATTCGGTCGTCCGCGTTCTCTTGCAGGCTGAGCGTCAGCGAGAGCGGGTCCACCGTGTTGGCGTCTGGCACCAATGCCGGGCTGTAGCTCCACAGCTGCCATTCTTGGGCACCCGCTTCGGGCTCAAGCAACTCGCGAACGCCGGCATCCGTCGCAGCCTTCCAGTCGGCGGCGGTCAACGCATACACCGGCCACTTCGGCTCGGTCAGCATGGAATAGCGCGCGAGCGCGCTCAGACCCGCGATGCGGCTGGGCCGATGTGCGACGAGCCCATGGGCTTTCACCCAGACCGTACGCCTGACCGGCGTTCGCAGTGCGGGCTTCGCACGCTCCCAGGTCTGCTCCGGTGGGAGTTCCATTCGTAGCAAGCGCGAGCGGCCGATCGTGTATGCGGTAGCCAGCCCTGCCGCAGTCAGTTCCTTGACTGCACGTGACAGTGTCATGGGCGTGTACCCCAAGGCGACTGCGACCTTGGAAGGCTGCCAACCGGGTTGCCACGGCTGGCGAAGCAAGGCCGTGATCAGCATGGCTTGCGCGGACGGGCTCAGCGCCGCTTCCGTGGCCGGAGCGCGCTGCCGAAAATACTCACGCAGGTCCAGACCTAGGTCCGGCAGATAGAGTTGGTTACCCGGAACGATGAACGGGACTTTTTGCTCGATCAAACGCCGCCGTTCATAGGAGGCCAGTGCGTCGGTGACGTAGACCGCCGGCTGACCGGCCAGCGCCTTAACCTTGTCCAGCCAGGTCCGGACTTCGCTGAGGGACTGCTTAGCCTCCGCGCGCCTTATCGCCAGGACAACGGGCTGCCCCACCAACTCTAGCTCGCTGAACTGGAAAGCGTCGCGCAGGAAGTACGGGAGTTCGTTTGCGCGCGCCCACGGCTTCACACCTGGCGCGTCAATGCCCAGGACTTCCTGAAGGTAGTGCAGGACGGCGGTCGCGAGGGTCGGCAAGGTCTATCCTATTTAACTTCAATTTTGCACAATAACACACTAACCGTTATCGTGCAAAATGGCGTTATGATGGCGTTTTTGATTCTCCCGCCCCCTACACCAAGCCGTCCGACGAAAGGAAACGACATACCTGCCGCGCGTCGCATAGCGCCTCGGAACGCCGCCGACCAGGATGCGCCTGATCGACCCGAAACGGCAGCTACATAGTCGGCCTGGACTTCACCCGGTTCAATAGACACCTATCAAGGTCGAAATTGAACTGGAGAGTGAGAAATGAAGAGAGTGCGATACCCGGCTGAGTTCAAGGCAGAAGCCGTCAAACAGGTGACCGAGCGTGGTCATGGGGTAGTGGATGTAGCCAATCGATTGGGCATGTCAGACAAAAGCCTGTACCTGTGGGTGCGGCTTGCCAAAGAGCAATCGAGCGCAGGGGGGGCAGAGACAAGCCAGCTCAAGGCCGAGGTATCCCGGCTCAAAGCGGAGCTCAAAAGGGCCAATGAGGAGCGCGACATCCTAAAAAAGGCCGCAACGTACTTTGCCAAGCTGTCCGGGTGAAGTACGCATTCATGGCCGAACATAAAGGCCAGTTCCGGCTCAGCAGCATGTGCCGCGTTCTGCGCGTACAGCGCAGTGGCTATTACGCTTGGAAGGCCAATCCAAAGTCCAAACGCGCCTTAGCCGATGATGTCTTGCTGGCAAGCATTCGGCAATCCTTTGACGACAGCCATGGGATTTATGGAAGCCCACGCATCCTGCGGGACTTGCGAGAGGACGGTATGGCGTGCGGTCAAAAACGTGTAGCACGCCTGATGCGCCAGGCCCAACTGCGCTCAGTGCGTGGTTACAAGCGGCCACGCTACCGAGTCGGTCTTCCTGCGACTGCCGCACCGAACCGGTTGCAACGTGAGTTCACGGTCACGCTACCGAACCAAGTGTGGGTCACCGACATTACCTATATCCGAACCCATGAGGGCTGGTTGTACCTAACGGCCGTAATTGACCTGTACTCGCGCATGGTGGTCGGCTGGGCGATGAACTCCAGCATGGCTACAGAGTTGGTGTTGGATGCGCTCACGATGGCAGTGTGGCGCAGGCGCCCAACGGGTCCAGTGATGATCCATTCCGACCAAGGAAGTCAGTTTGGCAGTGACGACTTCGCCCGCTGGTGCAAGGACAACCAATTGGTGCCAAGCATGAGCCGACGTGGAAACTGTTGGGACAACGCGGTAGCAGAGTCCTTCTTCAGCAGCTTGAAGAAGGAGAGAGTCAAACGCCATATCTATGCCACCAGGCAAGACGCCAAGTCAGATGTGTTTGACTACATCGAAGGTTTTTACAATCGAATCCGTCGGCACAGTCACCTAGACCAACTGAGTCCGCTGGCATTCGAACAACTTCGAAACGGAAGTTGAAATATGTCTACGAAACCGGGTGAAGTCCAGCTGTCTACAAAACTCGATCGCAACTACGGCGATGTGGATGTCCTTGCCTGGGACCCGCAAAGCCAGCGAGTGCTGGTGATGGAATGCAAGGATCTACAGTTCCGCAAGACTTACGGCGAGATCGCAGAGCAGTTGATGGACTTCGCCGGAGAGGTGGATGAAGATGGCCGGCGTGACCTGCTGCGAAAGCATCTGGATCGGGTCGAGCTGCTGAAAGCTCACACGCCGACTGTGGCTCGCTACCTGGGCCTCGGCAGCGACTGCTCGATCGAGAGTCATTTGGTCTTCAAGAACCCCGTGCCGATGCAATTTGCAGAAGGCCCGATCAGCACGCAGTGCATTCAGCACACCTTCGATGCCCTTGCCGTCCTGAGACTCGGTACCGGCGGTGCGCCGACCGCAGATTCATAGATCTGCGGCAACGTACCCTTCGGGCAATCGTTCGGGTTTCGATCCAGCCACTAGATCACGTGGGGTCCCTGGACGCCCAGGCGACGGCACTCATCCAACCAAGGGTTCTAACTCCTTGAATGCCGAGCGCGGCAGTCGCCGCCCCTCGTTCGCCACGTTGACCTGCAATGCCACCCGCGCCACGTCCATCACGTCCTTGGCCAGCGAATAGCTGCCCTTAGCCTGCAACCAGGCCAGCACGTCCGCCAGGTGCCAGATCGAAGCACTGCCCTCATGCACCGGCGCCGGAAAGCTGCCCGGATGGGCCAGCATCAGCTTGCGCATGTTCTGCCGGGACACCCCCACGATGTCGGCCACGTCGGTCAGCCCCACCAGATCCGGCGTCACTTCGATCAGCCGAGCCGACGGCACAGCGCGCCGCACGTCGATCAGCGCGCTGCGTACGGCCTCGTCCGCATCGGCAGCCTCGCGGGTGAACTCCAGCGCCAGTCGCCCAGGCTGACCAAGGCCGACCAGAGCATCATCACAGCCAGCTTCGCCCAGCCGCTCGACCAGTACATCAGGGTCGCAGTCATCATCGGCGAGCTGGTATTTCAGGGTGAAGGTGTATTCCATCGCGCTACTCCTTGACACCGTCATCAGCCTCGCGCTGCTGGCGGTGCGTGGTGCAGTTGTCCACGACGCGCCGTAAGGCGCGGGCGTGGTTGCCAGGGTTCTTCGGCGTGCTCCATACACTGGAGATGCAGAACTCGCCGCAACGGCATTCCTCATCGTTGTATGGGCAGTAAATCCGCCCCCAGGCATGGCTGCCGCCGACTTCCACTCGCCAACCCTGCCCTTCGGCGTGCCTGAGTGCTTCCTCAACCTCTTTCTTCGGATGAGAGGGACGGACCATCAACAGTCTCCAGTATGGGAATGATCTGCAAGGTTGTCAAGTGACAACCTTAGACCGTCGCACTCAACACAGGCACCACCACGTCCTCCGGCAGCAACTTCGGCACATGGGTTCGCCCGTCGATCCAGGCGTCCACCATGTCCGCCCACTCCTGCAGCATGTGGCGCCTCTGCTCGGCGTACTCGGCCTTGTTGTAGACGGAGCGCGAGGATCGCCCCTCCTCGTGCGCCAGGCACTTCTCGATCCAGTCTCTGTTGAATCCCACCTCGTTGAGCAGTGTGGAGCCCGTGCGGCGCAGGTCGTGGACGGTGAAGGGTTCGAGCGGCAGCCCCGCCGCCTTGCCCCGCGCCGCAATGAGCTGGGTCACCCGGTTCAGCGTCGCATGCGACATGCAGCGGTTCGGGTCATAGCGCGAGGGCAGCACGAACTTCGAGCCCGCCGCGCAGGTGTGCAGGGCCACGAAGATGTCCAGCGCCTGGCGCGACAGATAGACCACGTGTGGATTGCGCCCCTTCATCCGCTGCTTCGGGATGGTCAGGGTCGCCTTCTCGAAATCCACCTCGTTCCACGTCGCCTCGATCAACTCACTCTTGCGCACCAGCGTCAGCAGCACCAGACGCAGGGCCAGCCGAATTGTCGGATAGGTCGCAATGGAGTCCAACTGGTGGAACGCCAACCGGATCTCGACCGGCGAGAGCGCCCGGTCCTTGGGCACGAAGGTAGCGATTGACGCCGCCTTGACGTCGTCCGCCGGGTTGGCCACCTTCTCCCCGTGCAGGACCGCGAAGGCGTAGACCTGCTTCACGATGTCGCGGATGTGGACGGCCGTGGCCGGCGCCCCGCGCGATTTGACCTTGGTGCACAAGGCACGCAAGTCGTCAGGAGCGATTTCCATCAGCCGCCGGTTCCGGAAGACCGGCAGGATGTCGCGGTCGATGATGCTTCGGCGCATCGCGCGCGTGCTGTCGGCCATGCGCGCATCGGCCAACCAGCGCTCCAGCATCTCACCGAAGGTCTTGACCGCCGTCAGGCGGCGCTTGGCCCGCTGCTTCTCCAATGCCGGCGAGACGCCCTGGGCGACCGCGCGCTTGGCATCCAGCAGCATCTCACGGGCCATGGCCAGCGACATGCCCGCAGGGCCGTACCGGCCAATGGTGAGCGTCTCGCGGGGCCCGTTGAGACGGTAGTCGTAGCGAAACGTGATGGCGCCGGTGGGCGATACCGCCACGTACATGCCATCTCGGTCGGAAGCCTTGTAGATCCTGGACTTAGGCTTCAGGTTGCGCAGTGCTGTATCGGTAAGCATCGAGGTTTTTCCTCCTGAGTACGACGGCTTTTACCGTCAGGGGTCAGGAGACCTGCAGATGCCCCGAAAGCCGCATGAATACAGCGTATCGGGTGGAGTTTTACCGTCAAAGACTCAAAAAGTCTGAATAGTCAACGGGAGAGTCTAAATCCGGCCTTCGGGCTCTACCGCCACCACTACCGCCGATCCGTTTTGCTGGCCGGCGATAGCCACCGATAGCCGCCGAGACGAAAATTCTTATGAATCAACGACTTACGGCGATTTTTCGATAACTGGCGATAGTCCCCGAAAGACCTGATTTCACTCCCACTCAATCGTCGCCGGCGGCTTGCTGCTCACGTCGTAAGTCACTCGGTTGATGCCGCGCACCTCGTTGATGATGCGACCGGACACTTTTTTGAGCAGCGCGTAGGGCAACTCGGCCCAGTCGGCCGTCATGAAGTCGCTGGTCTGCACGGCGCGCAGGGCCACCACGTAGTCGTAGGTGCGACCGTCTCCCATCACGCCGACGCTCTTGACCGGCAGGAACACAGCGAATGCTTGGCTCGTCAGGTCGTACCAACTCTTCCCGCTCGCTTCGTCCTTGAAGTTGCGCAGTTCCTCAATGAAAATGGCGTCTGCACGGCGCAGCAGGTCGGCGTATTCCGGCTTCACTTCGCCCAGAATGCGCACGCCGAGGCCCGGTCCGGGAAAGGGGTGGCGATAGACCATCTCGGGCGGCAGACCCAGGGCCACTCCGAGTTCGCGTACTTCGTCCTTGAACAGATCGCGCAGGGGCTCCAGCAGCTTCAATCCCAGCTGCTCGGGCAGGCCGCCCACGTTGTGGTGGCTTTTGATGGTGACCGCTTTCTTGCTCTTGGCGCCGCCCGACTCAATCACGTCGGGGTAGATGGTGCCCTGCGCGAGCCATCTGGCACCCTTGGCGCCCGAACGGGTCAGCTTGGCCGCTTCCTGTTTGAACACCGTGACGAACTCGCCTCCAATGATCTTGCGCTTGGCCTCCGGGTCGGCGACGCCCGCGAGCTTGCCGAGAAACAGCTCGCTCGCATCGACACGAATCACTTTGGCATGCAGCTTGCCGACAAACATGTCCATGACCATGTCGCCTTCATTGAGGCGAAGCAGGCCGTGGTCCACGAACACGCAGGTGAGCTGATCGCCAATGGCGCGGTGAATCAGCGCCGCAGCCACGG
>Ga0208884_100346_pt1 | contig 19306 bp, 22 predicted proteins | sample LakWasMet68_HOW9_2_FD_183898 | JGI IMG/M metagenome (GOLD analysis project Ga0208884, IMG submission 183898) | Freshwater sediment methanotrophic microbial communities from Lake Washington under simulated oxygen tension - Sediment Metagenome... | ecosystem: Environmental > Aquatic > Freshwater >... | reverse complement strand
AGTTTGCTTGGTGACCATAGCGAACGTGAACCACCCGATCCCATCCCGAACTCGGAAGTGAAACCGTTTAGCGCCGATGATAGTGTGGCAGTTTGCCATGCGAAAGTAGGGAATCGCCAAGCTCTTAAATCAAAACCCAAGCCCAAACGCTTGGGTTTTTTTTTGCCTGAGATTTTTAAAGCAATAAACGCCGATATGACATTCGATTCAAAAAGGCATTAGTTATCTTGATATTGCCGGGTGCTTGAGTTTATTCATTGGCGGATTATGCCCTTGAAAGTTAAAAAATAGGGCGCATTATAATAATGATGATGTTTAAAAACATAGCATTATAGTTCTGACAAATGTTATTTATTTTTGGCTAGTTCGCGTAAAATCGAACAATCAGAGTTTCATTAACAATACCGGGAAATACCATGAAAAAGATTCTTTTCTTAACTGTCGTATTGTCGACGACAACTGCTTTTGCTGAAGATGCCAAAAATGATTGGCATGACACGACTCTTTCCGATGCCACAATTAAGAAAATTCAGGATGCCCAATACCAATATAAAAAATGTGTTTCAGCTGAAATGCAAAAGCCCGCTCAGCAGGAATTGGAAAGCCGCAAGGCGACAGAAGCGATTATGAAACAATGCGAACCGGTATTATCCCAGATGCGTGAAGTTTATTTGGCTGAAAAAGTCCCTGGAACCATTGCGGACCGCCATTTGAAACAGATGCGCATGCAAACCACTCGTAATGTACTGCAAGGTATGATGTTTAGCGAAGCCGCCCGCAAATCCGGTCAACAATAACAACTAAAAGAGCCTCATTTAATGAATACTTATGCAATCGATTTATCCTTGAAGCCCACCACGTTCGATTTATGGCATGTTTGTTTGGCGGGTACTGTTGCCCTGTTGTCGCTGATACTAATCGTGTTGTTGCTGTCGTTAGTGATCGGTCAGATTCGTTGCAGGAAAAAATCCGCCAGTTTGCAAGCCCCCCCAGCGCCTGAGCCGGTAGTAAAAATTGTCGAAGTTGAAAAGCTGGTACAGGCCCCTGCACCGGAACCTGTTGTATTAAAAGAGGCAACTCCGGACGCTGCCTTGCAATTACTGGGTTTGCTGCAAAAAGAAGCGCGCTTTATCGATTTTATTAAAGAAGATATTGCGGCTTTTAGCGATGCCGATATTGGTGTTGCTGCTCGCGTCGTACATGAAGGATGTAATAAAGCAATTAATGAACACTTTACTTTGGCCACTGTCCGCAACGAACAGGAGGGTAGTAAAATTACCCTGCCGCAGGGTTTTGACGCTGCGGCTGTGCGTTTAACCGGCAATATTGTCGGGGCAGCGCCGTTTACAGGCACATTGGTTCATAAGGGCTGGCAAGTGATCGGTATCAGACTGCCCAAACTGACGGCAGGGCATAATGCCGCTATTGTTGCGCCAGCAGAGGTTGAGCTATGAGCGATTTGCCCGATCATATGCAACCGGAAGAGGATGTTGTGCCGGAGTCGGGGAATTCACCGGCCCAAAGCGTTACTGCTGAATATCCGCAAGATGGCAAACGGTTTTCTGTCGGCATCGATTTGGGGACGACGCATTGCGTTTTGTCTTATGCCGATCTTGATAATATCGACGATGAAGCGTTTTTACCTCAAATTATGGCCATACCGCAACTGACATCTCCCGGTTTGGTTGAGGAAAAGCACCAACTGCCGTCATTTTTATATCTGGCTCACGAAGCAGAACTCGCAGAAGACTCGACCTCGTTACCGTGGGTTGCAAAACCGGATTATTTGCTCGGAGAAATCGCTCGTAATCTGGGGAGCAAAACGCCAATACGCCTGGTATCCAGCGCTAAAAGTTGGTTATGCCATGCGGGCGTGGATTGCAAAGCGCCTATTTTACCCGCTGAAGCCCCTGATGAGGTTAAGCGCGTATCGCCATTTTTGGCAACTACCGCCTATCTGCAACATCTGCGCGATGCTTGGCAAAGCCTGCATCCGAATGCACCGCTGGATCAACAGGATGTCGTTATTACCGTGCCGGCGTCATTCGATCCTGCTGCGCGTGAATTGACGGTTGAAGCGGCGCGCGCCGTGGGTCTCGGTCAGGCAATTCTTCTGGAAGAACCGCAGGCCGCGTTATATAGCTGGATAGAGAAAAGCCACGGCGACTGGCGCAAGCATGCCGAAGTGGGCGATATTATTCTGGTGATAGATATAGGCGGCGGAACCACCGACTTATCATTGATAGCGGTTACTGAAAAAGACGGTAATCTGGAGCTGACTCGTGTGGCGGTCGGCGATCATATTCTGCTGGGCGGCGACAATATGGATTTGGCCTTGGCCTATACCGTTAAAGCCAAGCTTGAAAAAGACGGCAAACGCTTGGAGCCTTGGCAGATTCAAGCTTTGACCCACAGTTGCCGCGATGCCAAGGAGAAAATCTTTAATAATTCAGAAGTGGATAATATTCCGCTGGTGGTTGCAAGTCGGGGGTCTTCTCTAATCGGCGGCACACTGCGCACCGAATTAACCCGTGATGAGGTCAGTCGTGTATTAGTCGAAGGTTTTCTGCCGCAAGTGGCTGTCAGTGACAGGCCGGTAAGTCGTCCCCGCACCGGATTAAGAACCGCCGGTTTGCCTTACGCCCAGGACGCAGCTATTACCCGCCATCTGGCGGCGTTCCTGAGCAAACAACAAGGCGCTACGGACGAACTTAAAGATATAAACTTGCCGGAGCACGCGAGTTTTTTGCATCCCACCGCGGTGTTGTTTAACGGCGGCGTGTTGAAAGCTGAAGCCTTGGCCGAGCGTTTAATGGATGTGTTAAATTCATGGTTGAGTGCGGAGCAGGCCCCTGAAGCCAGATTATTAGCCGGCGCCGATCTTGACTTGGCGGTCGCCCGTGGCGCCGCTTACTATGGCTATGTTCGCAAAGGCAAGGGTGTGCGCATTAAAGGCGGCACCGCGGCCTCATATTATGTCGGCATAGAAAGCGCTATGCCCGCAGTACCGGGTATGGCGCCGGAAATTCAGGCTTTGTGCATTGCCCCGTTCGGTATGGAAGAAGGCACCCAACAGGAATTGCCGGATGATGAATTCGGCCTGGTGATTGGGGAGCCGGTGCGCTTTCGCTTTTTCGCTTCCCATACCCGGCGCGAGGATAAAGTCGGAACCCGGCTGGATTACTGGACTAACGATGAGCTAGACGAACTCGACGAGATTGAAATCACCTTGCCGGAAGAAGGCCGCAGACCAGGTGAAGTAGTGCCGGTGCATCTGTGTGCTGCCGTAACCGAAGTCGGTACGCTGGAACTGCAAGCCGTATCCCAAAAAGACCAAAGCCGCTGGAAGATAGAGTTTGATGTCAGGGCAGGGTAGGGTAGGGGCGACCGGTTGGTCGCCCGTGTGCTGCACATAAGCATCAACTTAAAGCAGAAAATTCTAAAATTAGCATCTTGAGCCATTTAAAAAATGAAGCAAAAAAAACGATTAATCATCGCCATGACCGGTGCGACCGGCGCGGTTTATGGGGTCAGGATGCTGCAAGTCTTGCAGGCGCAGCAGCAATGGGAAACGCATTTGGTTATTTCCGATGCCGGCGTGGTGAATTTAAAGCACGAGCTGAACATGAAACGGGCCGAATTGTCCAAGTTGGCCGATGTGACTCACGGTATCGATGATATTGCCGCCAGTATTTCCAGCGGCGGCTTTAAAACGGAAGGGATGATTATCGCGCCGTGCTCGATGAAAACATTGTCGGCGGTCGCACACGGTTTTGGCGACAACCTGATTTCACGTTCGGCCGACGTGGTGTTAAAAGAGCGGCGGCGCTTGGTGGTCATGCCCCGCGAAACACCGTTAAACCTGGTGCATATCCGCAACATGGCAAGCGTGACGGAAATGGGCGGCATCATTTTCCCGCCGATGCCCGCTTTTTACAGCAAATCGGATTCGCTGGCGGCCATGGTCGACGAAACCGTCGGCCGGGTTTTGGATATGTTCGGGGTTAATGTCGAGGGTTTGTACACGCCTTGGGAAGGGCTGTAGAAATTAGCCCCTCCCGGTTTTAAGATAACAGTCGGGAGTTTTTGCTGTTGCGGAAAATCAGCGGTTTTTCATTGTCAGCTAGGGCGCTTGCTTTGGCCGAATCTATCGCTTCCTGAATAACAGGGTGATTAGGCGATTTGCTGCACACCGGATCGGCAGCGTACATGTCGCCGCTTAACAGATAAGCTTGGCAACGGCAGCCGCCGAAATCTTTTTCCTTCTCGTCGCAGCTGCTGCACGGCTCTTTCATCCATCCGAAACCGCGGAAAAAGTTGAAGGCTTTCGATTCGTTCCAGATTTGTTCGATGCTGTAATCGTTGACATTCGGGCAATCCAGTCCCGGCAGTTCGCGGGCGGAATGGCAGGGCAGGGCTACGCCGTCCGGCGCGATGGTTAGGAAGGTCGTACCCCAGCCGTTCATGCAGGCTTTGGGGCGGTCTTCGTAAAAGTCAGGCACCACGTAATAGATCTTCATTTTACCGGCGACTTTTTCCTTGAACGCCTGGGCGATTTGCTCGGCCTGTTCAAACTGTTCTTTGGTGGGCAGCAATAAGTCGCGGTTGGCATGCGCCCAGCCGTAGTATTGGGTGTTCGCCAGTTCCAGGTAATCAGCGCCCAGTTCCTCGGCCATTGCCAGTATTTCCGGCATTTGGTGGATGTTTTCACGGTGTATGACCACGCACAGCACCATCGGATAGCCGTGTTTTTTGACCAGATGTGCGACTTCTTTTTTGTGCTGGAATGATGCAGTACCGGCGATATGGTCGTTCAGTTCCTGGCTGCTGGCTTGAATACTGACTTGAATATGATCCAGTCCCGCTTCCTTGAGTTGGACGATTTTTTCTTCAGTCAGTCCATAACCGGAGGTGATCAGGTTGGAGTAGTACCCCAGATCTCCGGCATGTTTAACCAGTTCAGGCAGATCCTTGCGGGTTAACGGTTCACCGCCGGAAAAGCCCAATTGCACTGCGCCCATTTTGCGGGCTTGCGTGAGTACGCGCTTCCAGTCCTCGGTGTCCAGTTCGGATTGATATTTTGCATAATCAATCGGGTTGGAGCAATAAGGGCATTGTAACGGGCAGGCGTAAGTCAGTTCCGCCAGCAACCAGCGCGGCGGAGTGATGTTAGTTTTGTTGGATCCAGCCATTTTTTAAAGCGACCTCCAAGAAAGCAGTAATGTCATTAACGAGACCGGTTGTTGCAAATTTCTGTTCCAGATCGCTGACGATTTGGGCAAGATTGCGGGTACCGTCGCACATCTTCAGGATTTCTGCGGAACTTTGGTTAAGCTCTACCATGCCTTCCGGATAAAGAATAACATCTTTCTGTTGTACTTCTTCCCACTGCAAACGGTGCATTGGGGAAAATTTGATGGTTTGATCTGGATTAATGCTCATTTTTCAATATTAAAGTAAGGCGGCATTTCGTGAATATAAGCCATGTACATCGCATCCGCCATTGTCCACAGCACATCCAGCTTGAATTGCAGGATTTGAATCATGCGCTCTTGTTGTTCGCGGGTCTTATACCAGTCCAGCGTGATTGCCAAGCCGTGTTCGACATCGCGGCGCGCTTCGGTCAGGCGTTTGCGGAAGTAGATATAACCTTCCTGGTCCACCCAAGGATAGTGTTCCGGCCAGTTGTCCAAGCGTTGCTGGTGAATCTTGGGAGCGAACAATTCGGTTAACGAGGAACTGGCCGCTTCGTGCCATTCCGCCCGGCGGGCAAAATTAACATAGGCGTCGACAGCAAAGCGTACGCCCGGCAATACGTATTTTAATGAAGTAATGTCTTCGCGGGTCAAGCCGACTGCCATGCCTAACTGTATCCATGCTTCAATACCTCCCGGATCGCCGGGATGTCCGTCATGGTCCATAATCCGCTGTATCCATTTCGCGCGGGTTTCGCGATCCGGGCAATTAGCCAGGATATTGGCGTCTTTAATGGGGATGCAGACCTGATAATAAAAACGGTTGGCAACCCAGCCCTGCAATTGCGCTTTGGTGAGTTTACCTTCGTTCATCAGGGTATGGTAGGGATGATGAATGTGGTAGTGGCTTTCCATGCCGCGTAGTTGGGCTTCAAATTGTTCTTTGGTCCAGGCTTTATTATCATTGCTCATGTTTGCATCCTTTATAAGTCGATTTCCAAACCGTCGTAGGCGACTTCAATGCCTGCGGCGTCGAGTATTTTACGTTGTTCGGAATCATCGTCTAAGATCGGGTTGGTGTTATTGATATGGATCAATATTTTGCGGGCTTTGGCAACGCCGTTTAGCACTTCTATCATGCCGCCTTCGCCGGATTGCGGCAAATGGCCGATTTCGCGGGCTTTTTTATGGCTGATATTTTGCGCACACATTTCGTCATCGGTCCAGAAAGTGCCGTCTACCAGCAAACAGTCAACGGTTTGCATGGCCGCCATGACATGCGGTTCTATTTCGCCCAGACCGGGGGAATAAAACACTTTTTTGCCGGTCGAAATTTGCTCAATGATGACGCCGATATTGTCGCCGTCATGCGGATCGTTGCGGTGTGGCGAATAAGGCGGCGCCTTGCTTTTTAAAGCTTGGGTGTAAAAACGCAAATCATCAATGCCGGGTATCGTAAAGCTGCTGCCGTCGAAAGGAATCGGGTGATGGTTGACGGTGCAGTAATCGGCCAGCATGTTGAATAGCGGGAAGCCGGTGGTCAGGTCTTGCTTGACCATTTCCGTGCAGTAAACGTCCAACGGCTTGCCTTCCCTGAGCATCAGCAGTCCGGTGGTATGGTCGATTTGGCTGTCGATCAGCATGATGGCTTTAATGCCGGTGTCGCGAACGCCTTCTTTAGGCTGGATAGCGGGGAAAGCTTCCAATTGCGCGCGAATGTCGGGGGAGGTATTGAATAGCAACCAATTTTTGTTGTCGGTGCTGACCGCAATCGATGACTGGGTGCGGGCTTTGCCGTTCATTTCTTTGTGCCGCAAACGATGGCAATTATGGCAGTTGCAGTTCCATTGAGGAAAACCGCCGCCTGCACCTGAACCGAGAACTCTTATCTTCATGTTTGGAAGGTAACCTAATAGGGAGTGAGGGCTGAATGATACGGGAATATGGGGAGTCAGGCAAAAAAAAGGGGCTCTTGACGAGCCCCTTTTTGGGTCTAAACCGATTAACGATTGTAGATGTACATTGTTACTTCAAAACCGAAACGCAGGTCTGTGTAGCTTGGTGTTTCCCATTTCATTGTAAACCTCCAGAAGTGTTTAAATTATTATGCTAGCTTGATCAAGTAAGCTGGATTGAAGTATACGATGAACTATTCTTAGATTCAACTCATAAGTGCAATCGGCACGGCAGATTGAAAGCTAAGTCTTATCATCTCATCTAAGCCAAGCGGGGTCGTGGTATTGGCGATTAGCGCGCAGACGGTATTGAACAGCGCTCGATTACGGCGATGAGGGTCGTGTTTTCGCTGATGCTTGAGGAATGCCGGGGTAAGGACATCTCTTTCCTCCGATCTATTAATATCATGCCGGGTCAAAGTCTCCGGCGGTTATTTTCAATTTTTCATTACCCCCAGAACCATTGCAATATGCGCCAATTCGGCGACGGTTGACACTTTAAGCTTGCTTCTTATTTGGGTGCCGTAATTGGCGACGGTTTTATAACCCAGACAAAGCTCGTCGGCGATTTTATGGGCGGTCAAGCCTTTTGCTAACAGTAGGAATACATCGAATTCTCTGGGCGACAGGGTATCGACAATGGTTTGGTAATCGGCCTCGCTATTTTGCAGAGGCATATTTTTCATTAAACCCTGCTCTATATAAAGTTCACCCTCTGCTATTTTTTGTATCGCGGTTGCCAAAATGCCGGGGGCGCTGTTTTTAGTGATGTAGCCCTTTGCCCCGGCGCTCATGGCTCTATCGACATAAACCATTTCGTCGTGAACGCTAAATACCAGTATCTTGGCATTACTGTCGCGGTTGCAAATGCGGCGAATGCTTTCCAGTCCGCCGATGCCGGGCATCGATAAGTCCAGCACCATGACATCCGGTTGCTGTTCCATATACAGCTGGCAGGCCGCTTCGCCTCGCTCGGCTTCGGCGATCACGTCAATATCGGCTTCAGTCGATAGCAGCATCCTGAAACCTGCTCGCACTACGGCATGGTCATCGACCAGGATGACTTTTATCTTGTCTTTCATGGTAGTGGAATAGTCGCAATGATGCTCATGCCTTGGCGCGGCTGGGTCTGTATGGTGAATTCTCCGCCCAAACTGTTGATTCTTTCTCTCATGCCCAATAATCCAAAACCGGTTTTAATCTTGTCAATAGCGCAACCTTGTCCGTCGTCGGTTACCTGTAGCCGTAGCGCGGCTCCTGCTTTGCCTTGACGCTCTATTTCCAGGCTGATGGCGGCTTGCTTGGCCTGCGCATGACGGACAACATTGGTTAAGCATTCCTGAACGATTCTGAATATTTGAATGGTGATTTTTTGCTCCAGAAAATCGACTTCGTCAGGGCAGGTGATGGCGATTTTTAGTTCCGGGTTTCTGATCGACCAGTGGTTTAATAAATCCTCCATGGTGGCTTTTAGTCCCAGTTCGGTTAATACCAAGGGGTGTAGTTGATGCATCATGGAGCGCACCACGGTCATTAAATGATCGCAGATAGTGACAATGGAATCCGTGGTTTGTTTAATATCGGCGCTCGTTCCCGTAGCTTCGGGTTGGCAACGTCCGGCAGTCACCGCTATGACTTTAATGGCGGTCAGCGATTGCCCCAGTTCGTCGTGTAATTCCTGCGAGAGCCGTTGTCGTTCGTCTTCCTGTATTTCCAGGGTGTGTTGGGTTAATGCCCGGTTTTCTTGTTGGCCGGCATCCAGTTCGCCGGTCATGTGGTTGATGGCTTTGGCGATACTGTCATATTCCTGAATGGAAAAATTGGGTAGTTTTTGGCTGTACTGCCCGGTTTCAATGACTTTTAGCGCGTTAACAATCACGGCAATGGATTTAAGGGCCTTGTTAAAAGCCAAGTTGACGGCCAAAAAGGTAAAGAGTGTCAGCAAGCAAAGTGAGCCGAAAAAGGCAATGCTTTCTTGCCACACTTCAGTAATTTCATCCAACGGGTTGGCCTCAATAATCAAGGTGATTTGTTCTCCCTTGAAGCTGGTGATTTGATGTTCAACTTTGGGGTAGTGAACGGCAACCAGATTAATAAACCATTGCGGCGGCTTTTCGTCATTATAGGTTTGTCGGTTTTTGTGGGCAAAACTGATGATTTGTCCGGAAGGCTCTTTCAGTTGAATACTTAAATGCCGGGTTTGGTTTATCGAATTAAACTTAGGCAGCCAATCGGTCTCATTAAATGGCGTTTGCGAAGCTTGTGAAAAACCGAATGTTATCAACTGTACAGCCAGATTGATGGATGAGTCGACTTCTTTATTCACCGCATCGCGCGCCTGCCGGATGGCTATCGATCCGCCCAACATCAGGATGCACAGTGAAGAGATCAGAATTCGTATGTTAATTTGGTAGCGCAGGCTCATTAGCTTTAAAAACTCGATACTTGCAACATCGGATTGATGGAATGCAAAAACCTGACATTATTCATCTATAGAGAGTGAATCGCTATAGGAAAAATTCTTTTTTCGGTTAAGTCGTGATTTACGCGCAAAAAATACCGCAATTAAGCGTTATTTGAAGAGTCTAAGAATCTTGAAAATAATGCTTTTATCCTGATATTTTGAATAATGCGTAAATTTATTATTGACAGGATAGGCCATAAACAGCATAATAAGCGTCTCAGTACGGCGCCTGTAGCTCAGCTGGATAGAGTACTCGGCTACGAACCGAGCGGTCGGGAGTTCGAATCTCTCCAGGCGCGCCATACTGAAAAAAGATTATTCCCCTGTAGCTCAGTCGGTAGAGCGGATGACTGTTAATCATTAGGTCGGCGGTTCGAGCCCGTCCGGGGGAGCCAAACAAATCAAACCCTTACAGCAATGTAAGGGTTTTTTTTTGCCTTGTCCGGTCTATCTCCGGTTTTTAGTTACTAGGGAAGCGCTGAACAAATCGTGTTCCGCCCTATTGCCAGACAAGCTGATTTTTTTCAAAAATCTGTGGAGAGGCAATAGATTTGGCTTAAACCGGGATATAGTGGGATTAGGCGGGAAGTACTGGGATGACTAGCTTTAAGGGGTGTTTGGCTGATTTTGGCATTTTCACGATTTTTGGCTCAGTAAACTTAAAAAGCGCCAAATTGAGCGGTAATTTTGGCGCTTTATTTTCAAGCAGCTTTTGAAGATGTAAGACCACCTAAGCACTGTCTTCAGATAGAGCTATTCCTTTCATAAACTCACTTTCAAGCAAACCTCCAGGCCCAAGAGTTCGGCCAGCGAATCTTCCCCTTAGAGAACCAAGCGCAACGATGTGCTCGGAGTTAATATTGTCGTATTCCTTAATAATTTTATTTAGCTCATCAGGCATATTTGGATAATTCTGCTGTACAAACGAAAAAGCCGGCTTCAAGTTGTCTATGGATTGATCAAGAAGGATCAATCCCAATTCCTTGATCGCTGTTTCCAGCTTCTCATTGCGCCGCTCCTTTACTGGTTCAGACATTATTCTGTTGTATATCAAGACAGTGAAGTAAGCAATTGTTCTTTCATTGAAGCCATGCCCTATAAAATCCTTCTTTAGTAAGCGTTGGAATATTCGCTCAAATTCAATCGTATCGATTGGAAAGGAAGCGTTCTTCTCGATGGCGCAGGCCTGATCAGCCAACAGCATTTCACCTTCACCAGTCAGCAACCAGTTGATGTTGACACCGCCCTCTGCTAATGCTCGCAATGCGCCTGCGCCTGGCTCGCTTGGGCCTTTCTCGTACTGCTTATAAGTCCCTAAAGGGATACCAAATTTAGTCGCCGCCTCTGGCTGGGTTAGGGAAAAATGTTCCCGAACGAGTCGTAATCTATCGCTAATTTTCATTTCGCATCATTCCAAAAAGTATGCGAAAACACAGCAAAATTGCTAAAAACCTTTTTCGCATAGATAACCATTTGATAATAAATTAGTTTTATTGGTCCACTGAAAATACCAAATATAGATTTTCGCGAAACCAAATTTATACCTTTATTTGTTTACAAGGCCTAAATTTGATGCTATCGTATTTACTCCTTAACGCTAATTAGGATTCAATACTATGAACATAAAAGCACCAAAAATAGACCCCACCGATCCTTCATCTGCTACCGGCGACTGGCATCCTTCCTTTGTGATAGCTGCCTTACACCAAGCCGGTTGGACACTGGTCAATCTAGCCAAACATCATAATTTGAAATGTTATGGCGGCCTTTCAAGATCGTTACGACATAGCATGCCGAGCGCTGAAAAGCGGATTGCCGATGCGATTGGCGTACATCCCAAAGAGATTTGGCCTAGCCGCTATTACGAAAACGGCGAACTAAAACCCCGTGGTTTCCATGCGTTACAGTCTATGCCAAATACTGGCATAGTCAACGGTGAACCTCAATAGGGGGCTTATCATGAGACCACAAGACCAGGTTACCATGGACCTATTTAGCATGGGTAATATACCAAATTCGATACCACCTAAGCCAGGCGCGTTAAAGATTGGCTTAAATTTGCGTCGTTTCTTGGCGGAAACAGTCAGAGAGTCGCCTTTATCGCGGGCTCAAATCGTTGAGCGAATGAGTGAGCTGTTAGGCACTCGGATTACTCTGCCCATGCTAAACCGTTGGCTTGCCTACAGTTCCGAAGAATGGCGGTTTCCGTTGGAGTATTTACCGGCGCTGGAAGTCGCTTTAGACAGTCATATCATTCTGGAATGGATGGCCGAGCTACGGGGTGCACGTCTGTTGGTAGGCCGGGAAATTCTGGAATATGAGTTAGGCAAAGCGGCACTGATGAAGTCTGAATTGAGACAGCGCGAAGCACGAATTAAAAAAGCCTTGGGTGAAAAACATGGATGACATCAACCAACTAACAACATTAACGGAAATCGCGACCGTATTGGAAAAAACTAAAAGGGCTATCGAAATACTGGCAAATAAAAGCGGATGGAAATTTACCCTTTCAGGGAAAAAACGCTTGTACGCCCTAACCGCGCTACCCAGCGACATTCGCGAGAAAATCATCATATCTCGCCTGAATGCCACGCTACGACTGGATGACGCCACCAAGGCGGTTATAGCGGCGAAAAATACGCCAGCGGTTACAGTCGAACTATCCGAAAAAGCGGCGCTTGCCAAAGCGATTTTGGACGATAAGCAACGCGAGCGAGACGGCTCCCGCCGCTTGATTTTGCAGTTTGTCCGAGGCTTTAAGGGCGGATTACGAAAAGCCGTGGCAACACTCAATGCCAGTTACACGGCTGGCACCTTGCATCCTGATTTGATGCATGCCATCAGGCATTGCAACGACAAGGCGAATGATAGCCGCATCGGTACTTTGTCAGTGCGATCTGTCACCCGTTGGAAGTCTGACGCCAAAAATAACGGCCATTGCATCCCGCTAAAAACGCGCGTTGAAACCCGTTGGCATGAAATATGGTGGTTGCCGATGTTGTTGGCCTGCTACCGCAAGCCGCAAAAACCGCATATTACCGAAGCTTACGCCGAATTTAAGCAGGATTGGCAGGCTCAAGGCTTGCAAAAAAGGCTACCCAGCTATACGACGGCGCGGCGCAGCTTAAACAAGGTTCCGACGGTCATATTGGAGATGGGGCGTTCTACCGGCTCTGAATTGGCTGCTTTGCGTTCTTTTGTGCGCCGTGACTGGTCGGGAATGAGTAATGAGGTGTGGGTGGGTGATGGCCACACTTTCAAGGCCAAGGTCCGACACCCTGAGCACGGTCAGGCTTTTGCTCCTGAAGTGACCTTGATTATTGATGCGGCCAGCCGGTTTATTGTGGGGTGGGCCTTTAGCCTATCCGAAAATCAGATTGCCGTTTCTGAAGCGCTGGGTAAAGGCATGCAAAAACATGGTAAGCCGCTGATTTATTACAGCGACAACGGTTCGGGCCAAACGGCAAAGATTATTGATTGTCCGGTTGGCGGTATGTTGGCGCGGTTGGGTGTGCATCATGAAACCGGCATACCGGGTAATCCCCAAGGGCGCGGTCTAATCGAAGGGCTTTGGGACATTACTACCATTTGGGTAGCCAAGCAGATGCCGACGTTTCAAGGCACCGGCATGGATGAAGGCTCCATGCGCAAGAACACCCAAGCCATTGAAAGCGCTAAACGTAAAGGCGAAGTGCCAACATTTGTGCCGAGCTGGCAGCGGTTTATCGACGATTGCGAGGCACGTTTTCACTGGTACAACACTCAGCACCAACATAGCAGCCTGGGCGGCAAAACTCCGGCAGAGGTATACCACGCCGGTTTTGATGAAAGCTGGGCGTGTCAGTTGAGCGAAGACGAAAGCATCAATCTTTACCGGCCATCTGTTGATCGCACACCAAACCGGGGTGAAATTCGTTGGCTAAACAACATTTATTTTCATCCGTCTTTGGCGGAGCTACCAGCTAATACCAAGGTGCGAATGCATTATGACGTTAGCGATGCTAGCAAAGTATGGGTATTTGATTTGAATGGTCGATTCCTCTACGAAGCCGAATTTGAAGGTAATAAACGCGCCGGATTCGCGGTGTCCTTGAAGGACTCGCTGAAGGAAAAACGCATCGACGGCATGGAAAAACGAGGTCAAGAAAAGATAGATAGAGCCAATGCGGAACGCGGCAACGTGATCAATGGCGAAGTCTTGCAACGAGTGCCGGTAATACCCAGTGATCCCATCGAGCCTCTAAAGCGCGTCGTGATCGAAGGCGAATTTCAGAAACAAAAGCCGGAAGAAAAACGAATGGGGTATTTAGAAACCATGATGCATATACAAGGGGGTAAAGCAGCGGGAGCAGATTAGTTGCTTCCAAACGGTTGGCGCCGCTTGGAAGCCTTAAACATGAACATTCAATAACATCGATTAGGATTATAGAGCATGAAATTAAGTTATGTACAGACCAGTAACCACGAACTATTTATGACGGGCGTTGCGCTTGCCGAAAATAGCATGGCTCAAGAGGCTAGAACCGTTCTTGTTGCTGGCGAACCTGGCACGGGGAAAACCCGCGCTGTTGAACACTATGGGGCTAATCGGAACGCCATTTATATTCCTGGCATGCCTGGTATGAATCTTCCCTATATTCGAGCATTATTGGCCGATGAGCTTGGCATTAATGGTTTAAAAGGCTATGCGCTTCAGAAGACTATCGATAGCGAAATGGCGCGTTGCCGTCAGCCTATTATTCTGGACGAGTCGCAACATGGCCTCGATAACAAAGCGGTTGTCATTGAGTATCTAAGGCGCATTGTCGAGCAAGCCGGAACCGTGTTGGTTTTGGTTTGCCACATATCCGAAAAACACCGGTTTGCAGCGCACAAGCTTGCTCATATCTCCACACGCATTAAAACGGTTGTCGATTTTAAACCCGCTTCATTGGCGGATACCCAATTGTATTTGAAGCAGTTATGTGAAGTGAGCGTGGACGATGATATTGCTAAATTAGTGTATCACCAGTCAAACGGTCGCTATCGTTTGATGGTGTCAGCAGTCCAGACTCTGGAGACTTTAGCCGCCACCAAGAATAAAACCGCCTTGGTAGCCGAAGATGTTAAGGGATATTTGCTTTGCGAGGATGCGGCCAATTCACTGCGTAAAACGGGTAGATAAGCAATGCGTCAAGGACAAACGGCACCACGCACCATGACAGGCGGTCTGAGGGCTAAATCTTGGTGGGTTTTGCGAAAAAATCGACGCATAACACTTGCCGAGTTGATGTTAACCGTTTGCGATGGTCAAGAGAAAAGCGCCGAAACGAATTTACGGCGCTGGTTGAATAATTTGGTTGATGCCGGTTTTCTGACCCGTGAGCGCGTGAACGATGGCAAATTGACCAGCAACGGCAGTTATCAATATAGCTTGGTTAAAGACATTGGCCCGAAAGCGCCGGTGGTGCGTATGTCTACCAGTGAAATCTTCAACCCAAACAGTAACGAAATTACTTCATTCAGAGTATCCAAAAATGGCAAATGAGATTAATGATATTGAGGTCAAAAGTGTCCAAGACGCACTTGAGACAGCCGGTATGTTCTTTTACCGCCTCGAAAGACTGGCGAACTCCAGCATCGTCCTGAATGAATTCAAGGATGGCGACTTCCAGAACCCGCTGTACAAACAAGATTGCCTCTTCTATCAACTGGAAAGCATCCGCGATTTATCCCGGAAGTACGAAAACTTGTTCGATGATTTAGCCATCTCGTTTGGCAGGACCATCGATTTTAAGCTTAAAGAACTGGATATGTTAGCGTCGGGATCGGCCGAACTGCTGCCGGAAGACAGCGCCCAAGCCGTCCTAGCCGGCAGCGTCAATTCGGCACTGGAACACCCCAGCCCAAAACCTTAAGATAATCGCCCAAAACGCGCCGAATCGCCTTGGTCGATCGGTTGAAGCGGCGCGGCGCTTGGTGGCGTTTATAGACGCCAATATTAGCCCCGCATGGCTTGGCTTCTCGGCTCTAACCCATTCGCCGGTTTCAATATCGTTCACCGGCGCATTTTCTCCCGCTGTTTCAACAGGTGTTGAATAACTATTAAAGCGGCTTAAGGTTTTAAACCGCTTTAATTAGGCCGCTAGGTGGTTCTGGGACAATGACACCTGTCATTCAACCCATTCAGGGAGCTACCATGCCATTAACCACTGACCGAAACACCCCCGAACGAGACGGGCATCTAGTTCAGCATCCAATGGCCGCCGGCAAGAAAATCTATGCCGGGGCCTTAGTGGTGCTTAACGCCACCGGCTATGCCGAACCCGGCTCGACAGCTACCACGTTAACCGCCGCCGGGCGGGCCGAAGCGCAAGTCGATAACAGCGCCGGAGCCGACGGTGCGAAGCGCATTACCGTGCGGCGCGGCCTATTCCACTTTGCCCATACCGCCGCCGACGCCGTGACCCGCACCAGCATCGGCCAATCCTGTTATATCGCCTCTGACTATAGCGTTGCCAAGACCGACGGGACCGGTACCCGCTCGGTAGCGGGCAAGGTAATCGACGTGGACAGCGACGGCGTTTGGGTGGAGATTGGCTGATGAAACCGGATTTAACTCAAGCGATGACCGCTTCTTTGCTGATCACCTTGGCCGAGTTAGACGCGGTAAGCAATAATCAACAATGGGTTCATTTGCTGCCGATGGGCCAATTCAGCGCCAGTGATGGCCGAGGCCCTTGGCTGGTGGACAATGCCGAACAGGTGATTACCAACACGCTGGAAAGGGCCGGTTCTAGGAAAATCCCCATCGATTATGACCATCAAATCGACCGCTCGGCCCAAAACGGACAACCTGCGATAGCGGCCGGTTGGATTACGCAACTGCAAGAGCGGGATGACGGCATTTGGGGCTTGGCGGAATGGACGGACAAGGCTAGCGCTCACTTGGCCGCTAAGGAATACCGCTACTTGAGCCCGGTCATTCATTACGACGCTAGCGGCAAAGTCACCCGAATTAGCCGGGCGGCGCTAGTCAATAATCCCGCGTTGGAATTGACGGCCCTAGCCAGCGAGCAAGCCGCCAACTTACAGGAAGAACTGACGGACACCCAGGACAAACTGCAAACGGCATTGGCGCAACTTGAATCATTCCAACAAGAAGCCAAGACGAAAGAAACGGACCAGTTGGTTGATACGGCAGCGGCTCAAGGCCGGATATTGCCTTTTCAGAAAGAGTTCGCCGCCAAGTTGTGTGCGCTCGATACCGGTTTGTTCGGTGATTTCGTCAAGCTGGTCGAGCGCGATAACTTAGCCCTATTCAAAGAAGTTGACTACGGCCAAGAGCAAGAGCATGCCCAAGCCTTAAGCGAAGACGAGAAAACCATTTGCAAAGCCTTAGGCCATACCCATGAAGAATTCACTCAATTAGGAAAAGATTATGATTATTAATTCAGCCAGCCTTAATTCGTTGTTCCAGGGCTTTAACGCTTCGTTCAATAAAGGCGTTCTCGCCGCGCCCAGCCACTATAAAGAGGTGGCAATGGTGGTACCTAGCACGTCGTCCGCCAATACCTATGCCTGGCTTGGACAGTTTCCCAAATTGAGGAAATGGGTGGGCGACCGCGTGATCAAAAACTTAGCCGCGCACGGCTACGTACTCGAAAACGAGCTGTTCGAAAGTACGGTCAAAATTAAGCGCACCGATATTGAAGACGACCAATACGGCGTTTACAGCCCGATCATGGAAGAAATGGGCAGGGCCAGCGGCGAGCATCCCGACGAGTTGATTTTTGCGCTATTGGCCGAGGGTTTCAACACGGCCTGTTATGACGGGAAAAACTTTTTCGATACGAACCATCCGGTCGGCGATGGCGAAACCGTGGTCAATGTGTCGAATATGCAAGCCGGTTCCGGCGCTGCCTGGTTTTTGCTGGATACCAGCCGTTCGATCAAGCCGGTGTTGTTTCAAGATCGCGAATCTTACAAATTCCAGATGCTGACCAAAGATACCGACGAGCCGGTTTTCATGCGCGATGAATACCTGTACGGGATTAGAGCCAGGGTGAATGCTGGGTTCGGCTTATGGCAACTGGCGTTCGGCTCCAAGGCGGATTTGGATTCGACCAATTACGCGGCGGGACGTACCGCTATGACGACCTTAAAAAGCGATGAAGGCCGGCCATTGGGTATTAAGCCGAATAAGTTGGTGGTCGGGCCGACGCTCGAACAGGCCGCGCTTAAATTGATCAATACCGAACTGGTATCCGAGGGCGGCGTGTCGGTCAGCAACGAATGGGCCAACAGTATTGAGGTTGTGGTCGTGCCTTGGTTGGAGTAATCCGTCGGTCGACCACTAAGTGAATCGGAATGTGATTTATGCATTCGATTTGCCTGACAATGCCAGCAAAGTGGCTATTGAGTTAAATCGTTGGGAAAAGGTGCGTGGCTGACTCAGGGATTCGGAAGAAGGTGAATCACCATGAGCGGCGCCGGATTCGAACCGGATAATGTAGTCGCTGACACGCTTACAACCGTTCCCATTGGAAACAACCGCTCATGGCTGTTTAGAGTATAGCGCATAATTATTTTTGAATGCTATTGAATGGTTTGAATTTAAAGAGAGAGCGGTGCAGCGATGTTACCAGCATCTCTGCAACCTCAATACGCAGTGCAGTAACACTGTGAACCGAGCAAGGCTCCCTGCCATGTCGACACGACAGAGAAGCCTAGCAGATTTTTTTATTTTTGTGAGGTTCACATGATTAAAGTTCGTTAGCGGGTTGGATGAGTGATAAGCATCAGCTTTCTAAACAACTAAGCGGCGGCGCGTGCGCATTCGGTAAGCGCCGCCTATAGATTCAATTAACACATACAGGACCTAGCATGCTTAACAGTGAAGAGGTGATGGCCGATCTAATGGCCTTTGTTCGCCAGGAAATCAGTTCCCCTAAAACCGGGGACGCTTGCGCCAAAGCCCTACTTAGGTGCTTTGGGCTCAATTTCCGGCATCAGACGATCTATGTGCCCAATCAAACCCAACGGCTTAAGGAAATCAGCGAACGCAACGAAGCCGTTATTCGTGAATTTAACGGGCGCAATCACAATGAATTGGCGCTTAAATACCGCGTCAGTCTTCAAACGGTTTATAAAATCATCAGGGAATCGCGCCAACAGGCGGAAACCGGCGAAAAGCCACTTAAGCCTATCCTGCTGTTCGTGATTGATGAATACCTGCCGCCCGATTTGACCAGGGCGGGCTTAGATGAAACCGAGGCAAAGAACCTTAGCCAAAAAGTAGCGGATTATTTGTGCGAAAACTATGCAGGGACCATGTTCCATATGGTGGATGTGATGAAGGCCAAGTAAGGAAGGTGAGGCTGGCTATCCGGTCGGAGTCGAACCGACATAGGTGGCGCAAAGCGCCTTTCTGTTCCCCAATCCATGCACGTAGATAACCAGCCAGGCCACAACTATACGCTGACATATTAAGCGATACAAAAAATCGGAAAAAAATATTAATTTTAAGGCGCTATCTTTGCGCCAAAAAACTTTGAAAGTCGCGCCAAATAACGCGCCCTGCTACAAATCGCCGCTTTGCAAAGCCTAATAAATGGCATTTTTAACCATTTTTCCCGATTTTTCTTCTTCATCTGCCGCTTTCGGGAAACGACAGACGCACGATGCCCTCAGGCAGCCATCAGCTGCCGCCT
>Ga0208884_100330_pt1 | contig 20227 bp, 14 predicted proteins | sample LakWasMet68_HOW9_2_FD_183898 | JGI IMG/M metagenome (GOLD analysis project Ga0208884, IMG submission 183898) | Freshwater sediment methanotrophic microbial communities from Lake Washington under simulated oxygen tension - Sediment Metagenome... | ecosystem: Environmental > Aquatic > Freshwater >... | reverse complement strand
ATGGTGCGCCTGTTCGCCCGCGCGTTCCCCACGGGCGTGGGGATGAACCGGTCGGGCGCTGCGCCGCGCCCATGACGTGCAAGCGTTCCCCACGGGCGTGGGGATGAACCGCCGCCGCCGGTGGACTCGCGGCGCACGTAGCGGCGTTCCCCACGGGCGTGGGGATGAACCGGGTCGGCTGCGCCTTCAAGAGCGAGTCCAGCTGCGTTCCCCACGGGCGTGGGGATGAACCGGAGCATTGCGACACCGCGCAGGCTTTCGCGCTGCGTTCCCCACGGGCGTGGGGATGAACCAGCCCTGCGTGTCGATGATCCAGCGTGCCACGCGCGTTCCCCACGGGCGTGGGGATGAACCGCGTGCCGGCTGGGTTTGATGTGCAGGACGGACGCGTTCCCCACGGGCGTGGGGATGAACCGCCCCATGGGGCGACGCAGTAGGGCAATTTGCCGCGTTCCCCACGGGCGTGGGGATGAACCGTCACGATTGCCGGCGCCACCGCGCCGACGCTGGCGTTCCCCACGGGCGTGGGGATGAACCGCCGGGTTCGGCACGATGCGTCGGCCGTAGATCGCGTTCCCCACGGGCGTGGGGATGAACCGGCCCGGGAAATCCATGTGCTTGGCCTCGGGGCGCGTTCCCCACGGGCGTGGGGATGAACCGTCTGAGGCGTGGGCGCAGAGCATGGTGCGGATGCGTTCCCCACGGGCGTGGGGATGAACCGCCAGGTGTGCCCTGCTCCACCGCCTCCAGCACGCGTTCCCCACGGGCGTGGGGATGAACCGTTATGGGCGCTATCAACCGAACGCACTGGGAAGCGTTCCCCACGGGCGTGGGGATGAACCGGCGTGGAGGGTAACGGGAAAACCTGGCTGTCAGCGTTCCCCACGGGCGTGGGGATGAACCGTTGAAACCGATGATCGCCGGGGGCGCGGCCTTGCGTTCCCCACGGGCGTGGGGATGAACCGAATCGGCAGTCTGATGAACAACGCCGCCGCCGGCGTTCCCCACGGGCGTGGGGATGAACCGGCTCACGACGAACTGGGGCAGGGCGACATGGCGCGTTCCCCACGGGCGTGGGGATGAACCGGCGACGCATGCGCATTCAGCCCTGACGGTGGAGCGTTCCCCACGGGCGTGGGGATGAACCGATGGGTTAGCCATGCGCAGTTCGATCACGCTGGCGTTCCCCACGGGCGTGGGGATGAACCGATACTGCCAGAGGACAACATCCGCACCGTCACGCGTTCCCCACGGGCGTGGGGATGAACCGCGTGGAAACGTGCTATGGGGCTGCGCGCCAATGCGTTCCCCACGGGCGTGGGGATGAACCGGCCAAGGTACTGCCCGGCGTAGCCGATGAGGCGCGTTCCCCACGGGTGTGGGGATGAACCGCCCTCGCGGCTGCGATCCAGGTAGTCGTCCAGGCGTTCCCCACGGGCGTGGGGATGAACCGCCTGATGTGTGTGGCCTACGCGATGAAGCAGAGCGTTCCCCACGGGCGTGGGGATGAACCGACCAGCACGGCGAGTTTTTCGGGCGTATCAACGCGTTCCCCACGGGCGTGGGGATGAACCGACATTGGCATCGTCGAGCATGGCGGCCGAGAGGCGTTCCCCACGGGCGTGGGGATGAACCAACTTCTTCTGCGACGCCGCCGTCATGGAGTCGGCGTTCCCCACGGGCGTGGGGATGAACCGAACAGCACGCGCTTGCCGGCCTCCTCCATCGGGCGTTCCCCACGGGCGTGGGGATGAACCGGCACGCCGGCATCGCGCCACATCTGCACCACGGCGTTCCCCACGGGCGTGGGGATGAACCGAACGGCGCCACCGGCCCCGCCTCGGTTTCCGGCGCGTTCCCCACGGGCGTGGGGATGAACCGAAATGCTGGCTGGCCTTCGTCGGCTGGATTCGGCGTTCCCCACGGGCGTGGGGATGAACCGGCGTATGGTCGTGGCTAGCATCAGCACGCAGCGCGTTCCCCACGGGCGTGGGGATGAACCGGCCTATGCCGATCTCGCAGATGCGGCCGGGAAGCGTTCCCCACGGGCGTGGGGATGAACCGCTGAACACCGGAGCCCGGTGGCCCTTCGTGCGGCGTTCCCCACGGGCGTGGGGATGAACCGGCATCGCGGACACTCCGCAGCGCCGCGGCCGCGCGTTCCCCACGGGCGTGGGGATGAACCGATCGAGCGCGTGGCCTTCACGCGCAAGGTCATGCGTTCCCCACGGGCGTGGGGATGAACCGCTCACGCAGGCTGACTGGCTGTACTGTCCGCGCCGGCCGAACTTTGACCACCTTGGTCAATATTCGGCCGGCGTCAACAGCCATGCTGCTCAACAGTGTGCTGCCCGTTGCCTACTTCGACCGGATGGGGGTACCCCGACTCTCCTGACCTCAAGCGCTCGAACCGCCCGGTGCGGACCCGCATGCCGGGTGGTGTGGGAGGGGTCGGTCAGGTAGTCTGGCTGCCCCTATCCCGATCGCCAACACGCCTGAGCTTCGAACTGATCGCAGGCCTCGGGCAATGCCCTTGCTGCGGCAGCGCCGGCAAAAGACTTCGCTTGTGACACAGTAAGATTAAGTTCGCAGCATTGGCCCCCAAGCCGCCGATCCAAGCCTGCCCCCAGGCTCGTTCCCCAATCCAATCCCGCGCCCGGCGCCAGGCACCAATCTCCCTGGACAAGATTGACAATCATTTAAAAGCTGTATAGTGCGTAAACGGACGCTCGCCCCATTGCTCGATCCGTGATTGACGTGCGCTGGGCGACGCCGTAGCGAACGATGGGCGCAACTTGCGCTATGCGCCAGCGGTCGGGGCCGATCTGACGCCAGTGCCGCCCGTTGGCGAGGGGCGTCTGCCGCGTCCGAAGGCATAGACGTGAGTTGCTTCCTGTCAGCGGTCCTGGCTTGCAATTGAGGTTGTAGGCCGATGGCAGGGCTGGATCAAGCGTGGCCTTTCGTGTGGCGCCGGTTGGCGGCCTCCTTCATTTCCGTCACGGTTTTGCTGGCTCTTGGGTCCTTACCGGTGCGGGCGCAGGATCACGTGGTCCGGGCAGCAGTCTTCGAGGACGTCTCGGGGGCCCTCGAACTCGAAGCGGCCGCGCAGCGGGCATTCACGCCATGGACGCAGCGCCTGTTGCTCGAACACATCGCATCCAGTTACTGGGTACGGCTCGAGATAGAGTCGAGTCCACCCGGACCAGGGGCGGTGACGCCACCGCAAGCCGCCCGTTCCGGGCCGCAACAGCTGGTCCTGTTCATCGAGCCCCCGTACCTTGGTGAGGTCACGCTTCATGACCCACGGCGTCAGGAGGCCAGTCCGGCGCGCGCAGGCATGGGGCAGTCCCAGGAAGACGCGGAATTCCCGACCAGCAAGCTGTCATTCCTAGTGACCGTCCATGCCGGTGAACCGCCGCGCACGGTGTGGCTGCAGATCAAGCCGCTGCGGCGGGTGTTCGTGGAGGTGCATGCCGTGCCGCTGCATGCGGCTTTGCTGTCGGAGCAACACCGGCTGACGCGGCGCCTCATCTCGCACGGCTTCCAGTTCATCTGCCTGGGGTTGGGCCTGTACCTGTGGTGGCGCGAGCGTGACGCGCTGATGGGGCTGTTCGTGGCCCGGCAGACGCTGATGATCGGCATGTTCCTGGTTTCCGATGGCCTGCTGCGTGTTCCCACCTGGGACAACGGCCCCTCGGTGCCTGCGCTAGTCTGTTTTGGCCTCATGTTTTCGCTGGCGGTCAATGCGCTGTTCCAGCGAGCGTTCATGGGCCTGTTCCCCATACCTCGCGCGGCGCTGCGGCTTTGGTGGGGGCCGTTTGCGCTGTTCCCGGTCGCACTCGTGCTGGTTATCGGCGGGCGCGTCGATCTGGCACAAAAGGTGAACGAAATCGGGATCGCCGCGACGCCGATGCTGTTTTTCGGCCTCTACGTGTTCGCGGTCATCGCGTCCAGGCTGCGCAAGGCGGGGAAGGCGGGGCAGGCGCGCAACGATGCAGAACTGCCGCTGCAGTGGCTGCTGCCCCTGGTGCTGACGGCGATCGGGCTGCACATGCTCTGGTCCCTGCACTTCATGGGCCTGGCGACGCAGGGCGCCTTCCTGGCGGGCGGCGCAATGGTCCAAGTCAGCACCAACGCGGCGCTGATCAGCGTGGTGCTGCTGATCCGCGCCCAGCGAAAAAGGCGTGCGCGCACGGAGGTCATCACGCAACTCCGGCTGGCTGAAGAGCAGGAGCGGCTGGAGCGCGACCGGCGGCGGGAATCGACGGAGTTCCTGGCGATGCTGACGCACGAACTCAAGACGCCGCTGTCGATCATCCGCATCGCGCTGTGCACGCCAGAGCTGACGACGACCTCACGCGTGCGTGCAGAGCGCGCCGTCATGGACATGAGCAAGGTGATTGACCGCTGTGCCCAGGTCGACTTGCTCCAGGAGGATGAGCCAGCCCCGGCCCGCCTCGACGCCTGTTTGGTGGACCTGGTTCACGACATCGTCGCGAATTGCGGGCAGCCCGATTCGGTGGACCTGCAGGTCGACGACGACGCGCCGAACCGCGAGGTCGACGCGCGCCTGCTGGGCACCATCGTGGCCAATCTGCTGGACAACGCGCTGAAGTACAGGGCGCCACACAGCCAGGTGCTTATTCGCGTGGCATCACTCGCCCTTGATGAGCGGCCCGGCGTCGCAGTGTGTGTGCGCAACCTGCCGGGTGCTTCGGGATGGCCTGAGCCCGATCGTGTCTTCAAGAAGTACTACCGCAGCAACGGCGCACGCCGGTTCACCGGCTCCGGGCTCGGTCTGCACCTGGCCGAGCGCCTGGCGCAGCGCCTGGGCGGTGAATTGCGTTACGCGCCAGATGCCACGCGCGTGCAGTTCGCCCTTTGGCTGCCCGCTTGATTGGCTTCGAGTCCGGCGGTGCCTGGGGCACGCCGGGGAAGGCTTCTGAAGGCTTATTCCGGGCCCGGTGCGTAAGGTGCACGCTCCCCACCCACCACGGAGCGAACGACGATGACTGCAACGAGAAACACTGTGATGCGAGCCGCGCTGCTGCTTGCCGCCGTCGGGCTGGCGGCGCCCGCGATGGGCCAGAAGGCCCCGCTGGCAGCCGCGAAGCAGCAGGCGCAGGCCGCAGCCCAGGAGTTGGCAGCCATGGAGACCCAGGCGCTGCAGCACCACACTGATCTGCAGCGCATGTTGCGTGACTTGCAGGCTGTCCAGACGCCGGATCAGGCCAAGAAGTATCAAGCCGATCTGATGCGGGATGGCGCGTCGATGGGCGATCACGCACGCATGTTCAGGGCGTGGCGCGAGCGTGCCGCGCAAGTGAACGCCAGCGGCGGTGCGGACGGGCCCCGCGTGGATGCGCGGGTCGACACGCTGAACCAGCAAGTGGCGCAGACCGGCGGCGAAGTGGAGGCGCAGATGCGCAGAGTCGCCGCCCTGCACCCGCCCATCGGCCAGGTGTTCAAGCAATACCGCAGCCTGCTGCACTGAGGGCCGTATTGGGTCGCACCGTGTCATCCCACTTCGTCCCCTACACACCCATGACCACCCCATGACCAACATCAACATGAAGAGCCGTCTGCTGCTGCTGAAGCTGCTGATCCTGCTGGGCGGCGCCCTGCTGCTCAATACCAGCGCCCATGCCTGCAAGTGGTATGACGCCAAGTGCCAGGCCAAGGAGGCCGCAGTCAAGGCGGCCAGAGCGGCCGCTGCGGCCCAGGAGGAGGCGGCCAGGGCCGCCCAACAGGCCGCGGCTGCCGCCGATGCGGCGGCCAGGCAGGCGGCGGACCAGGCGGCCGCGGCCGCCGCCGCCGCCAAGGCCCAGGCCGACGCGGCATTCGCGGCGTTGGTGGCCGAGAAGCGGCAGGAGTTGGACCGGCTCAAGTCCACCTATTCGCAGGCGGGCAACTTCACCCAGAACGAGTTCAGCCGGGTGGCCGCCGCAGCCAACCCCTTTGTCTCGCCCTTCGTCAGCATGGTGCAGGGTTGCATGGGCGAGATCCAGTCCGAATCGGCCGGCCTGATGGCCCTGGCCGACCAGGAGGTGGCCACGGGCAGCATCAACGGCGCCTTTCAGGACGCGTCAGATGACCGGGCTGCTTGCGCCACGGCGATCACCAGCGCAGCGCAAGAGCTGGCGCGCCAGGGGCAGAAGCTGGCACCGGCCGAACTCGACGCCATCTCCAAGGCCATCCATCAGGCCGGCCCTTGCCTGACAAGGCCCGACACCTGCGCCGCCCAGGCCCTGGAAAGTTTCTACAACGCCGAGATCCAGGACCTGGTGAAGGCCGCCACCAGAACGGCGGTCAACAGCACCGCCACCGTGACCAGCGGTGTGACCGGCGTGCTCAACGGCGCCGGTGAAGTGACGGAGGCGCTGTACCGGGTGATGCGGGAGATTCCCACCGGCAAGCTCACCGACCAGGGCAAGCGCGATCTCTACGCGGTGATCAAGTTCCTGAAGTTGGAAAAATCGGGCGGCACCGTGGGCCTGTTCTTCGCACCGGCTCAATCGGCGGGCGCAGGTGCTGCGCTGTACTACACGATGGCCTTCGACACCCGGAACGCGACGCCGACCTTCCGATTCCTGTTGAGCTCAGCCCCCATGGTGGGCACGGATACCACCGTCAAGCTGGGCCTGTTCTGGTCACCGCACTCGGGCAATGAAGTGGCCAACAAGTCGATCGGCTATCCCGTTCCGGTTCCCATTCCGGACGTGCCGCCGATGTACAGCGGCATGCTCTATCCGCAGTGGTTGATGCCGGCGCTCACCGCGAACCTGACGCAGGACCTGAACAACATCAAGGACAGCCTGTCGAAGTCGCCCACCTTCATGGCGGGCTTCATGTTCGGCGTGAACACCGGCTGGATTCCGACGGCGCTTCCGGTCGCTCCGCTCAGGACGCAGATCCTGAACATGACCAACTGAGCCGGCCCAGCGGGCGGTTGAATGAACAGGGTGGTCATGACGCGCATTCGATTGAGCATCGTCGTGGTCGAAGACCATGATGACCTGCGAGCGCAATTGGTCGAGTTGCTCGCGCAGCATGGCCACACCGTGCATGGCCTGTCCTGCGCCGAAGCGATCGACGAGCAGTGCGGCGGCTGCCCGGTCGACCTGCTCATCGTCGACCTCAACCTGCCCGGCGAAGACGGCTTGAGCCTGGCGCGCCGCTTCCGCGCCGCGCAGCCGGGGGCAGGCATCTTCGTCACCACGGCGCGGGACCAGCTGGCCGATCGTGTGGCCGGTTACGAAGGCGGCGCCGACATCTACTTCTCCAAGCCCGTGGCGCCGGCCGAATTGCTGGCCGCAGTGCAGGCACTGGCGCGCCGCGTGGAATCAACGCTGCTTGGCGCGCCGGCCGCCCCGGCCTCCCTGAAGCTCGAAACCGCGAGGCTGGTGCTGCACGGGCCGGTGGGCAACATCGCCGTCACGAACGACGAGGCCTTGATCCTGGCTGCGCTGGCGCGCGCGGCCAGCCGCCGCCTGGAGAGCTGGCAGCTGCTCGAACTGCTGGAGAAGACGACCCGGGACGTCTCGAAGGCCAACCTCGAAATCCGCCTGGTGCGCCTGCGCAAGAAGCTGGCCCAGGCCGGCGCCACGGGCCCCACCATCCGGGCGCTGCGAAACCAGGGCTACCAGCTCTGCGTGCCGCTGCAAGTGCTGTGAGGCACCCGCAGCTGGCCGGTGGGCGAGCGGGAACGCGGGCCAGCGCGCGCTGCGCTGGAAGGCTTGTGAAGGTTTCGTCACCGGCATCTCCCTAGGATGCCGACGATCAGCCGATGTGCATCGAACCCTGCTGTGCCGGGCGCGCCAGGGGCTGGGTCCAAGAGACTTGTTCGCAAGGGCAGGTCATCTCACTGTGGAGTTGGTGATGCAGAGGTTGCGGTGGCGGCGCATGACGCAAGACGGATTGGCCGCAGCGGCTCGTCGATGCGATCCGTCGTGGCCGGGTCGCCGGGCCCGGCCGCCATCCCTGCTGCTGGCGGTGAGCCTGGCCGCGCTGCTCATCTCGGGCTGCGCCCCGCTGCGCCCTGCAGCGCCGGCCTCCGCCGGCCTGGAAACACGCATCACGGCACCGTTGGCCACGCTGGACGCGGGCATCGGCAAGCTGTTGGCGTCGATCGACGCCGGCCGGGTTCGAACGGATCCGCAGCGTCGCATGATCAAGGCGCTCGAATTCGTGCGCGAGCACCAGCTCGACAAGGCATCGCATGAACTGAACGCCGCCCTGCATCTGGATCCCACTAGTTCGCTGGCGCAGATGCTCAATGCCTTTGTCTATCAACTCATGGCGCGCGATGGCGACAGCGCCAAGCTGGTGCTCGCCGAACAGGGCTATCTGCTGTCTGCGCAGTTCGACAAGTCGAACTGGGTCGCGCACTACATGCTGGGCATGCTCTTTTTCGAGCAAAGGGACTTCAAGTCGGCACAAAGGGAGTTGGCCGATGTCTTGCTCTTCATCGGCGAGGACGAGGAGGTTTTGCTGCGCATGGTGGCCGCCTCGTACTACGCGGGCGACCCGGTCACGGCCTCGGCCTGCCTGCAGCGCCTGCGTGCCCTGAGTCCGCAGGACCCCGAGGTGCTGCGCCTGTCCGCACTGGTCAGCGCCGCCATCGGCGAGCAGGTTCGCGCCGAGCATTGGGTCGAGCAATACCAGCGATCCGGGCCCGCGCCCCAGGAGCTTCAACACCTGCGATCCAGAGTGCAGCAGTGGAACCTGGCGCACCGCGCATCGGCCATGAACGACACGACGGTGGCCAAGGTGCCGGTGCAGTTTGGCGGTGCACCAGCGCAGGGGCAGATTCAGGGCGGCTCGCCCTTCGGGGCCGCGCCAGGCGCCGCACCCGCGACCAACCCGTGGGGCGGGGCGCCTGCGGCCAATGGCGCGGCCACCCCGGGCGGCGCGGCGAAGGTGGGCGGCACACGCATGGTGCTGGTCGACGTGGTGATCATGCTGACTGCGGACACGCTGAGCACGTCCAAGGGCGTCAACCTGCTCAACGCCTTGTCCGTGCAGTTCAGCCGGCAGCTGTCCACCAATCGAACCACTTCCTCCACCGGCGATGGCGGCGCGGCGGGCGAAGCGGTCAACACCGCGGTCAACATGACCCGGGCCATCAACATCCCGATGTTGACCTACTCGTTGAACATCGCCAACGCGAACACCGATCTCAACGAAGTGCTGGCCCGGCCGACGTTGGCGGCGCTGGATGGCGTGGCGTCGCAATTTTTTTCCGGCACCAACCTCAGTGCTGCGGTGGTGGCCACGGGCACGCAAGGCGGCAGCTCGATCCAGATCGAGAAGAAGGTGGGCGTCAAGCTCACGGTGCTGCCCACGTTTCTGGCGGACAACCGACTTCGCCTGAACATCGATGCCCAGCGCACATTCCTGAAGCCACCGAACAGCAACGTCGATTTCACCTACAAGCTGGAAGTGTCCGAGATCGCCGTCAACGCCAATGTGGTGATGGAGTTCGGCGAGACCCTGATCCTTGGTGGACTCTCCGAGAAGGAAACGACCTACACCCGCGACGGTGTGCCCGTGCTCCAGGACATTCCCGGGGTTCAGTATTTGTTCGCCAGCCGCCACGACAGCAATTTCCAGCGCTCGGTGCTGATGTTGATCACCCCGAGGCTGCCGCAGTACACCTACCGCAACGAGGACCGGCCGCCCCCTCGCGCCGGTGCCGCGTCTGCGGCTGGCGGGGCCGAGGTTGCCGGCGGGGCCGCCGCCGGCTCGGCAGCGCAGGCGGCGCGGGCGGAAACCTCTGAAGAAGAGCCCCCCAGCATGAAGGAGCTTCGGGCGCGTTATGGCGATTGGTTCAAGCCCTATCCGACCCTGGCATCGGTGTTCAACCACCTGAACCGGTCGTCGATGTACCGCGAATTCCGAACCGGTGACGTGGCACTGGAGCGGTGGGACCAGCAAAGCTCCCTGGTGCAACGGCTGCGGCAGGCCTTTGACTTCCTGTTCTTTTGATCGCCCGTGAAAACAGCCGCCATGCCCACGCCCGCATCCAGCCCCCACGCGCCCAGGCCGCCAGCACGCCGAACAGGCCGACGGTTGCTGCCGTTGCTGTCGTTGCTGCCGGCCCCGGCGTGGGCGCTGGTGTGGGCATTGGTAGGGGCGCCCGCCATGCTGGCGATATGCACCATGCCCGCGCGTGCCCAGGCCCCGGTGGAGGCCTTTCAGGACAAGCTGGTCACGATCGGCACGGCCTCGCGTTCGGGCAGCTTCTTTCCCATCGGCACCAAACTCTGCGAAATCGTCAATCGCAGCCGCAACACCGACCTCGTGCGCTGCGTGGCCTATGCGACATCGGGCTCTGAGTACAACACCAAGGCGGTGATCACGGGCGACCTGACCATGGGGATGACGCGCTCGGACCTAGCGTACGCCGCCTACCGCCATGTCGGCAATGACGGCGAGCTCAACGGCCAGCGCCTGCGCCTGGTGATGTCGCTGTATCCCATGCCGGTGGTCGTGATCGTGAAGCGGTCATCCGGCATCGCCAGGCTGGATCAGTTGGCGGGCCATTCGATCAACTACGGCAACGAGGGCTCGGGTCAGCGTTCCGAGGTCGAGATGCTGGTTCATGCACTGCAGTTGACGCGGGCCAGCTTTTCGCGCGTCACCGAACTCAACACGACCGACATGGGCAAGGCGTTCTGCGAAGGGCGCGTGGACGTGATCGTCGAGGCGCTGGGCAATCCGTCGGCGTTCTACCAGCGCATGATCGAAAAGTGCGACGGCCGGATGCTTTCGTTCACGCCGGATCTGGTGGCCCGCATCGCCCACGACTACCCGCTCGTTCGGCCGATGGTGGTGCCCGGCGGGCTCTACGCCGGACATGCCACGCCCACCCTCACGGTGGGCTACCGCGCGGTGTTGGTGACCAATGCGCATGTCAGCGACCCGGCGGTGCAGCGCTTTGTCCGCAATACGCTCGACCATCTGCCGGAATTGAGAAACCTGGATCCCGTGCTGGCGTATCTGGACCAGGAACAGCTGCTGGACGCCAGTGGCCCGGTGCCGCTGCACGACGCCGTCAGGCGGGCCTTGGCCCATGCGGGAGGCGCCCCATGAGCGCGGCTGACAGGGGCGCCTTCAAGATGGCTGCCGCTTTGCGTCGCGGCCTCGTGGTGGTGCTTGGCGTGCTGGCCCTGAACGCGAATGCGGGTGAAGAGGGCGCGCTGGCCAGGCTCCGCTGGACCTGGTCCTGCACGCTCTGCGACCTGCGTTATGAATCGTTTGCCGGGCGGCAATTTTCCCCCGGTGTCAACTTGTCTGGGGCCTACCTCTTCGACACCAATTTCACCAAGAGCTCGTTGATCGAAGCGAACTTCAGCAGCGCCGTGCTCATCAGCGCCCGCTTGCAGATGGCGGACCTGACGCGGGCTCAGCTGAACAAGGCATCGCTCCAGGACGCCAACCTTCGCGGAGCCACATTGCTGGGCGCCAGCCTGGTCTACGCCGATCTCAGCCGGGCGGTGCTCCAGGCCGCAGAGCTCTCCGGGGCCGACTTGTCGAGCGCCACCCTGGTGCACGCGCAGATGCGCGAGGTGTTTGCCGTCGGCACCGTTCTTCGCGGCGCCGACCTGCGCCACGCCAATCTCGCCCAGGCCCGGCTGGCAGGTGCCGACCTGGAGGGGGCGGACCTGCGCAACGCCAGCCTCGTGGGGGCGCGCCTGTCGACGGCAAGCCTTCGCGATGCGCGGCTGCGCGGCGCCAACCTGCAGCGGGCGAAGCTGGACTTCGTCAATCTGCGCCAGGCGGACCTGCGCGACGCCCAGTTGCAGGGGGCCGATCTGACGGGATCCAACCTCGAAGACGCGGAACTCTCCGGCGCCGATCTCACCGGGGCCCTGATGAGCGGCATCGTCGATGACGAGGCCAATTACTGCGGCGCCAGGCTGCCCTCCGGAGGCATCGGCCCGTGCAAGAAGTGAACGCTGCCATGGTCCGGCCGGGCGCTGTGGGCCGAGGCGCGCAAGCGCGCCCGGGCCGATGGTTCGCCGCCTTGATGGCGCTGGTGCTGCTGCTGCTGTGCATGCTGACACTGCTTCATTTGCATCGCCTGCGGCAATCGCTGGAAAGCCTGAGGTCGGCCCAGGTCGGGGTGTCGGCCCTGGATCTGAACAGCGACATTGAGCGCTCGCTGCGCATAGGCATGCCGCTGCGTGACAACGCCCAGTTGCAGGTCATGCTGGACCGGGCCCGACGCCAAAATCCTTCGATCGTCTCGCTGCACCTGGTGGAACTGGGGCAGGGCGTCGGTGTCGAGCGGTGGCGATCGGGGGCGCCGTGGGATGACCGCCCCGCGCTGGCCCGTGCGCTGGCCGGGAAGAAGGATCCTGTGTCGCTGGGGCAGGATGTTCATGGGAACCAGATGCTGGCCTGGCGGGTTTCCGATGACCTGGGTCAGGTGGTGGCGGCCATGGTGGTGGTGGTCGACGGCGATGATCTGCGCGCAGCAATGCGCACGGCGGCGCGGCAGCTGGCCTATGCCGCCGCCGCCGCCGCCATGGGCCTGGCCCTGGTGCTCGGTCTCGGCCTGCGCCGGGCCTGGCCGGCCTTGGTGTCTGGCACCACGGCCGACCTGGCGCACCAGTCCGTGCGCGCCAAGGATGGCGCGCGCGTGGTGGCAGACGAGCCTGACAGGCGCGGGATGCGCAAGCTGGCCACATGGGTCCTGGTTTCCTGTGTTACGGCCGCGTTTGCGTTGACCGCGTTTTCGCTCCATGAGTTCAAGACACTGCTGCTGCCCAGGGTCATGGCCAAGGCGCAGATGGTCGGGTTGTCTGTTCGTGCAACGCTTGACAACGCGGTCCAACTGGGGGTTCCATTCGAAGCGTTGGTCGGCATGCCGGAGTACCTGCAGGCGCTGCGTGCAGACCACCCGGAAGTCGCCGACATCGCGATCACCAGGCCTGCTGTGCAGAGCGATCAGCGCAAAGGCTTCCTGCGTGAGGGCTACCGTGCACTGGGCGCCGGCGCCGATCTGGTCACTGGCACGGGCCTGGTCACGGTCACCTTGCCAGCGGTGAGGGACGGTGTCGGCGTCGCCATCGCCATTCGCGCAACCTATGTCGACGAAAAGCTGCTGGGCATGGCGGCTGACGCCGTCATCGTCCTGATTGTCTTCATGGCGATTGATCTGGAGGTGGCGGCCTACTTCATCCGGCGCTGGGCCGTCGCGCCTGTGCAGCCCCGTGTGCGACACGGTTGGGCGTCGGGCGGGCACGAGGCTTCGGCGACACTGGCCACCACAGCAACGGCCGACGACGTTCGCCTGTCCATCTTCCTCTTCGTCCTGGCCGAGGAACTGCTGCGCGCCTTCTTTCCGCTCTATGTCCAAGGTTTTGCGCAGAACGCATGGGGCATGGACCTGCAGTGGGTGGTGGCGGCGCCGCTCATGGTCTACATCGCCGTTGCGGGCTCGATGACGCTCGCCGGGGCGCCCTTCATCGACAGGCTCGGCATTCGGCGGGCCATCGCGATCAGCGTGTGCCTGCTGGCGGCCAGCTTCGTCGGCCTGGCGGTGGTCGGTGCGCTGTGGCAGGTGCTGTTGCTGCGAGCAGCCAGCGCCACGGCCTACGCCATCGCCACGGTGGCCTTTCAGGCCTACATCAACCGCTGCGTGCTGGCCACCAAGTCGACCGGGCGCGGTTTGACGGTGTTCGTCGGGGCCGTCACCGCAGCCTGTGTCTGCGGTGCGCCCATCGGCGCGGCCTTGGCCGACGGACTGGGGGCGCAGTCGGCGCTGTACTGCGCCGCGCTGCTGGCCGCCAGTGCCTGGTGGGCGCTGCCCACCGGCTGGGCCCGGCAGCCGCTGTTCCTGGCCGTGCGCCGCGACGCCGGGGCGCTGGCGCCCGGCCGCGACCTTGCCGCAGGGTTCATCGCGCTGCTTCGGCAGCGTCGGATCCTGATGCTGCTGGTGGCTGCGGTCATTCCAGGCAAGTTGCTGCTGGCCGGTGTGCTGTTCTACGCCACACCGCTGCTGCTGCAGCAGTACGGCTTGTCGCAGGCGGCCATCGGCCAGTTCTTCATGATCTTCTATGCCACCCTGATGCTGGGTAATGCCTTGCTGAGTCGATTCGGCGGCGGTACCCGACGCCAATTGCAACTGATTGCCATGGGCGGGCTGATCAGTGGTGGCGGCTGCATGGCGCTGTGGCTGTGGCATTCGCCGCTGGCGCTGGCCATCACCATCCTGTGCATCGGTGTCGGGCAGTTCATGGTCCAGTCGCCCGCGACGGCCGTGCTGTTCGAAGTCTTGCGCCAGGACGCGCCGGGCGCTTCCGCCACACAGGCCATCTCGCTTTTCCGCGCTGTCGAGCGTGGTGGCAGCCTGCTTGGCGCCACCGTGGCTGCGGGGCTGGTGGTGCCGGCGGGGCTGCAGGGCGCCGCCGTGGTGATGGGCGCCATCGCCTTGCTGATGTGTTCGGTTTCTTGGGCGCTACTGCGTGATGAGGCCAGGCGGCCGGCGGGTTCCCCATGAGCGCGAACCGGATGTCCCTGCGCTGCCTCTGCACGGGGCTGCTGGTCATTGTCGCGGCGCTGTGGTCGCCGGCGAATTCCGTGGCGGCGCCCTCGAAGACCTTTCACATCATCATGGTGGTCTTTCGCGGCTGCGAGGACGCCTGCAAGGGCTTCCAGGACTACTGGAAGTCTCGCGACGTGAAGGTGAACATCGAGGTGCTGGACGCCGCGACGGATATCTCCAGGCTGCGGGAGTTCGTCGGCGTCGTCAAAGCCCGAAAGCCCGATCTGCTGGTCACCTGGGGCACATCGACCGCGGTGGAGATGCTGGGCACCGTCGACGCGGTGAATGCACAACGGCATGTCACCGACATACCGAGCCTTTTCATGATCGTGTCGTCGCCCACGGGCGCAGGGCTGGTGCGCAGCCTGGCGAGCTCGGAGCGCAACTTCAGCGGCACGCTCTACATGCTCTCTGCGGACGCAATCCTGAAGGCGGCCAGCATGTATGTGCCGTTGCGGCGGGTGGGCTTGCTGCTCAACCCCAAGGAACGCAATTCAACGGTATTTCTGGAGGAGCTTCGGCGCCAACGGGCCGTGGAGGGCCTGGAGGTCGTCGCGCGTCCTATCGGCCTGGACGCAGCCGGCAAGCTCGATGCGCAAACCTTGCCGGCGCTGGTACGGGGGCTGGCCGATGAAAAGGTCGACGCGATCATCATGCCGCCAGACAGCTTCCAACTCCTTCACAAGGATCTGATCACCCATGCGGCGGTCGAGCGCGGCATGCCGGTGATTGCTACGGCAGAGGTGGCGGTCCGAGAGTCGGAGGCACTGCTCGGGGTTGTCAACCGGTATTCGCTGGTGGGCCGCATGACGGCCCTCAAGGCCGAGCAGATCCTGGTCGGGGGCTTGCGCCCGCGGGACATTCCGATGGAGTCGCCGCCCGGCTTCTCCTACATCGTCAACATGCAGGTGGCAGCGAAACTGCATCGCTACCCGCCAATGAAGGTACTGAAGATGGCAGAGATCGTTCAGCGGGAGGCGCCATGAGTGCTGAAGCCGCCCAGCGGGTGTCTTTTCCGGACTTGCACGAGCCCGTCAAGCTCAGGGGCAGGGATTTCCTGGCGCTGGATCAATTCGCGAGAACGGATCTGGATCGGATACTCGCATTGGCACGCACCTTCAAACGTATGGGGCGCGCGAGTCACCATCTGGACTTGCTCGATGGCAAGACACTGCTTACGCTCTTCTTCCGCGGGTCCACGCGCACGCGCCTGTCGTTCGCGGCCGCCATGCAGCAACTGGGCGGATTTGTCCAATGCCCAGACGCGCAGGACATGCGCCTGAACCTGGATGATCGCCCCGGCAAGGGCGAGTCACTCAAGGACACCGCGCGGGTGGTTGAGCGTTATGTTGATGCTGTCGGCATTCGTGTCGGCGGTGCCATCGGCCCCCCGGACGCGGCGCCGCGTCCGGGCCGGGGTGACCAGCTCATGGAGCAGTTCGCTCACTGGTGCGGCGCGCCGATCATCAACATGGGCTCGGACCTTCATCATCCAACGCAGGCCCTGGCCGACCTGATGGTGATGCAAGAGCAGTTCGGGGACCTCCGAGGCAAAAAGCTGGTGGTGATGTGGGCGTACTCGCCCTCCCTGCGCAATCTGGTGTCGCCCTTAAGTTGCCTCATGGCGGCCTCCATGTTCGGCATGCACTGCACGCTGGCGCATCCGCCGGGATTCGACCTGGACGCGCCGACGCTGGAGCGGATTCGCCAGGTCGGCCGCGCAAATCAAGGCCGCCTGGAGGTGGCGCATGAGTTGGGCAGCGCGCTGTCGGGTGCGCATGTCGTCTTTGCGCGCAATTGGTGGTCGCCAAACTACTATGCCAACACTGCGGACGAAGAGTTGCGCCTGGCGCAGCGGTATCGCGACTGGCGCCTGACGCGCGATTGGATGGCTAGGACCGAGGCGGCCCGGTTCATCCACTGCATGCCGTTCGATCGTGGCCTGGAGGTTGACGACGAAGTCGTCGACGGTCCCAATTCCCTGGTGTACGATCAAGCAGAGAATCTGCTGCATGTTCGCAAGGCGCTGCTGGCGCATTTGCTGGCAGACGCGAGACAGTTGAGGGGCCTCACCTAGTTTTACTGTGTCACATGCAAAGCCTTGCGTTTGCGCGCAGGCAGCAGGGGCACCAGGGTAGCGTCCTGAACAAGGCTGCGGCGATACGCAGCCGCAAGCTCATGATGGACGAGGGGACGTGGCGCCGCGTGCGCTGGGCTTCCTTGATGCGCAGCACCGCGCTGAAGCAGATGTTCCGCGGCACGGTGACGCAAACCTCGGTGTACCCACGCGAGGTGGTCAAGGAAGCTCTGGCGGTCAACGCCGGGTAACCGGCATCCCTGCCGCGATCGCCAACAACCTGAGAGGACACATCGGCCGTTGATTCGCGGTCAACCGAGCAAGTGGGCATCACCCTGCCTGCTTCGGCGCCGTTGGCGTCGCTTGAGAGGGGCACGAGCTCAAGTCGCCGTGCCCCGCTTTCTACATCAAGCCGTTTGACGACGCAGTGGGATGACTCGGGCTGTCGTCCTTGCCGAACCGTCCTGCTGGAGGGGCGGGACTGCCTGGGCAGTGGGGTGGAGGATGACCGCTGCGACGACACCTTCACGAGTCGTGTGTTCCTGGCTGGTTGTCAGTTCGGCCATGGACATCGCAGCGCCCCTCCGAAGGCGTTGCCGCCCTGCGTGCCTGATGGTCTGCTTCTTGTCCTTGAACACGGCGTCCAGGCGCTTGGCAAACGACGGCATGCACAGGTGCGTGTAGCGCAGGAGCATGCGGGTGTCACGGTGTCCGCTGAAGGCCTGCAGGTCGACCAATGACATGCCGCCGGGAATGGAACTGCCGGCATCGGCCACCCGGGAGATTGCCTCGTGCCGGAGATCGTGCACGTGAAGCGAATTGGTGCCTTCGAACCCCGCAGCCTTGCACATGCGTGCCCAGGACTTGCGCAGGGTGTCAAGCGAGAGGTTGAAGACGGTCTCGGTGTCGTGCGGCAGCTCGGCGAGGACTTCCAGCACGTCGGTCCGCAACGCCAGGGTGCGAGGGCGACCGTTCTTCGACTCCGGGATGAAGGCCGTCTGGCGCTCGAAGTCGACGTTGTCCCAGGTCAACGCCAGTGCCTCCCCGCGCCGTGCCCCGGTCATCAACTGGAAGTGCACGAACGCCTCGATGGCCGGCACATGGACGTAGGTAGCAGTGGCTTCATCCTCGAAGCGCTGACGTGCGGCCTTGATGACCTTCTTGCGGCCGTAGGTCGACCGGGCCGACGCGGCGATGGGACGGTCGGCTTCGACCAGTTCATCCAGCCGCTTGGCGATGCCCCGCTTCTGATCCTCGGCGAAGGCGGCGTCCAGCAGGCGCTCTTCCTCACCGGGGCGCAGGCGGCGGTCCCGCTCATTAAAGAACTTTGGCTTGAGGATGCCGTCCATCGGACTCTTGGCGATGGGGATGCGCCAGGTGTCGATGGCCAGGTGGCAGATGGCGGAGAACACGTCGAGGTCCCGGCAGACGGTCGATGGCTGGACGTCCTGGCAGCGCTCGTCGATGTAGTCTTGGAAGTCGGCTGGCACCAAGTCTGCGAAGGGCTTGCGGATGAAGCATGACGTCACGCCTGAGGCGCGCATCGAACGGCCCGACGGCTTCGGGAACGTCTTGCCCGCGAGGCTGGGGCAGGGGTTCTTGTGCTCGGCATAGGCCTGCGCCATGTCCACCCGTGGCAGGCCCCCGTCGACCAGGACGGCATTCATCAGGTAGGCCTCGACCTCGAAGCCCTTGTGGCGTGGCGCGACCTCGCGCAAGTAGCGCGTGATGAGGTCGCCGAAGGTGACGCTGCGGCCCTTCGCGTAGTCGATAAAGAGGCTGTTGCGACGCTCCAGCTCGATCCGAGCCTTGATGTCGATGGCCTCCTGCTCGGACCCTGCCGTGAGCGTCTGGGTGGGGTAACCCGCCTCCCGGATGCGCACCACGTAGTTGTCGTTGGCGCGTTCGAGTTGCGGCTTCAGGCCCTGGGCCCTCAGTTCGGCGATGTAGCGCTTGAGTGGCGCCTTGCGGTTTTCCGCGAAGGACCGGGTGTGTGTCTCGCTGTTCTTGACAGAGACGATGTAGCGGGATTTGTTCTCGATCGAGGCCATGCGACCAGGCTCCAAAGTTGGGGAGCAAGGTCTATGGACATCGTTTATCCGCTTCGTGCAGGTGGCGCGAAAGTGGCCAGCGTGCCACTAATTTGCCACTAATTGCGCCGAAAACAGCGAAGCTCCAACAAGTGGGGCTCCGTAACTCCCTGATTTACAAGGAAAAATCTGGTCGGGGTGAGAGGATTCGAACCTCCGGCCTCTACGTCCCGAACGTAGCGCTCTACCAGGCTAAGCTACACCCCGATTTGGCTGCGCACACCGTGACCGGTGGGAGCCTTGTCCGGCCACCCGGTCAACGGGTCGTCAGACCGGTCAGGAGGATCTCTCCACCGACCGAGCACATAATTCTAGCAGGGCTTTTTGCGCCTTTGTCTCGGGCAGCGAAGAAAGTGCATTTCGGGCCTTGTCGGCCTCGCTGCGGGCGGCCTCGCGGGTGGCGTCCAGTGCACCGGTGCGGCGCACGATGGCCAGGATCTCTTCCAGCCGGTCGGGCTCACCATGCTCGATGGCGTGGCGGATCAGCAGCCGCTCATCCTCGCTGCTACGCGCCATGGCCACCAGCAGCGGCAGCGTGGGCTTGCCCTCGCGCAGGTCGTCGCCGACGTTCTTGCCCAGCGCGTGGGTGTCGCCCTCGTAGTCCAGCAGGTCGTCGACCAGCTGGAAGGCGGTGCCCAGCGAGCGGCCATAGTCGGCGCAGGCCTCCTCGACGTCGCGTGGCGCATCGGCCAGCACCGCCCCCAGGCGGGCGCTGGCCTCGAACAGCTTGGCCGTCTTGTAGCGGATGACGCGCAGGTAGTCGTCCACCGCCAGGTCAGGGTCGTGCATGTTCATCAGCTGCAGCACCTCGCCCTCGGCGATGACGTTGGTGGCGTCGGCCAGCACTTCCAGCACCCGCATGCGGTTGACGCCGACCATCATCTGGAAGGCGCGCGAGTAGAGGAAGTCGCCCACCAGCACGCTGGCGGCATTGCCGAACAGGGCGTTGGCGGTCTGCCGGCCGCGGCGCAGCGACGATTCGTCGACCACATCGTCGTGCAGCAGGGTGGCGGTGTGGATGAATTCCACCGTGGCGGCCAGTTCGAAGCGTTCGGCACCGGTGAACCCCAGGGCCTCGGCGAACAGCAGCACCAGGCGCGGCCGGATGCGCTTGCCACCAGCACTGACGATGTAGTGCGAGATCTGGTTGATCAGCGCCACGTCAGACGACAGACGCAGGCGGATCACCTCGTCGACCTGCTGCATGGCGTCGGCCATCGGATCAACGGCGGCCGAAGCGGGGGCGGGGAGGTCGGTCACGGTGGCTTGAGGGGCTCGAAACAACCACAAATTATAGGGAGGCCGCCGGTGGCCGAAGCGCCTCCCTCCAGGTGGTGATGTCAGGTCACCCCCCAATCGCCTGCGCCGGGGTTCAGTGGCGCTGTGAACTCCCGGTGCAACTGCGCTATACTCTAAGGTTCCTTCGGCCAAGCCGGTGGAGCTGGCTGCCTACCAGGCGGCTGGGTAGAAGACACATCGCTTTTGAAAGAGGCACTTATGTACGCG
>Ga0208884_100327_pt1 | contig 20448 bp, 23 predicted proteins | sample LakWasMet68_HOW9_2_FD_183898 | JGI IMG/M metagenome (GOLD analysis project Ga0208884, IMG submission 183898) | Freshwater sediment methanotrophic microbial communities from Lake Washington under simulated oxygen tension - Sediment Metagenome... | ecosystem: Environmental > Aquatic > Freshwater >... | reverse complement strand
TATCGGTCAGTGCGGTTTTAATTAAAGCCATTTTCGGCAATTTCCGCTGGCTGAGGAATTGCCGGTCGTTGTCGATAATCATCCATTTTCTGTCGTACTGAAAGCCTTTTTCAGTGACAGGCCAGCTGTTTGCGCTAATGCCTGCTAATGACTTTACGGGATAGATGGCTATTCCGCTTAATATAAGGTGCGTCATTGGCGATAGTATTTAACCTAGCAATGATTTTACCGCACCGTCGAATATGTTTCCGTGAGCTCCTAGTGCTTGGGACGGATTGCTTTGAAAATCAGCGATAAGTTGGCTGAGCGCTTGTTTGGCTTGATCTTTATTCTTTATTGAGACAGCTTGGTCGCTGCTTTTTACCGGTGATGATGTAGACAGCTTTAATGATGTATTAGAAAGTTTTATCGTTTCCTTCGGGACTTGCAAGCTGTCGTCCCGGTCGTTATCTGACTGGGTTTCGATAGTGGATTCATTATTTTCAGAGCTTTTTGTCCGTTGGGATGAGGTCTTGCTAATGAATGTATCGGGTCGTTTTTGTATAGAGGTTGTGTCCATTTCTATCTCCCTTTAGTTATAAATGAAGGCCGTAAAAAAACGGCGCTGGTTCTACCCGATTTTAAAATGTAACTATGGAATCGGGATTATTTTTATTGATGCTGAACTCTTTGATGATTGAAGTCAATATCCTATTTACCGTCTAGAGGATTAGCTCAATAAAATTGCATCTGCTTAATGCTAAATAGGCTTATTTTACAAGCAGATGCGCTGGCGGTAGAGTAAAATTCTTGAAGATTTTCTATGCCAATTTTAACGGGTTTTGTCGAAAAAAAAAACAAAGTTAATGAATCAGTTAAAATTAACAATTGCACGATTTATTATTGTTAGGAAATGATGCAATCAATTAACTTGTTTCTCCGGATAACTATTAGAATTCTATTTATTATTCATTTTCTTAGCGCTAACCTTGTTTATGCTGAAGCTAAGCAATCGATTAATATCGCTTATTTAACGCAAGATCAAAAAGTCCCCCCGCCGTTGTCTAATCTGGATGCTTTTATCCCGAACAAGGGTGTTCTGGGAGCGGAGCTTGCGATTGACGATAATAATACGACCGGGCAGTTTACTGGGCAGCAGTTTGTACTGAAAAAATTCATCGTGCCGCTGGATGGCGATGTTGTCGATACCTTTAATAAAGATGTGGGCGATCAATATTCGTATGTCGTTGTTAATTTGCCTGCCGAGCTTATCAACAAAATCGCCGATTTGCCCTCCGCAAAACAGAAGCTGTTATTTGATGCCGCGACAGTCGATGATGCCTTACGCAATGAGCAATGCCGCAGTAACGTGTTGCATATTTTGCCTGATAGGGCGATGCGCGCCGACGCGTTGGCGCAATACATGATGAAAAAGCGCTGGAATAAGTGGTTTTTAGTCATTGGCGCTACTGAAGAAGATCGCTTGTTTGCCGATGCTTTAAGGCGGGCGGCTAAACGCTTCGGCATGAAAATAGTCGAGGAAAAAGCTTGGGAACACACCTACGATGCGCGGCGCACGGCGCAATCGGATGTGGCGGTATTTACTCAGGTTGACGATTATGACGTGCTGGTTGTTGCCGATGAGCAAGGCCGGTTTGGCGAATATCTGGAATATCGAACTTGGAATGCAAGGCCGGTGATCGGTACTCAGGGACTGGTTGCTACGTCATGGCATCGCACTCATGAACAATGGGGCGCGGTGCAGATTCAAAATCGCTTTAAAGAGCAAGCGGGGCGCTGGATGGAGGAACAGGATTATGCCGCTTATCTGGCGGTTAGGGCCATCGGCGAAGCGGCTACCCGCACCAAATCCAATGACGTAAACCGGCTTAAGGATTATGTGTTGAGCGATGCATTTGCGTTGCAGGGTTATAAAGGCAATCCATTGTCATTCCGGTCCTGGGATGGGCAGTTGCGGCAGCCTGTGTTGCTGGCGGCGCCCAGATCGTTGGTTGCTGTCGCGCCGATTGAAGGTTTTTTGCATCCCAAAACCGAACTTGATACCTTGGGTTTTGATCAACCCGAATCAACCTGTAAATGGAGTAAATGATGAAGAAAAATGTTTTAGGGCTGTTTTTGGCAGCGGCATTGACAGGTGTAGCACAGGCTGAAACGGTGTTCGTTACGCTTGAAAAAGATAATGCGCTGGCTGTTGTCGATCCAATTTCCGGTAAGTTAATCAAAACAGTAGAAATCGGTTTGCGCCCCAGAGGCATCGCGATCAGCCCCGATAATAAGTTTTTGTACGTGGCAACCAGCGATGAAAATACCATCAAAATCATTGATGCAGGGACGCTCAAAGAAGCGGGAAAGTTGCCGTCCGGCGAAGATCCTGAGACTTTCGCGTTAAATCCTGCGGGCGACCGGCTTTATGTGTCCAATGAAGATGACAGCCAGGTAACTGTCATCGACATCAGCCATAAAAAAGCCGTCAAACAGATCAAGGTCGGCGTGGAGCCTGAGGGCATCACGGTGAGCCCCGATAATTTCTGGGTGGCCAGCGCTTCGGAAACGACCAATATGGTGCATTGGATCGATACCAAAACCAATGCTATCGTCGAAAACACCCTGGTTGATCCGCGGCCCCGCGCGTTGGGCTTTACAGCAGACAGCCAACAGTTGTGGGTTACCTCGGAAATGGCTGGCACCTTGATGATTCTGGATGTTAAAACCAAACAGATCATCAAAACGATCAAGTTTGATGTGCAAGGTGTGACTGCCGATAAAATTCAACCGGTCGGCGTGGTTATCGATAAAGACAGAAAGCGCGGCTATGTGGCATTGGGGCCTGCAAACCGTGTCGCGGTGATTAATGCCCAGACCTTTGAAGTGGAAAAATACCTGCTGGTTGGGCAGCGGGTTTGGAACTTGGCGTTTTCACCGGATCAAAAACGGCTTTATACCACTAACGGCACCAGTAACGATATTTCGCTGATTGACCTCGAAACTCAAACGGTGACTAAATCGATTGGCGTGGGTACTTATCCGTGGGGAGTTGCAGTAAAGCCATGAACTCGTCCATAGCGTTGTCCGTCGAAGACTTGAGTTTTTCCTATGGCGGCAAAAAAGCACTGTCCCGCGTTAATTTCAAGATTCAGCCGGGTGAATGCACGGTTTTGCTGGGCCCTAACGGGGCAGGGAAGAGCACTTTATTTTCCCTGATTACCCGGTTGTACGACACCCGTGACGGGAGTATCGAGTTGTGCGGTTTCGACATTAAGCGGCAAACGCTGCTGGCGTTAGCAAAGCTGGGCGTGGTTTTTCAGCAAACCACGCTGGATATGGATTTGTCGGTGCTGCAAAACTTGCGCTATCACACTTCCTTGCATGGCATGGGTCGAAAACAGGCCGAGCAAAGGATTCAGCAGGAGTTGGAACGCTTAGCTATGTATGACCGGCGCTTTGAGAAGGTGCGCCAGCTCAATGGCGGGCACAGGCGGCGCGTGGAGATTGCCCGAGCGTTATTGCATAAGCCGTCGGTGCTGTTGCTGGATGAGCCTACCGTCGGTTTGGACGTGCCCAGTCGGTTATCCATCGTCGAGTATGTGCATCGCTTAGCCGTCGAGGAAAAATTGGCGGTGTTATGGGCGAGCCATTTGATTGACGAAATTTATCCGGACGATCATTTAATCGTGTTACATAAAGGACAGGTTAAAGCCAATGGGACGGTTGATGACGTGCTTAAAATAACCCGCACTCCGACAATTAAAGATGCTTTTTATACATTGACGCAAGGAGAGCAAGGATGAAGTTGCTTCATTATTGGCGCGCCATGTGGGGCATCATCTGGCGTGAATTATGGCGTTTTGTGACCCAGCGCGAGCGGTTTATTTCCGCGCTGGTCAGGCCTTTGGTCTGGTTGTTCGTCTTCGCGGCCGGATTCAGGGCGGCATTAGGGCTTGCGATCACGCCGCCTTACGAGACGTATATTCTTTACGAGGTTTATATTACGCCCGGCCTGATCGGCATGATCCAGCTGTTTAACGGCATGCAGAGTTCCTTGTCGATGGTTTACGACCGGGAAATGGGCAGCATGCGCATACTGATGGTTTGCCCGTTGCCGCGCTGGTTTTTATTGCTCAGCAAGTTATTGGCCGGTACCGGCGTATCCGTTTTGCAAGCCTACGTCTTTTTAGCGATTGCATGGTTTTATGATATTCAAGCGCCGTGGCAAGGCTATTTGTGGATATTGCCGGCACTGTTGCTGTCGGGATTAATGCTGGGTGCTCTGGGTTTATTATTGTCGTCCTTTATCAAACAATTGGAAAATTTTGCCGGTGTGATGAACTTTGTGATTTTTCCGATGTTTTTTATGTCAACCGCACTGTATCCTTTATGGAAAATCAAAGAGTCCAGTGCGCTGCTTTATAATCTGGCCCAATATAATCCCTTCTCCCAGGCAGTTGAATTGATCCGCTTTGCCCTGTACGGCCAGTTTAATCAACAGGCATTTATTTATACGCTGGCCGCTTTTATCGTATTTATGGCGGCGGCAATTATTGGCTATAACCCATCAAAAGGGATGATGATGAGAAAAGGCGGGGCTTGATAGCTCAAACAATAACTTACGATATTGATGAACCGTGAAAGGGCAAGTGTTTGTTAGATAAAGCTTTAGCTACTTAGCTGCATAATCCGCATGGATGTGGTGAATGCAGATATTGCAGGAGCAAATATCTGTCCCTCTAGGCAATGTAAGGCATTAAAATACATTCGGTGAATATGTGAAGAACTCTTTTTTTCTGGTTATTCCAACACAGCAAAACAATCCCCAGCGTCTTAAAGAATTTGAAGCAAAGGCGCTGCAACATTGGGTGGCTGAATTGCCTACGGCTAATCCCGGCTTAGCTACCCGCTTGCTTCACGATTTTCTTATCGATTTCAATACCGTTGAAATGAGTACCCAGTTAAGGCTGGATGCACTGGAGCGCTTAAGCCCAAGTGTGCATGTCATTGAAGATTATCTTCGATCAAGGCTGATTAAAGCGGGTTTTCCAAAAGAAGAGAATGATAAGAAAATTTTGAGCGTATTGATCTCAATCGAAAAGGAAGCCACTATCGGTTATTGGATAGTGCTTAAGGAGCTAACCAAGCGCGATGTCGGTTGGTTTCAAGGTAAGCATGCGGCATTAGCGATCCAGCGCTGCATTAAAGGGTTGAGCAGTATTGTCGTCAGTCATTTTATTATGGGGATGCCGATTCCTGATTGGGTCTGGATAGATTTACACTCACTTTACAATCTGAGTGTGGCAATAAAAAGCAGTACCACTAAAGTCGCCAATGATATAACGCAGTCCAATAAGGCCAGCAGTCCTGAAGAGTGCTATCGACAAATTCTTTTGCTCAGCCTTGCCGACCCGACCGGCTTGATGCAAAAAGAACTGTTGTTGGTTTATGACTTTATAGAAACGATAGGTTCCTTGGTCGGGCTAAAAAAAGAACCGGTGAAGGATCAGTCAATACAGTGCATTGTCTTGACGGACGAAGATAAAGCGCCGCATTACCAGTTTGAAACAAGCGCTAAAAACGATTCAGCGATGTTGTATCTGGATTTTAGTAGATTGTTCAAGGCTCTTAAGCAGAAAGAAAAATTGATTAATGCTGCGGAGGCAAGGTTTAGTTCGATGCATGTGTTAAAAAATGACATCGGAAAGCCCTCTGCGGAATTACTCGATTATCTTGAGCAACGATGGTTAGGGGTTGATCTGCAGGGCGTGCCTTTTTTTAGCGATAGAACGGATCGCTATATTGCCGTGGGTTTGGAGTCAACCCATGAACTGCAAAATTCGCTGGAATCGGTCGGCGAAAAAGATCCGGAATTTCTTGTTCAATCGGCATCCGACCGGCTATTGTCCGGCGTATTTAAAAAAACGGGCGTCCTGTCGGTGGGTAGCTTGGTCAGTTTTAGAAAAACAGACAGTCCTGAGCACAAGCGCTCATTAGGCATTGTCAACAAGGTCATTGTCGATAAGCAAAGCGGCAGAATAAATTTCGGTATGCAGTTGTTGGCTCATCAATCCATTGCCGTCACCTATGTTCAATTGGATGAGTCGGGGAAAGACAGCCCGCAAAAAGGTCTTTTTTATAGTGCGAAAGAATTGGAGTATGAAAAGAACTACATCGTTACTGATAGTTTTATGCTGAAAGATGACGACGTTATTCGAATGTTTATGAACAACGAAGACTTTCCTGTCGTATTGAGTAACAGGAAAAATGTCGGATTAGGGTACTGGCAGTTTGAATGTCGACGGGTAGCCGAAAAAAGCAAGCCGATAACGGCGCAGGCTAAAAAAGGTTACGATTTCATTTAAATAACGCATGTTATTGAAATATAGTGTTATATACATATAGCACTTGAAAAGTTTTTTTATCGTGGTAAGTTGGCATGTCAAGTTGATTATTGGTGATGAAGTGTCGGCTTTTAAAGTGGGCATCCAAATAAAACTCAAGGGGCTAACTCATAGAAGGATTGTTTTCTGTATATGAGTTATCGAGGCGATCAGGTAATATGCCTTCTAGCAAGAACCTGAGAATAATAAAAAATTAAAATTGTGAGGATACGAAATGAGTAATGAAGAAAACGCTAAAAAAACGGTAGATGCAGCAAAAGAAACAGCGGGCCATTTGATTTCATCAATGATGAGCTTAAAAGAAAAAAATCCAAAAGTATTTTTCGGTGCTATTGGGGGCGTAGTTTTACTACTGATTGTCATTATGGTGAGTGGCGGTGATTCTGGCGTTGTTTCTGGACCTTCAGCCAAAAATCTTGTTGCCGGACAGCGCTATGTTTTAAAAAACCCCAATACTTACGAAATTGAATCGCCTATTCAATTGCTTGCCGTGCCTGGTGCTATAGCGGCATTTGATGATAGTGAAGATGTAGAAAAAGGCAAGGTTGAATCATGTAGACGTATAGCTCAGGGAGCCGCAGTAACTATCGTAGACTTCCAAGATTTTGCAGGAAAGAAAAATGCATTTGTTAAAGTCCAAGTTGAGGATGGAGAATGTAAAGGTAGCGCAGGTTGGGTTTTAGCAATTGATGTTCAATAAAAAGTTGACAAGATTAAAAAAGAGCTTATAATGGCCAAATAAATTGAAGCGCGGGAATAGCTCAGTGGTAGAGCACAACCTTGCCAAGGTTGGGGTCGCGAGTTCGAATCTCGTTTCCCGCTCCAATTAATATCCAAAAAAGCCGCGAACTATCGCGGCTTTTTTATTTCACTTTTAGGGCTGCGTAGCAAAATGGTTATGCAGTGGCCTGCAAAGCCATCTACGGCGGTTCGATTCCGCCCGCAGCCTCCATTAGTGAATTCAAACAGACTCAAAGAAGTACATAAACCTGCAAGCCATAAGGCTTAGCGGGTTTTTTATTGTCTAAAATTTCCAGTAGTAAATTTTCCGTCCCCTAAACTAGCGGCGACATTATTCATTTAGTGATATTGTAAAATTCATCTTTTAATGTTGAGGGTTGAGAAAAATGACCATTTCATTTGCAAAAGTAGCTGCCTTTATCGTTATATTTTCTACAGGGTTATTGTCGTCCTGTGCCGAGTTTAAAGAGGCCGGCAGAACGATAGGCCATACGACGCGTAATGTCACCCGGGAAATCGGACACGGCACTCGGGATGCCGTCAAGGAAATCGGGCATGGTACGAGACGCGTTGTCGAAAGTATTGGGCAGGAAACTAAAGACCAGACCAAGCCGTTATCCGATGAGGGACAGTAACTTAAAGGGCCATTACAAATAGGATGTTTTTTAAAATTACGAGAGCGGGAAATCCACATCCAATTTTTGTGTGCGATTTAAAGCAATGATCGGCTAACGAACGCCATTCACGACAGGGACATGGATTTTTCACCTGCTAATGCATTCTGTTGCCAGTGAACAGACCAAAACAAAAAATAACTCAATAATAGCTATCAAAAAATCCGAGCTTTACTCCTCTCTGGTCCGGTTGTGATGAACTTCGCGGCGGCATGGATGCCAGTCAGTATAAGGATTATGTTCTCGTGCTGCTGTTCATCAAATATGTCAGCGATAAATATGCCGGTGTTTCTTATGCACCGATTACCATCCCCGAAGGCGCAAGCTTTAAGGACATGGTTGCGCTCAAGGGCAAGTCCGACATCGGCGACCAGATCAACAAGAAGATCATCGCGCCGCTGGCTAGTGCCAATAAGCTGTCGGATATGCCCGATTTCAACGATCCCGGAAAGCTGGGCAGCGGCCAGGAAATTGTCGAGCGCCTGACCAACCTGATTGCCATCTTCGAAAACAAGGCGCTCGACTTCAGCAAGAACCGTGCGGAAGGCGATGACATCCTTGGCGACACCTACGAATACCTGATGCGCCACTTCGCGACCGAGAGCGGCAAGAGCAAGGGCCAGTTCTACACGCCGGCCGAAGTCAGCCGGATCATGGATCATGGCCCAGATTATCGGCATAGGTGCTGCCGACACCAGCAATGCAACCACCGTTTACGACCCGACCTGCGGTTCCGGTTCGCTGCTGCTAAAAGTGGGCGACGAAGCCCATGCCAAAGTCACGCTCTACGGACAAGAAAAGGACGCCGCCACCTCCGGTCTGGCGCGCATGAACATGATCCTGCACGACAACCCGACAGCTCTGATCAAGCAAGGCAACACCTTGGCTAATCCGTTGTTCACTAGCGATGACGGTCAGCTCAAAACCTTCGACTACGTAGTCGCCAATCCGCCGTTCAGCGACAAACGCTGGGGCACCGGCATCGACCCGCTTAACGATCCTCACCGGCGCTTCCATGATTTCGGCACGCCTCCGGACAAGCAAGGCGATTACGCCTACCTGTTGCATATCGTCCGTTCGCTGAAAAGTACCGGGAAGGGCGCTTGCATTCTGCCGCACGGCGTACTGTTTAGGGGCAACGCCGAAGCCGACATCCGCAAGAACCTGATCCGAAAAGGTTACATCAAAGGCATCATCGGCCTGCCTGCCAATTTGTTCTACGGCACCGGCATTCCTGCCTGTATCATCGTTATCGACAAGGAAAACGCCCATACCCGCAAAGGCATCTTCATGATCGATGCCAGCAGCGGCTACATCAAAGACGGTAACAAGAACCGCTTGCGCGACATGGACATCCACCGGATTGTCGATGTTTTCAACAAACGGCTGGAGGTTGCCAAATACTCGCGCATGGTCGGCGCCCTGGAAATTGAGAAGAACGAATTCAACCTGAATATCCCGCGCTACATCGACAGCCAGCAAGCGGAAGACATCCAGGACATTGAAGGACACCTGAAAGGCGGAATACCGAGCGCCGACGTGGATGCCTTGCGGCCGTATTGGGATGTGTGCCCCCAGCTTCGGCAAACCCTGTTCAAAGCCAATCGCCCCGGCTACTGCCGGGGTTTAGCGGGGAATGGGAGAAATGTCGGTTAATAGATTGTCTGTTAGCCAATCCGGATTACGGGATCAATGCTCCAGGTGTTCCATCATCTGGCGATCTTCCGGTCTATCTACGCATTACAGATATTGATGACGATGGGCGCTTCATGGCTAACAACCGCGTTGCTGTAAATCATCCGCAAGCGTTGAATTACATTCTCAAAGAGAACGAGATTGTCTTCGCACGCACTGGAGCCAGCGTGGGAAAAACGTACCTCTATGATCCAGTAGATGGCTCAATAGTTTTTGCAGGATTTTTGATTCGTGCGCGAATTGATTGTTCGAAAATATCCCCGGCGTTTTTCGCTGCCTTCACAAGAGCCGGGCTTTATTGGAATTGGGTTCGCGTCATATCTATGCGTAGCGGGCAACCTGGAATCAACGGTAACGAATATGCTTCCTTGGAATTGAATTTGCCGTCGCTACCAGAACAAACCGCCATCGCCGCCATCCTCACCGACATGGATGCCGAAATCACCGCGCTGGAAGAAAAGCTCGCCAAAACCCGTGCCATCAAACAGGGTATGATGCACAACCTGCTGACCAGAAGGATACGATTGATATGACGACTCCAGTGAACGGGAACGCCAAGCCCCAGCTTGGCGCGAATAACCGGAAAGATGACGATGATGGCGGCGCCGAGCTGGGGCTCGGCGTTCCCGTTCCCGTTTCCGCTCCTGCTTCCCTTGGTTGGTATAGCCGGGGTTATTTGCCGCATTTGGATGCGCCGGGCACCCTGCAATTCATCACCTTCCGGCTTGCCGATTCCCTGTCGCAAACAGTGCTGAAGCAACTGGAACAGGAGCTTGCGCAATTGCCAAGTTCGACGCGCGAGCGTGAGCGGCGCAAGAAAATAGAGCAATGGCTGGATGCCGGTTTGGGCTGCTGCGCTTTGCGTCATCCGCGCATGGCGGAATTGATGCAGCAAACTTTGCAGAAATTTGACGGCGGGCGTTATCGTTTGATCGCCTGGTGCATTATGCCCAACCATGTTCATGTGTTGATTGAGCCTGCGATTAGTTTGCCGAAGATTTTGCAGTCGTGGAAATCGTTTACCGGGAGTTGGGCTATTTCGCATAATGCCGAGCTGGGGCTCGGCGTTCCCGTTCCCACGGCTGCCGGTGCGACTAAAAATCAGTTTTGGATGCGCGAATATTGGGATCGCTATATTCGCGATGAAGGGCACTTCCACAGTACGGTCAGTTATATTCACAATAACCCGGTAAAAGCCGGGCTTTGCAATGAAGCGCATGATTGGCCTTGGTCGAGCGCATATGCCGGACAGCGTTAGCAACGAGGCAGGCTAGTCAAAGTAGGTCGTTCGACATGCTCTTCGGTAAATTTCAAGATGCACGGTTCGACAAGTTCACCGCGAACGGTTTAACCTTAGACTGTCCCGCTTAAGTTAGTAGCCCATAATGGAAATGCAAAATGAATGAGATTGGTCAATCCGAACGCGCCACGCAAAATCGCGTCATTACTCTATTTCGCGATGAATTGGGCTATCGCTTCCTTGACGACTGGACTGACCGCGACAACAACAGCAATATCGAGGAAGGGTTGCTTACCGGTTTTCTGGCCAAGAGCGGCTGCCGCCCGGAGCAGATCAGCCGGGCGTTCGACCGGCTGCGCACCGAAGCGGGCAATCCGAACCGCAGCTTGTACGACAACAACAAGGCAGTGTATAGCCTGCTGCGCTACGGTATTCAGGTGCAGGCGGCAGCGGGGGAGAGCACGGAGACTATCAAGCTGATCAACTGGGAAGACTCAGCGCAAAACGATTTCGCCATTGCCGAGGAAGTTACTTTCGTGGACTACGCTTTTTTATTAGGTACATGCGTAACATCAGTTACAAATTCAGCGAGGCGGTAGAGGATAAGGTAGTGCTCGACTTAATTTATGAGGCGCGGGACATCGACCAGCATTTAGGTTCGGAGGAAACGGTCGATGAATGGTTTGAGGCTTCCACCACAACGCTGAATGATTGGCAAAAGGCCGCGCTGCGCGAAAAGTGGGGTACGATGCAGAATGTGCTCAGCTCCAAATCCCGGATGGCGCGGGTGGTTGCCGACATCATCTTCGACTTCAAAAGACGCCGCCTGAATGACGGGCGCGGCACCGCTATTCTGGTAGCCTCCAGCATCTATGAGGCATGCAAGTATTTTGAGCTGTTTCAGAAGACGGTGTTTAAAGGCAAATGCGCTGTCGTCACCTCCTATAACCCGCAGATTAAAGACGTCACGTTGGAGGATACCGGCGCGAACACGGAGACGGACAAGCTGTTTATCTACAACACTTACACCGAGCTGCTGCACAATGTGAATGCACTGCCCGGCAAGTCCAAAACCGAGAGTTATGAGGATAACGCCAAGAAATTGTTCAAGGAGCAACCGGCCAACATGAAGCTGCTGGTCGTGGTGGATAAGCTGCTGACCGGTTTCGATGCGCCGAGCTGCACTTATCTTTATATCGACAAGTACCAAGCTCGATTGGATCAAGAGCCAACAGCAAAAGTTGCGCGGACAGCTGCGTGAGACGCCGCGCGAATACCTCGGCCGCGAAAGCCATTATGTTTGGGGCAAGCGCTACCTGCTTCAATTGGTTGAGAACGATGCCGCGCCGGAAGTGGCGTTAACGCACAATAAAATACGTCTTCAGATTCGTCCTGCAAGCAGCGAGGAAAAAAAACAGGCGATTCTTGAAGCATGGTATCGGGAGAGGCTCAAGGAAGCCGTGCCGGTTTTGATTGCCAAATGGGAGCCGCTTATAGGGGTGAAGGTGGAGCGGTTCTTTGTGCAAAGAATGAAAACGAAATGGGGCAGTTGTAATCCCGGTTCCAAAAGTATCCGGCTTAATGCCGAGCTGGCCAAGAAACCGCCGGAATGTCTGGAATACATCGTCGTGCATGAGATGGTTCACCTGTTGGAACCCAGTCACAACAATCGATTCATAACCTTAATGGACCGGTTCATGCCGCTTTGGCGATTCTATAAGGATGAATTGAATAGGCTACCGGTTAGGCATGAGAGCTGGGCTTATTGACGTTCGCAGTCGGAAAAAAGTACCCGGATTAACCCTGACGATATTGGTGAATCAAGCCCTGGCGCACACCCAGACATCGACCCGGCTAGCGCCTGCTTTTTTCAACACGTAAGCCAGTTCATGAACTGTTGAGCCGGTGGTCATTACGTCATCGAGTATCGCGATATGCCGGGCGTGGATTGGTTTGATAACGGAAAAAGCGTTTTTCAGGTTTTTACGGCGTTTTTGGGCGGGTAACTGGGTTTGATGCGGAGTGTCGCGATGCCGCCTGCAACTGGTGATGTCTAGCGGAATTTGTAATTCTTTGCCTACGGTTCTGGCAATTTCTATAGCTTGGTTGAAACCGCGTTCGCGATAGCGGGATTTATACAATGGAACCGGTAATATCAGCTCGGGTCGTTCGGCAGTTTGTTGCAAATGGTCGGACAATAACATGCCCAGCAAGCGGGCATTCTTGTAATTAGCGCCGAATTTTAAGGTGCCGATCAAATGCCGGATGGCGCCTTGATGGATGAACGGCGCGTAGGTCTCGTCAAAAGCCGGATGGCGGCTCAGGCAGCGGCCGCAAAGTACGGGGGTGGTAGCGGGCGTTTCCAATATTTCGGCGCATCGGTAACAACACTGATTATTGCGAGGCAGATGGGCATAACACGAATGGCAAATGTCGCGGGACCGGTATCCGGGATTACCGCACAAGATGCAGGTAGGCGGCAGCAGGTAATCCTGTATAATATCGATCCAGTTGTATACCATTTTCATTTGAACAGGTTGACAAATTTGTCGATTGTACTTGTGGGGTGGATTTAAGGATTTATTCACCACGAAGACACGAAGAACACGAAGTTTTATTTTTCTTCGTGTCTTCGTGGTGAGAAAAATGCGTAATTATGGGCTTATCTTTCAAAAGAAATCTAAAGTAACCGGAGCTTAACAGAATGTCTGCAAACCCTGCAATTCGCCATGACTGGCAGTTGGACGAAGTGCAAGCGCTTTATGCGTTGCCTTTTAATGACCTGATTTTTAAGGCGCAAACCATCCATCGGGAGAATTTCGATCCCAATGAAGTTCAGATCAGTAGTTTGCTGAGTATTAAAACCGGTTCCTGTTCGGAAGATTGCGGTTATTGTCCGCAAAGCGCCCGCTATGATTCCGATTTGACGCCCGAGGCGCTAATGCCGGTCGATAAGGTTTTGCAGGCGGCGCAACTGGCTAAAGATCAAGGCGCATCGCGTTTTTGCATGGGTGCGGCCTGGCGTCAGCCTAAGGACAGGGATGTGGAACGGGTGGTGGAAATGGTTCAGGGCGTTAAGGCGCTGGGGATGGAGACCTGCGTCACTTTAGGCATGTTGACCGATGCACAGACGGCCCGGTTAAAAGAGGGCGGGCTGGATTATTACAATCACAATCTGGATACCTCGGAAGACTATTATTCCGAAGTCATCACCACGCGGACTTATCAGGACCGGTTGGATACGCTGGCGCGAGTCAGGGATGCCGGGATTAACGTCTGTTGCGGCGGCATCGTCGGCATGGGCGAAAGCGATGTCGATCGCGCCAAGCTGTTGATCGAACTGGCAAACCTGCCCAAGCATCCCGAAAGCGTGCCGGTCAATATGCTGGTGCAGGTTGAGGGTACGCCGCTGATGGGCACTGAGTCGCTGGATCCGATCATCTTTATCAGAACCCTGGCGGTTGCCAGAATCATGATGCCCCAGTCGCGGGTGCGCTTGTCCGCAGGGCGCAATAATATGAGCGATGAGATGCAGGCGCTGTGCTTTTTGGCCGGAGCCAATTCTATTTTTTACGGCGATAAATTACTGACGACCGATAATCCGATGACCAACCATGACTTGGCTTTGTTCGAGCGGCTGGGCGTCTATTCCGGTGGTTCAAGTTACGCTTGATGAACGAAATCATTTAAAGCGTTCTCTATAAAAAATAATCCACCACGAAGACACGAAGGACACGAAGTTTTATATTTCATTCTTCGTGCTCTTCGTGTCTTCGTGGTGAATATTACTGGTTTTTATGACACCTTCATTCTCACAATTAGCACCCAGTCTCGACGATATTGCCCAACAGGGCTTATATCGCTCCCGGAGGATTATAGAGTCCCCTCAAGGCATTAATCTGGAAATTGACGGCAGGCATATCGTCAATTTTTGCAGCAATGATTATCTGGGCTTAGCCAACCATGCCGATGTGCTTAAAGCGTTTAAAGCCGGTGCGGATCAGTACGGCGTCGGCAGCGGGTCGGCGCATTTGATTTGCGGGCATAGTGCGGCTCATCATGCCTTGGAAGAAGAGTTGGCGGCGTTTACCGGCCGCGACCGGGCATTATTATTTTCCACGGGATACATGGCCAACATCGGTGCGATCTCGGCTTTATTGGGCCGCGGCGATGCGGTGTTTGAAGACCGGTTGAATCATGCTTCTTTGCTGGACGGCGGCTTGTCGTCCGGCGCAACGTTTAAGCGCTATGCCCATGCCGACGCGGCCGATCTCAGCTCAAAGCTGGACAAAGCCGCAGGCAATAAGCTGATCGTGACCGATGGCGTATTCAGCATGGATGGCGATTTTGCGCCGTTGGACGAGTTGGCGGCCGCGGCGAAAAATCATAATGCTTGGCTGATGGTTGACGATGCGCACGGCTTGGGCGTAATCGGTCGGCACGGCGGCGGAATTGTTGAACATTACGGCTTCAGTCAGGACGACGTGCCGGTGTTAATGGGGACTTTAGGCAAGGGTTTTGGCACGTTCGGCGCGTTTGTCGCGGGTTCCGAGCCGCTGATTGAAACCTTGATCCAGAAAGCCCGCACTTATATATATACCACTGCGTTACCAGCGGCGGTTGCCGAAGCGACTCGGGCAAGCTTGAAAATCGTCGTCGCAGAAAATTGGCGCAGGGATAAGCTTAAAAAATTGTCGGAGCGTTTCAGCGTGGGCGCTGAGCAGCTCGGATTGCAGGCGATGCCGTCATCGTCTGCTATTCAACCGATCCTGATCGGCGACAGTCGAAGGGCAGTGGAGATAAGCAAGGCTTTATTGGATGCCGGTTTCCTGGTCAGCGCGATTCGTCCGCCGACAGTGCCTCAAGGCAGTGCAAGGTTGCGGGTGACTTTTTCTGCCCTGCATGAGGAGCAACATGTCGACCGGTTGCTGGACGCGTTCGCCGAAATTATCGCAGGCCGTCAGTGACCAAAATTCATTTGGAAACATATGGCAAAGGCAAACCTATTGTGCTGGTGCATGGCTGGGCGATGCATGCTGGCATCTGGCGCGAATTCGCCAAGCAGTTGGCGCAAAATTACCGGGTCACCTGTATCGATTTGCCGGGACACGGACACAGCGAAATAATCGATCCGTTTACGCTGGAACGGATTAGCGACGAGTTGGTTAAAGCGGTTCCCGAGCAGCGCTGTTGCTGGCTGGGCTGGTCTTTGGGCGCTACGGTGGTGCTTGACATAGCCGGTCGTTACCCGGAGCGGGTATCTTCTCTGGTGTTGCTGGCGGGGAATCCCTCGTACACGCAAACACAGCAATGGCCGGGCATGGATACTGGCTTGTTGGATGATTTTGCTGGGCATTTGGATAAAGACGGTCAGGCGACTTTGCTGCGTTTTTTATCGTTGCAGGTAAACGGCTTGCCCGACCGGAAAGTCTTGTTGAAAGCGCTTAAAACTGCCGTGTTTGAATGCGATGCGCCTGATAAAAATACCTTGCAGGGCGGATTGAACATACTAAAAGAGGCTGATTTGAGGCCGGTTTTATCAGGGTTGACTATGCCTGTCTTGGTTATCTTGGGCGGCCTGGACACCTTGGTTCCCGTGGACGTAGGTCAAAAAATGCAACAGTTATTGCCAAGCTTGGAATTACACGTAATCGACAGGGCGGGACATGTGCCGTTTTTATCGCATAGCCGGGAAACGCTGGCGATTATTTCCCGATTCATGGATGAACAATGTATTTAGATAAAGCCAAAATCAGGCAGTCGTTTGCGGCGGCTTCGGTTACCTATGACGGTGTTGCCGAGTTACAGCGCACTGTCGGCAGGGCGCTGCTGGACACTATCGATACCGAAAGCCTGGCCGGGCCTCTGTTGGACTTGGGTTGCGGCACCGGTTTTTTATCCGCAAAGTTGTTGGGGTTTGCCCAGCCTGTTATCGCGCTGGATATTGCGTTGCCGATGGTGCAGGTAACGCGAACCAAGCTGGCCGATATGCCGAATGTCATTTATGTATGCGCCGATGCCGAACAGTTGCCGCTTGCCGGGCAAATCGTCGACGGCGTGTTTTCCAATCTCGCGTTGCAGTGGTGCATCAATCTCGATGTCGTTTTTACCGATATTAAACGGGTATTGAAACCGGGCGGTCGGCTGTTTTTTTCGACATTCGGCCCGCAAACATTGCAGGAACTAAAAGCTGCATGGGCGGAAGTCGACGATTACAATCACGTTAACGACTTTTACAGTGAGCAACAGTTGACCCGCTTTCTCCAGTCGGCGGGGTACGCCGAGATAAAAATCGAAACCAGGCTTTATAGATCGAACTACGCTTCGGTTTTAGCATTGATGAAGGAGCTAAAGCACATCGGCGCGCATAACATGATTGCCGGACGTAACAAAAACATCACGACCAAGACTCAGATGCAGCGCATGATTGCGGCTTATGAGCGGCATCGAAGCGGCGATCTGGTTCCCGCGACTTTCGAGACCATGATGGTCACGGCAAGCTGATGGAAAAAGGTTACTTTATAACCGGCACCGACACTAACGTCGGCAAAACCTGGGCGACGATTGCGCTGATGCGTTACTTTAAAGGTCAGGGAAAAACAGTGGCAGGCATGAAGCCGGTGGCCGCCGGTTGTTTGATGGTGGACGGGCGGCTGAAAAATGAGGATGCATTGCTGATACAAGAAAACGCGTCATGGCAGATTGATTACGACTTGATCAATCCTTACGCCTATGAGTTGCCGGTTTCTCCTCATATTGCGGGTGTGGGAAATCCGGTCAGGCTGGATGTGCTGGCAGCCCAATTCGAGCTATTGAAAACCTTGGCCGACATCGTTATTGTTGAAGGCGCTGGAGGTTGGTACGCGCCTTTAAATGAGCGGGAATCTATCAGCGATTTGGCAAAAGCGCTGGCTTTGCCGGTTATTATGGTCGTTGCAATCCGGCTAGGTTGCATCAATCATGCGAGATTGACTTATCAGGCGGTCAAACAGTCGGGCGTAAAGTGTGCGGGCTGGATTGCAGTCTGCACGGACCCGGATTTGTTAAGCAGGGATGAAAATATCCAAGCCATAAAAACCGCTGTGGATGCGCCCTTGTTGGCTGTGTTGCCTTACATGGACGATGCCGATTTTAATTTTCTAGCGGAGCAAGTCAGGATATAGCCGCACTTGAACAATGTTATGGGAATGCTTTTCCGGGCGGCTAACTAAAAATAAAACATGACAAAGTCTCTCCGATAGCCCTATTATTTTCCCCTTTTCCAGCTTGATTGGCCGTCTAACGTACGGTACAAGGTTAATGCATGTCGACTCGCACTCTCTCATCAGTAAAATTCATTTTGGTAGCCGGTACGCTGTTATCCGGGTGTACAACGACCCGGCAAATTGTGGTTGATCATCCATCGATTCAGGCGAGCCAGTTTCAACCGTTACAGGGTTTTCAAGCTATTGATGGCGATGACTATTACGTGCGCTTGATTTCGGAGTTCGATTTTAAAGGCGATAATGTTTTAAAAAGCGGCTGTACCAATATGACGCCTTCTTATGAAAAAGGCGATTTGTCGGCCGCGCTTATTTATAGCGTGCGTAACGAGGCGCTTAAGTTCAACCGTGAGGCCACCGGTTTTTTGTATCAGGCGACCACCGGCAAGTGTAATTTTACTTTCGATGCTAAAAAGCTTTACCTGACGCCGTGGATACGGCTGGATTCCGGCAAGGAAACTCTGGTCGATTATAATTTCTACACCAATGCGAATAGCGATGTGGATGTGTCGAGCTTGGTCGGCGATGTGAATACGGCCGGCAATTTGCTTGCGTTGACCGGCGTCGGCATGGGGGTTGCGATCATGGGCCAGGTTGCGGGGCAGTGGGTAAAGAGTAATCAGCAGGCTGAGGTGACAACATCTGCGCCTCATCAATCGGCCAAACATAGTTCGGAATCGCATTCGTTGCCGGCGGCCACGACTTATGCGGGTAAAACCGGAACGCTCAATCAGACGATGTTTAAGGTTTTCGATGTGGCGGAAGGCGGGCTTAATCTGCTTGGTTCCGATACCAAACAGTTGGGCGAACTAAAGATTTATCCGGAAATTTTGCCTTCCTTGCTGTTAAAAATGACGGCTGACGGCATTCCCGATGCGCGTGATTTATCGTTCGAAGAACTTGGCTATTCGCCGATAAAGTCAGCGACCGGGGAAATCAATCTTCAACAACTGATCGAGCAATCGAAACATCCGGCAAAACCGAATTTAAAGCCGGACTGGAATAATTATCAGGACATGGAAAGCAATTGCCGGAAAATGAAGCTGGTAATGAAGGATTTGGGTTTCAATAAGTTTGACCGCAATGCGGTGATTTACTATTTTCTGGCTAAAAATGGCGATTGGAATAACTACAATATCACTCGGCAAAAGACGCAGAGTGAAGAAATGCGCCCTAAAGTCATAGAAAGTTATCGCAGCAAAAACTTCGCTAATTGTCTGGCGCCTGATGATTATGCGGTTATGAAGGCGATGGGCTTGCCGGTCAATACAGAGGCCGACTGGGATCAGATGGGGGAGGCGAGCCATAAAAAAGAGCAATTATTTACGCCGCTTAAGTCGATTGAAAGGCAGTTGATTGCTGTGTTGAAAAATTCAAACAAGGCGGAAATGGAACAGCAGTTGTTTCCTTTGCTAAACACGGCAAAAAACGGCGACGGCAGCGTGTTGCTGCAAAATCATTTAGGCGACTTCGGCTTGGAATTATTGCTGAATCCGCCGGTAACGCCGGTAGTTCCTGTGGATGCTGCAATTGCCCAGGCCGCTCCCGATGTGGCTGTAGCGTCTGCGCCTATTCCGGGCGAGGGCGTTATTGTCAATGCCCGTCAATTGGCGCAAGTTTTTTCAGGGTTGTCGATAAACGAGCTGAGCTGCGCGCGTCCGGTTCCTGACGGCTTGGGAAAATCTGTAGGAAATGCAGGCATTTTATTATTCATCACTAAAGAAGGCGGTCCGCGTGTTAAGGGCGGCGCTATGGAGTTTGAATTTTCCGGTGGCAAGATTACGCGCATTGCTTTTCAGTTATCCACCTACCGGGATTTCGAGCAGGATCTGCTGGATCGTCCGGAAATCGGCGGATGTCGAATTGATTCTTCTTTTTTGGCAAGGCTGCATTAACGCAAATGTTATTTTGATAGAGTTCCCTCTGTGGAGGTTAACCTGGAGCCAGGTTTTTGGAGGGGGGGTAAGTTGGTTATACCATAAATTAAATATGGATTTAGCGTTGGATATAATCCATAATATTTGTGCGGTAAATAATCAATAATATACAAAATATCAGGAGAGACGTTATGGCTTTAATTACTTGGACAGCCGGTCAATACGGTACAAATGTCGGCTTTGCAGATGATGAACATAAGATTTTGTTCGATAAGCTTAATAAACTGTATGATTTGGCAACAGGTGGAGCGGAACGTTCTGCCATAGGTGCGCAATTAGATGATTTGATTTCATATGTTGTCGATCATTTTGCTCATGAAGAAAAAGAAATGCTGGCAAAAGGTTATGCAGGCTACGATCGCCACAAGGAAGAGCATGAGGCTTTGGTAGGTATTTGCGGCGGTCTGCAAGCAAAGTTTCATGCGGGTCAGGCAGAAGTTGACGAAGGCGTCGGTCAACTGGTTAAGGGGTGGTTAGATAGCCACATCCCTAACTTTGATATGGCTTATG